>Ga0210394_10002443_pt1 | contig 25524 bp, 23 predicted proteins | sample IncBWC12MmetaG_FD_160121 | JGI IMG/M metagenome (GOLD analysis project Ga0210394, IMG submission 160121) | Forest soil microbial communities from Barre Woods Harvard Forest LTER site, Petersham, Massachusetts, United States - Inc-BW-C-12-M | ecosystem: Environmental > Terrestrial > Soil >...
CTGAGTCCGGAGTACTTCGAGGACTTGTGCGATAGCCTCTGGCGCAGGAAACAGGTGGTGCGCTTCACGGGGGTACATCGGTTTCCGGACGGCAGCGTTTCGGCACGCTATGAATTCCTGCACACCGTTTACCGTGACATCCTGTATGGGCGGCTGCCATCCGCCCGCCGGGACAGGCTGCACGCCCGCATCGGCCACCTTCTCGAGGAGCTGTATGGCGGGTGTTCCGGAGAAATCGCGGCCGAGCTCGCCCACCATTTCGAGCTTGGCCGGGATTGGGCGCGTGCGGCGACTTATCTGCAGCAGGTTGCCGACACGGCCAACCGCCGCCAGGTGCGCAGCGAAGCAAGCGCCCTGTTGCGGCGCGCCCTCGAACTGACGCGCAAATTACCGGACGCGCAACGCGCCGCCCTCGAAAACGGCATTCTGGAGAAGCTTGCTGCGATCTCCACGGCGGCCCATGACGACACAGCGTCCCGCGATAAGAGAGCCCTGGAAACCCACCACGCTGTCAGTGAGCAGATGGTCGGGCTGCACTTTGCGGGATGAAGCGCGGCGATTAACCTGAGGTACTCGACGCCGGTAAGAGTCGATGCCGTCGATTTTCGGCACCTGATGCCGATGCAGATACCCCGGTCGGAGCGAGGGCGAGGATCAGTGAGAGTCGCAGCCGGTGGGGGAGTGAACGGGTTCAGCGGCGAGGTCCGCGGAGGCGGTTGACGAAGGCGTTGGCTGTTTATCCGAGCTGTCGCCCAGAACTGTCGACAGGTACTCGACAATCTTCTTGCCGCGTTCCGTATCCGGGCTTTCGCCTAACATTTTCTGATAGATCTTGCGCGCCGAGTCTTCATTGAAGGTCTGCGTGACGATCACGTTCGGCGCGTGACATTGCGAGCAGGTTCGCTTGACCAGCATCACGTTCGGACCCGGCGGGAAGGGCGACGGATCGGTGGCCTCAGCGCCAGGCGCGGCGCCTTCCTCCGCGCTGGCGACGCCTTGACTGTTGGGACCCAGCGCCACTGCGAGCAGCATGGCGGCGCATTTGAACTTGGATGATGGTTTGAACATTTCGCTATTCCATTCCTAAACGGAAGGTTTGCCACATGTAGTCGGCCCAGTACTCGTTCATGAAGAGAAATAGTTCGTGGGCCAGGTTGATGATTTTCCTGGCGCCCATGGCATAGGCCTCGCAATCGGCTTCCGCCAGCGTGAGCTCCAGCGACACCAGACCATCACGCGCGCGCGCCATCGCCTTCATCCGTTGCGGATCGACGCGGCGATGCTCGGGTACACCTGGTCCGGCGCGTTCCTTCAGGAAGGCTTTGATCTGCTTGTGCATCAGCGACTCGCGCTGCACGCCAGGCAGCAGGTCGATCAGCAACAGGCGTTTGTGTCGCAGGTCGCAAGTCAGCGTGAAAGGCTGCCCATACAGCCAGCCGAAGTTGTACTCGCCAGTGCCGTTCTTTCGCCGCTTCATGCGGTAGTCCTGGAACACGCTGCGGGTGGCGTAGTTGTTCAGCACGGCGTCGACCGCATCCAGTCCATCGGCGGACGCGGTGTTCTGGTCCATATTGCCCCCCTAGTGGTAATACGAGGTGACGCCCGGCTCGATTTTGCCGAGGAAGCCCGGAGGGAACTTCTCACGCTGCCAATATTCCTTCTTTCCCTGGACGTTGATCACCGTTGGCATACTGGTTTCAACTGCGGTCTTGTACGCTTTTTTCAGCGCCGGCGTGAACTCTTCCGGCTTGGTAACGTAGATGCCGTTAGCTCCCAGGGCCTCAGCCATTTTGTCGTAGCGGATGTTCTCCTGAAACAGGTGCATCGGCACAACGCGCGGCTCATCGGCCTGCAGATACCAGGTGCCCCAGGCGTTGTTGTTGTAAACGATGATGATGGCCGGGATGCGCAGCTTGGCCAGGGTTTCGGTCTCCATGCCGGAGTAACCGAAGGCGGCGTCACCCATGATGGTGATGGTCGGGTGGCCCTTGTACGCCGCCTGCACGCCATGGCCTTCCTTGACCGCGATCCCTGCGCCGACGGCATAACCGACGTCGGCGCCGACGGTGCCAAACTGGTACTGGCCGTTCACGATTTGTGCAGGGCGATAGGCGCGCAGCCAGCGGCGCGTGTAGCGGGCGACGCCGAAACCACCGGACCCGATCAGCGTCTGCTCCTTCGGAATATTGCCTCGATACAGAAACTCGGCCAGCTCCTTGGCGATTACGCCTGGGTGCACCGCATCCTTGTAGGCAAGCACCTGCTGGTACATCGCGTCGTTTTCATCTTCGAATTTCTTCCGCGCTGCCATGATTTCAGCGATCCAGGCGTCGTGGCGCATGGCCGGCGCATCCTGCGCCAGGACTTCCAGCGCAGCCTTTTCATCGCTGACAATGCCGACCTCGATCGGCAGATTGCGGCCGATGTCTTCCGCTGCCGGGTCGAAGCGGATGTAGCGCGCATCCGGACCGAAGGCGTATTCGCCGATGCTCGGCATGCAGTACTGGCCGATCAGCAGCACCACGTCGGCACTGGCTAACGCGTCCGGCGAACAGGTTGCCGACAGAGGATGATCGTCGGGAAATTGGCCACGCATCGCGCCCGATTCCACCACGGGAATTTGAGTCTTTTCCGCGAACTGGCGTAGGGCGTCCCAGGCCTTGCTGTAAAAGACGCCAGTGCTGGAGACGATGATCGGGCGAGCGGCTTGCCGCAGCAAGGCGATCGACTTGACCACATGCGCCGGCGACGGGTTCGCTTTGGCCTCGGTTCGGTACAGGCACTTGTCGAAGTTGTAGGCGATGTCGCCCGGCTTTTTCAGTTTTTCATCTCCCGCTTCGGCAGTGAAGTTCAGATGAACCGGGCTTGGCACACCGGTCTTCAACTGGCGGAAGGCGTAGGCGGCGTACTCATGGTTGCGGTGCGCATTGACCAGACGTTTTTGCCATTTGACCATGTGCGAAGTCACGCTTTCCTGTTCCATCAGCTGGATCGCAACCTCGGCATCTTCTTCGCGCACGCTCTTGTTGCTGGCAATGAACAGGACCGGCGTGCGCGCCGCTTTGGCGTTGGCCATGCCGGAGATCAGGTTGGTGAAGCCCGGACCCTCGGTGCCGGAGGTGGCCGAGACTTCGCCCGTGGCGCGGGTGAAGGCGTCAGCGGCGTGGCTCATCGAGCGCTCGTCACGGCCGGTGTAGACCGGGATACCGATCTTGGCCATGGCGTGAGTGACCGTATAGTTACCGGGACAGCAGAACAGAGCAGCCAGGCCTTCGGCCTTGCAAGCCCTCGCGAACAGCGTCGCGCCAGTCATCGGCAGCTTCGGCACTTCGGGCGGCGTCTGCGCCGCGGTGGCGAAATCGGCTGGCAGCGGCAGGGGCTGGCCGGCCGGCTCCTTGGTGGCGGCGGAAACGGCTTGCGACAGCGCGCCAGTCGCGACCACCCCCGTGGCCGCCAGCAAGCCGGACGCGGTCAGGAAAGTGCGGCGCGACTGCAGGTTTTCGGATTTCGGTTCTAATTCATCAACGCGTACCGATTGGTTGACGCCCGTTTTAGTGCAATCGTTTGCGTTCATCGGTCCTTACCTCTCCTCACGTTAGGCCGAGTTCGCGTAGCACCTGAAATGTCACGTCGCGAAGTACACCAGCATAGCGCAGGCCATCAGCCAGATCGCAACGCCCCGCGTTGAAACCGGGGTCATCGCTTTGCCGGGTTGAGCGCGCAGGCAACATAGGCCTATCCGGGCACTGCGGTCTTGCCGGATCTGCGCACGTTTGCGGCATCTTGCTGATCCTCCGCGTTTCAATGGACGCCGGCGCCGTGCTCCACGTCCTCGCAGGCGCGTGCATCGGCGACGGCTCTAACCGGCCGGCTTCTGTGTCTTTCCGCACGGACCGCGGGCGATGTGCCGGGCATGCTCTGTCGGGCGCGGGCTTACCGTGATGTCCAGGCAAGCGATGACGACGAAGATCAGATCGGCGGACTTCCGGGTGCCGGAGGCGGCCAAAGTCCGGCTGCGCGACTGGCCCACCCTCGTCGAGCCGGTCTACAAGACCAAGCGGCACTATGACGAGCTGCTGGCCGGGCACGTGACCGAGCTCAGCACCCTGCAGGAACTGCTTTACGCATCGAACCGCTACGCGATCCTGCTGATCTTCCAGGCAATGGATGCGGCCGGCAAGGACGGCTCGATCAAGCATGTGATGTCTGGAGTCAACCCGCAGGGCTGCCAGGTATTCAGCTACAAGCATCCGAGTGCCGCCGAGCTGCAGCATGATTTCCTGTGGAGGACCACCCGCGACCTGCCGGAACGGGGGCGCATCGGCATCTTCAACCGCTCCTACTACGAGGAAGTGCTGGTGGTGCGCGTGCACCCCTCCATCCTGCGCGGCGAAGGCTTGCCGGGTGGGCCGGGCGAACGGCAATCGGTCTGGCGCGAACGCTACCAGTCGATCGTCAATCTGGAGCAGCACCTACACCGGAACGGAACCCGCGTCATCAAGTTCTATCTGCACCTGTCGAAGGAGGAGCAGCGCAAGCGCTTTCTGCAGCGCATCGACGAGCCGCAGAAGAACTGGAAATTCACCCTGGCCGATGTCCAGGAACGGAAGTTTTGGCCACGGTACATGGAGGCCTACGAGCAGTGCCTCGGTGCCACCAGCACCGCCGCCGCGCCCTGGTACGTGGTCCCGGCCGACGACAAGGACAACGCCCGGCTGATCGTCTCGCGCATTATCCTCGACATGCTCAACGCGCTGGACATGACGTTTCCGAAGGTGGGCGCGAAACGCCGACACGAACTGCGCACGCTGCGCAAGCGCCTCGCCGCATAGCGGCACTGGTGGAGTGCCGATCCAGCCGCTCTCGCAACCTTTTCGATCGCGAGAGTAGAAAGGCATAAAAGCATATGAGCTGTCGGCGCGCGATTGCACCATGGTATTGGTGAATGCTTCGGAATCGCGCACCTCAGGTCGCGCGATCGGATTCCGGATCCGCAAGCTTGTTAAATCGTTTCGGGTTTTGTGAATACGCCGCCCGTTGCGGTCCGTAGGATTCGTCTGAGGCAGTTGCCCTAGAGGAGGTGGCGCTATGAGTCACACCCAATGTTCTCGCGCCTTTGTTCTTGCTCTCGGTATCGCCGCCGGCATTGCGGTGGCTGACGAATCAACCCCGCTACAACCCAAGATGCAAAACGGCATCACCTACCTGACGGGCGGAATCGGACAGGACCAGGTGCAGGAGATGCGCGCCGACGCGAGGGAGGGCTATAACCTGCAGCTGGTTTTCGCGACGCAAAAGTCCGGGGAATACGTGGCTAACGTGAAAGTGACGATCTCGGACGCGAAAGGTGAAACGCTCGTCGATGCAATCTCGGACGGTCCAGGTTTCTATGCCAAGCTTCCGGTCGGTCGTTACAAGATCAGCGCCCAGAACCGAGGCACGGTGCAGGGCAGGTCCATCGACGTCACCGGGCACAACATCTATCGTTACGTTCTTTATTGGTCCGCCGAGCCGGGACAGGACTAAGGCTTGCGGTAAGCACACCCCAAGCGCGCCCATCGGTTCCGGCGGCGGGCCGCTAGGTCAGGAGCCTCTTCCGAAACGCGTGGCCGGGCGGCAGCGAACGCTCGAGTCCGAGGGTCGCGGCCCCGGCAAGGCATGCGCGAACGCGCCAGGCTGATGGGCGGTAAGCTCACCGTCTGGAGCGCGCTGGAATCAGGTGCCGAAGTCGAGCTGAGCATTCCCGCCACCCGCGCTTACGCCACCCCCACCTCTACGTGGCGTTCCTGGTTTTCCCGGAAATTCTCCGGAGAAAGCGTGCAGAGCGAGTCATGAGCGGCGATGCTGGCCCGATTCGGATCCTGTCGGTGGACGACCATCCCCTGGTGCGCCAGGGGGTCGCTGGGCTGGTCGCGACCCAATCCGATATGACATTGGTCGCGGAAGCCCCGAATGGACGGGAGGCGATCCATCAGTTCCGTGCGCACCATCCGGACGTGACGCTGATGGACCTACAGATGCCGGAGATGAGCGGGCTCGATGCGATCATCGCGATCCGCGGTGAATCCCCGGAAGCGCGCATCATCGTGCTGACCACCTATGCGGGCGACGTCCAGGCCCTGCGCGCGCTGAAGGCAGGCGCCCGCGCGTACCTCCTGAAAAGCACCTTGCACAAGGAACTGGTGCAAACCATTCGCGCAGTTCACGCCGGCAAGAAATCGCTGTCTCCCGAGGTCTCGTTCCAGCTCGCCGAGCATGCGACCGACGACGCGCTGTCCCCGGCGGAGATCCGCGTGCTGCGCCTGATCGCCGAAGGCAACGCCAACAAGGAAATCGCTGCGCTGCTCTCGGTCAGCGAAGAGACCGTCAAGGGCCAGGTCCGCAATATCCTGTCCAAATTGAGAGCCAAGGACCGCACCCATGCCGCGATGATCGGCCTGAGGCGCGGGATCATCGAGTTCTAGTTCGCCCGAAAAGACCGGGCGGCGCGCGTCCTGGCGCTTCGGTCGGTGCTAGCGGTTTTCAAGCCGGTTGAAATCGAGCAAGCCGAAAGTCACACTGTCCTGCTTCTTCATCGCGACATGAGCCTCGTCGCTGAGCGCCCAGAAGCTGCCGCTGGTGCGTCGTACGCCGAATCGATCGACCAGCGCGCTGTAATCGGCGTCGCCGGCGAGCGTCGCGATCCGCCGGGTCAGTTCGGGCAATGCCGCTTCGTCCACCGTCCAGAAAGCGTTCGGATATGCGCCGATGAAGCCCTTGGCGACCGTCAGAGTGTCCTCGTCCGGTAGGCGGCGACGATCCTCGAAGAAGATCTCGGCGACGTTCTTGTGTGCACTGTTGTTCAGCAGGCTCAGCCAGACCGGTTCGCCGTCCTTTGGACTGAGCTTGACGAGCACCGATTGGGGCAGCCACTGCAGGCTCCTGCCGCTTACGGATGTGAGCTTCTCCAACATTTCCCGCAGCGCATCGGATCGGATGTTGCGCAGGTCAAACGAGTGCGGCAGCGCCGGGTCCACGCGATGTCGCAACTTGCCGAGCAGCCTCTGGTAGGCCTCAACCGGCGGCAGGCCGGCCAGCTCGAGGTCGGCTCGATCGCCCAGCGGCAGATGGCTGGCCGCGACGTAGTCCAGCGTCCACCGGGGTGCATCGCGATACCACTTGTGCTCGATCGCGGCGTGGGAGTCGTCCGGGAGCAGCGAAAGAAAGTTCTGCTCGCCCTCGATACGCAGGAAATCCATGTACAGCCGGCTTCTGAGCTGGTGGCCGATATTGCCGTAGACGTCATAGCCGGCCACCAGCAGGTAGTGAAGACGCTCGAGCAGGGGATAGTTGATTATCCAGGCGGTCTGGGGCTTGTCGCCGATCAAGCCCTGCTCGACGCTCGCACTGTCGAAATGCCGGAATACGGTCAAGGCGGCGTTCGGGTTGGGGCGCCCCTGCTCGCTGTCACCATCCCAGATCAGCCGCGCCCCGTGCGGTAACCTCCGGATTCCTTCGGTCTTGATCAGGGCGGCCCTGGCGGCCAGATAACGCCGCTCCCCTTCCGCGTAGCTCAGCCAGTGTCCGAGAACGGGTGCGTTGCTTTCGAGCTCCGCAGGCAGTTCCAGATTGCGGCGGTTGGCGGCGAGGAACTGCGCCTGTTCGGTGTCGTCCACCAACGATGGGTCGCTGAAGAACACCCAGAAGTAATCGTCGATGACGTCCAGCGCCTGCTGACCGCGGCAGACCGGCCCCTTGATGAAACCCATGATCGTGAACTGCGCCTCTTCGAGCATGAAGCGATAGCGCGATCGCACGGGTAGGTCGGCGAACGTGATGAACGGGTTCGAAGCGGTCTGCGCCTGATAGCCGGGCAGAGCTGGCACGGTAAATGGCTCCTCGACGAAGAGCTGGCGCCACAAGCTCATCCGGGCTTCGTCGAGGCGATAGGGCATGTGGGTCTTGCTGACGACCACTTCCTTCAGCGGCACCAGCCGATAGTACGGACGGGCAACGCCGGGGTCGTCGAACGGGCGGCGCGTGGCGATCAGGTCCACCGCCTGGCCCGGCGGCGTGCGCGAGCGAACGAGGCGGAAATAGCTGCGATCGTCGCCGAAATACAGGTGCGCCAGGAACAGGTGCTCGTAGATGTACCGCGCAGCCAGTCGTCTCTTGGGCGAATCGGCGTTCAGCCAGATTTCCCATTGGGAGACTTGATTTCCCAGTTCGGGTCCGATCGGCGGGTCGGGTTCGCGCCGAGCCCCTTGATCGATCCAGCGCAGCAGCAGATCCCGGTCCTTCGGATCCAGTTCCGGCAATGCGAAGGGCATGCCCCACAGCGGGTACTTCTGTGCGAAGGCCGGAAATGCTTCGATGGTCGTGCACTGCTGGGCCCGGTTGATGGACAGGTCGAATGCCTCCGGCAAAGCTCTGGTTTGCGGCAGCGGGTGCTGCTGCTTGAGCAGCAGCATCTGCGCAAGAACGCTCCCGCCGATATTGTCCAGATCCGCACGCTCGCACAGCACCGGGTGAAATCCCTTGCGGCGCCAGGAGGATGCCTTGAAAGCGTCTTCAAAAAGGCGCGACGGCGGCGCAGCGTGCAGGCGCGTGCCATCGTAGACCCTGTCCGCGCTGGCTCCCCTGGCAATGCCCTCCCAGGCGGTCAGCTTGAGCTGACATGGCGCATCGTAGCAACCGTGACACACAACGCAGCGCGACTCGAGGATCGGTGCGACGTCGCGATAGAGCACGTCGTTCGGTCGTGGCGAACGCGGCGTGTCGTAGCGGGTCGGCTCGGACCCGACATGCTGGTCATCCGATTGCTGGGCAAAAGGCGAACCAGTGATGCTGATAAAAGTTACCAGCACCATCAATTCGCTCCAAAGAGTTTTCAAGGTCACCCTTTTGAGGCTTGTCGCCGGCGGCACCAAGCCCATAACGTTAGCCAGTTATGCGTCGACTATTCTCCACGTTCGCCCGCGGCGCGCCTGGCGCTGGGCTCTTGCTGATGCGCCTGGCTTCCGGTATCGGTCTTGTCGTCGATGGGGTGATGGTACTGCGTGCTGAACCGCCGCTGGTGCCCGCGCTATTGCACACCTTCTCGGCCGGTCTTGGACTGCTGCTGCTCGCTGGCTTGTGGACGCCGATCGTCGGAGCGGTCGCGGCGGTCGACGCGCTGTGGTATGCCTTCTCGTCCGGACATCCGGGGCGTTGGATCATGCTGGCAACCCTGTGCGCCGCGCTGGCCCTGATCGGCCCGGGCGCCTGGTCGGTCGATGCCCGCATTTTTGGATGGAAGAGGCTCGATATTCCGGACCGAAAGAGGCAAGCGCCACCCCCCTTCTGAGGTTGCTCTGTCACTCCGAAGGGGGTCCCACCAGGGCCCGAAGAGTTCGCCGGCCGTCCCGAAATAACCCGAACACGACACCATTCGAGGCTATCCGGTTTGGCAAACTCGTTTCACAGTTCGTGCCAGTGCAACGGGAGGCCAATACCATGAGTCCACAGCGTCCTGGCGTCGAAGGCCCGAGAGCGAATGCAGCGTTCCGAGTGGACGCCACACAAGAGCGCCTCTGGTTCCAACAGGGCGATGGAGGTGGCGAGCGATTCGGCCTGGATACGGTCGATCAGTGCCTTTGGAGGCGCGTGCCGGACGCTCCGGATCGGCGCATCGGCCTGACGCCCAAGGCGTTTGCCGTGCTGAAACATCTGATCCACAACGCGGGCCGGTTGGTCACACACCAAGAATTTCTCGAAGCCGTCTGGCCCGGCGTGTACATTCAGCCCGAGGGGCTGAAGGGCCAGATCCTGACGCTGCGCTCGGCGTTAGAGGATGACGCCCGCAATCCCCGCTTCATCGAGGCTGTCCCCCGCAGGGGCTACCGCTTCATCGCGCGCCTTGTCAGTGAGGCGAGCACCCAACCGGACGCGCCGAATGCCGGCGCATCGGTCCCCTTGGTCGGAAGGGACCGGCCGCTGTCCGAGCTGGAAGCGATCCTCCAGCGATCGATCCGCCAACGGCGACGCGAGATCGTGTTCGTGACGGGTGAATCGGGCATCGGCAAAACGTCGCTTGTCGATGAATTCGTATGCCGCACGCGGTTGCAGATGCCTCAGGCGCGCATCGCACGCGGTCAGTGCGTCGAGGGGTATGGCGGCAAGGAGGCGTACTACCCGATGCTGGAGGCCCTGGGCGAACTGTGCCGGGCTGACTGCGGCGCGTGCGTACTTCCCGCGCTGGCCTGCGCACCCGCGTGCCTCGCGCAGTTTCCAGCGCTGGCGCACCCGACACAGCGCCCCACATTTCAATGCGAACCGGTCGGCGCGACGCGCGATCGAATGCTGCGGGAACTGGGGGATTTGTGCGAGCGGCTGACGCAAGACGCGCCGCTCGTCCTCGTCTTCGAGGACTTGCAATGGATCGACCGCTCCACCGTTGATTTGATCGAGCTCCTGGCGCGCAGCCGCAGGCCGATGCAGCTCTTGCTGATCGGCACATACCGTCCTGCCGATCTGACAGGCGACAATCCATTGCGAGCGCGCCTGGCGGAACTGCAGATACACCGTCTGTACAGCGAGATGCCACTGAATCCTTTGACGCAGATTGACGTCGCTGCGTACCTCACGGCGCGGGCGCCGGGACGGGCTGCACCACCCGACGGCCTTGCCGGCGTGATCCACCGTCATACCGAAGGGAACCCGCTTTTCATGGTCACTCTGCTTGCGCATCTGTGCCAGCGCGGTCTGATCTCGAATGAGGGCGCTCCATGGCAGATCCAGGTCCCACTGGATGCCATCGAGCTCGAAGTGCCCAAGACGCTGCGTGACATGATCGAGGCGCGCATCGAGCGACTGTCGGATGAGGAAAAGAACGCACTGGAGGTTGCCAGCATCTTCGGGGGTGAATTCGATTCCCGGCTGTGTGCCGAAGCGTCGGGGCGGGATGCAGACCGGATGGAAGAACTGTGCCAGGCCCTGGCGGAGCGACACTTCATCCTGCGACGCTCGCCAAGCAGTCCGCCGGCGTCGCCCACGAATGCCGCGACTCGATACCTTTTCGCGCACGCGATGTACCGTCAAGTGCTGTATTTGCGTCAATCGCCGCCGCGGCGCGCACGACTTCACGCCCGGGTTGCGGATTGGCTTCAGACGCAGTCTGCCGGATCGCAGCATCGGTTGACGCCCGCCCTGCACCAAAGCCATCGCCCTGCGGCCGCAGCAAGACACCTACATGCAGCGCGGAACGCGTTAGCGCCTCGCCCGGCGAGCCCGTACCACGCGCTCGCCGTATGAGCCGCCAGAGGCGTTCTGCCACTCTTGTCTCCGGCGCTCCGGCGGCTCAACTGCGGATGCCGTTCCTCGCCAGAACAGTCACTAATCCGCCGCGAAGTACCTCGTTGATCAGAAGCGGTTTAGGCCACTTGCTCCAGCGGTCTGACCTGGCGTCGGATCTGCGCGGCATTTTCCTGCTCGGCCTTTCGCAGATCGTACGCGCTTTGCAGATTCATCCAGAACTCTGCAGTGGTGTTGAAAAAGCGCGCCAGTCTTAGCGCCGTATCCGGGGTGACGGCACGCGTCTCACGAACGATCTCATTGATCCTTGGTGCAGGCACATGCAACGCCATGGCTAGCGCGTGTGCTGACATATCGAGAGGAATGAGATATTCCTCGCGGAGCACTTCGCCAGGGTGGATGGGTCGCATCCGATTCATGCTTACTTGATCGAGTATGTGAACTTGCCGTAAACGAGCCGCCCCAGCGGATTGCCGTAGCTCGGGTCATAGCCTGCCTGGAAGGAACTTTGCCCGCCGGAGTTCGAATACGGGGGAGGGCGGTTGAACATGTTCTTGATGCCCAGCGATAACCTGAGATTCTTGATTCCGAGGTAGCTTCCCTGTACGTCGTACGTCTCATAAGCTCCGACGATCGACTGCGAACCGGTCAGGGTGGAAGGCAGATCCACGTAATTGCCCTGGAAACTGCGAATCAGCACGCCCTCCCACGACGAGTAGTCCCACACCAGCGATGTCCTATCCCGGTAGTTTGGAATAACGCCACCATTGCCGTTGGGCCCGAGGGCCGAAATCGGGTTGACCGACCCCACATAGCCGGTCCAGCTGCCATCGGGATTCTGGACGTCGAATCGGGAGAACACCGTTCCGGTCCAATCGACCTGCAGGGTTCCGAGCTCACCAAGGCCCAAGCCATTGAGCGGGGCGCGCCCCTTCAGGTCGAAGTCGATGCCCTGAACCACGGTACCTCCGACATTCAGGAAAGTTTCATCGATCGAGGTGATCGAGCCGCTGTTTGGGACGACACGGCCATTGACCACCAGGTTGTTCGCTCCGCGCGTCACCAGGTTGCCGTACGTGGCCAAGTGGCTCAGGATGAACCCATCCCCGAGACCTTGGCTGATCGTGTTCTTCAGTAAGGTCCGAAACCAGTCGACTTCCAGCGACACGTACTTGTTCGGCTCGAACACGAGACCGAACGTCAGGTTCTTGGAGGTCTCCGATTGCAACTGAGGATTGCCGCCGGTGTGATCGGTGAACTGGGTGCTGCAATCTGTACTGCTGCCGGTGATCGGACAGCGCACCGGATCGCTGACGCCGTTGACGCCGACCGCGACAACGGTCGGGAACTTCGTTTCGAGCAAGGACGGTGCGCGGAAACCCTCGCCGGCTGCCGCCCGCAGCAGCAGTTCCGGCGCGGGTTGATAGCGCAGGCTCGCCTTCGGGTTGGTCCGACTGCCGGTGCCGCCATAGTGGTCAAATCGCGCGGAGAAGTCCGCCTCGAGAGACTTCAGCAGCGGGGCGTCCACTTCACCGTAGGCGGCCTCCACGTTGCGCTGCGCATCGACCGGAAGATTGTTTCCACCATAGTGCGAACCAATGTCGCCGTTGGCCATCAGTGGATTCGGGTCGAAGCTGAATCGTTCCTGACGGAATTCGGCGCCGGTGGCGACAGCGAGTGGGCCGCCCCGCAGTGCGAACAGATCCCGGCTGACTTTGGCGTTGACGCCCCGCAGCGAGGTTTTGGTCTTGTAGGCGTAGTCCGTGAAATCGGTTGCCAGGAGCTCTTGCGCGACCTGCGGCGTGTTCGGCCCCCAGAAATTCACCTCGCCGCTGTTCAGCAGCGGCATGATCTTGCTGAACTCCGGAATACCGCCAAGATCTCTTTCCGTTACCCGGCTCTCGCTATCCAGGATCGATGCTTCGTAGTCCCAGTCGGCGAGGTTACCCTTGAGGCCCAGCACAGCGCGCTTGGGTTCGGATACGTCGACCCAGTTGCGAAGGCCGGTGGCGAATGAGCGGTAGCGGACCAGAATATCCGGCAGCGGATTGCCTGCGCCAACCTGGCCTTGCATGTACGCGGACGGATAGTAGGGACTTCCCGGATGCACGACGATCGTCGAAAGCGGCGAGCCACCGGTGATCGCAAACAGCGGGTTGCTCGCCGGCATGATGTATGGAAACGCGCTCGGGTTTCTCGGATCGTGGAACAGCGGATCGCTCGCCGCGATCGGGAACTGATCGGAGATCGGTACCGGCTGAATCTGGAATACCTGTTTGTTGTGCGCGTACGACAGCTCCGCAAACGCTTCCATCTGCGCACTCACTGCGAAGCGTGCCGTTGCGAACAGTCCATGGCGCTCCGCTTCCGGGACCAGTGCCACATAGGGCGAGGGATCGAAGCGACAGCGATCCGGAGGAAAGAGCGGATCCAGCGTGGAAGGCGCGCAGTTCGGAGCATTGGGGTTGCGTGACGCGCCGTTGATCGCAGCCCACGTGATGTTGGCCGGGAACGTGTTGCCCGATGTCGTGTCGTTGCCGTTAGCGACGTTAAATCCTTGGTTGGCGAAACCCCGCTGCGCTCCGTATAGCGGGTCCTGCTTCTCGTAACTGCCGATCACCGAGACGTTAAAACGCTGCTGGGTCAGGTCGCCGTAGCCATACGCGATGCTGGCGTGCGTCGGGTTTCCCCCATGCTCGGTCGTTTCGCCGTGATCGGCACTCAAATCGATGCCGCGGAAGTCCTTTCGCATGATGAAGTTGACGACACCGCCAATCGCTTCACTGCCGTAAATCGAAGATGCACCATCCTTCAGGATCTCGACACGATCGATCGCGGCCAGCGGAATACTGTTGACATCGACCGACGCGCTGTCGGTGGTGTTGCCGAAGGGTGCGATGCGACGACCATTGATCAGCAGCAGAGTTCGGTTGGTTCCGAGGCCACGCAGCGAAACGCCCGACAGGCCAGCGTTGTTGGCGCCCGCCGTATTGGCCGCAACGAGGTTGCCCATCGACGGCGCACCGGTGATCGTCTGTAGCAATTCCTCGACCGTGTTGGCTGCCGAACGCTGGATGTCCTCGTGCGTCAGCACCTGAACTGGCAGTGCGGTCTCACCTTCGATCCGTTTGATCAATGAACCGGTGATCTCGATGCGTTCCGCCGGCTGTGGAGCCTCCTGGGCGAAGACGATCGCGGAAAGAGTAAAGCCCGCCGTGGCAACTGCCAGCGGTCGTCGCGCTGGAATTCGCTTGAACATGTCTCCCCCTCGGTGCCTCAGAACGAGTACGAGCCGTGCAGGTCGACCATGCGCCCGAGGTCGTCACGGGTGACGGGTCATAGGGCGGAATCCTGCCGCCACCGGTGCCGTTACCCGAGAAACCTCCGCCGCAGCGTCCTCATCGGTCCCTCTTCCCGCTGTGCATCTTGATTGCCGCTGCGCCAGGTGTTCCGGCACACAAACGGACACATCTAAGACGGATCAGTCAGGAAAAGCGGCAACAAGGAACTTTTGAAAATGCTCAAAGGCCGTTCACTGCGCGGTGCTGGCCTCGGTCTCGGTATGACGGATGAGGCTGCGAAAAGCGGCAATAAGAAACCAAAGGCAGCCACGCCGAACCGTGGCGCCCTCCGCGACGGATGCAAGTTCCACAAAGGTCCAGGGCCGGATCAGTGCGTGAATTGCATTGAACTGCAAATCGGGAAGGAGTTGCCGTCGAGGGAAAAACGGAGGAAACAGCGCGTACTGCGCGGAGAACGAACACCGGCGCCGACGATTGACTCCTCGGTTTCCGTCAGAAAGTCAATAAAATCTGTGCTTTACGATTTGTCGAGCACTCAAGCTATCGAGGCGCACCGACGATCAGTTCGGCCATTCAACATGGGCTGGTGGCCTTCACGTTCCCCATTGGCGTGTACTCAGTGATCGACCGTCCGAAGAATTACGTGGCGGCGATTGCTACGTCGGGGAATGTCACGCCACAACGACTTCGCTGATCTAAATGACGGGCGTGAGATCCGTGTAGTTGGGGATATCCGCCATGATCTCCTTCGCGTGCGGACCGAAACCGGCCTGGAACGCCTCCATGGAATTGCAGAAGATGTGACACATTCCAACATAGACGGCCGGTGCGCCCGGAGCGCCACCGGCGAGTCCCCTGTCGACCGTATAGTGTGTGCAGGAATCACCCATCTTGCTCTTGACCATCGGCATGTGCTTATCTTTGTAGTAGCTGTGGTCAAAGCGCGCCCCGGGGGTATTTGGATACATCACGCTCACTTTAATCATCGTCTCTCCTTCGATTTGGGTTGCAAGCAAAAGCCATCTGTGGTGCGACACGGCGCCGTCATTACATGCCGAGGTAAGCCTGCTTCACCTGCTCGTTGTTGAGCAGATTCTCTCCTGTGCCCGTAAGAATCGTCTGCCCCGTCTCCATGACGTACCCAATGTCGGCGATGGAAAGCGCAGCGTAGGCATTTTGCTCGACCAGAAGAATCGTAACGCCCTCGGACTTCAAGTGCTTGACCACACGGAAGGTCTCCTCGACCAGCAGCGGTGCAAGCCCCATCGACGGCTCGTCCAGCAACAGCAGCGTTGGCCGTCCCATGAGCGCGCGGGCCATGGCGAGCATCTGCTGCTGGCCGCCGGACAGCGTCCCCGCCGGCAGCGCACGCTTTTCCTTGAGAATCGGGAACAACTCGTACATTCGTTCGAGGTCAGCGTCGAGATTGTTGCGGGCGCGTGTATACGCTCCAAGCCGCAGGTTGTCTTCGATGCTCATCGGGCCGAAAACGTGGCGGCCCTCCGGGACCTGGCAGATACCCAGCCGGACACGCTCGTTGGGCGGAAGGCGGGTGATGTCGCGACCGAAAAGGTGTATGGATCCGGCCGAGGCCGGCTGAACCCCGGAAATGGTCCGCAGCAAGGTCGTCTTGCCAGCTCCGTTGGCGCCGACGAGAGCGACCAATTGCCCTTGCTTTACGTGCAGGTCAATGCCGTGCAGCGCCTCGATGTGGCCGTAGCGGCAGGAAATATTTCGGATCTCCAGCATGCAAGTTCTACATCCAGGTAGATGCACCGAGATAGGCCGCAACGACCTCGGGATTGGTGCGAACTTCGGCTGCCGTGCCTTCCGCGAGCTTTTTGCCGTAGTCGAGTACCAGAATGTGGTCGGAGAGATTCATCACCAGCTTCATGTTGTGTTCCACCAGAACAACGGTGACGCCTGATCCGGCGACCTTCTGAATCAATGCGTCGATTTCGGCGGTTTCAGTGTGATTCAGCCACGCCGCGGGCTCATCGAGGAGCAGCAGCCTCGGCTCGGCGGCCAGCGCCCTGGCGATTTCCAGGCGCTTTAATGCACCATAGGGCATCTGGCTCGCATGCGCCTTGACATAGCTGCCGACGCCAGCAAATTCCATCAGTCCGGAAGCTTCTTCGCGACATTTGTTTTCGGCCCGGCTGAGGGAGGACATGCGCAGCATGCCGGCGAAGAGTCCACTGTTCAACCTCAGATGTGCACCGACCATCACATTTTCGAGGGCACTCATGTTCATGCACACCTGTAGATTCTGAAACGTTCGGCTCATGCCACGGCGCGCAAGCTGGTCCGGACTCTGGTTGGCGATGTTTTCGCCGTCCAGCAGGATCTCGCCTTCGCTTGGCCTGCAGATTCCGCTGATCAGGTTAAAGAGTGTGGTCTTGCCGGCGCCGTTGGGGCCAATCACGGAGGAAATCGTTCGCTCCTTGATCGAAAAGGAGATGGCCTGCACCGCCTTGACGCCGCCGAACGTCTTGGAGACCTTGTTGACGACAAGCATCAGCTCTCTCCGCGGCCGAATCGGAGGCGCAACGTAGGCACCAGTCCCTTGGGCAAGAAAATCATCGTCACCATCAAAATGACGCCAAAGACGACCGTCTCCCACCCCTCGAATGCGAATAACAGTTGCGGCAGGATCGTCAGGATCACGGCGCCCAGGATAGAACCGAACACCGAGGCCATGCCCCCGACAATGACCATGGTCACCAGTTCGATGGAGTGGAAGAAGCCCGCCACGTTGGGCGTGACGAAACCAACGTAATGGGCGCTCAGGCTGCCCATGACGCTCGCCAGCACTGCGGACAGAACAAAGACTCGAACCTTGAATGCGGCGACGTCGACACCAGCCACCTGTGCGGCAACTTCGGAGCCGCGAATCGCCTGCAGTGCTCTCCCGGCCGGGGCGTTGATCAAATTCAAGGCAAGCCACGTCACGACCAGCAGCAGACATGCCATGACCCAGTACCACGCGCGTTCGCCGGCAATCTCCCATCCAAAGAGCTCGAACGCACGGACAGGCATGCCGTCGGGACCGCCGGTCCACGCAGCCTCGTTGACGAAAATGATTGTCAAGATCATCCCGAGACCGAGCGTGGCCATCGCCAGATAGTGGCCCTTTAGCTTGAGAATCGGTCGTGCGACCAGGAACGCCAGCAGACCGGCTGCTGTCGCCCCGGCCAGCAATGCTCCCACCGGGTCCCACTCAAAGTGACCCGTTAGGACCGCCGAGGTGTAGGCGCCGATGCCGAAAAAGCCGGCATGTCCGAGGCTGATCTGACCCGTGTAACCGATCAGCAGGTTCAAGCCGATCGCGACACAGGCATTTATCGCGATACGGATGGCAACGTCGTAGTAGTACACGTTTGGAAGCGCCAGTGGCAGCGCACAAAGCACCAATGCCAGAGCGACCCAACCGATCGGCGTCCGGTTCATCGTCACACCCGCTCGGTGGTTTTTTTACCGAATAGTCCTTGCGGCAGCAGGAAGAGAACGAACAGTATCAACACGAAGGGCGTTGCGTCCTTGTATGCGGAAGAGATATAGCCGGCGGTCACCGATTCGACAATCCCCAGTAGCAAGCCACCCGCGACTGCACCGACGCCGCTGCCTAAACCGCCGAGCGTCGCGGCGACGAAGCCTTTGAGGCCGAGCATGATGCCGACGTCATAGCTCGTGTACGTGATCGGCGCAATCAGGATACCGCCGCTGGCTCCCAATGCGGCGGCAAGGCCGAAGGACAACATGAGGATAAAGCGCGTGTTGATACCGACCAACTGTGCGGCCAGTTTGTCGTGTGCGGTGGCCAGCATCGCTTTGCCGGTGAGTGTTCGGCCGAAAAACCATGCGAGTGCGGCAACGATCACGGCGGTTGCGCCGAGTACCCAAAGGCTCTGGGGCAACAGAGCCGCACCAAGAACGGGGATCGGCGCCTCCCCTGAAAACGCCGGCAGGGCGTGCGCGCCCTTGCCGAAGAAAACTTGCGCGAGGCCGCGAATCGCGAGTGAGGCGCCGATGGTGATGATGATCAGCGTTCCCACCTCCGCATCGCCGGCCGGCTCGATGGCCGCCTTCTCCAATAAAATCCCAACCAGTGCGGTGATCAGCACCGCGAGCGCAATTGCAAGCGGCAGCGGCACTCCGACCCGGATCAGCGTCAGCGACAACATGCCGCCAAGCATGATGAACTCGCCTTGGGCGAAATTGATCACGCCGGAAGCGTTGTAGATCAGGGTGAAGCCCAGCGCAGCCAGCGCATACGTGGCGCCAACTGTCACGCCCGAGAAAAAGATCTGCAGCAAATGAGCGAGCACGACACCTTCCCTCAGGTCAAGCGGCCTGAGGCCGGCGACCGAGTCCGGGAAAAGACAGGGCTATTGCACCAGGGCCCATTCGCCGCCCTTGACCTCCAGCATGCGGAACGAAGATAGGTCCAGCCCGAGATGATCGGTTGCGGACATGTTGAAAGTCCCGCTGGTGCCGACAAACCCCCGGGTCGCTTCGATCGCATCGCGCACCTTGACCTTGTCAGTACCCCCAGCCTTCCTGATCGCCTCGACCGCAAGCATCAGGCCGTCATAGGCGTAGCCGCCAAATGTCGAAACGTCCTGCTTGTAGACTTCCTTGAACGCTTTCTCGTAGGCGGCGACCACGGGCTTTTGCGGATCGTCGGCGGCCAATTTCCCCGGGATCAGTTGGGCTGGGGACGGCAGGCGCACACCCTCAGCGGCCGAGCCGGAAAGTTTCAGGTACTCGTCGGATGCGACGCCGTGTGACTGGTAGAGCGGCAAGGTAATGCCCAGCTGGCGGTAGTTGCGGGTGACGATCGCCGGACCCTGACCAAGACCGAATACGAACAGGGCCTGCGCGCTGGCGATGCCCTTGATCTTGCTCAGCTGCGGACTCATGTCCGTATCTTTGGGGCCGTACGTTTCGTCGGCAACCAGCGTGATTCCGTACTTGCCCGCCACGGCCTGGGCTTCCTTCCTGCCGGATTGGCCGAAGCCGCTGGTCTCCGACAACAGCGCAATGTTGGTTAAACCGCGTTTTTTCATGTCCTCGAACACCTTCTCCGCGGCCATGCGGTCGGTGTGCGGCGTCTTGAACACCCATTTCTTGACCGGCTCGATGATTACCACGGCACCGGCGAGCGAGATGAAGGGCAGGTTCGCTTTTTCTGCCAGCGGCACCATCGACATGGTGGAACCGGTGGTTGTACCTCCGACCAGAATATCGACTTTGTCGTCCTCGATCAGGCGTTTGCCGAAGCTGTTCGCTTTGGCCGCGTCGCTGCCGTCGTCGTAATAGACCAGTTGCAGGGGACGACCCAGCACGCCGCCCTTCTTGTTGATATCTTCGACGTACATTTGAAGCGTTTTGAGCTCCGGATCACCCAGGAATGCCGCCGGGCCGGTTATTGAGAGCACAGAACCGATCTTGATCGACTCTGCATTGGCAGACAGAGCACCCAGAGCGAGAACGGTGCCGGAAAATAAACTCTTCAGTATTTTGTTCATCCGTGATCTCCTCCGTAAAAAATCAGAATTGTTCGAATAGGACGGGCATGCTCTTGCACCCAAGCGCGCGCTTGTCCCCGGCGCCGACAGGAGCAACGAGGAACGGGGGAAGGAAGATCACTAGTCGCCCTTGAACTCCGGAATGCGCTTTTGCATGAATGCCGCCACCCCCTCGGCATAGTCCGGGCTCCAGCCGAGTTCGCGCATGAACGAGCCTTCCATGGAGAGTTGCTGTTCCAGCGTATGGGTCGGTGCGGCATGCATGGCCTGGCGAGTACGTACCAGGGCTTTCGTTGCGGCAGTGGACAGTTGTTTTGCCAGCCGGTCGATCGACTCCGCAAACTGGTCGTCTTCGACGGCGGCCCAGATCAGGCCCCACTCGGCGGCCTTCTCGGCGGGCAGCTTTTCTGCCAAGAGTGCGAGACCCATCGCGCGTGCCATGCCGATGCGCTGAGGCAGGAGCCAGGTACCGCCGGTGTCCGGAACCAAGCCGATTTTGGTGAAGGCCTGCAAAAAGGCAGCTGACTTGGCAGCGACGACCAGGTCGCAGGCCAACGCGATATTTGCGCCGGCGCCGGCGGCGATGCCATTGACGGCAGCGATGGTCGGCACGCGCAGCTTGGCGAGCCGCAGTACCAACGGTTTATAGTCGCGCTCGACGATGTTGCCGATGTCGGGCATCTTGCCCGACTGCAGCTGCATGGCGCGGTCGCCCAAATCCTGGCCGGCACAAAAGCCCCGCCCGGCGCCCGTGAGCACCAGCACGCGTGCAGACGGATCAGCGTGAACCGCGTCGAGCGCAGTGCGCAGCTCCGCGTGCATTTCCTCAGTGAGGCTGTTCAGCTTGTCGGGACGATCGAACGTGATTCTCGCGATGCCGTCCGCGAGTACGTACCGGATGTTTTCGAAATTCATGGCGTCCTCTACGATTTTCCCGAGACCTAACTTCGCGGTGTTTCCAGCAAAGGGCGTACTTGGGGCACCCTGAGGGACGGTCGTCCCGAATCTAGTGCAGTCAGGGGCGAGACTTCCCTCAACGTTGCAAGACAACGCTCGGTCAGGTGCTGGTAGCTCTCGGTTGCCACTTGCTTCCAGGCAAGCTCCTGCGCACCGAGCGTGCGCATCAGTTTCGCGGGCGTTCCGCCGACCAGCGTACGCGGAGCGATCTTCATTCCCGCGCGCACAAAGCTATTCGCGGCGACGAACGCCTCTTCGCCGATATCGGCATCGTCCATGACGACGGAATTCATGCCGACCAGGGCGCCGCGCCTGACGGTGCAACTGTGCAGGATCGCTCCGTGCCCTATGTGGCCGTTTTCTTCCACCAGGGTGTCGTGGCCGGGAAATCCGTGCAGTACACAACCGTCTTGCACGTTGGAACCGATCCTCATCTCGATTCGGCTGAAGTCGCCTCTCAGGCTAGCCAGCGGTCCGACGTAGCAATTTGGTCCGACGACGACGTCGCCGATCAGGACTGCGGACGGGTGAACGTAGGCGCTTGGGGCTACGACCGGAACCACGCCGTCGACCGAATAAAACGACATATTTGGCTCCCGTTAGGCGACGTTAGGCAGAATAGGGCGAACATCCCATGCACCCGCTAATGGGAGATGACAGCTTTTCGCTCGAAAATGACTTGCACAGAACGCGAATCTGTCGATAATGATATGCATTACCGACCGGTCGGTCAATTAATTTATGACCCGCTGAAACCTTCGTCCAACCCCTAAAACAAAGCTGGGCCAAGGATTCGCTGATTCGCCGAGGCGCCGGCCAACTGCCGATCAGGAGTTTTGCTACGTGATAGATGAAACAAGCCAAGCGCAGAAATTGGCCGTTGCGGTCGCGGACTTCTTGCTCGCCCACGACAAGGCTGCCTGCGGTCTGGGCATCTCGGCTTTCAGGGTAGGGATCGGATCGGCCATCATGAAAATGACAGTTCGATCCGACATGCTGAACGCCTTTGACATCTGCCACGGCGGCGTTGTGACAGCCCTGGCAGATACGGCATTCGCCGTCGCCTGCAATAGCTATGACCAGCTCGCCGTCGCGTCCTGTATTTCGGTCGATTTCACGAAGCCTGCGCGGGAAGGCGACTGCCTGACCGCTACGGCGACGGAAGTGGCAACGACAGGTCGAACCGGCCTGTACGACGTCGAAGTCACCAACCAAGACGGTTTGGCGGTCGCCTTTTTTCGGGGGCGCTGCGCCCGGATTTCGGGTCGCACCGTCCTTCCTGAGAAGCAGCAGTGATTCTTGTAGCCGCCAGCGCTTTTCGGTCGCGCGAACCAGACAAAACGATTGGGAGAGCGGGATGCCCGTGAGGAACGCCGCAGCGGCAGATTTGGAGCCCATTGAACGGGCAAGTCGCGACGAAGTCCAGAATCTGCAGCTGGAACGATTGAAATGGTCGCTGCAGCACGCCTACCACAACGTACCGCACTATCGACGCGTGTTTGATCAGGCAAAGGTGCATCCGTCGCACTTGAAGCAATTGTGCGATCTGGCGCAATTTCCTTTCACGACCAAGAAGGACTTGCGCGATAACTATCCGTTCGGAATGTTTGCCGTGCCGCGCGAGCGCATCGCGCGTATCCACGCTTCGTCGGGCACCACGGGTAAGCCCACCGTCGTCGGCTACACGCTCCAGGATATTGATACGTGGGCCCATCTCGTGGCGCGCGCCATTCGCGCTGCTGGAGGTCGGCCAGGGGACACGGTCCACGTTGCGTACGGCTACGGCCTTTTTACCGGTGGACTCGGCGCCCACTACGGCGCGGAACGCGCCGGCTGCACGGTCATCCCGATGTCCGGTGGACAGACGGAGCGCCAAGTCCACCTCATCGAGGACTTCAAGCCCGACATCATCATGGTCACCCCGTCCTACATGCAAGTGTTGATCGAAGAATTCGTTCGGCAGGGTCTTGATCCAAAGGCGTCTTCGCTGAAGGTCGGAATCTTTGGAGCCGAGCCGTGGACCGAGGCGATGCGAAAGGACATCGAGCGATCCGCGGGCATCGACGCGGTGGACATCTACGGACTATCGGAAGTGCTGGGTCCAGGTGTTGCAAGCGAGTGCATCGAATCCAAGGACGGGCCCGTGATTGCAGAAGATCACTTCCTGCCGGAGATCATTGATCCGGAGACTGGGGCGGTCTTGCCCGATGGCGAACAGGGTGAATTGGTCTTTACGACGCTAACCAAGGAGGCGTTGCCGGTCATACGCTATCGGACGCGTGATTTGACTCGCCTGCTGCCGCCGACGGCACGCTCGTTCCGGCGAATTGCGAAGATCACCGGTCGATCCGATGACATGCTGATCATCCGGGGCGTCAACGTCTTTCCGACCCAGATCGAAGAGATCGTGCTGCAGAACGAGCACTTGTCCGGGCAGTATCAGATCGTCGTCAGCCGAGACGGGATCCTCGACGAAGTTCAGGTTCGGTGCGAATTGCGGGAGGCCAGTACGAACCTTCCGGCGGCGCAAATTGGCAATGTCGGAAGCTGGCTGACGCAGCGCATCAAGACGATGGTTGGCGTTTCGTGCTACGTGAAGGTAGAGGCGCCGGGATCCATCGAGCGGACACTGGTTGGCAAGGCGCGTCGCGTTGTGGACCGGCGCCCGAAATAGTTGAGGGTTTTCCGTAGCTCGTAATCGCTAGGAGACGCGAATGTATACCCAGGCAATGGACCTTGGCCCGCAGCCAACAGAGGGCGGAGGTAAGGAAATCTCGGCGGATGAGAAGCGGCTTCAGCTGCAATTCGACGCACGCATCGACGCCGGAGACTTCATCGAGGCAAAAGACTGGATGCCGGAGAATTTCCGGAAGACGTTGATTCGACAGATTAGTCAGCACGCGCACTCGGAGATCGTCGGGATGCTGCCCGAGGGAAACTGGGTAACCCGCGCTCCCACGCTCAAACGCAAGGCGATCCTGCTTGCCAAGATCCAGGACGAAGGCGGGCACGGGCTCTACCTCTACGCTGCTGCCGAAACGCTGGGGATCTCGCGTGACCAGATGCTCGACGCCCTGCACAGCGGCCGGGCGAAATACAGCTCGATCTTCAACTATCCCACGCTGACCTGGGCCGATATGGGTGTCATCGGCTGGCTCGTCGATGGGGCGGCGATTATGAACCAGGTGCCGCTTTGCCGCTGCTCTTACGCGCCGTACGCGCGTGCGATGGTCCGAATCTGCCGAGAGGAGTCCTTTCACCAACGGCAGGGATTTGACGCACTTCTGACCATGATGACCCAGGGCACGGCACAACAACGTGCGATGGTGCAGGACGCCGTGAATCGCTGGTGGTGGCCGTCCTTGATGATGTTCGGCCCGCCGGACGTGGACTCGCCGAATTCGGCACAGTCCATGCGCTGGGGCATCAAGCGGATTTCCAACGATGATTTGCGCCAAAAATTCATCGACGCCACGGTGCCGCAATCGGAGGTTCTTGGCGTGCAGTTACCGGACCCGGATTTGAAGTGGAATGAGGCCCGCGGCCACTACGATTTTGGTCTGATCGATTGGAAGGAATTCTGGCAAGTGGTCGGTGGCGACGGACCGTGCAACCGGGAGCGCCTCGCGGCGCGGGTGAGCGCCTGGGAGGACGGCGCCTGGGTGCGTCAGGCCGCCATGGCCTATGCGGATAAACACACGGAACCGCAGCGAGCCTCTTGAGGGGCAGGAAAGCTTTTTTTGGGAGACACGAACGTGACTGGCGAAAAGAAAGAATGGCCGCTGTGGGAAGTCTTCGTGCGAAGCAAGGCGGGACTTGACCACAAACACTGCGGCAGTTTGCATGCGTCGGATGGAAATATGGCCTTACAGATGGCGCGCGATGTGTACACGCGGCGCTCCGAGGGCACCAGCATCTGGGTCGTGCGCTCCGACCAGATTTTTGCTTCCGATCCTGCTGAGAAGGGCATGCTGTTCGATCCCATGGAAAGCAAGGTGTATCGCCATCCGACGTTTTTCAAATTGCCCGCATCGGTAAATCACATGTGAGTGCCAGATTGAATCCTTCTATTCAAATCTCCAAGGACTCCTCAGTCCGCTATTTGTTGGGCATTGCCGACCTGTGTTTGATACATGCCCAGCGACTGGGCGAGTGGAGCGGGCACGCCCCCGTCTTGGAGGAAGACATCAGCTTGACCAATGTTGCGTTGGATCTCATAGGCCAGACGCGAGCGCTGTATTCGCATATTGCAAAGCTTGAGCACGCAGAACACGACGAAGATCAACTCGCCTTTCTGCGTGACGAGCGGGATTATTTGAACCCAACCTTGGTGGAGCTGCCCAAAGGCGATTTCGCGCACACCTGCTTGCGCAATCTCTCCGTTTCAACGCTCCTGAGTCTCCTCTGGGACGGTCTGCAAAAATCCAACGATGTCGAAGTAGCAGCGATTGCGGGCAAGGCGA
>Ga0210394_10002444_pt1 | contig 25499 bp, 18 predicted proteins | sample IncBWC12MmetaG_FD_160121 | JGI IMG/M metagenome (GOLD analysis project Ga0210394, IMG submission 160121) | Forest soil microbial communities from Barre Woods Harvard Forest LTER site, Petersham, Massachusetts, United States - Inc-BW-C-12-M | ecosystem: Environmental > Terrestrial > Soil >...
GCGGTGACTGGCGGCGCCGCTTGCTGCGCGCGGACGGAGCTCATCGAGCAGTGCGCACACCGTGGTGACGACATCGATGTTGCGGCACTGATTTCGGCCACCGACGTTGTAGGTCTCGCCCACCTGACCGCGGTTGAGCACCAGATACAGCGCGCGCGCATGATCTTCGACGTACAGCCAGTCGCGAACCTGGTCCCCGCGCCCATACACCGGCAGCGGCACGCCCTCGAGCGCATTGAGGATCATCAGCGGGATCAGCTTTTCCGGAAACTGATAGGGGCCATAATTATTGGAGCAGTTCGTGATCAGCGTCGGCAGGCCATAGGTGCGGCGCCAGGCGCCGACCAGATGATCGGCGCTGGCTTTGCTGGCCGAATAGGGTGAACTCGGGCAATACGCCGACGCTTCGGTGCAGGCTGGCCCGGTGGTGCCGAGATCGCCGAACACTTCGTCCGTCGAGACATGATGGAAGCGGAAAGCGCTGCGCCGCGGTTCGGCCAGCCCCCGCCAGAAATCCCGTGCCACCTCGAGCAGCGTGTAAGTGCCGACGATGTTGGTTTCGACGAAGGCCGCGGAGCCGTCGATCGAGCGATCGACATGCGATTCGGCGGCCAGATGCATGACCAGGTCCGGCCGGTGTGCCTGGAACACGCGCTCCATTGCGCGTCGATCGCAGATGTCGACGCGCTCGAACGCATAGCGCGGACTCGAAACCGATTCAGCCAGCGACTCGAGATTGCCGGCATAGGTCAACTTGTCCAGATTCACGACCCGATCGCCGGTGTGACGGATGATGTGCCGGACGACGGCGGAGCCGATGAAGCCGGCTCCGCCAGTCACCAGGATCGCGCGCGAATCGGGTACGCGCTCCTCAGAGCGTGGCATGCGCTTCTGCCGCGGCGATCGCGATGTTATAGAGAATCGTCGACACCGCACCCCATACGGTCAGTCCCGGCAGACGCTGGGTGTCCAGCGGTACCACGATCGCATCGCCCGGGCGTATTTCGACGCTATCGCCGCTCCTGAACCAACCGTGCGCTCCCGAGTCGACGCTGCCGTCGGCTCGCACCACGTAAATTCGCCCGCGATCGGCCTGCCGCGTCGCGCCGCCGCTCTGGTCAATATAGTCATCGCGCGTCATGCGGCGATGGAACAGATGTGAGGTCGGATCCTGCACCTCGCCGACCACCATCACTTCCTGACGCTGCTTCGGTACGATCAGCTCGTCGCCGTTGCGCAGGATCACATCACCGCTGGATCCGATCCTTGTGGCCAGCACGGCCCTGAGGTCGATGACCAGACGACCGACGGCCTTCGCCGCACTCAGTTGATGCAGCAGCGCCTCGCCAATGCTGATGGCCGATGGCGCGCTGCCCTGCTGCGCACGCACTCCCATCAGTGCCACTTCGGCGATGTCCGTGCGCAACCGATCGGCCAGCCGATCCAGCTGCTCCTGCTCGCGCACCTTGAGCTCGGAGCGCGTGAACACACTGCCCTCGACGAATGCAAACCGCGTGAGCCCGCCGGCCCGATCGATCACCGAATGCAGCGTTTCGCCCGGCTGAATTGTATAGCTACCCGGGAATCGCACCTCACCCTTGAGTGTGATCTGGTCCTGCTCGGTCCAGCCCGAGACCTGCTTGATCGAGAGCCGGTCGAACGCCTGCAGCGGAATGTCGGCGCTGGCATCGCCGTTGCGCAGGGCCGCGAGGTCGATCGAGATCACCTTGGTGTTGCGCTGATCCCCATTCTCGACCGTGTAGCGCGACAGTTCGGCGTGGGATGCGTAGGCGGCCGAATCGAGGCCGCCGCCGGCGCGAATCAGGTCGCTGACTCTCATCTGCGATTCCAGTGGATAGTCACCCGGAACTTTGACGCGCCCGTCGATATGTACGATCTCGGTCGGCAGCGACAGATTCGACTGCACTCGCAGATCTTCCATCAGCGAGTGAATGAGATGTTCGCGGCTGGTCTGCAGATCGAACACCGTGATCGTGTCGCGCGGCAGTAGCACCACGTCGACCGCTGTTCCCGGCGCATGCAATGCCGCGGTCAGGTCGGCCGACAGCACGGCGATCGTGCGGTTCGGCGGCAGCTCGCGGCGAATCAGCAGGTAGCGCTGATCGGCATCGCGCTTGAGCTCATCGACCGACGGTATGACCTCGCTGATTCGAAGTCCGGGATGCCAGGCAACGTACTTGGCGCGGTACACGTAACCCTGGATCGTGACACCGGAGTCGAGCTGCGGCCTCAGCCGGGCGATGTGCAGTTCATCCGCATTGCGAAGCTGCAGGGCCGCTGTCAGTGGATTGGAAGGATTGACATTGATGACCACCCGGCGCTGTTCAGCATCGACGCGCACCAGCGCAGCATTGCTGTCATCGGCGCTCGGAGTCAGGCCGCCCCCCATCTGTACCAGGCTGCCGACGTTGTCATTGCCCTTGATCTCAAAGATCGCGGGACGCTGCACCTCGCCGTCAACCGCGACCGTCGGACCGACCGGTGGGATGAACACCACATCGCCCGACAGGAGTCGGATGTCGTTGGCACTGTCCCCGCGCAGCAGCAGGTCGTACAGGTCGAACATCCGCACGGTCTCGCCCTGCCGCTTCACCTGCACATTGCGCAGCGAGCCGATCGGTTGCACGCCGCCGGCGGCAAACAGCGCCGTGGTCACCGTCGCCAGACCACTGACCGTGTAGGAGCCGGGATAACGGGCGCCTCCCAGCACGAATACGTTGATCGTGCGCGTCTCGCCCACCGACACGTTGGCGTGTACGCCGACGATCTGGTGCGCGACGCGCGACTCGATTTCGCTCTTTACGGCACTGTAGTGCTGCCCGCCGACTTCAATCGGGCCGATCTCCGGGAAGTTCACATGGCCGTCGCGACTCACAACCAGGTTGACCGTCTGGTTCTGACTGCCGAACAGCTGCACCTGCAGCGCATCGCCCGGGCCGACGATGTAGTCGGACGGCACCGGCAGATTGAGGGTCGGCATGAGGCTCAACATCGAATTGTCGAACAGGTCATAGCCGAAAGCCTTGAGACCTTCCTTGCCCGTCTTGTCGAGCGGCAGGCGCGTCAGCCTGATCTGCACCTTCTCAAATGCCGGCTCGGCGGTTATCCGACGTGTCGCCAGTTCCTCGGTCAGTCCCGCCAGTGCGATGCCCGGAATGCCCGGGAGCTGTAGTTGACCGGTGGCGTCGAGCACATAGGGATTGCGCGCCCGGATCTGCTCGATCATGTCTTCGAGCTTCTGCTTCTCCTCCGCCTTGAGTTCTTCAATGGTTCGCTGCGGCTGTTCCTGCAGGCGCTGTGTATTGAGTCCATTGTTGATGCCGAGCTGTGACAGCTGACTGCCATTCAGCAGTGCGGCGCTGCCCGCGGCGTTCTGGCCGTTGAGCAGTCCGGGCGGAAGCCCAGGTATACCCTGCATGTTCTGATTATTCTGATTGTTCTGATTGTTCTGGTTGAGCTGATTGAGCTGATTGAGCTGGTCGGCCGGCACCTCCGGCAGCAGCATGATTTCGATCAGCGCGGTATCGCCGGGTTTGAACACCGGAGGGTTGAATTGCTCCTGGAGCTGCTGCTGCGCGCGCCGCTGCTGCTGCAACTGCATCTGCTGCAACAGGATGGCCTGCGCCCCATTCACGCTGCCGCCGCTCAGCAGTGAATTGCCGCCCAGCGACCCCAAACCTCCGACACTTCCGCCCAGTCCGCTGCCCAGTCCGCTGCCCAGTCCGCTACCCAGTCCGCCGCCGGTGCCGCCCTGCCCGGTGAGACGCTGCATGATGGCCTGCTGCTGATCGGGCGGCAGGCTGTTGAACAGCTGCATCTGCTGACTCAGATCCGTCTGCTGCGCTCGACTGAAAGGAGAAATGGTCAGGATCGCGATCGTGACGATCGCCATGCCCAGAAAAGAACCCGCTGGTCGTAGAGTTTGCATCCCAATCACTCGCCGTTCCCCACGCGACTGCAAACCGCGCATTGTACTGATTTCCTCGGGGGGTGCGGATCCCGCGAACCGCGCGCCGTCGGTTTGAGACAGGCGCGCCGTTGCCTCAGTTCCGCCATTTCTTTACGTACGCCAGGGCGCCCCCGAGCGAACTCGAGACACCGTGCGCGCGGTCGGGATTCTCCACCAGCGGAATGATGGTCTGAGTCAGCTTCTTGCCGAGCTCGACGCCCCACTGATCGAAGGCGTTGTCTCCCCAGACGACGCTTTGCACGAATACCTTGTGTTCGTAGAGCGCAATGAGACGGCCGAGCGTTACCGGATCGAGCTGCTCGAACATCAGCAGGCTCGAGGGCCGGCTGCCCTCGTGAATCTTGTGCGGCACCAGGGCCTGGACTTGCGCTTCGGTCAGCTTGGACCGTGCCAGGTCGGCCTTGACCGCTGCAGCATCCTGGCCCAGCGCAAATGCCTCGGCCTGTGCCAGACAACTCGCGATCGCGAGGTCCTGCTGCGGCTGACTGCCGCAGGAGGAGCGGATCGGCAGCAGAAAATCGATCGCGCAGCGTTGCGTGCCCTGGTGCAGCAGCTGGAAGAAGGAATGCTGGGCGTTGTTGCCCGGCTCACCCCAGATCACGGCGCAGGTACCGAGCGTGGTCGGGCTGCCATCGAGCTTGACGTGCTTGCCGTTGCTCTCCATCTCGAGCTGCTGCAGATAGGCCGGCAGGCGCGCCAGCCGCGAGTCGTACGGCAATACCGCCAGTGTCGGCAGTGCGAGCAAATCAATATTCCAGACGGCGAGCAAGCCTGCCAGCACCGGCAGGTTCTGGTTCCATGGCGCCGCGCGGAAATGCTCGTCGACCTCCCGGCCGCCGGACAGCAGCGATTCGAAGCCCTGACGTCCAATCGCGATGGCCAGCGATACGCCGATCGCGGACCAGATCGAATAACGGCCGCCGACCCAGTCCCACATTGCAAAGCGATAGTCCGGGTGCACGCCAAACTCGTCCATCGCCGGGGCATTGACCGAGACCGCTGCGAAATGCTGGGGCACCGCCTTGTCGCCCAGCCGCTGCTGAATCCAGCTGCGCGCCGTGCGCGCAAGGCTCTGGGTCTCGAGCGTGGTGAAGGTCTTGGAGCAGATGATGAAGAGCGTGCGCTCGGGGTCCGCGTGCGCGATCAGATCTGCGAGCTGGCAGCCGTCGACGTTGGAAGCAAAGGCCACCTGCGGCGCACCCTGGGTCGCCGGGCGCAACGCCTCGACCGCCATGGCCGGTCCCAGGTCCGAGCCGCCGATACCGATGTTCACCACCAGCGAGAAGCTGGCGCCGGTGCTCGAGCGGATCCGTCCGCGGCGCACGTCCTCGGCGAAGGCCAGCACGCGCTCGCGCTCCTGCTGCACTTGGCTGTTGACGTCATTGCCGTCGACCATGAGTGCACCACTCGCGCCGGACCTGCGCAGCGCCGTGTGCAGCACTGCGCGGTCCTCGGTGCTGTTGATGTGATCGCCGCGAAACATGGCTTCGATGCGATCTCGCAGTTGCAGCTGATCGGCCAGGGCCGCGAACGCAGCGAGCACCGCGGCATCGATCCGCTGGCGCGAGAAGTCCAGCACCAGACCGGCCGCCTCGTGCGAGAACTGCACGAAGCGTTGCGGGTTGCGTGCAAACAGGTCCCGGGTGCTGGTGGCGCTCAGGCGCTGCGCCAGCCCCTCGAGCTCATGCCACGCCGCGCAGTCTGTTGCCGAGCGCTTGGCCGTCGTCATCCGCGTTGCTCCGCGATCGCTTGGGAACGCGATTCTAGCTTACACGCGCTTCGAGCATGTTCCAGACGCAGCGCCCGCCGCTCGCTCTGGCCAGCAGTGCCAGCAACTCGGCATGCGCTTCGGTCTCGGCCACGCTCGCGCGGATGATCACCAGCGGATCGCTGGGGCGCTGCATCGCCGGCAGCGGGCTGCTGCGAGTCGCCGCGGTGCGCTCACGCGCCGATTCATCCAGCGCCAACAGGCTCTGCCCGCCGGTCATCGCCAGGTACACGTCGGCCAGAATGCGCGCATCGAGCAGCGCGCCATGCAGCTGGCGGTGTGAGTTGTCGATGCCGTAGCGCTTGCAGAGCGCATCGAGGCTGTTGCGTTGCCCGGGATGGCGCTCGCGCGCGAGCGTGAGGGTATCGACGATCTGGCACAGGCTGCGCAACAGAATCGGTGTCGCGCCCTGAATCAGCGCGAACTCGCGCTCGAGAAACGCGACATCGAAGGCGGCGTTGTGAATGATCAGCTCGCTACCCTGGATGAACTCGAGCAGCTCGGCGCAGATGTCGCGGAATCTCGGCTCCTGCGCCAGGCGCGCGCGCGTCAGGCCGTGCACGGCCAGCGCGCCATCCTCGATCTCGCGCTCGGGGTTCAGGAAGCGCTGGAAGTGGCGGCCGGTAGCCCGGCGGTTGAGCAGCTCGACGCAGCCGATCTCGATGATGCGGTGGCCGTCGTCGAGGTTGAGTCCGGTGGTTTCGGTATCGAGAACGATCTGTCGCATCAGCGGGAGTCTACCGCAAGGATCGCATCGATCGCGGCGTTGGCGAGGGCATCGACGCGCTCATTGCCCGGGACGCCGGCATGTCCGGGTACCCAATGCCATTCGATGCGGTGCCTGGCGGCTTCGGTGTCGAGCAACTGCCACAGATCCTGGTTCTTGACCGCCTTCTTGTCCGCGGTCTTCCAGCCGCGCGCCTTCCATTGCGGCAGCCACTCGAGCACTCCTCGACGCACGTATTGCGAATCGGTGTAGAGCCGAGCCGCGACCGGGCGCTTGAGCGCCTGCAAGGCGCCTATCACCGCCTGCAGCTCCATGCGGTTGTTGGTGGTCGGATTCTCCGCCCCCGACAATTCCTTCTCGCGCCCACCAACCGACAGCAGTGCCCCCCAGCCGCCGGGACCGGGATTACCGCGGCACGCGCCGTCGGTATAGATCTCGACCACCTCGCTCACACGCTCGGTTCCACCAGCCCGCCCAGAACCGCGCGCCGCTCGCGCAGTCGCGGGCGGATCGGGGTCAGCGTGTAGACCCGCTTGCGCGCCTTGATGACATAAGCGGCTGCCGGCCAGGGATAGAACCAGCCGCGATGCAACATGCTTGGCAAGGTCGCTTCCACCGTACCCCGCGGGGAGCGCGGCAGATGATAGAGATAGGGCCGCACGCTCACGATTTCATAGCTCAGAAGACCCAGCCAGTCGTACACCCGGTTGCCGCCCAGACGGCGTCGCAGCCCCGGCGGATAGCCGCCGCGCGAAGCGGCCGAGCGTAAGCCCCAGAAGCTCGCGGGCCTGAAGCCCAACACGATGAGCTGGCCTTCGGCCACCAGTACCCGATCCGCCTCGCGCAATACCGCGTAGGGATCGGGGGCGTATTCCAGGGTATGCGGGAGAAGCACCGCATCCACGGAGCCGCTGCTGATCGGAAGATGCGCCAGGTTCGCTACCAGATCGCCGGAGATCGAGCCCGTTTCGGGCTCAGCCACGACGCTCTGGCGGCGGATCCGGCTTTGGGCCAGAAGCTCACGCCCCGTGCCCCAGGTGCCGAGCTGCAGTAGCTCCAGACCGAACACGTCATCGAAGGTCGTGGCCAGCAACTGCGCCTCCGCGGCGATCAGCGCCTGGCCCAGCGGTCCGTGCTGCCATTGCTGCATAACGCTGGATGCTTCAGCCATTGTGAGATGTCGAACGTGCCTCGCCAAATAAACTAGCGAATGTGTGAACTTACGGGTTAAATTCTGCTGGCCCGGTGCCTGGGCTCCGGCATACCGTAACATGATCCAAAACCCGCTACGGGGAGCCGACCGTTGAGCCGAGCGAAGCTGACCCGACTGCCGACGCAATTCCTGCTTCTGCCCCTCCTATTTCTGGCCGGCTGCGCCCATCAGCCCGCGCCGCAGGTCGCGCAGGCCACGCCAATCCCCGTGACACCGCTGGCGCCCGATGCTACGCCGGCGCCCGACCTCTCGCCTGTCGATGCGACGGCGGCCAATACTGCCAGCAGCGCCGCGGACACACACGCCGCCAGCACCCAGGCTTACCAGACCCAGAGCACCGCGGGCATTGACGCCGCGGATCTGCCGGGTCCGCCGGCGGACAGCATCGTCACCGTCAGGCAGGCCGATCTGTGGGATCGCCTGCGCAATGGATTCCAGCTCGATGACGTGAGCGAGCCGGCGGTCGCCGCGCAGCTGAACTGGTTTGCCAATCACCCGGATTTTCTCGAGCGCACTTTCGGTCGCGCCGAACTGTGGATGTATTACATCGTCGGCCAGCTCGAGCAGCGCAACCTGCCGCGCGAGCTGGCGCTGCTGCCGGTCATCGAAAGCGCATTCGAGCCCTATGCCTATTCATCGGCCCGCGCCTCGGGCCTGTGGCAGTTCGTATCGGACACCGGCCGCCGTTTCGGTCTCAAGCAGGACTGGTGGTATGACGGCCGGCGCGACCCGATCGAAGCCACGCGTGCCGCGCTCGACTATCTGCAGGCGCTTCACGACGAGTTCAACGGCGACTGGTTGCTCGCGATCGCGGCTTACAACTGCGGCGAACTCACCGTCGAGCGTGCCATCGAAAAGAACCGGCGCGTCGGCAAACCCACCGATTTCTGGCATCTGAAGTTGCCCGCGGAGACACGCGGTTACGTGCCCGAATTGTTGGCGATGCGCCGCCTCGTGGCCAACCCGGGCCGTTACGGGCTGGAATTCAGCCGCATCCTCAACGAGCCCTACTTTGTGCCAATCTCGACCGGCGGCCAGATCGATCTGCAGGTCGTCGCCGATATCGCCGGCATCAGCGCCGATGATCTCTATACCCTGAACCCCGCCTTTCATCGCTGGGCCACCGATCCGACCGGCCCGCACCGGTTGCTCGTTCCGCTGGATGCTGCCGAGGGGCTCGAACAGACGCTCGCGCAACTCACGCCTGAGCAGCGCATGCGCATCGAGCACTACACCGTGCAGCGCGGCGACACCGTTGCGACGATCGCCACGCATTTTGCGACCAAACCGGAAGTGATTCGGGAACTCAATGACCTGGGTCCGAACGAACTACCCGTCATTGATGCTGCGCTGCGCGTGCCATCGACCTCGGTAGCGCTGCCCGAGAAGGCGGCTCGTGCGGCGATGCTGTTCGATTCGCCGGTACGGCTGCGGCGGCACCACCGCGGCGTGCGCCCGGACATTCGCGTGGTACGACGTGGCGACACGCTCTACGGCATCGCTCAGCGCCTCGGCACCGATGTGCATGCGCTGGCGCAGGCCAATGGCATGCAGCCCGGCGATCGGTTGCACGCCGGACAGAAACTGCGCGTCGGTTCCGCCACGCTCGCGGCCGATTCCGCATTGGTGCCCCCGCGGGCTGCGCATGCCACCCGCGCCTCCGGGACGGGGACGGCCTCGAACGACGGCAGCCGCCGCGTGCTCTACACGGTGCGCCGCGGGGATACGCTCTACAGCATCGCCCGACTGCTGCAGGTCACGGTGGTCGACCTGGTGGGCTGGAACGGCATGTCAGGCGACCACAGCATCAGGCCGGGCCAGACGCTGGTCGCATTCGTCCGTTCGCGCAGCTGAGATTCGCGTAATCTCCAGCGCCGTGGGCATCCTTTCAGGCAAGCGGGCGCTGATCGTCGGCGTCGCCACCGAGCGCTCGATCGCCTGGGGCATCGCCGAAGCCATGCACGCGCAGGGCGCCGAGCTGGCCTTCTCGTACGCCAACGACAAGCTGCGCGAACGCGTCGAGCCCCTCGCCCATTCCATCGGCTCCACACTCCGGATGCCGCTCGACGTGCAGCTCGACGATCAGATCGATGCGGCCTTCGCGCTGCTGAAGCGGGAATGGGGCTGGCTCGATATCCTGGTGCATGCGGTCGCGTTCGCGCCGCGCGAAGCCCTTGCCGGCAGTTTCACGGCCAGCACTACGCGCGAGGCCTTCCGGATCGCGCACGATGTTTCGAGCTACAGCTTCACGGCGCTGGCACGCGGCGCCGCGCCGCTCATGGCCGATCGAGCCGGCGCGCTGCTGACCTTGTCGTACCTCGGTGCGGTGCGCTCGCTGCCGAGCTACAACGTCATGGGTCTCGCCAAGGCCAGTCTCGAGGCCAATGTGCGCTTCCTGGCTGCCGATCTGGGTCCGCAGAATATTCGCGTCAATGCGATCTCGGCCGGCCCCATCAAGACACTGTCAGCGGCCGGCATCGGCGGCTTCCGCAAGATTCTCGCGCACGTCGCCCAGGTCTCCCCGCTGCGACGCAATGTCTCGACTCAGGATGTCGGCAATGCCGCCGCCTTTCTGTGCTCGGACATGGCCGCGGGTGTCACCGGCGAGATCCTCTACGTCGACAACGGCTTCAGCACCGTCGGCATGAGTTTCGCGGACAGCGCCGGCGACTGAGGCCGCGACTCGGGGCAATTACTGGAAGATGTTCGGATTGCGCTTGACGCTGGCGCGCTGCTCGAGCTCGAGCATGTAAGCCGAGATGTCGCCGTCGCGATCCCGGTTCTTGAACTGCATCGCCAGCTGCTCATCGTTCTGACGATTGGCACCGGCGCTGCCGGCACGCACGGCGCTGAACCTGAGCAGCGCGGCTCCGCCGTTGTCGAGCGCGATCGCCCGGTATAGCGGCTTGTCCTGGGGACGCGGCGCGCCAAAAGCCGCCTCGCGCACCTGCACCGGCAGCTGCGGATCGCTGCGACCGACGAAGGCAGCGGGGGCCGAGGTCACACCCAATCCTTTGACGACGCTGTCGAAGTCGGCGCCGCCGTCGAGCTGCTTGACCGCCTGATCGGCCGCCGATTTGGCGGCTGTGGTGCTGAAGCTCTTGCGAACCGCAGCGGCAACCTCCTCATGCACGCTCGCGAGCGGCTGCGGCGAGGGCAGGTGGTGCTCGAGCACCTTGATCAGTCCGACGCGGTCCTCGGCCAGCGCCACCGGGCCGCCGATGCGATTCCCCGACAGGGTTTCCTCGTCGAACACCGCATGCACCAGTTCGGGTTTGCCGCCTAGCGGCGCGCCACCGGCGCGCGTGAAATTGGCGATCTCACCGAGCTGCAGACCGAACTGGCTCGCGAGTGCCGCAAGATCGGTATTCTCGCCCTGCTCGAGCTTCTGCTGCAGTTGCTCCTCGCGGTCGCCGAAGACGTCGGCCGCCTGCGCTCGGCGATAGTCCGCCTCGATCTTGGCGCGCCCATCGGCCAGCGATAGCACATGCGCCGGGCGGATCTCATCCAGCTTGATGATGTGATAGCCGAACTGCGTCTTGACCGGATCGCTGATCTGGCCAGGCTGCAGGGCGAACAGCGCATCACTGAACGGAGCGACGTAGGCATTGCGCTCGGCCCAGCCGAGATCCCCGCCCTGCGCACCCGAGCCTGGATCGGCCGAGTACTTGCGCGCCAGTTCGCCGAAATCCTTGCCGGACTTGACCTCGGCCAGCACCTGCTGCGCCTTGGCTAACGCGGCGGCGTCGGACTTGGCGTCCTTGGCATCGCCGATCGAGATCAGAATGTGGTGCGCGTGGCGCTTCTCATTCTCGGCGTAGCGACTCTGGTTCTTGTCGTAGTACGCCTGCAGATCCTCGTTCTTGATCGAAATCTGCGACGCGATGGAATCGAGCGCGAGCACCGCATACTGCAGCTTCACCGACTCCGGGCTCATGTAGTCGTTCGGATGCGCGTCGTACCAGGCCTTGATCTGGGCCTCGTCGATCTTGGCTGCGGCCGCGTACTTCTCGGGCGGCAGCAGCGCGTAACGGATCTCGCGCTGCTCATTCTCGAGCGCGTAGATGCGATTGAGCTGCGCGGTCGTGAGGAAATCCGACAACTGGATGCCCTCGGTCAGCTGCGATATCTGCAGCGCCTGGCGGCGCTCGGCCTCGTAGGTGGCGGGCGTGAGGCCAATCTGCGCCAGCATCGTCTTGGCCGCCTCGGCGCTGAACTTGCCGTCGACCTGAAACGCCTGTTCGCTCTGATAGGCGGCGAGCACCTGGGCATCGCTGGCGCGATAACCATCCGACTGCGCGCGCTGCCGCAGGACGGTCTCGCGCACGTATTCATTGACGAGCTGCTGCTGCATGAGCTTGGTCTGCGCCGGCGGCAGCGTCGCGCCGTTGAGAGCCTGCGCGTACTGCGCCTGGCGTTCCTGCCAGGCGCGATTCAGCGTATCGGTGCTGACGCGCTCGCCGTTGACCTTGAGCCCGTAATCCTGCGGCGCGAAGCTGATGTTGACGATGCCATAGGCTCCCCAAGCCGCGAAGATCAGCGCCAGGAGACCGAGCAGCGGGGCAGCCAGCCAGCGCTGGCTCTTTAATTTATCGCCGATACTTTGCAGCATGTGGGTATATGGCGGAGCGGACGGGACTCGAACCCGCGACCCCCGGCGTGACAGGCCGGTATTCTAACCAGCTGAACTACCGCTCCAACGAGCAAACAAACATTATACGGGCTGACAATGGGGCTCGCTAGCCGTAGCCTCGCTCCCGGGCGGTATCTGGTGGGTGCTGAGGGGCTCGAACCCCCGACATTCGCCGTGTAAAGGCGACGCTCTACCAACTGAGCTAAGCACCCGTTCGCCGTTCAGTGCGCCTGCACCTGCTTGTTGCTGCGCGCTCGCGAGCGCCTCGCCGGCTTGGCCGGCGGCGTCTCATCCGCCGACGGCGCCTCGGGACGCGGGATCGGCTGACGCGTCAGCGCAATCTGCAGCACCTCATCGATCCAACGTACCGGCTTGATCTCGAGCTTGCCCTTGATGTTGTCCGGAATCTCGACCAGATCCTTTTCGTTCTCGGCCGGAATCATCACCAGTGCAATCCCGCCGCGCTGCGCGGCCAGCAGCTTCTCTTTGAGGCCGCCGATCGGCAACACTTCACCACGCAGCGTGATCTCACCGGTCATCGCCACATCCGATCGCACCGGAATGCGCGTGAGCGCCGACACCAGCGCCGTGCACATGCCGATGCCCGCACTCGGACCGTCCTTGGGCGTGGCGCCCTCGGGCATGTGCAGGTGCACGTCGTTCTTCTGGTAGAAGTCGAAATCGAGGCCGAGCACGGCGGCGCGGCTGCGCACCACCGACATCGCGGCCTGTATCGACTCCTGCATGACCTCGCCGAGCTGGCCGGTGTGCAGCAGTTTGCCCTTGCCCGGCACCACGGCCGCCTCGATGGTCAGCAGCTCGCCGCCGACCTCGGTCCATGCGAGGCCCGTGACCTGGCCGACGCGATCGAGCTCTTCGGCCTTGCCGTAACGGAAACGCCTCACTCCCAGGTACTTATCCAGGTTGCGCGGCGTGACCGCGACGCTGGCGGCTTTCTTGCCGACCTTGTCGAGCAGCATCTGCTTGACGGCCTTGCGGCTGATCTTGGCGATCTCGCGCTCGAGGTTGCGCACCCCGGCCTCGCGCGTGTAGTGGCGCACGATGTCGAGTATGGCCGGATCGGAAAGCTTGAGCTCGCCGTCGTGCAGACCGTTCTGCTTGATCTGCTTGGGCACCAGGTAGCGCCGTGCGATGTTGAGCTTCTCGTCCTCGGTGTAGCCGGGCAGCCGGATCACTTCCATGCGATCGAGCAGCGGCGGCGGAATATTGAGCGAGTTGGCGGTGCAGACGAACATCACCTCGGACAGATCGAAGTCGACTTCGAGATAGTGATCGTTGAAGGTCGCGTTCTGCTCCGGATCGAGTACTTCGAGCAGCGCCGAGGACGGATCGCCGCGGAAGTCCATCGCCATCTTGTCGACCTCATCCAGCAGGAACAGCGGATTGTGCACGCCGGTCTTGGCGAGGTTCTGCACGATCTTGCCGGGCATCGAACCGATATAGGTACGGCGGTGGCCGCGGATCTCCGCCTCGTCGCGCACGCCGCCGAGCGACATGCGCACGAACTTGCGGTTGGTGGCGCGCGCCATGCTCTGACCGAGCGAGGTCTTGCCGACACCGGGCGGTCCGACCAGGCACAGGATCGGCCCCTTGATCTTCTCGACCCGCTGCAGGACCGCCAGGTACTCGACGATGCGCTCCTTGACCTTGTCCAGGCCATAGTGGTCTTCGTCCAGGACTTTCTGCGCGTTGACGATGTTCTTGTGCAGGCGCGTGCGTTTCTTCCACGGCACCTTCACCAGCCAGTCGACGTAGTTACGCACCACGGTGGCTTCGGCCGACATCGGCGACATCATCTTGAGCTTGTTGATCTCGGCCGTGGCCTTGTCGCGTGCCTCCTTGGACATGCCGGCCTTGGCGATCTTCTGCTCGATCTCGGCGATCTCATTGGTACCGTCTTCCATCTCACCGAGCTCTTTCTGAATCGCCTTCATCTGCTCGTTGAGGTAGTACTCGCGCTGGCTCTTCTCCATCTGCGCTTTGACGCGGCCGCGAATACGCTTCTCGATCTGCAGCACGTCCATCTCGCCTTCGATGGCGACCAGCATGTGCTCCAGGCGCTTGCGCACGTCGAGGATCTCGAGGACTTTCTGCTTCTCGGCGAGCTTGAGCGACATGTGTGCGGCGACCGTGTCGGCCAGCCGTCCGGGCTGCTCGATGCCCGCCAGTGCGGTCAGAACCTCGGGCGGCACCTTCTTGTTGAGCTTCACGTACTGCTCGAACTGCGATACCACCGAGCGCACCAGCACGTCCATCTCCCGCTCGTCGTACTGATCGGCATCGACCTCTACGGCGATCGTGGCCGAATAAAAATCGCCGGGGTGGAGCTGCTCGACGCGGGCACGATCGACGCCCTCGACCAGCACCTTGACGGTGCCGTCGGGTAATTTGAGCATCTGCAGGATGCTGGCCACGGTGCCGAAGCGGTGCAGGTCCTCGAGCTTCGGATCGTCGACGTCTGCCTGGCGCTGGGCCACCAGCATGATGCGCTTATCGGTGCGCATGGCGGCATCGAGCGCGTGAATGGATTTTTCCCGGCCGACGAACAGCGGGATGACCATGTGGGGATAAACCACCACGTCCCGCAACGGCAGTACGGGTACGGCGATGGGAACCGGGGCAGAAGTCGTCGGGATCGGGGATTGTTCGCTCACGTAAGCCTCGCGTCCGAAGAGACATGCAAAACAAATTGGGGCGCGCCGCCCTATTTCAATGGCGCCGCGCCCCAGTTGCAACTACTGACCTGAGCCGACTATCAGCCGTGCAGCGATCCGCCGGCCCTCCTCGGCTCTTCGATGGCAGCCACGCGCCCCTCATCGGTCCGATAGACGATGTAGGGCTTGGTGGTTCCCTCGATCACACTGTCATCGACCACGACCTTGGAAACGTTGCGCAGCGACGGCAGGTCGTACATGGTATCCAGCAGCACCGTCTCGAGGATGGTGCGCAGGCCGCGCGCGCCGGTCTTGCGGTGCATCGCCTTGCGCGATACCGCGCGCAGCGCCTCGTCTCGGAACTCGAGCTCCGCGCCCTCCATCTCGAACAGCTTGCGGTACTGCTTGGTGAGCGCGTTCTTCGGCTCGGTCAGGATCGACATGAGTGCACCCTCGTCGAGCTCATCGAGCGTCGCGACCACCGGCAGGCGGCCGACGAATTCCGGGATCAGGCCGAACTTGATCAGATCCTCGGGCTCCACGTCGTGGAACAGATCCGAGCCGTGCGGCTTGGAGTCGGCCCCACGGACTTCGGAAGTGAAACCGATGCCGCTCTTCTGAGTCCGGTTCAGGATCACCTTCTCGAGCCCGGCGAACGCGCCGCCGCAGATGAACAGGATGTTCGAAGTGTCGACCTGCAGAAATTCCTGCTGCGGGTGCTTACGGCCGCCCTGCGGCGGCACCGACGCGATCGTGCCTTCGATGAGCTTGAGCAGCGCCTGCTGTACGCCCTCACCCGACACGTCCCGGGTGATCGACGGGTTGTCGGACTTGCGTGAGATCTTGTCAATCTCATCGATGTAGACGATGCCGGTTTGTGCCTTCTCGACGTCGTAGTCGCACTTCTGCAGCAGCTTCTGAATGATGTTCTCGACGTCTTCACCGACGTAACCGGCTTCGGTGAGCGTGGTTGCATCCGCGATCGTGAAGGGCACGTTGAGCAGCCGCGCCAGGGTCTCGGCCAGCAGCGTCTTGCCGCAACCGGTGGGGCCGATCAGGAGAATATTACTCTTGGCGAGTTCGACCTCGTCCTTGGCGCGCGCGCTGCCGCGCGTCTGCAGGCGCTTGTAGTGGTTGTAGACCGCTACCGCGAGGACCTTCTTGGCGCGATCCTGGCCGATGACATAATCATCCAGTACCTTGCGGATCTCGTGCGGCTTCGGCAGCTTGTCGCGCGCCCGGTCGGCCCGGTCCTCGAGCTCCTCGCGAATGATGTCGTTGCAGAGTTCGACGCACTCGTCGCAGACGAAAACGGAAGGCCCGGCGATGAGCTTGCGCACCTCGTGCTGGCTCTTGCCGCAGAACGAGCAGTACAGCAACTTGCCGTCGTCCGTACGCCCCCGGGGATCGTCAGTCATCGGCACGCACCTCGTCCTTCATGCACCTTATATAGCATGGCGCCGACCGCTGACGCAAAGAACTGCGTCCACCGCAAGGTCTTGTTATTTGGCGATTTTGCGCGTTGTATCACGACTTTGAGGGCACGGGCGGCAACTCGCCGCGCTTTTCGAGCACGTGGTCGATGAGGCCGTAGGCGATCGCGGCCGGACCATCCATGAAGTTGTCCCGATCGGTGTCGGTACGGATCTTTTCCACGCTCTGGCCGGTGTGTTTGGCCAGGATGCGATTGAGTCGATCGCGCGTGCCGAGCATCTCCTTGGCATGGATCTCCATGTCGGCCGCCTGGCCTTGGAAGCCGCCCAGCGGCTGGTGGACCATGATGCGCGAATGTGGCAGCGAGTAGCGCTTGCCGCCGGTGCCGCCCGTCAGCAGGATCGCCCCCATGCTCGCGGCCTGGCCGATGCAGATGGTGCTGACATCCGGTTTGATGAACTGCATGGTGTCGTAGATCGCGAGGCCCGCCGAGACGACGCCGCCAGGCGAGTTGATGTATAGCGCGACATCCTTGTCGGGATTCTCCGATTCGAGGAACAGCAGCTGCGCCACCACGACGTTCGCCATGTAATCGTCGACCGCGCCGACGATGAAGATGACCCGCTCCTTGAGCAGCCGGGAATAGATGTCGTACGAGCGTTCGCCCCGCGAGGTCTGCTCGACGACGATCGGAACCAGATTCAAGCCACGCTCGTTCATAGCAGTAGTCCTATTGGGGTGAGTGCATCGGGTTTCAACGATTCTGTCCAAAGCCGGTGAGCTCGCGAAAGCTCGACGGCTTGTCGACGACTTTTGCCTGCGTGAGCGCCCAGTCGAGCGCCTGATCCTCGAGCACCGAAGACTCGAGCTGCTCCATCGCCTCGCGGCTGGCGAGGTACTCGCGCCGGGCTTCCTGCGGATCCGGATACGAGGCGCTGACATTGTCGAGTTTCTGCTCGACCCGCTCGCGATCGACCTTGAGCCCCTGTTGCCGCACGATCTCGCCGATCAGCAGTCCCAGCGCGACGCGCCTGCGGGCACCGGCTTCGAGCGATTCGCGCGGCGGTGCCTGCTTCGGATCCTGAGTGCCCATGCGGCGCATGGCCTGCACCTGCAGTTCGCGAATCTGCCCCTCGAGCATGCTTTGCGGCACCTCGAGCGGATTGTCGCGATAAAGCGCATCGAACAGCTGCTCGCGCACCCGGCCGCGCACCGCTTCGCCGAGCTCACGCTCCATGCTCTGGCGCACCTCGGTGCGCAATTCAGGTACGCCGCCGGTCTGCACGCCGAACGCGAGCGCAAAGGCATCATCGAGCACGGGCAGGCTGCGCTCTTCGACTTTGGCCAGTTTGAGATCGAATTCGGCCGCCTTGCCGGCCACAGCGGAGGCACCGTAGTCGGCCGGGAACTGCGCCGGAATCGTCTTGCTGTCGCCGGCACTCATGCCGATCAACGCCTGCTCGATCTCGCTCAGCACACGGTGCGCACCGATCGTGACCGCCAGGCCTTCGCCCTTGCCGCCCGGGAACACCACACCATCGATCCGGCCCTCGTAGTCGAGCGCGACGCGATCGCCATCCTGCGCCGGCCGCTGCACTTCCGTGAACACGGGGCGTTGCGCGCGCATGCTCTCGAGCATCGCGTCGATATCCTCTTCGGAGACCGCGGCTACCGGGCGCTCGACCGCAATGCCGTCGAGCGAATGCAGCATGACTTCCGGCAGGATCTCGAAAATAGCCGCGTAGCGCAGCTCATTGCCGGGCGCCACCGCGATGGGCTCGATGCGCGGACCGCCGGCGGGCCGCAGTTTCTGCTGGCTCACCGCCTCGGCGAAAGTGCTCTGCATCAAATCGTTGACGGTCTCGGCATGCACTTGTGAGCCGAACTGCTGGCGCACCACCGCATAGGGCACCTTGCCGGGTCGAAAACCCTTGAGACGCGCCGTACGTGCGAGACGCTTGAGTCTTGCATCAACTTCCCCCGCTACCTGTTCGCCGGGAACTGCGACTTCGAGCCGCCGCTCAAGGCCTTTGGTCGTGGTCACCGAAATCTGCATCGTTTCGCCTGTCAATTTAAGCCGTGCCGTTCGAGCTGGTGCGAAAGGAGAGACTCGAACTCTCACGGGTTACCCCACTGGCTCCTAAGGCCAGCGCGTCTACCATTCCGCCACTTTCGCGCCCCCAAAGCGTGCACGAGCTTAGGGCCCGGAAAGATTTGGAATTATACCGAAGATCGGCCTCGTCCGATGGGGGCGGAGTGTTATGTACGGTTTCGGTCTGCGCGAGCGCGTCCTGCTCGAAGCACGCGAACACGAAGCCGCGCTCGCCCCACAGGCCCAGCAGGCACAGCCGTCGGCGCAGGCTTCGCAACAGCAGGCGCCGCCGCCCTAGCCGGCGGGCCGTGCCGCGCCCATAATCGCGTGCTTGAGTAACCACCACCGATATACGATCTGCCGCGGCTCGCGCGTCACTCGCGCCGCGACGCTGGCCGTGCTGGCAATCACCGTCAGCGCCTGTGAGGACCTCAACTGGCCGTTCCATCGCGCCCGGTCCTCCTCGAGCAGTGCGCCGGCGGATGCGAGCTCCGGCGGCAACCAAGCCAGTGGCGACATGAACTCCGAATGCGCCGATCTGTTGGCGCAGATCAGGGACAGTCAGGAGACGCGGCGCGAAGCGCCCACCACCAGCATCAATCCCGACATCGTCGATGCATCACAGGGCAAGGCGGACAAGCGTATCGACGATCTGCAGCAGCGGTATGAGGAGCTCGATTGCCCGGCCGCCGATGCCGCCGCCAATAGGCCCGGCCGGCAGCCGCCGTTGCAGCCCGCGCCCGGCGCCATCAATCGCTGACGTGCGGGCGCGCGTTTGCGCGCACGCGCGCGGCAGCGCGAGCGCTCAGGCGCTCCGGAATACGTCCTTGACGGTGAACACGGTGCCGGCATCCTTGCACCGATAGCCGGGCAACTGCGAGATCGCCTGCGCGAACGCCTCGCTGCGCAGAATCGAGAGCACCCGTTTCATCGCGTCGATCTCGAGGAATTCGCGGCGGCAGACGAACAGATAGTCCTCGGTCAGCAGCCGCACGAAATCAAGATCGAACTGACGGGCCGCGGCCTCGACGCCAAAACTCGCATCAGCCATGTCGCTGGCGACGTAGGCGGCGACCGCGGCGTGCGTGAACTCGACCTGCTCGAAGCCGTTGATGCGGGAACCATCGAGCCCGCGTTGGGCCAGCAACTGATCGAACAGCCGCCGGGTGCCCGAGTCCGGATCGCGGTTGACGAATCTGATCGAGGGATCCATGAGGCGCTCGAGCGATGTGACGCCCAGTGGGTTGCCGCGCTTGACGATCAGTCCCATCTCGCGCGTCACGAAGCCGATGACCCGATGCACGTTCGGACTCAGCCAGGCTCTGCTGTCGGCGATGGTGCTCTCGCGCAGCGCTCCCTGTGGAATGTGCAGGCCCGCCAGATCGCAGCCGCCGTGGGCGAGTGAGGCCAGCGAATACTGATTGCTGACGTAGCGAAGATCGACCTCGATATCGACCTCGCGGCTCAGCAGTTCCCGCAGCTTCGAGACCGCGAAGCCGTGGCTCGCGTGCATGCGAATGGTCGAGGATGCATGCGGCAGGAACTCGCTGATCTCGGTCTCGAGCTCCTGGGCGAGGTTTTGCAGCAGCGGTCCCAAGCGGGCGTGCAGCCGCTGCCCGGCCCATACGAGTTTGCCGCCGAAGGGTGTGAGGTTGGTCCCACGCCCCTGCTTACGCTCCACCAGCGGCGCGCCGAAGAACGCCGACCATTTCTCGATCAGGTTCCAGGCGTGGCGATAGGACATTCCGACGCGAGCCGCCGCGTGCGTGATCTTGCCGGTGACACGAATCTCATTGAGCAAATCGAGCATCACGTGCACGGGTTGCGGATGCTCGTCTCGCCTGAAGCGCCAGACGGGGTCGATCTCGATACGAATCATGCCGGAAGCCTCTTTAAGTCCGTCTAGCAGACCATAAATATATGCAGTGATATACATAATAACCGATGTCAGGCGCGCCGGCTACGGCGACGCTCCGCTGGCACCGTATATAGGCGTCGCTCCTCATATTTTCTATCCCGGCAGGCAAGCGCATAGTCACTCCTGTCCGTCTTCAGCAAGGCTCCATATATGAACTTTAGTGCCACTATTGATGAATCGACCACCGGCGCGCTCGCGACTCGAATCGAGACCCACGATCTGCTGATCGACGGCCGCCGCGTGCCCGCCTTGTCGGGCCAGTACTTCGACACGTTCGATCCCGCGACTGAGCGGCCGATTGCGCGCGTCGCGGCGGGCGATGCTGCCGATATCGATGCCGCGGTACGCTCGGCACGAGCCGCTTTCAATGGCCCCTGGAGTCAGCTTCGCGCCAGCGACCGGGGGCAGCTGCTGCTGCGTTTTGCCGAGCGCATCCGCGAGAACGCCGAAGAGCTCATCGAGCTCGAGAGTCTTGATTCGGGCAAACCGGTCTCGACGATCCGGCGGCAGGATCTCCCGGCGGTTCTCGACACGCTGACCTACTACGCCGGTTGGGCCGACAAAATCAACGGCCAGGTCGTCCCGGCGCGGCTCGACGCGCTGACCTACACCGTGCGTGAGCCACTCGGCGTGGTCGGCGTGATCGTGCCTTGGAATTTTCCGCTCATGATCGCCATGTGGAAGATCGCCCCGGCGCTGGCCTGCGGCTGCACCGTGGTGCTCAAGCCCGCCGAGATCACGCCACTGACTGCGCTGCGGCTTGGCGAGCTCGCGCTGGCCGCAGGTTTTCCGCCGGGCGTGCTCAATGTCGTCACCGGCTTCGGCGCGACGGCCGGCGCAGCGCTGGTCGATCACGCCGACGTCGACAAGGTCACCTTCACCGGCTCGCCCGCCGTCGGTCGACAGATCCTGCGCGGCGCGGCCGGCAATCTCAAACGCGTCACGCTCGAGCTCGGCGGCAAATCGGCCAACATCATCTTTGCCGACGCGGATCTCGATCTGGCTGTCAAAGCGGCCAGCTCCGGCATCTTCTTCAACAGCGGCCAGGTCTGTTCGGCAGGTTCGCGCATCCTGGTGCAGGACTCGGTGTACGAAGAGGTCGTGGAGCGGCTGGTGGTGCGCGCCAACGCCGTGCGACTCGGCGATCCGGGCGACCGCGGCACCGCTATGGGGCCGCTGGTGTCAGCCGTGCAGATGAAGCGCGTGCTCGACTACATCGAGATTGGGCAGCAGGAGGGCGCGCGCCTGGTCGCCGGCGGGACGCGTCACGGCGAGCGTGGCTACTTCCTCAAGCCCACGGTCTTCGCCGATGTCGAACACGGCATGCGCATCTCGAAGGAGGAGATCTTCGGCCCGGTCGCGGCCGTGCTGCGCTTCCGCGATGAAGAGCAGGCCATCAGGATTGCGAACGGTACGCGCTACAGTCTGGCAGCGGGCGTGTGGAGCGCCGACATTGGCCGCGTGCATCGCCTGGTGCGGCGGCTCAAGGCCGGCACCGTGTGGGTGAACACCTTCGGTCCGACCGACGTGCGCCTGCCCTGGGGCGGCGCCGGCGACTCGGGTCTGGGCCGCGAGCACGGCGATACCGCCATCGAAAACTTCACCGAGCCGAAGGCGGTCTGGATCCATACCGGTTGACGCGTGGCGCGTGCGGCGCCTGCTTCAGGCGCCGAGCTGCGTACCCACGGCGAGTCCGGCCTCGGCGCACAGCTGCGGTGCCGGCATCTTCTTGCCGGCATCGAGCCGCAACCGCAGCAATTCGATCTGACCGCCCTGCACCGCCACGAACACGCTCTGCTCGCCGATCTGTGTGATCGTGCCGATGCCCCCTTTGGATTGCGACAGCGTGCGCGCCGGACGTTTGCGCGCGTCGAACACGAACAGCTTCTTGCCATCGTGGGTGGTCCAGGCACCGGGCGCCGGATTGCAGCCGCGGATCAGGTTGTAGATCAGATCGATATGATTGTGCCAGTTGATGCGCGCTTCGGCGGCGCGGCACCAGCCGAGATAGCTCGCGAGCGATTCATCCTGCACGACCTGCGCTGCGCGCCCACTCACCACCAGGTCGGCGGCTTCCAGCAGCGCCGCCACGCCCATCGGGAACAGGCGATCGAAATACACCGTGCCGAGTGTGTCATCCGGTCCGATCGGGGTTTCCTTCTGCAGCACGATCGGGCCTTCGTCCAGGCCATCGGTGGGCCGGAATATGGTGAGGCCGGTGCGTTCCTCGCCGCGGATAATCGGCCAGTTGATCGAGCTCGGGCCGCGATACCGCGGCAGCAGCGAGGGATGGTATTGAATGGTGCCGTGCTTCGGCACGTTGACGAATTCCTGCGGTGCAAACTGCAGCACGTACGCCATCACGCCCAGCTCAGCCTCGAGGCTCCGCAAGCTCTCGCGCGCCTCGGCAGTCTTGAGCGAGGGCAGCTGGTACACCGGAATTTGACGCTGTTCGGCCGCAGCACGCAGCGGATCGGCCTTTTCACCAGGTTTCTCCGGCGCGCAGAACACACCGGCGACCGTATCGCCGCGCGCCAGCAGCGCCTCGAGCACCGCCTTGCCGAAATCCTGCTGTCCGATGATGGCTACGCGCACGCGCGGTCTCCTGTTGTGCTCTGGCTCCCCCACTGACCGAGCGTCGGCGCCCGCGCGCCTTGCGGCGGCGCTGACAGCAACGCTGCCCGGTCCGGTCGCGGCAAGCTGCCGTCGAGCGCCGTGGGTGCGACGATACGCACGGCTGCACGCGTGTCGGCGTCGGCAACGGCGGACTCGAGCCACTCTCGATCCACTGCCACGGGTCTGCCCGCTACGATACGCAGGTAGATCCGGCCTGTCGCCTGCTCGGCAAAGTTCACTTCGCGCACGCCTTCGACGCAGCGCTGCAGAAAGCCGGTGTTGTGCGACGGCTCGAGTCGCGCGCGGTCCGCGTACAGCTGCTCCGGTGCGGTCGCGGCGACGTTGATGCGCCGAAAGCGCTCGATGTCGAGCATGCGGCCGACATCGAGCACGTTCAGCGTCTGGTTGTCGCCGAAGGCGACAGTGCGGGGGCGCTCGCCAAGCTGCACAGTGTTGTCGAGAAACTCAAAATACACGGATTTGTCGCTGCGGCGGATCCAGGTGAAGAACAGATCCGGTATGCCGGCATAGGCCTGGACAGCGTGCGCCAGCGTGTCGCCAACCGCCTTGTAGCGGCCGAATTCGAGACCCCGCTGCCAGGCGCGCTCGACCAGCAATTCCGGCGGTGTGATGACGAAGAAAAGATAGACCGTCTGGCCGAAGCGCGTGAGCAGATTGCTGCCCGCCTCATTGGAGTAGGGAGCGAAGCTGTCGAATCGGAATCGATCGATCAGCAGGTGCGACATGTCGCCGCGCTCGTGCTTGCGCGCCATGTAGCGATCGAGCTTGACATCGATGATCTGCAGCTCATCGGCCGTCATCGGTCCGGCGTACTTGTAGACTGCGCCGAGACTCTGGTAGTCGAGCAGCTGCTTGCGCCAGATGTCGGGGCTGATCAGGGCGAAGTCGCCCCATCGCACACCGATGTCGCCGGCGAGCCGGCGTTGCAGCGGCCGCAGGCTGCTCTTGCCCGACGCGGACGGGCCCTTGGTGTTCATGATGATCGGTCGTTGCTGGCGCGGTAGCTCATAGTAGCCTTCCGCGGGTGCGGCACGGCGCAGCAGCGTCGCCAACAGGTCGCCGATGCGGTCGCCACCGACCTCATTGCACGTCAGGTCCACGGCGAGCGCTGCGATCAGGTCACGCGCGCGCCCGATGCGGCCGTGACGATTGAACAGCGCCGACAAAACACGCGCCAGTGCGCGGCAGGCCGCTCGTTGCAGTTCATCGGTCGCCACGATCGCCTGGCGCTCGATGGCCGCGATCTGTCCGACCTCCCTGGTGTGATCGACGACGGTCGCGGGGACTTCGACCGGTCGCGTCGCGAAGCGCCGGAACAGGCCTCGCGAGCGGCGCGGTTCGCTCGGTGCCATCTCGACCCCTGCCAACGCCGAAAGCGCTTCCTGAGTCACTTGCGCAGCGCGCCTGCGGATCCCATCGAACTCGGCGATGATCGCGGGCATTTCCGGTTCGATATATTTCGCGAGCAGATCGCGTGTCATCTGGCGAAAATTGATGCCGAGGTCCTCGATGCGCTCGCCATCGGAAACCGAGAAATCGGCGGTGATGCGCACCAGCAGCTCGTGCAACGCCAGCCGTTCGGGCCGAATCGCCACGAGCTCGCTCGCGACGATGCCGGTCAGATCATGCAGCTCGTCGGCCGCCTGTACGCTCGTGAAGACGTTCTCGGGCCGGAAGATCGTGCACAGATGCCGCAGTTCCGCGGGCACGGGTGACTGAATGCCGGGATTCCAGGCATTCGCCTCCTCCGCTTCCGTCAACTGCGCGACTCCTCCAATGTCTTCGCGAGCAGCTTGGTCAGCGCGTAGACGGTATCGATACAGGGACTCGGCGTATTGGTCAGGCGCGCCAGCTCGACCACCGAGCCGAGCAGTGCATCGATCTCCAGCGGACGGCCGGCCTCGACGTCCTGCAGCATCGAGGTCTTGTGGTGACCGACCCGCTCCGCACCCGCGACGCGTTTTTCCAACGGCACGCGAAAGGTGATTCCAAGCTTGTTCGCAATCGTCTGCGCTTCGGTCATCATCGACACCGCCCGGGCGCGGCTCAGCGGGTACTGGCAGATGCTCGCGAGCGTCGCACGCGTCAGCGCACTGATGGGATTGAAGGTCAGATTGCCCCAGAGCTTCAGCCAGATCTCGGCACGGACGTCGGGCAGAATCGGCGACTGAAGTCCGGACTTGGCGAAGCATTGCGAGACCCGCGTCACCCGTTCGCTGCTGCTGCCGTCGAGCTCACCGACCGGGAAGCGATTGCCTTCGATGTGCTGCACGACGCCGGGAGAAAGCAGCTCGGCGGCCGGATACACGACGCATCCGATCACGCGCTCGGCCGAGATCCGCTCGCCGATGGTGCCGTTCGGATCGACGCTGCGGACGCAGGTGCCCGCCAGGTCGCCGCCGTGACGATAG
>Ga0210394_10002445_pt1 | contig 25482 bp, 34 predicted proteins | sample IncBWC12MmetaG_FD_160121 | JGI IMG/M metagenome (GOLD analysis project Ga0210394, IMG submission 160121) | Forest soil microbial communities from Barre Woods Harvard Forest LTER site, Petersham, Massachusetts, United States - Inc-BW-C-12-M | ecosystem: Environmental > Terrestrial > Soil >...
GCTCATGTGCCAACCCTTCTTGTTCTTGCGCTGACTTGGCTTACGATCCTGGCATACAAGACGTATTATCAGCCATTTGCCGCATTGCAACAAGGAAATTGTGCAGTGCACCCACAAGGTTTTCAATGGTTGTGATTATGGCTAAAAACGACGGCGGCCGATGTGCCAAACGGCACACCGGCCACCAATGCCGTTAACTGTGATTTGGCTGCGCTACCGGCCGCTCAACGCGCCGGCATCTCGCTGAACAGCACGCCGCCCTTGGCTTTGGCGTTCTTCGCGGTCTCGACCAGCGACACGGTGACCTGCTCGGGCGTGGTGCCGGCGTTCTTCACCACGGCGGCGGTGATGTCCTTCACCAGGCCGCGCTTCTGCTCGAGTGTGCGGCCTTCCAAAATATAAACGACGACTTCGGGCATGAACTGTCCTCCTTGGTTGCGCGACGAACTCGCTGATCCGCAGGAGCGGCCGGCGCGGTCTTGCCTCGCTATCGGGCCGGTATTATCGGAAAGTTCTGGGGCCTGCACAACACGGAGCCGATCATGAAGCGTTTTGTATTTGCCATTGGCCTCCTGGCGCTGGGCATTGCCGCCGCCACGCCGGCGCGCGCCGACTATGCGGTCGTGCGATTTGACACCGGCTATTGCCAGATCTGGTGGGACGGCAGCGCGACGCCGTGGGGTGTCAATTGGACCAAGGTCGCCATCACGCCCGACTGGGCATCGGCTTATTCCGCCCTGTACGCCGCGATCGCTGCCAGAACCTGTAACTAAAGGACCTGTAACTAAAGGACCTGTAACTAAAGGACCTGTCTGGCCGGCCACGGCCAATGAACTTTTCTGCTGCCGCAAGCGACAGATGGCGGGTGCGTGGCCGCTACAGGCTTGCCTGAAATCCGACCGCGCACTAACGGAACGTTCCCCGAAAAGGGAGCAACAGGGAGCTGGCAATGAAAGGTTTGGTATTTGGGATTGGCATTCTGGCGCTTGGTCTCGCGGCGGCGACGCCGGCGAGCGCCGACTACGCCGTGATCAAGTTCAAGGATAACGGCGCTTGCCGCGCGTGGTACGACCACACCGCCAAGCCCTGGGGGACCTCGCAGGTTCTCTGGGTCAGCGAGCCGAGCTGGGATGTGGCACAGACCAAGGGCGACTACGCGATGAAGCACCACTGGTGCAAGGCTTGGTGGAAGTAAGCCTTTCGTCGCATATTTTCGTCTAGCGCCGCCCGCCGAGCGACCGGCGGGCGGTTTTTATTTGTTTGCTCGCGCCGAAAAATCCGTTTGCGCACAGACCACGGTTGTCTTTTTTGGAATGCAATGACGACAACGTGTATGCGCGCGCGCTTCCATCGCCCGCGCGTATCAAACTTGCGATCTCGCGTTTAATTCGCGCTGAACAGCCGGCGCAGCACGGGCCCGAGGCCGCGCTCCTCCGGCTTCCTCTTCGGGGCGGCAGCGACGGCCGGTTGCGGGCCGCGCTGCGGCTGCTGGATGGTCTGGCCGGTCGCGGCGGGTGCGGCGGGCTTTTTGATCGCGTCCTTCTGCGGCGCCAACGGCACAGGCGAAACAACGGCGTTATCGGTCGCAGGCGGCGAAGCCTCGATCACCGGCGGACTCTCCGACAGCGCAGCGACGCTCGCCGGCGCCGCCGAGGTGGAGACTGCGCGCGAGTCGCTCGGTGCGGGCGGCGGCGCAATCGGCTGCGCACTGGCCGTAACAGGCGGCGCGCTCGGTTGCCGCGTGACTGGCACATTAGTCGGTGTGGGTTGAACGCTGGCCTGTACTTTGAGCGGCGCCGCCGGAGCGACCGGCGCGGCGGTCGCGATAGGCGCTATGACAGGCGCGGGCGTCGCAGCGGCAACCGCGGCTTCGGCCGGCTGCACCAGCGAATGCACGACGACCAAGGTCTTGCCGGCATCGGCCACCGCACCGGGCGCCGAGCGCTCGGCCAGCGACAACACGACCGCAGCACCGGCCGTCGCGCCGATCGCAGTGGCGACCACCACGACCCGGGCCGTGCGCATGAAATTGGGTGCGGGGGCGAGATAGCCCCATTCGGGATGAAAATTCCCGGCAAACCGCATCACAACCTCCAAGACGGCGTAAGTTGAACGTTTTCGATATTTACAACTGCCGATTACTGCGGCCGATAGTGGCCAAGACGCGTCACCGCGGAGCGAGTTCCGCAGCTTGTGGGACTCCGATTAACATGATCCGCCACTGCCACAAGACGCTGTAAACACGAAATTTATGACCTGTTGCCAATAGGCATCAATTGTGGCGCAAGTTGCAGTCTATTCCCCCGCATTTTACCGCTCGGGGCGCCCTATTGTGCATAAGTCGCGCGGCAGAGCTTTGGCCCTGGAAGCGGGAGCCTTCGGCATTCCGCCGCGGCTCCCGCAAGGCACATGAACCCTCCTCGCTCGGCTAGTCTATTCGACCCTGGACAGCGGCCGCTCGAGCGCCCACTCGGCGCTCCCGCTCGCCGCCGCCGCAACGTGCTCGCCACGAAGCGTGGCCGGCATTTGCAGCACGGTCGCCTGCTGGCCTTCGCGCAGCCGTGTCACCAAGACGATTTTACCGCCGGGGAATTCCAACGCGTCGTGATGGACGCAAGGCTGCTCCATGTTGACTTGCCGGAAACGCGCCAGGCGCTGGCCGATTTTGCGGCTCGGCAGGATGCCGAGCGCCGGCTCGCATTCGACGTCACGCTCGAAGGCAAGCTCGGTGCCGGGACGCAAGCAGACCGCGACATTGGGATTGTCGACCGCCGCGAAGCCGCCGGTCGGCGTGTTGACAAACTTGGTGGTGACCAGCTTGTCGCCGACGGTAGCGGGTCGGCTGGCGACGTGATGCAGACTATAGTCGCACATCGAAGGCTCCTCTTCGCTGTGAACAGCCGGGATGGTTGTCCTTCTCGAACGGGAGTCGAACAGGCTTTGGTGGCGATCGTTTGTCGCCCCTTGCCGCTATTCCCACACAATGTCGTAAGCTATCGCGCCAACCAACGAGGACTTCAGCCATGACCGTGTCGATGTACAAGATTTCCGTGCCGATCTTCGTTCAGTTCCTCACCGCACTCGGCGTCGTGCTCGACAAAGCAGCCGCCCATTGCGATGCCAAGAAGATCGATCCGTCGGCGCTGCTCAACGCGCGGCTGTTTCCCGACATGTTTCCGTTTGCGCGCCAGGTGCGCGCGGCGACCGATCACGCCGTCAACGCCACCGCGCGTCTCGCCGGCGCCGAACCGCTCGCATTCGCCAATACGGAGGCAAGCTTTGCCGAGCTCGGCGAGCGGCTGACCAAGGCGATCGACTTCGTCAAAGGCTTCAAACCGGCGCAGATCGACGGCAGCGAGGACAAGGCGATCAAGATCACGTTCCCGAGCGGGGCGACGCGCGATTTCACCGGACAGTCATTGCTGCTCGGAAATTCGCTGCCGAATTTCTATTTCCACTGCACCACGGCTTACGACATCCTGCGCCATTGCGGCGTCGAAGTCGGCAAGCGCGACTTTATGGGGACGCCGGTCAGCCTGTAGCGCCGGCGCGCAAACCTGTAGCGTCGGCGCGCACGGCGTCACAGCGAGGTCGAGAACATCCGCTCGGTGGAGCTCGAGGTCGTACCGGAGCCGCCGACGCGATCGCCCATCGAGGCGATCCACGATGGAATGCCGCCGATCGCGGACACCACGTGCATCGTGGCGCCGACCATGTGGTCCTTGATCTCGATCGTCCTGGTCAGAAGCGACTTCGATTCGGGCGCAGGGTCGGCCGCGGGCGCAGCGCTCACCGGCTGATCGGCCTGCGCGATCTGCAGCGGCGCATGCGGCGGCAGAACCGGAGCAGTTGCCACCTTGGCCCGCGCCGGGACCGGCTTGGCTATAACTGCCGTCGCGACGGCGCGCGGAGCCGGCGGAGGGGCTGCGGCCGGCGCCGGCGCCGGCGGTTCGGCCGCCGCCAGGCGGGCGTCCGCGACCGCGGCATCTTCCGCGGCGTGCCGGTTCTTCTCGGCCGCCATCTGGGCCTTGAGATAGTCGATGATCACCGCATGCTCGTCGCGCACGAGCTGCATCATTTCCGCCGACGCCGGCACCACCTGTTCGGTCGCCGGATGCGGCGCCGCAGCATGATTGAGCTGGTATTGGGCAATAATGACGCCGCCGAGCACGCTGACGAAAGTCGCGGGCAAAACGTCGACGACGAGCTTGCCGACGAACCGCTTGAGCAAGGGCGCTTCGTGCCTCGGTGCCAAGTTTTTCGGCGCCAAGTTCGTCTGCGCCAAATTCGTCGGAGCCAAGTTCTGTGGCGCTACGTACTTCACAAGTCCGGTCGGCTGGGTCGCTTGGTGCTGCATAATCCCCGTCCCTTTGACCATCCCGTTTTTCAAACGGCCGGTTGAATTTCAAACATCTGTTCTGGGCGGCCGAAGGCCCAGAAAAAGGAATTTTTGCGGCATTCCCCGGTTTTTTCCGGCCCCCAGCGGGCTCAAGCCCGCCGGCCAAGCCCCCCGGTCGCCCAGCGGCTGACCAGCTGGGCGAGCCATTCCACCGCGCTTTCGTCGAGCACCAGGCCCAGCGGCGGATCGGCTAACTGCTCGCGATTACGCAGAAAAACGCTGCATTGGCCGACCAGCCACACGGCGGCCGCCACCAAGGTGCGCTGGTCGGCCTCGGGCTGGAACCGGCGCACCAGTTCCACGGCCAGCCCCATGAAGGGGGCGGCCTCCTCGCTGAGCAATTTGCGGAACACCGCGGTCGGCCGCACCGTCTCCCAGTTGAGGATGCGCATGTGCCGGCTGTACTCGTCGCGGCCCAATAGCGGGCGAAGCTGGCGGCGGATGAACTCGGCCAGCGCCGCCTCGCGCGACATCGCCTTCATCTCGTCGGCATGTTCGAGCTGCTGTTCGGTCAGGGCCCGGAACGCGGCGCGCAAAACCTCGCGATAAAGCCCGTCCTTGCCATCGAAATGGTAGTTGATCGCGGCCTGGTTGACGCGGGCCTTGGCGACGATGGCGCGGATCGAGGTGGCATCGTAGCCGCGCTCGGCGAACAGCCGTTCCGCGGCCTTCATGATCCGCTCGCGGGTAATGTCGGACGGCCGCGTCACGATTGCGCCATTTTTCAAACTCTCGTTTGAATTCCAAATAGACCCCCGGCGCCCGGAATGCAAATGCCGTTCGCGGTGTTGATACCCGGGGCGCGGCGCCGCCTATACGTCGTGCGGCGGTCATACTATTCTTGCAGGCATAAAAGCCGTTCCAACAGAAGCGGGAGGATCCCCCAATGAACATCCAAAAGCTGCCGTCCGACGTTATCGGGCTGTCCAAGGTCATGCCGCCGTTGTCGCGGCGCGGTTTTATGTCGAGTTCCGCCGCCGCTGCGGCCGGCTATACGCTTGCCGCCGGTCCGGTGCGCGCCGACGCCATCCAGACCGACACCACCGGGCTGAAAGCCGGCATGGCCGATGTCGCGGTCACCGGCGGCAACATGCCGGTTTATTTCGCGCGTCCCGCCAACGTGCAGAACCCGCCCGTCATCCTTGTCGCCATGGAAATCTTCGGCCTGCACGAATGGGTCAAGGACATCACGCGCCGCGTCGCTCATCTCGGCGCCTTCGCCATCGCGCCGAATTATTATTTCCGTTCCGAAACCGGCGGCGTCGACCTGACCAAGATCACCGACTTGCCAAAGCTGTTCCCGATCGTCAACGCCAAGACCGATACGGAACTGTTCGCCGATCTCGACGCCACCGTGGCCTGGGCGAAGTCGCAAGGCGGCGACACCAACCGGCTGGGCATCATGGGATTCTGCCGCGGCGGCCGCACCGTGTGGCACTACTCGACGCACAATCCCAACCTGAAGGCAGGCGTCGCGTTCTACGGCACGCTGATCGACAAGAGCGACGCCGCACCGAAGAGCTCGGTCGAGCTTGCACCCGAGATGAAAGAGCCTGTGCTCGGCCTCTACGGCGAAGCCGATACCGGCATCACGCCGGATCAGGTCAAGCAGATGGAGGCAGCGCTGAAGGCCGCCGGCAAGACCGCGGAGTTCCATGAATATCCGGACGCCCCGCACGGTTTTGTCGCCGATTACCGGCCGAGCTACCGCAAGGAAGCCGCCGAAGATGCATGGGCGAAGATGACCGCCTGGTTCAAGAAATACGGCGTACTGAGCTAGGCAACGCCGCGTTGCGACAAGACGCGGCGCTTGCGAGCGCCGCGTTTTTCATGTCCGATCCGCCGATGCCGGCCTTCATCTGCAACACCTGCGGCACGCAATTCGCGCCCTCCGACAAGGAGCCGGCGCGCTGTCCGATCTGCGACGAAGAGCGCCAGTTCGTGCCGCCATCGGGCCAAGTCTGGACCACCCACGAGGCGCTGGCGCGGCGATATACCAATACCTTCCGCCAGCACGAACCGGGCCTGATCGGCATCGGCACGGTACCGGCCTTTGCCATCGGCCAGCGCGCGCTGTTACTCCGCACCGCCAAAGGCAACGTGCTGTGGGACTGCATTTCGCTGCTCGACGACGCCACCAAGGAAATCGTCAAAGGCCTCGGCGGGCTTTGCGGCATCGCCATTTCGCACCCGCATTATTATTCCTCGATGGTGGAATGGGCGCACGCTTTCGATGCGCCGATCCATCTGCACGCCGCCGACCGCCAATGGGTGATGCGGCCCGATCCGGCGATCAAATTCTGGGACGGCGATACGCTTACCCTTGGCGACGGCGTGACGCTGATCCGCGCCGGCGGCCATTTTGCCGGCGGCACCGTGCTGCACTGGGCGCAAGGCGGCGACGGCCGCGGCGCGCTGCTTTCGGGCGACATCGTGCAAGTCATTCCCGACCGAAGATTCGTCACCTTCATGCGCAGCTACCCGAACATGATCCCGCTGTCGGCGCCTTCGGTCGAACGCATCGGCGCGCTGCTCGAGCCTTACAAATACGACGTCATCCACGGCGCCTGGTTCGACCGCACAATCCCGCGCGGCGGCAAGGACGTCGTCAAACGCTCGATCGCGCGCTACGTCGCCGCGGTCCGTGGCGATGGTTTTGCGGAATTGCAATAAAAGGAAAATCAATGGCCCGCATCGACGACGTCAAACGCGAAAGCCTTTCGCCGCGCCAGCAACAGCTCCACGACGACTTTTTGAAGTCGCGGCCGCGCAACACGCTGACCGGGCCGTTCTCGGTGCTGATCCACACCCCCGATATCGCCGAGCCGGCCGACCATCTGGTCAACTACTACCGCAGCAATCCAAAGCTCGGCCGCCGCCTGATCGAGCTGATCATCCTGATGCTGTGCCGCAGCGCCACCGTGCAATATGCCTGGTCGGTGCATGAGCCGCATGCGCTGAAGGAAGGAATTTCGCAGGACGTCATCGACGCCATCCGCGCCAAGCAGCGGCCCGACTTCAAGCGTGACGACGAGCGGCTAATCTATGATTTCGTCACCGAGCTCCTTGCCAACAAGACCGTCAGCGCGGCGACGTTCGAGCGCACCAAGGCAGCGTTCGGGCTCGACGGCGTCATCGAAGCCGTGACCTGCTCCGGCCTCTACGGCATGATCGGCCTGGTGCTCAACGTCTTCGATATTCCGCCACAGCCGGGCAAGCCGCTGACCTGAACGCGCGTCAGCCGACCATGCCGACGACATAAAGAACCAGCCCGGCGAGCAGGAAAAGGTATTGCGGCAGCAGCGCCGATTTCAGCCGTACGCCGCGGCGGCCGAACAGCATGAAGCGCCCTTCGACCTCGAAGTTCGACTGCCCCGGCCGCCGCGCCTCCTGCACCAGCGGGATGAGCGCCAGCGTCGCGATACCGAAGATCACCGACAAAGTCAGGCACGCCATCGACGCGACGCGCAAGCCGTCGTTGGAAAATTCCACACCCGACGCCACCCAGGCCAACAGCGCAATGGTTGCCAAGAGGACATAGCTCGAGGCGCTGTTGACGAATTCCAGCGCCTTGGCCTGGGCGTCGCTTGGCTGTCCGTTCATGGCGTTGCTCCCGGATAAGTGATGACCCTAGCAAATGCGCCGTGCCGTTCCAGGCGGAAAACGCGCTAGAATGTTCCCGGGAGACTGGCCATGATCACCGATCGCAGAAACCTTCTTGCGCTCTTTGCCGGGGCCGTAGCGACGCCTAACCTTGCGCAAGCCGCAACCGATGCCGCCATGAGTCCTGTCACCGCCTATGCGTTTTCCTTCGCCGGCCTGCAGGGCGAGCCGATCCGGTTGTCGGATTTCGCCGGCAAGCCGATCGTCGTCGTCAACACGGCCTCACTGTGCGGTTACACGCCGCAATATGCCGGGCTGGAGCAGCTCTTTAAGCGCTTCCACGAGCGCGGGTTGATGATGGTCGGCGTGCCGTCGAACGATTTCGGCGGCCAGGAGCCCGGCGGCGTGGGCGAGATCACCGAGACCGCCAACAAGGAATACGGCGTCACCTTCCCGCTTGCCGCCAAGGCCGAGGTCGTCGGCGCGAACGCGCATCCGTTCTACAAATGGGCGGCGGGCGAGCGGCCGCTGGAAACGCCGAAGTGGAATTTCCACAAATATCTGGTCGGGCGCGACGGCCATATCGCCGCTGTATTTCCGACGGCCGTCGAGCCGATGGAAGCGCGCGTGGTCGACGCGGTGGCGAAGGAGCTCGGCCGCGAGTAGGCGCGCGGCCGTCAACTTCCCTTCAGCGACGCGATCAGCGGAAAGAACACGTCCTGCCAGGACGCCGGCGCGGTCTTGAGCATCGCGCAGGCGGCGAGCAGCGCGCCCGATAGCGCGCGCAAGTGTCTGGTTTTCGGCATCGACAAAACCCCTTCAGGTCGCGTGGGCGCTCGATTCTTCCAATATTGCGCTACCCCGCGGCGTCAGCCGGACCGGGCGGCCGGCTTCGTTGTCGATGCGCACCAAGCCGTCGATGATCGCGTCCTCCCAGACCGACAGCCGCGGACAAGTGCTGTGCCACGCTTCCATGGTCGCGGCATAGGTCCGCGGACGGTCCCCCACCCAGGCGAGGAATTGCAGCATGATGAGGCTTGCGGGCTCGGGCATGGTCGACTCCTCGATCCGGCGACTATAGGGCGAAACGCGGCGCGTGAAAATCGCCGCCCCGTGGCGATTGTGGAACCGGAGCGGCGACCGGGGCGTTACTTCCTGCGCGTCGGGCGTCGGGTATCCGGCGCCGCGTCATGACTTGATGCATCAAGAGTGCTAATTATCGTCACTCGCATCGGCGGGGCGCGGGACGTTTTTCTCGCATTGCATTTCACGCGGAGGATTCCATGGACGTTCTCATCGGCGCATTGATCACCTTTGTGGTCGTCATCCTCATCCTTTATCTCGTCAACATGCTGCCGATGGACGGCCGCGCCAAGCAGATCGTGCGCGTGGTGGTCATCGTGCTCGGCATCATCTCGCTGTTGAAATACCTCGCCGTATTCTAGGCGCGGGCCATCGCATTGCGCCGCATCGAGGGCTACGTCATCGTCTCGGCCGACGGCATGATCGCCGACGCCAACGGCGAAATGCCGGCCTCGATCCGCAACGACGCCGATCAGCGCTTCTTCCAGGCCGGCCTCGACCGCGCCGCCGTCGTCGTGCACGGCCGCCATTCCCACGAAGGCGGCCCGCGCGCGGCGCGAAGAAAGCGCCTGGTGGTGACGCGGCAGGTCGCGGCGATCGCACCCGATCCGGCGCATCCCAATTCACGCCTCTGGAATCCGACCGGCGCGACGCTGGAAGAGGCCATCGAGCAACTCGGCGCCGGCGACGGCGTCATCGCCATCATCGGCGGCACCGAGGTGTTCAGCATGTTCCTGCCGCGTTACGACGCTTTTCATCTGACGCGCGCGGCGAACGCCAAAATCCCCGGCGGCCGGCCGGTGTTCAACGAAGTCGGGCCGGCTGCGACGCCGGAGGACGTGCTGATGCGCCACGGTCTCAAACCCGGCCCGCGGCGCGATCTCGACGCCGCGGCGGGCGTCAGCGTGGTGACGTGGGAGCGCTAAATCATCCTGCCCCGCGATAGCGGGGAAGGGGGACCACGCGAAGCGTGGTGGAAGGGGCGCAGGACTCGACGCGACTCCAGCAATTCAAGGAAATTTCGGCGCCGACATTGATTGCCTTGCAGCGGCAATGGCGCAGTCAAGCGCCCCCTCCACCGCCCTTCGGGCGGTCCCCCTCCACCGCTACCGCGGGGGCGGATGTTATTTCTGAATCTGTATCAGCTCCTTGAGCTGATCCGGCGTCAGCGGGGCTGAGAGGAATTTCTGCGTCACGGCATCGGTCATAATGTCGTTGATGCCTTTGACCTCGGCGGTCTGCAGCGCCTCCTTGGGGATCAGCTTGAGCACCCGCTGCACGATCGAGTCCGGCAGGCCGGAATATTCGCCGTAGACCTTGAGCGCCTCGGGGCTGGAATACATCCAGTCCACGGTCTCGTTATAGGCCTGCATGAAACGCACGATGGCGTCCTTGCGGTTCTGCAAGGTGACGGCGCCGGTGAGATTGACGCGCACCGCGCGGGTGCGCAGCGCCGTGACGTCGTTGCCGGTGGCGATGATGCGCGCCTTGCCGGCCTCGACCAGGTCGAGCCCGAACGGCGCGGCGCCGAAGCCGACGTCGACCTGCTTGGTCATGGTTTGCGTGATGGTGGAAGCGATATTGCCGGTCGCCGTCGGCTTCGCAGTCAGGTGATATTGCGCGATCAGAGCGAGCAGCGAACCGTGGCTCGACGAACCGACCGCCGAATAGGCCACGGTCTTGTCGTTGAAATCCTGGACGGTCTTGATCGGCGAATCCGCCGGCACGTACCAATAGAGATCCGGGGCGCCGGTCATTTCGCCCGAGATGATGCGGATCGGCGCGCCCTTGCCGAAGGTGCCGATCGCCGCCGACACGCCCGAAGCCACCGCGACGTCGATCGAGCCGCCGATCATGGCCTGGATCGATTCCGGCCCGGCCGTCGTATAGAGGATGTCGAGGTTGAGCCCGTGCTTCTTGAAAATGCCGCCGCGCTGGCCGAGCTCGGCGATGCCGGCGTCCCAGGCGCCTTTCTGCGGGATGGCGACTTTGAGCGTATCCTCGGCCGCAGCGCTGCGGATCGCGCCCGCCAGCGCGAAAATCGAAAGAACGGCGACGGCAAGTCTTCTGGCGGGGGCAAGTCTTGTGCCGACAACAAGTCTTCGCATGATTTCCTCCACAGCGATGACGGATCCGAAATTGCTTATTATCTTGGATAGCATGACTTTACGCCCGCCTCAGACGAGTTCAAGTTCGCGGACAGCGCGCATTGCGGCGCTCGATTACGAGATTGCGCAAGAGCAAGTCTCGGCGCTCGGCCGCATGGGACGCGCGCTCGAAGCCGCGCTCACGGCTTTGGCTGAATACGACCGCAGCCACGGCGTCAAGGACGCGGAAAGGACGCGCCTGGTCCACGACGCCAGCGACGCGCTGTGGTGCTTCATGGTCCAGCGCGAGGCGATCGGCTTGCGCGATCCGCGGCCGGTCATCCGCGACTATCGCGTGCCCGCCGAGGTGCACAACCGCATGGGCGCCTTCGGCCGGCGATAACCTTGCGGTTGCAGCTCGCGGATGTGCGTGCGGTACGGCAATGGGGTAAAGGCGCAATTTATCCTCTCATTAACCATGACCTGCGCCGGCTCGGCCGCCTGCGGAGAACGGTTTGTTCACCGCTCCCGCGGCATTCTCAACGGAAATTCAATGGCGTGGCGGCGTGGCGCATGAACGGTACCCTGGCCCTGCTTGACGAGCTCGAAACCACGCTGGCCTCCGGCTCGAACTCGCGCGGCATCGAAATCCTGACCAGCGTCACCGATCTCTTCATCAATGGCGCGCCGCGTTTTTCTGAAGCCCAGATCGGCGTGTTCGACGACGTCATGGCGCGGCTGATGGTCCGGATCGAGGCCAAGGCGCGCGTCAAGCTCGCCCAGCGCCTGGCGCCGATCGCCAATGCTCCCTGCAATGTCATCCAGCTCCTCGCCAGCGACGACGACATCGAAGTCGCGCGCCCGGTGCTGACGCGGTCGGAACGGCTCAGCGAGCACACCCTCGTCGCCACCGCCAACAGCAAGAGCCAGCAGCACCTCTACGCCATCACCCAGCGCGATGCGCTCAGCGAAGCGGTGACCGACATCCTGGTCGCGCGCGGCGACCGCGACGTCGTGCATGCGGTGGTGAAGAACCGCGGCGCCCGTTTCTCCGATGCCGGCTTCCGCGCCCTGATCAAGCGCTCGAATGGCGACGACGCGCTGGCGAGCGAAGTCGGCATGCGCAGCGACATTCCGCGGCCGCATTTCCTGATACTGTTGGAAAAGGCCTCGAGCGCGGTGCGCGCCCGCCTCGCCGCCGAAAACCCGCAAGCCAGCCGCGACATCGACGGCGTCATGGCCGAAGTGGTCGGCGGCATGCGCGACGAGATCCGCAACTCCTCGCCGGCCTTTGTCGCCGCCGACGCGGCGGTGGCGCGGCAGAACCGCATCCGCCGCATCGGCGAGTCCGAGATCTACCAATATGCCCGCGACCGCAAATTCGAGGAGACCGCGATTGCGCTGTCGTTGTTGTGCGACACGCCGATCGATGTGGTCGAGCGGGCGCTGCTCGATCCCGGCGCTGAGATCGTGCTGATCCTGGCCAAGGTCGCGGGGCTGTCCTCGACCACGACCAAGGCGATCCTGCTCTTGCGCGCTGCCGACCGCGGCATGTCGACCGAAGACCTCGAACGGGCGCTGATGAGCTTCAACCGCTTGCAGCCCGATACCGCCAAGCGCGTGCTCGGCTTCTTCCGCACGCGCACCAAAAAGCCGGCGGCGCCGGTGATCCCGCAAGCCGTCGCCGTCAACGGCTAGAACGCGGCAACTGCCGCGCCCGGTCAATAGCTGCAATAATTCGGCGCGATCTGAACCCAGGCGCCGTTCGGATACTGGTAATAGCAGCCGCCGTGCCACCAGTAATAGCCGCCGGCACGCCGCTGCGCTTCGCTGGCGATGATGGCGCCGGTCGTCGCCCCGATCGCGGCGCCGGCAAAGGCGGCGCCCGGACCGCGGCCCACTGCGCCGCCGATGATGCCGCCCAGCGCGCCGCCGACGATCGCGCCGGCCAGCGGATCTTGCGCCGCCGCCTGCTGCGCCGGCAGCAACGCCGACAACGCCAACAGCACCCCAGCTCCCAAACTGCGCATCATAGCCGTTCTCCCTTTCCCTCTTCCGCCGTCGCCCGGCGGGTGAACGTGGCCGGCTTATACCTGCTTCGGCCACCCCGTGTCGTCACCGTTTAAGAGTATCCGCGGGCAAAAATGTGACCCGCTCATGGTGCGGTGCACCGGAGAATACCGTCAACCGGCGAGCCCCGGCATCAGCCGTAGCGCAGTCTCGCGGTTGATCGAGGCGCGCTCGGCATCGCTGAACGGATAGGCGCGAAGCCCGTTCGCCGCCTCGATGGCTTCGCGATAGGGATAGTCCGAGCCGAACAGAAGCTGCGACACCGGCACGAGCTTCAGCAGCGCCGCGAACTGGCCAGGCTCGTTGCCCTGGGCGATCTCGTAGAAATATTTGCGCACGATCGGCTCCGGCCCGTCCGGCATGCGCGGATCTTTCCTGACCACCTGCTCGCGGATGAAGCGGCCGATCAGGAACGGCAGCGTGCCGCCTGAATGCGACCAGATGAAGCGGACGTCCGGGCAGCGGAATGCGGTGCCGGCCTTGCCGAAGATCAGGCTGGCGATGGTCCGCGTGGTGTCGGTGGCGAATTCGATCGAGCTCGGCCCCACCCCGTCGGCCAAATGGGTGCAGCAGGCCGGATTGACCGGGTGGGTATAGACCATGGCGTTACGCCGATTGAGCTCCTCGAACACCGGCACGAAAGCCTCGTCGCCGAGATATTTTTCGCCGTAGCTGGTGTACAGGCCGATGCCGTCGGCCTTGAGCACGTCGAGGGCATATGCGATCTCGCGCAGTGAGCCTTCGGTATCGGGCAGCGGAATGGCGGCGAACTGTCCGAAGCGGCCGGGATTGTCCTTGCGCAGCTGCGCCCCATACTCGTTGCAGGCGCGCGCCAGTGAGCGTCCCTCCTCGACGTCGCCGAACCACACGCCGGGTGGCGCCAGCGACAGCACGGCAGTCGTCACCCCGGCCTTGTCCATGTCGGCGAGCGACGACTGCAGCGACCATTTGGGCGCCTGACCGCCATGCTTTGCCATCGCCTCGCCCTGCAGCGGCGGGACGTAGTGATGATGGACGTCGATGCGCGTCGTCTCCGCCGCCGCTTGAGCGGCCGCCAGCGCCGCCGAGGCGCCGAGACCGAGCGCGGCGAGGCCGCCGGCGAGAAAATTCCGCCGCGCCGGATTTGCCGGAAGAGCTGTCGGCTGACAACAGGCGCAATGGCGAAAAATGCTGTGCCGCAGCGGTTTCTGCGCTGTCGAATGCGATCGTGCGAAGCGTGTGTTCATCCCTGGTCTGCCATTTTTGGTTCTGACTTTGCCGCGACCGAGCTTAGCGAGCGTCGCGGCGTCCGCAAGTCGGCGCGAGCGCTTCTTGAGCTCACACGGTGGCGTCGGCGGCGTGTCTCGACGCGCCGCGGACTGTGGAACGTGACGAAGCATTAAAGGTTTTCTTGCAGAATCTTCTTGACTCCCCGCTGATTGCATTTATGTGGGGAAATTGCCGCTGTTGGTTGGTTCGTGTGGACTGATCGAGCGGCATTCGCATTCCGCGGCGCCGGTTCGCCGGCATCTCGGGTTCTGGTCTCTGGTTGGAGAGGAAGCATGGCACAGAATGCCCTCTTGCGATCGGTGAAGGGCTTGGGGGCTCCAGGCACCGCCCGAACGGAAGCAAGAAAAGCTAAACTCAAAGTCGCGCCGCCGCCGGCGGACGAGCGTTACGATCATTTCGCGGTCCGCAACGGCGTGCGTTGCGCCGGCGCGCACCTGATCGTCGATCTGCACGGCGCCAACCGGCTCGACGACATCGACCACATCGAGGCGACCTTGCGGCGCTGCGTCGATGCCGCCAAGGCAACGCTGTTGCATATCCACCTGCACCACTTCCAGCCGAGCGGCGTCTCCGGCGTGGCGGTGCTGGCGGAGAGCCACATTTCCATCCACACCTGGCCGGAAGTCGGCTATGCCGCGCTCGACGTGTTCATGTGCGGCTCGGCCAACCCCGACGCCTGCATCCCCGTGCTGCGCGAGGCGTTCTCGGCCAAGCGGGTCGGCGTCAACGAGCTGCTGCGCGGCCAAGACGCTTAATCGCCACCCCGCTTAAAGCGCGGCGGCGAATCTGCGACGATCATGCGGCCGGGCCGGGTCCCGGCCGTTTCCTTGTGCGCCCTATCTCACTTTAAGGCTTGCTCACATTAAGACTTACTCACATTAGGACTTGGGAGGTGTCATGGCCGAGAAACGCTGGATACCCGAGACGCTGTTCGACGATCTCGGCTTCCGCATGACCTTCGAGGTCGACAAGGTGCTGTATGAGCTGCACACCGAGCACCAGCACCTCATCCTGTTCGAGCAGCAGTATTTCGGCAAAATGCTGATGCTCGACGGGGCGACGCAGATCTCCAAGCGCGACGAATTCATCTACCAGGAGATGATGTCGCATGTGCCGCTGTTCGCCCACGGCAACGCCCAAGACGTGCTGATCATCGGCGGCGGCGACTGCGGCATCGCGGAAGAAGTGCTCAAGCACAAGACGGTGAAGCGCCTGACCCAGGTCGAGATCGACGAAAAGGTGGTCGAGTTCGCCAAGGAGCATTTCCCGGAATTCACCGGGCCGGTATTCGCCGACAAGCGCTTCGAAAGCGTCATCGACGACGGCGCCAAATATGTCGCCAAGACCGACCGGCGTTTCGACGTGATCATCGTCGATTCCACCGACCCGCAGGGGCCGGGCAAAATCCTGTTCGGCGAGAAGTTTTATCGCGGCTGCCGGCGCTGCATGAAAAAAGGCGGCATCCTGGTCACGCAAAACGGCGTGCCGTTCTTCCAGAAGAACGAGCTCACCTCGACCATGTCGAAATTCCGCAAGCTGTTCGCCGATGCCACCTGCTATGTCGCCGCCATCCCGGTCTATGTCGGCGGCCACATGGCGATCGGCTTTGCCACCGACAACAAGGCGCTGCGCGTCACGCCGGCCAAAACCATCGCCGCGCGCTACCGCAAGGCCGGCGGCTTTACGACCAAATATTGGACCCCCGAGCACCACGTCGCCGCCTTTGCCCAGCCGCGCTTCATCGCCGACCTGGTGGCCAAGGCAAAGCCGCGGCGCTGAGCCGGCCGATCTCCCGCTAAAGCAAACGTGACTGGCAGGCCTGACGGGGAGCTTTTAGGCTCCCTGCAGTCGGCGTGCGCTCTACCCTACGGGAGAACTGCGTCATGGCAGCGACCGCTTCACGCATCAGGACTTTTGCTCCGCAGTTGCTGGTGGATGATATCGACAAGGCGATCAGGTTTTACAGCGACGTTCTCGGCTTCTCGTTCGGCCCGCCGTGGCGCGGATTTTATGCCATTGGCGAACGGGACGGCTTCGAGGTTCACCTCAAATGCGCTCCCAAAACGGTCGCGGATCGCAGCCATCGGCGTGAGCACGAGCATTTGGACATTTATGCCGGCGTTGTCGGCGTGGATGCATTGTATGAGACGTGCAAAGCCAACGGCGCGACAATAACAAAGCCGCTCGCCAGCACCGCGTGGGGAACGCGTGATTTCTATATTATGGATCCGGAAGGCTACATCCTCGCCTTCGGCGAGAGCGAAAATGCCAGTTGAGACCGAACAACGGAGGAAACCATGAGCTTTTTCCCCGGCAAGGATCCCAGCCTCGGCGATGCGCCATCGAGCGACGCCGTCGAGCAGCTGATCGTGCCACGCTCGGTCGATCTTGGCGGCTTCCAGGTGCATCGCGCGCTGCCGTCGGGTCGCTCGCGCATGGTCGGGCCGTTCATCTTCTTCGACCATTTCGGGCCGGCGGTGTTCAAGGCCGGCGACGGCATCGACGTGCGGCCTCACCCGCATATAGGGCTTGCCACCGTCACCTACCTGTTCGACGGCGAGATCGTGCATCGCGACAGTCTTGGCACCGCGATGCCGATCCGGCCCGGCGCAGTGAACTGGATGACCGCAGGGCGCGGCATCGTGCATTCCGAGCGCACCGCCGCCGACCACCGCGACGGCGGCGAGCCGCTGCACGGCCTGCAGCTGTGGGTGGCGCTGCCGATGCAAGATGAGGAGACCGCGCCGGCCTTCGCCCATACCGCAGCCGCCGACATCCCCGCGCTCAGCGACAACGGTCTGACCCTGCGCGTGGTCGCCGGCACGCTGCACGGCCTGCGCTCGCCGGTCGTAACCTCGTGGGACACTTTGTTCGCCGACGCACACCTCAAGGTCGGCGCCACGCTGCCGCTCGACGCCGCCCACGAAGAGCGCGCCGTCTATGTGCTCGGCGGCGAGATCGAGATCGGCGGCGACCGCCACGGGCCGGAACGGCTGTTGGTGCTCAAGCCGGGCGATCCGGTGGCGATCCGGGCAGCGAGCGACGCTCATTTCGTCGTGGTCGGCGGCGCCGCCATGGACGGGCCGCGCCACATCTGGTGGAATTTCGTCTCGTCGCGCCAGGAGCGCATCGAGGCCGCCAAGGCCGATTGGAAAGCCGGCCGTTTCGATATCGTGCCGGGCGATACCACCGAGTTCATTCCGCTGCCGGACTAAACAAGGAGCAGGCGATGCCGCGTCGCACCGCTGTACTGATCGGAACGCTTTGCGCGTTAGCGATCGCCGCGCCAGCGCAAGCACGGGACCAATCGGACCTGGCGCTCGCCTATCGCATCATCGCGGCAAAAACCTTCGTCGATCTCACCCACAGTTTTGGCCCGGAAACGCCGGTGTGGTCCGGTTTCGGCCAGGCCAAATTCTCGCCCGCCGCCGATCCGAAGACGCACGAGCCCTACACCATCGCCAAGGACGGCTTCCGCACCACGTTTTACGAGATGGTCGGGCAATACGGCACCCACGTCGATCCGCCGGCGCATTTTGCGCCAGACGGCATCACCATGGACCAGATCCCGCTCAAACAGATGATCCTGCCACTCGTCGTGCTCGACGATACGCCGTATCTCGGCAAGGACCCGAACCACGCCTTCTCGGTCGCCGACCTCAAAGCCTGGGAACGCGCGCACGGCCGCGTGCCCAAGGGCGCCTTCGCGGCATTGCGCACCGACATGTACAAGGATTGGGACTCCAACCCCGAGCGCTTCAAGCGCCAGCCGTTTCCGGCCTGGGCCTTCGAGACCATCAAATATCTCTACGAACAGCGCGGCGTGACCGCGACCGGCCACGAAGCCATGGACACCGACACCACCGACAAGATGGATTCGGAGACTTACATCCTGCAGCACGGCCATTATCAGATCGAGGTCATGGCCAACCTCGACAAAGTGCCGGCGACCGGCGCGGTCATCGTGGTGACCTGGCCGAAGGTGGAAAAAGGCCTGGGCTTCCCGGCGCGGGCGTTTGCGATTTTGCCCTAGACTATGATCCGATTCAATTGCATCGGATCATAGTCTGGCATCTTAGTTGGAGCATGATCTTTTCCGAAAATCGGTACCCACTTCTCGGGATCATGCTCTAAGCGTTGCTACGCGGCGTGGCGCTGCGAGCGGATCCAGGCGCCGATCTCGCGCTCGGCCTCGGATCGGGCAAAGCCGTAGCGCTCCTGCAGCCGGGCGGCGAGCTCGTCGCGGCGGCCGTTGATGCGGGTGACGTCTTCGTCGGTGAGCTTGGCCCAGTTGTGCCGCAGCCGGTCTTTGAAGTGCAGCCAGTTGCCCTCGATCTGATCCCAGGTCATCGTGATCTCCCGTACCATCAGTGGAAGCGCAGCACGCGCCGCCGCGCCCGTGGCTGCGCGCGATGTCAGCGGCGCGATGCGGCCTGAGTTCGACCACACCGCGGTCTTTCCAAGACGAATGTTGGCGTTGCTCTGACGGACTTCGGTTGTCAATTCAGAAAGACGCTATTCCCGATGTTCCAAAATTCTTACCGCGGGCGTGGTTGCGATCCACTAAATTACCGCACAGAAACATCGGGCCCGGTGTAGACTATCTGGAATCGTTCTCAAGTTTTTCAGGCCATTACGCGGGCACCATGAACAAAATTTCATCGCGGCGCGCACGTCGTTCGCCACATTTGCTTTCTCTCGGGCTTGCGCTCGCAAGCTTCGCCCTCCTGACCGGCTGCATCTCGTCCGGCGCGCCGATCCTGACCGACGGCCAGCCGCTTCTCGGCAAGGAACCGCACATACGCTTCTACGTTTTGCGCGACGGCACGGCGCGCGAGCCGAGCGCCGAAACGTTCCGCTGGCAGGACGGCCGCTACGTCCCCATCGGCGGCAACGCCAAGGATATCAGCCCGTTCACGCTCCATGCCTTCGAGGGCGCAGACCTCGTCGTGCAGAGCATGCGCGCCGGCAAGCCCGTGGAATACGGCATTGCGCGCAAGCTCGCCGACGGCGTTTATCTGCTGGCCGCGGTCGACGAGAGCGATGCCGACACGGCGACGCAGAATAAATTCTGCGAGAAGGCGGCGACCGTCGCTTGTCGCGTGACCAGTCGCGATGCGGTGCTCGCTCTTGCGCGCGCGAGTGCCGCCAGGCCGCATGCCGGCGGCGGGCTCGCTCTGCTGATGGAGCATTGACTTGACGCACCACGCTCGCCCGCCGATGAAACACCATGGCTTCGCCCTCCCCCACCTCTGACGTCGAACGCCTGGCGCAAGGCATCCGCGCCGGCGACCGCACCGTGCTCTCGCGCGCCATCACGCTGATCGAGAGCAAGCGCGCCGACCACCGCAGCGCCGCCGCGGCGCTGACGCAGGTGCTCCTCGGAGCCACCGGCAAGGCGGTGCGCGTCGGCATCACCGGCTCGCCCGGCGTCGGCAAGTCGACCACCATCGACGCGCTGGGCTCGATGCTGACGCGGCAAGGCCACAAGGTCGCGGTGCTGGCGGTCGATCCGTCGTCGTGGCGCACCGGCGGCTCGATCCTCGCCGACAAGACGCGCATGGCGCGGCTGGCGACCGATCCGAACGCCTTCATCCGCCCCTCGCCGGCCTCCGGCACGCTCGGCGGCGTCGCGGCGAAGACGCGCGAGACCATGCTGCTGTGCGAGGCGGCCGGCTACGACGTGGTGCTGGTCGAGACCGTGGGCGTCGGGCAATCTGAAATCGCGGTCGCCGACATGACCGACTTTTTCCTGGTGCTGGTGCTGCCGGGCGGCGGCGACGAGCTGCAGGGCCTCAAGAAAGGCGTCGTCGAGCTTGCCGACATGATCGCCATCAACAAGGCCGATGGCGACAACCTGCCGCGCGCCAAGTTGACGGCGGCCGAATACGGCGCGGCGCTGCATATCCTCAAACCCGCTTCGGCGAACTGGTCGCCGCCGGTCGTCACCTATTCGGCGCTCAAGGGCGACGGCATCGAAGCGTTGTGGACGCATGTCCTCGATCATCGGCGGAAGCTGACGGCCTCGGGCGAGCTCGCGGCGCGCCGCGGCGAACAGCAGGTGAAATGGATGTGGGCGATGCTCGAGGAGCGGCTGTTCGCGCCGCTGCGCTCCGACCGCGCGCTCAAGGCGGCGCTGCCGAAGCTCGAAGCCGAGGTCGCGGCCGGGCGGCTGGCGCCGGCCACGGCGGTCGAAAAGATCGCCGAGATGCTCGAGCTCTGACGCCGTGCGCGTTCTCATCACCGGCTTCGGCCCATTCCCCGGCGCGCCGTTCAATCCGAGCGCGGCGCTGGCCCAGGCCCTCGCCCGCCGGCGGCGGCCGGCCTTGGCCGACATCGAACGCGTCGTGCACGTGTTCGCGACCACTTACGCGTCGGTCGACGGCGATCTGCCAAAACTGTTCGCGCAAAAACCCGACGTCGTGCTGATGTTCGGCGTCGCCGGGCGACGGCGTCAGCTTTGCATCGAGACGCGGGCGCGCAACGCCGTCTCGCTACTGTTTCCCGACGCCAGTGGGCACCGGCCGCTCCGCGGCGTCATCAGGCTCGGCGGGCCGGCAACACGCGCCGGCAATGCGCCATTCGCGCGCCTCGCCGGTGCCGCAGGGACCCGGCTATCGCGCGATGCCGGCAGCTATTTGTGCAACTACGTTTACTGGCGGGCCTTGGAACAGGTGCGCGACGCCCGGCCGCTGGTGCAATTCGTTCACATCCCGCCGGTCGGCACAAAACCGCTGCCGCGGCGACGCTCGAAAAGACCACCGACGCTCGCCCAGCTTCTGAAACCCGCCGAAGCGCTGCTCATCGCGCTCATCGCCGCAAGCCGCCGTTAACCGTTAACGCGGGAACGTCGCGTGTGCCGCACTGAAACGGTTTAGTGGCACACCATGTGATAGGCGTTGCGCCGCGCTTAACGGGATTTCGCGATGAGCCTCGACCGCCGCCGCCTGTTTGCCGCCCTCGCCGGCGCCGCCACGGCCGGTGCTGCTGCGACACCGGCGTTGGCGCGCGATGTCGCGGCGCGGCCGGCAACCGACGCCGCCACGCTCGGGCTGCGGCCGAACGCGCCGGACGATCAATCGAAGGCGCTGCAGCGCGCCATCGACCAGGCCGCGGCCGCAGGCACGGTGCTGCATCTGCCGGCCGGCCTTTATCGCGCCGGCGCGCTGAACTTGCCAACCCACGCAGCCATCGCCGGTATAGCCGGACTGACGCGCATCGTCATGGCCGGCGGTCCCTCGATGATGTCGGCCACCGGCAGCGACAACATCGCGCTCTCCGGCCTCATCCTCGACGGCGCCAGCATCCCGCTACCCGAGCGGCGCGGGCTCGTGCATCTGACACAAGGCCGAGCGCTGCGTATCGCCGATTGCGAGATCGTCGGCGCCGGCAGGAACGGCATCGCGCTGGAATCAATGGATGGCGAAGTGACCGGCACCACGATCAGCGCCGCCGATATCGCTATTTTCTCGATCGACGCGCAGGGCTTGCGCATCGCCGGCAACACCGTGCGCAGCGCCGGCAACGGCGGCATTCTCATCTGGCGCTCGACGGCCGGCGACGACGGCACACTGGTGGTCGACAATCGGATTGAAAACATCGCCAACAGATCCGGCGGCTCCGGGCAGTACGGCAACGCCATCAACGTGTTCCGCGCCAACAACGTCATGGTGCGCGGCAACCGCATCCGCAACGCGGCGTTCTCCGCGGTGCGCGGCAATGCCGCGTCCAACCTGCAAATCCTCGGCAATACCTGCAGCGCCATCGGCGAGGTCGCGCTCTATGCCGAGTTCGGCTTCGAAGGCGCGATGATCGCCAACAACATCGTCGACGGCGCCGCGCTGGGCGTCTCGGTGACCAATTTCAACGAGGGCGGCCGGCTCGCCGTGGTGCAGGGCAATCTCATTCGCAATCTGGTGCCGCACCGCCCCGCCGGCACCGATCCGAACGACAGCGCCGGCATCGGCATCGGCGTCGAGGCCGACACCGCAGTCAGCGGCAACGTCATCGAGAACGCGCCTTATATCGGCATCGCCGCCGGCTGGGGCCAATATCTGCGCGACGTCACCATCAACGCCAACGTCATACGCGGCGGCGATTACGGCGTCGCGGCCTCGGTCGCCCCCGGCGCCGGCGCCGCCGTGATCGCCGACAACATGATCTCCGGCGCCCGCCTCGGCGCCATCGTCGGCATGGAATGGAAAAAGCCGGTGACCGGCGACCTCAGCAAAGACGGCGCCGAGCGCTATGCGCAATTGTCGGTGGTCGGCAACCGGGTGCGGTAAGGCAATAGCGACTTTAGATCGCGGCTGTCACCCGCAGCGCGCCGATCTCAAAACCATTCCAGTTGCGCAGCGTCGGGTGCACGAAGCGCTCAAGCGCCGCGCGCTCTGCATCGCTAAGCGGCAGGAACCGCGCGATGATCACCGCCATGATGGCCTGCGCCGCCCGGCCGGCGCCGTCGTCGCATTTGATGGCGATGCCAAACCCCTGCTCCGGCAGCGCGCCGCAATAGACGCCTTCGGCGCCGGTTTTTACGAACACGCGCGCGCCGAACAGTTGCATGATCTCGGTGCAGAACCTCCCGGTGCCGGCGACGTGCCACGGTTTTTGCGCGCAGGCCGCGCGCAATCGCGCGGCGGCGCGGGCGCGTTCGGGCGCCAGCCCGCGGCCGGTGGCGAATTTGGCGAAAGCATAAGCGAGATTTTGCAGCGGGATCGCCCAGGTCGGCACCGAGCAGCCGTCGATGGCGCAGCGGTCGTCGCCGAGCACGGCGCCGGTCAGGTTTTCCAGCACCGCCCTCACCTCGCGCTGGACCGGATGCTGCGGCCGCCAGTAGTCGGCGTGGTCAATACCTTTGGCGCAGGCGACACAGAGGAAGCCGGCATGCTTGCCGGAGCAGTTGTTGTGCAGCGCCGACGGCTCGCCGGTGCGCGCCAGCGCGGCGACCGCGGACTGCGCCATCGGCCAATGGGCGCCGCAGCGCAGCGCCGAAGCGTCGAGCCCCGCCTTCGACAGCATGTGCATGACGCCCGCGACATGCCCCAGCTCGCCGGAATGCGAGGCGCAGGCCAGCGCCAGTTCCTCGTCGCCGAAGCCATAAGCATCCGCGGCGCCGGTCTCGACCAGCGGCAAAGCCTGCAGCGCCTTGACCGCGGAGCGCGGGAAAATCGGCGTTGTCACGTCGCCTATGGCCAACACCGTTCCGCCGTCGGCATCGGCCACTGCGATGGCGCCGCGATGCCGGCTCTCGACCAGGGTACTGCGTAAAACTTCGACCAGAATCGGGTTATTCATGTTCGATGCGAATGCGGCATGGCCACGCTGCTGCCCAACAATCCTGTAGCATGCCGGACACCATGGGTCGGCTGACCATTGTCGTTCCGGTGCTCAACGAGGCGGCGATCATCGCTGCCGCGTTGGCGGCGCTCGCGCCGCTGCGCGCCCGCGGCGCCGAGATCATCGTCGCCGACGGCGGCAGCCGCGACGGCACCGCACGGCTCGCCGCGCCCTTCGCCGACCGCGTCATCACCGTGCCACGCGGCCGCGGCGCGCCGATGAATGCCGGCGCCGCGCTCGGCACCGGCGACGCGCTCCTCTTCCTGCACGCCGACACGACGCTGCCCGACAATGCCGATCGATTGATCGAAGCGGCATTGGCCCGCCGCGCCTGGGGCCGCTTCGACCTGCGCATTGCCGGACGCCATCCGCTCTTCGCCGTTATCGCCCGCATGATCAACTGGCGCTCGCGCCTGACCGGCATCGCCACCGGCGACCAGGCGATCTTTGTCTCCCGTAAAGCGTTCGAAGCGGTCGGCGGCTTTCCCGACCTGCCGCTGATGGAGGACATCGCCATCTCGCGGCGGCTCAAGCGCCTGTGCCGGCCTTATTGCATCGCCGCGCCGGCCGTCACCTCGGGCCGTCGCTGGGAGCACAACGGCGTGATCCACACCATCCTGCTGATGTGGCGGCTGCGCCTTTCCTACTATCTCGGCGTCGAGCCGGCGCTGCTCGCCGAGCTCTACGACGCGCCGCGTTCACCCGCGTAGAGCGGTGCCCGGCCACAGCTTGGGCGCCGTACGTGCGTATTGCGGCGGACGCGTCACCTCGGCGCCCAGCGTCTGCGCGGCGTGCCAGCCCCAATGCGGATCGTCGAGGAAGGCGCGCGCCATCGCCACCATGTCGGCCTTGCCCGACGCCACGATGTCCTCGGCCTGCTTGGCGCCCGCGATCATGCCGACCACGCGGGTCGCAATGCCGGTCTCGCGGCGCACCCGCTCGGCGATCGGCACGTTGAAGCCGGGGTCGGTCGGCCAGCGGCTGTCGGGGGTGATGTTGCCCGACGAGATATCGATGTAGTCGAGGCCGGCGTCCTTCAGCGCCTTGGCCATGGCCACCGCATCGTCGCCGTTCAAGCCATTGTCCAGCCATTCGGTGCCGGTGATGCGGGCGCCGAGCGGCACCGTGCGGGGCACCGCGGCGCGCACCGAGCGCACCACTTCGAGCGGAAAGCGCATGCGGCCCTCGAACGAGCCGCCATAGGCGTCGTTGCGCCTGTTCGACAGCGGCGAGGCGAAGCTGTGCAACAGGTAGCCGTGGGCGAAGTGCAACTCGATGGCATCGAAGCCGATGCGCAGCGAGCGCTTGGCGGCGTCGGTGAAGGCCGCAGTGACGCGCGCCATGTCGTCCTCGGTCATGGCGGCCGGCGTATGCCAGCCCGGCCCGAACGGCAGCGCCGACGGCCCGATGGTCGGCCAGGCATCCTCTGCCGCCGTCAGCGCCTTGGCGCCTTCCCAGGGGCGCGCCGAGGAGGCCTTGCGGCCGGCGTGGGCCAGTTGGATGCCGATCTTGGCGGTGCCGATGTTATGGCAATGGTAGACGACCCGCTCCAGCGCCGCCTCGCAGGCGTCGGAATAAAGCCCGAGGCAGCCGTGGGTGATGCGGCCGCGGCGCTCGACATGGGTCGCCTCA
>Ga0210394_10002447_pt1 | contig 25429 bp, 24 predicted proteins | sample IncBWC12MmetaG_FD_160121 | JGI IMG/M metagenome (GOLD analysis project Ga0210394, IMG submission 160121) | Forest soil microbial communities from Barre Woods Harvard Forest LTER site, Petersham, Massachusetts, United States - Inc-BW-C-12-M | ecosystem: Environmental > Terrestrial > Soil >...
CTCTTCCGATTAGTAAAATAAGTAAAGCATTATTTAAGCCATTTTTGGGTGATATGGCGTACCAAATGGCTGCGCCTGTAATAGCAATAATATAGGTAGGTGATTCGGCAGCGTGATTAAAAATTACTACAAATATCATAATAAACGAAAGGTACAGTAATATAAAATGGGTATCAACTTGTTTTTTTACGATTTTAAATAAGGGAACAAACACTAAAAGTAAACCAACCAATTGAATATAAAAATGATTGATAGGGTTTGAAAACCAGGTGTAATTTATACCAATTAAAGAGGGAGAGTTAGAAATGAATTTATCGGTAGCATCTTCTGAAATGGTTTTAATCCAGTTTTCTAAACAAGAAAAGAAATAATCTTTTGGAACAACTAATAACGGAAGTAAGAAAAACAAAACAGTGAACACGGCGCACCAAAATAAAAATTTTAATTTATCGGGATAAAATAAAAACAGCAAGGCTGCCGCTGCCGGGTATATTTTTATGCTTACACAAAAGGCTACACACAGGGCTGCCAATATATATTTTTGATTGTGTAAAAAACTAAATATAAAAAGCATAAAGGCTGTGTTAAGCGCATTGGTTTGCAGGTTTTGAAACGAGTTTATTAAATCGGACAGGACGATGAAAAAAATAAGCATTTTTTGATTGTTGCTTAACGGAAGTTTTTCTACCGCCATAAAAAACAGCCTGGCACCTAAAAGCAACCATAGTAAAATGGCAAACCTAATGGGCAAAAAAGCAAAGGGTGAAAAAAATAAAGCAAACTGCGGGGCGTAAAAAAACTTATCGTAAATTAATTTATAGGTTATGTAATCGTATAAGTTTTCGTGATGAAAAAAACGCAGCGAGGAGGTTTTAAAAATAATGAAATTGGCTATTTCATCATTTAAAAGGGCTTGCAGGCCAAGTAACAAGCATAGTATAATAAGTAACGAAAGCCTAAAACGCTTTGAAGCGAATAAATTAAGTATGTTGGCAGGGATGGTCATTTAACGTGAAACCAAAAATACTATAATAAACGGAAGTAATGTTTTACTTGGCAAGGGTTTTTAATGCCTCTTCAAAAACGCTATCTTCTTTTAAAACAACCGGGTAATAGGCTTCGTTATCAAATAAATTACGACCCATTAAGGCTTTAATTTGAGATAATAAGTAAGGAGCGCATTTTTTTAGTTGCGCATCGTTTTTAGGAATGCCATTTTTTGCAGCAAACTCTACAAACTCATTTAATAAAGTGTGTGGCAGCGTATAATTTTTTACATAATCTGCCGCGGTTTTATATATTGAAAAAGACGCGCGGTGTTTATCGGCATAACTAAAAGCGAAATCGTTTACCAAGCCTTTATAAAAAACTTTGTTTAAGTAACTTGAACGATACGATGTATCGACCGGCATAAAAATATCGGGCATGATGCCGCCGCCGCCATATACCGTTCTGCCTGAAACAGTTTTAAATTTTAAACTATCGGCAAAGTGTATGCTATCCTGATGCATCATTTCACCATTTGTGTAACGATCGTACTCTTCGCTATAATAAGCCTCTAAGCCTTTGTTGTAAGGTTTTTGAATGCACCTGCCACTTGGTGTATAATAACGGGCTACGGTTAAACGTATAGCAGAGCCATCGGGAATTTCAATTTGCTCCTGCACTAAACCTTTACCAAACGAACGACGACCAATAATAGTAGCTCTATCATTATCCTGCAAAGCACCTGATACAATTTCGCTTGCAGATGCAGAACCCTCATCAATTAAAACAACAAGCTTGCTGTTTTCAAAACTTCCTTTTTCGGTAGCGAAGTATTTTTTTTCAGGGCTGTTTTTTCCTTTGGTATAAACAATCAGCATGCCTTTGCTTAAAAACTCATCGGCAATGTCAACGGCTGCGTTTAAGTAGCCACCACCATTTCCACGCAAATCAACAATTAATTTTTTCATGCCCTGTTTAGTCAGTTTATTAAAACCTTTTCTAAACTCATCGTACGTAGATGCTGCAAAGCGGCTTACCTTAATATAGCCAACACCCGGCTCGGCCATAAAAGATACATCAACGCTATAAATAGGAATTTCGCCACGCGTAATGGTAAAATCAATTAACTGTTTTTGCCCTTCGCGTTTAATAGCAATATTTACTTTGGTGTCTTTTTCGCCACGCAGCATTTCAAAAACCTTTTTATTGGTAATTTTTATGCCGGCCACATTTTTTGAATCAACTTTTACAATTCTGTCTCCCGCTTTAATGCCTAATCTTTCAGACGGGCCGCCTTCTATGGGGTGCACCACACAAATAGTATCGTTAACAATGTTAAATTCTATACCAATGCCATGAAAATTGCCTTGCAGGGGTTCGTTTACCTCTTCTAATTCTGCGGCAGGAATGTAATCAGAATGGGGGTCTAACTGCTTTAACATAGCTGTAAGGGTGCTTTCTTCCAGCTTTTTGCGGTTAATGGTGTCTACATAATTATCTTCAATAAAATCGAGTACATTATCCAGTTTTCCGCCTTGTTTATGGGAAGAAACAATATTTACCGCATTTTGACGTTTAAGGTTTAGCAAAGAACCCAGTACCACACCTGCAATAAGCAAACAGGCGTAAATAAGTGGGTTTAGCCATTTGCGGGGTGAAGAATTGTTAATTGGGTTATCCATATTTTGCACGCAAAAGTAATTGTTTAATTTTGTATGATGATGAGTAAATTGAAATTCGGCACTTTTTTTATTTTAGCGGTAAGCGGCGTTTTAATTTTTTCTTGCACTAAATCTCAAGCGCCTACAACTAACGCTACCGTAATTCAGGCAAATAGTACGCCTGTAAACGCTACGGTTTTAATTTCGGCGTACCCTGCTTTAAATGGCCCGGGCGGAGTTGCGTTGATTCCTAATGTGGGTATAAAGGGAATTTTAATATACAGGCAAACTACCGAACAATTTTATGCCTATGAGAGAAGTTGTACGTATGATGGCACTACAGTTGCTACTGCGGAAGTTAGTCCGGTAACCGGAAACACAACCTGTAAGGATAATGTTTGTGGGTCTATATTTACTGTGTTTGATGGTAGTGGTGGTGTTAGCCATGGGCCGGCAAATTACCCGTTAAAGCAATATACCATTACTTTTGATGGTACAAATTCATTGCACATTAGCAATTAATTATTTTAAAAGCGTAAGTTGTTTTTTAGCGCGTTCGGTATAAAAACCTTGTGCAGCAACTATGTGTTGCAATAATGTTTTTGCTTCGGTTGTTTTATGTAAATCAATACAGCAAAGTGCTTTATACCAATAGGCATCTTGCTTAAAAGCGTTGTTGGCTAAATTACCAATTCGGTTTAGCATAACTAATGCTTCCGGATAATTTTTTTGGTAGTAGTAACACGCGCCCGAATAAAACAAAGCATTGGGGTCATCTTTATTAATAGTAAGTAATGGTTTTAGTTTGCTTATTGTTAGGACAAAATGGTTGTTGTGAAAATTTTTCATGGCCTGATTAATTAATGCAGGTGCGGCCGTATCGTTTACTATAAGGGCATTGCCGTTGGGTTGATAATATAGTTTTTGGTACTCGGTTACTTTTAAATCGTATAAATAAATAGAAGGTGCGTTTGGCAGCAGGTCTATTAATTTTCGTTGCCCATCGGTAAGGTTTCCTTTTTCGAGCATGCTTGCTTCGTTGGGCATAAATATAACATCCTCGGCATCGGTATCAATGTGTTTGTAGTAATGGATTTTATAAAAATGTTCTCCCATAAAAATAGAAGTATCTTTTTGGGGCCCGTTATTTTTTTCGGTTGCTGCAATTTTATTTTGTTGCGGAATAAGCAGGTAAATTAACCCAAAGGCAAAAACAACAATAAGCATACCGCCTGCAAACGAAAGTGGAGAAAATTTTTTGTGCGCTTTTTTAGAAGGCGAAAAATATTTTTTCTTTTCGGTAGGTGTGCTTGTATTTTTATCCATCAGCTAATTGAGTACGATAAAGATACTTAAATACATTTAAAATAATCAAAAGGCTCGAGGCAATCTTTACAGCGATACAAGGCTTTGCAAGCTGTAGAGCCAAACTGACTAACCATTTCGGTGTGTAAGGAGCCGCAACGCGGGCATTTAATTTGTTTGGTTTTGCCGGTAATAAAAGATTTATCGGTAGTGCTTTCCTGTGGTGGTGCTATACCGTATTTGCGTAGTTTTTCTTTGGCTTCGGTGCTTAACCAATCGGTAGTCCAAGCGGGGGTGTACACTGTTTTTATGTGTACATTTTCTATGCCTTTTTGTTTAAGGGTGGAGATGATATCATCTTCCATTTGTTTCATGGCAGGGCAACCGCTATACGTGGGAGTAAGCTCAACTTCAACACCATTAGTTTGCTGATTTATTTTGCGGATAACACCTAAATCGACAATGCTGATGACCGGAATTTCGGGATCGGGAATTTCGTTTAGAAAAGAAAAAAGTTCTTTTTCTGTGTAGGTTTGCATGGTATAAAGTTACGCTATTTTGAACTGAAAAGCTTGTTAAATCAAAAGAGCCACCTCGTTTTAGAGGCAGCTCTTTTGTTAATTAAACTTATTTAAGATTACTTTTTATCGTCTTTTACTTCTTCAAAGTTTACATCTTCAACATTGTTATCGTTAGATGATTGTTGTTGATGTTGTTCGCCACCCGGAGCTGCGCCACCTTGCGGTTGTTGCGCGTTCATAGCAGCGTATAACTCTTGCGATGCAGCTTCCCAAGCTTTGTTTAAATCAGCTAAGTAAGTATCAATTTTAGCTAAATCTTTTGCAGCGTGCGCTTCTTTTAAATGCTTTACAGCTTCTTCAATAGGCGCTTTTTTCTCTGCAGGGATTTTATCTCCGTAATCTTTCAACTGTTTCTCAGTTTGGAAAATTTGAGAATCGGCCGCGTTGATTTTCTCCACTTCTTCTTTCGCTTTTTTATCGGCATCCGCATTTGCTTCTGCTTCGCGTTTCATTTTTTCGATTTCATCTTTGCTTAAACCAGATGAAGCTTCGATACGAATGTTTTGCGCTTTGCCGGTAGCTTTATCTTTAGCCGATACACTTAGGATGCCGTTAGCATCAATATCAAACATAACTTCGATTTGCGGTACACCACGTGGTGCAGGCATAATGCCATCTAAGTTAAACTGACCAATGGTGCGATTATCTTTAGCCATTGGGCGCTCACCTTGCAATACATGTAATTGTACGCTTGGTTGGTTATCGCTGGCAGTAGAGAATGTTTCTGTTTTTTTGCTTGGTATAGTTGTGTTTGATTCGATTAGTTTTGTAAACACACCACCAAAGGTTTCGATACCTAATGAAAGTGGAGTTACATCTAATAATAACACATCTTTTACATCGCCGGTTAAAACACCGCCTTGTATAGCAGCACCAATAGCTACTACCTCATCGGGGTTTACACCTTTGTTTGGCGCTTTACCAAAATATTTTTCTACGGCTGCTTGTATAGCAGGTATACGGGTAGAACCACCTACCAATATAATTTCATCGATATCGGAGTTTGATAAACCCGCGTTTTTCATTGCAGATTTACATGGCTCGATAGTACGTTGAATTAAGCTATCAGCTAACTGTTCGAATTTTGCACGGGTTAACGATTTTACCAAGTGTTTTGGAATACCGTTAACAGGCATAATGTATGGCAAGTTAATTTCAGATGCTGTTGTACTCGATAATTCTATTTTAGCTTTTTCAGCCGCTTCTTTTAAACGTTGAAGAGCCATTGGGTCTTGACGTAAATCGATGCCTTCGTCTTTTTTAAATTCATCAGCTAACCAATCGATAATAACCTGGTCGAAATCATCACCACCTAAGTGTGTATCACCATCGGTAGATTTTACTTCGAATACACCATCGCCAAGTTCAAGCACCGAAACGTCGTGGGTACCGCCACCGCAGTCGAACACCACAATTTTCATTTCTTTACCTTTTTTATCCATGCCGTAAGCTAATGCAGCGGCAGTTGGCTCGTTTATGATACGACGTACTTTTAAACCTGCAATTTCGCCGGCTTCTTTAGTTGCCTGACGTTGCGCATCGTTAAAATAAGCCGGTACTGTAATAACCGCTTCGGTAACTTCTTGCCCTAAAAAATCTTCAGCGGTTTTTTTCATTTTTTGCAAAATGATAGCTGAAATTTCTTGTGGCGTGTACTTGCGGTCATCAATTTCTACACGTGGGGTGTTATTTTCTCCTTTTACAACAGTATATGGTACTCGTTTAACTTCTCCGCTAATTTCATCGTACGTGTGACCCATAAAACGTTTAATTGAATAAACTGTTTTTTTAGGGTTGGTAATGGCCTGACGTTTAGCAGGGTCTCCTACTTTACGTTCTCCGCCTTCTACAAATGCAACAACCGATGGGGTTGTGCGTTTTCCTTCGTTATTAGCAATAACCACCGGCTCGCTTCCTTCCATAACAGATACGCAGCTGTTGGTTGTTCCTAAATCTATTCCTATAATTTTAGACATAATGTATGTTTTTTAATTCGAATTTTTAAAGTCAATGATTGTGCCAAGGGGTGGGGACAGTGCAAAATATGACAAGCTGTCATTATTTTGTTAATGACACGGGCTTATAGCCCCGCCATAATCTTCGATGCGAAGTTTACAGGTTACAGAGCTGCTTGAAATAGTATCTATACAGGATGGGTCTCTTATGTTTCTTAAAAGCTTAAGCTCGTTTACACAAGAAAAAACACCTACACCACCCGTTATATTGCTATAATTTGCTTTGTTTTGCGATAAGGAAGTAGACATGTTTACCTGATTATAAAGGGCTAAGGCTTGTCCGGCTGCGTTAAGTATAAACTCCGCACTATCTGCCGTTCGGCTATCGGTACTAATTACAGGCATTAAAGCAGCTAAATTAACTAAAACGGTACTGGCTGTAAAGTCAAACTCTTGTTTTTCGCCGCCTAAAGTTTGTAGCGTGTAATTGGTTCCCAAATTAATATCTACATATTGTTTTGTGGGTGGACCGCCATTATGATCGGTATAAAAAAAGCGTAAAACCAAACCGCAAACCGCCGCATTTACAGGTGAGTTATAATAGCAATATTTTACGCCGTTATAAGAGGGAACAATATTTATGGGCGTGTTTTGCGAGTAATTGGGTAGTAAAACATTAGGAGCCCCCGAAGTAGACGGAAGCAAGTTTGAAATAAAATTTTGAATTAAACCTGTTTGCGCCGTAAACTCCTTACCGGTTTTATTATTGTGAATGATTAAATTATACTGGCTATCGTCGTATAATTTATGGCTGGTTTTATAAACCCGTTCGTTTTGGTTAAAAATGCCTGTGGCAGTCTGCATTAAGGTATCGGTTAAAACAATTTCCATAACCCCTGTTGCAGGATTATCGACCGAAACCTGTGTGCCATTTAGCCAACGTTGCATGGTAACGGTAAGCTCGCCCGATTGAAAATACACCGAATCTTGATTTTGTGCCGTTATGTAAGCATTTTGCGCGCCTAAAAAAACACGCTCTATACGGATGTATTGTATAGGTTCATCCTGGTTTAATATACCGTAAACACTTACAATTTCTTTATAAGGTGCAAGCAGGTTAAGGCTATTGCTGCACCCTCCAAACAGGGCGAAAACGATAGCTATAAAAAAAGCCTTTTTTACCATATAGCGCCAAAATTAAGTTTTTTATCGGTTAAAAAAATTAATGGCTACTTTTGTTTTTTAAACGGTCGATTTTAACAAATAAGTGGTCAACTTTGGCTACTTAAAAGTTCTTCACAAAAGATTTAAAACCCAATACTTTAGTAAAAACAGGTTTAAAGATTTAGTGTATAAAACAGCAATAGTTACAATATGCCCTCACAAATACATCACAAATTTGTGGGAGTATATAACAGTAAAAAAAGCTGCAAAGAACTAAAGGAAAAAAACAAATATAACTAAAAAGTAAAGGTAAAAAAATGAGGTACACAATCAATTTCGACTGCAAAACACACCATGTTAGAAAAGATGGAACTATCCCCATGTTGTTAAGGGTTTCTATCAATGGAGAGCAAACCTATCTAAACTTAGGCAGGAAAATAAAAATAAGCCAGTACGATGCCAAAGAAAAAAGTGTAAAGGCAGGTATAAATGGCTTTGCGGCTTTAACTGCTTTTATAGACAGGCAGAAAGTTAAAGTAGATAATATTATAACCGAGCATGAGAAAAAGGGGGATATATTAAATATACACCGATTAAAAGAACTATACGAACAGGAAGCGGGTAAAGTAAAGTCAAGCAGCTTTATCAGCTTTGTAGAAGAAACCATTAAACGAGAAAGGGAGCTTGGCGAAATAGACCCCAAAACCCTTAACAGTTATGAGATACAATTAAACAAACTAAGGAACTTCAAACCCAAGCTATCTATACATGATATTACCAAGAGCTTTTTAGAAGAATACAAATCGTACTTAATTACTGTTTTAAAGCATTCTGATAATACCGCTTACATTGGCATGACTTTTTTAAGAAAATACACCAAGAAACTGTTTAGGGATGGTAAAATAAGTAAATACCCGTTTTTGGATTTTTCAGTAGGCAACCCCTTTGAGGTCAACCCCTCCTATTTAGAACCCGAAGAACTGAATAAGCTGCACGAACTATATGAAAGCAAAGAACTGGAGCATATCAAAGTAAGACGATATAACGAGCAGATAGCAACGCATGGTGTAGGTATGAAGTACCAAAACGTTTTGCGGTATTATCTTGCCAGTTGTTATTGCGGGTTAAGGCATTCCGATATAAGTTCGCTAAGAACAAATGATATACAGGGTAGTTTTATCGTAAAAGAAATGCAAAAGGGCAGGCTTAGAAGAAAGAAGATGGTACGCATTCCGATAAGAAAAAAACTGCTTTCCCTTTTAAATACAGAAAACCCTAACAAATTGGTATTTGATGCACCTGTTTTTGACAACAAAAGAACTAATGAATATTTAAAAGCCATTGCCGAGAAAGCAGGCATACATAAGCCACTAAGTTTTCATAGTGCAAGGCATACCTTTGCCATTAACTCGCTTATATTAGGCATTAAAATAGAAGTGGTAAGCGATATACTGGGGCATTCCAAGCTAACCACTACCCAGCGTTATGCAAGGGTAGTAGATACCTTGCGAGAACAGGAAATGAACAAATGGGACAAGCTGGCTTTAGAAGAAAATAATGACAAGGAAAATATAGTATGTTGCCCCACCTGTGAAAATACTGTACTTAAATTTGAAAGGAATGTAATAGGGTTAAATAAGCTACCGCTTGTTTGCCCTTATTGCTCGGCATCGTTTCTTTATAATCTGAAAGAAAATATATCGGAATTTAAAGAGCAGACCGCAGCTTAAAATTACTTTCATTCATAATATAGTAAATACATTAATTTAAAAATACTTTGAGAAAAAAGGTGTATTTATCTTGTTTTAGCAATTCAATTATAGAGTAGTTTCCTAAATTAGCATGCAAATAATTTTCCACTAATTGTTTTTGGTCAGGGGTTGCTTCGGATACTTCGCAATTTTTTATTGCTCTTATTTCCGATTGATTTTCGGGTATTAATTCAACAGCAATTAACCACTCCCGACCACCCAAGTTTTTTTTATTATCACTAATTGTGTGTTTCATCTTAATATTATTGTTCTCGAAAAGAAAGATTAAATATAATAGATAAATTTAACTACTTTTTACTACTATTAATAGAGGTTAAAGAAAAATATTAATTAATGGCACTAATAAAATCGGAAAACTCTATCGGTAACTCATGCGGATTTACGGACGAAGAAATGAATCAATTATATTATGTCAAGGCAAGCCCAATTTTTTGGAGGCAGAAAGCTGAGGAGTTAAAGTACGCCTCTGATATACTCTTTCCCTACGCGTTAAGAAGAAATAAAAAATTAGCACAGGATATTAGTAAAAAAGATTTCGACTTAGGTAAATTAGTGCCAAGTGTTTTTTCTCAAGCTTTTGCATTATTGGGATTTAGTTTGGAATGTTTATTTAAGGCTACATTAATAAGAAATAATCCAAATTTTATATCAGGCGGAAAATTGTCAAAAGCCATGACTAATCATAATCTCTGCGCACTTGCAACTTTAGCAAAAATAAATTTGAATGATGAGGAGATATACGCATGCAAGCGACTTACCGAAATTATGTTAAAGGACTTTAGGTATCCAATTAATAAAGAAGTCGATAAAACAAATAGCAGGGGCAGCAGAGTAATAAATATACCTAAGATTGGGCAAGATATTTATCAAAGATTACATAGTACAGTAAGTCAATTACATACTTCAGACGGTGGAGTTATAGAATATAAATACGCGACGGCTAAACCATTTACAAGAAAAATAGTACCAAAGAAATCTGCTTTATAGTTGTACTTTATTTTCGCTTACAGAATAATAACTCATAATTAACTCATTCAGTTTTATAAAAATATTGTTAGGCAATCGGTATTTGTGTTGCATGTCGGTATTAAACCAAAGCATCACAGGCTTTTTAGAAATAGTAATATACTGGCTTAGTCTTAAATTATTATTTTCAAAAAATTCTGTATCTTCCTTTTCAATCTCTTTTAATGCCTTAGATAAATTTTCCACACTTAGTAAAAACCACTTCAATTTTATATTGATTTTAATTTATCCGCAAGCCTTAAAAGAGAGGATTTGGGTTAACAATTCTAACCAAATAATTATTAATCATTTCGGTAATAGTTGGGTTTAAAATGCCGCTTTCATCTATATTGAGGGCGACAGCTCCATTATTCATTCCAGCATTAAATAGTTGAGTATTAAAATTGTTTAAATCTTCCATGTCAAATTTGAACGTTGCATCCTTAATAGGATAAAGAATTATTAATCCCGAATAAGAATTAAAATCAGTAAGGCTAAACAACATCCGATGAATATGTTTAAGAGTAGCAGAAGTTGCAGGATTATGGCTAATAAAAGCCATTTGTAGGAACTTGAGATTGTCGGGTAGTTTTTGTTTTGTTAAAGTATTTTCAATAAAAGGGTTTAATAATTTTTGCTCAGGACTTAATATCAATATCTTTTTCTCATTTGGCGGCGTGGATTGTTTTTGTTGTGCAACTATTATCGGTTTAATTGTTTTCTCGGAATCCTTTGCAATATTATTTGTTCTATATGGCACGTATAATTCACCATAGAATGAAGCCTTATCAAATTTGAATCGGAATGTTTCTGTAAATGAATAAATGCCTAAAAAAATATCTTCAAAGTCTTGGCCATCAAATAATATTACGTTAGATGTTTTCCCGTTTGTTAATGCCTCTGGGGCATCCTCTGAAAAACCACTCATGGAAATAAAAATACCAGAAGTTAAATGAAATTTACCGTCAACTTTTCCTTTAAAAGCGTATATTTTTGATGCTTCTGTTGGTTTAGCGTGCCATTTTGCCTCCAATAAAAATGGTAAATGGGTGTAAGTAAAAGAGCCATCAATTTGCTCTCCGTCAGGTTTATACCCCGTGGAAGGATTCAAGCTCTCGTTATATAATACAGAGTAAATTAAGTATTCTAATTCATACCCACGAATTTTTTTTAGATAAGCTTCTTGCTCTTTACTACTCGCCTTAATTATTTTCCATTTTTCATAATGGGCTTTAATGGATGCGCTATCACCAATGTATTTTTCAGGATTAGGTTTTGGCATACTGCTCCGTTTTAGTTTTTAATTATTCTACAATTATCTTTTTTGTTACGGTGTTATTATCGTTTGTAACAACAAGCATGTAGATGCCCTTTGCGAAGCCTGATATATCTATAACCTCACTCTTAGCTATTACATTAGAATAAACGGTTTGCCCTGTTATATTAACGAGTTTTATAGTGTTATTGCTTTCTGTATTCTTTGTGAAAGTTATATTTAAAACTTGTGATGCAGGATTAGGGTAAACCGTTAACTGTATATTATTATTAAATTGCTCGATACCTAAAGCCGTAACATTAGTTACTTTACGAATTACATCATTTGCCCAATCTGCAATATATAAATTATCTGAAGCATCTATATAAAGCCCATCGGGGAAACTTAATGCTGCATCTATCGCAGGGCCTCCATCACCCCAATATGCTTCAGCCCCATCGCCCACTACCGTATTTATAATGCCCGCAGTATTTACTTGCCTAATTACATTATTATCATAATCACTTATGTAAAGGTTTCCTAAAGCATCAAAAACTAAATCAGTAGGTTCCCATAATTCTGCTGCGGTTGCAGCACCACCATCCCCGCTATATCCACCTGAAGTTGTTGCACCGAAACCATTGCCTGCTAAGGTTGTAATAACACCTGCCGTATTTACTTTTCTTACTCTATTGTTTGGTTGGTCTGCAATGTAAAGGTTTCCTAAAGCATCAAATGCTAACCCATTTGGAAAACTTAATTTAGCTGCTGTGGCTTGCCCTCCATCTCCACTGTAACCCCAAGCCCCCCCACAACCTGCAATCGTACTAATAATTCCTGCTGTGCTCACTTTCCTTATTCTGCTATTTACGCCATCTGCAATATATAAATTACCCAAAGCATCAAAAACTAAACCCGTAGGGGTATTTAATTCTGCCGCAGTTGCGTAACCTCCGTCTCCACTAAAACTTTGTATTCCGTTTCCCGCAATAGTGGTAATAATACCTGCTGTATTTACTTTTCTTATTCTGTTATTAGCTATATCGACGAAATAAAGATTACCATAAGTATCAAAAGTTAAATCATCAGGCTGATTTATTTCGGCAGCGGTGGCTTGCCCTCCATCTCCGCTATATCCTGCTGTTCCTGTACCTGCTATTGTATTTATTACGCCCGCAGTATTAACTTTTCTCAACCTGTTATTTCCATAATCCGAAATATACATATTCCCAAAAGCATCAAAAATTGCTTTAGTAGGATGATGTAATTCTGCCGATGTAGCTTGTCCTCCATCCCCTGTGTACCCTCCTATGCTGGTGCCTACAACGGTAGTTATTATTTGGGCTTCTATTTGCTGTATGCTAAAACTAATAAAAGCAAACAGGATAATTGTGCTAAGTGTTTTCATTAATCATACAATTTGAGTATGGTTTATTTCTTTTCTTCTTGAACTGTTAAGCCTCCGTTATCTTTTAGGAAAGTATAAAGCTCGTCTTTTGATTGGAACTTAGAACCCCACCAATTTACTACAGGAAACAAATCGGGGTTATTTGGGTGTTTTTTAATACTTGCATAATCAAAGCCTATAACATTATATAATCCTAAAATAACGGTATTATCTGTCGCAATAGTTCTTGCGGGTGAATTTGAACTACCCAACAATGATGAATCAGCAAGAGGTGCAAAAATAATATAAGTTCCTTTACCAATTCTAAGACTGCCACCAATAGGGCCTCGTTCTGCTATATATTCTTCATTGTTAGGATGTTCTTCTGGAATACTTCCGCCTTGTTCGGTTATTACTTTTATTGTGCCCAATGTAATTTGACCGCTCCCTTTTAAAATTTTTGTAATTTCAATGGTAGAGCAAGTAAGTATAGTTCCATTGGGAGATTGACGATAACATTTTTGATTTGTAACCGTACCCTCAAAAATAAACGTAGAATTACTTATTACTAATTTTTGTTGCGCCAATCTCTGCTTGGGGTCTCTTTCGTCAATAGTTCCGCAACCTTGCGCATACGAAAAACAAGAGCAGGAAATAAATATTAGGACTGCGATAATTTTTTTTGTTGTATTCATAATATTAGTTTTTTATGGTTTAATAATTCTAACTGTTTGAGAAGCCCCATTTATATTAGCTACTAAAAGATAAATACCCGAAGCTAAGTTAGCTATATTTAGCTTCTCATTGTTAGCTCCTTGTGTTCTTTCTCCACTCTTAACCGTAAGTACCTCCCTGCCCAGATAATCCATTAGTTTAAAATTAACCTGAGCATTTGTATTTAATTGATAATTTATAGTAATATCTCCGTCGGCTGGATTCGGGAATACGTCAAGTTGCCCAACGAGTGCCGTTATGGTTTCAATACCCAATGAAGAGCAACCCGGATTGGATATAGGAGTTATTTGTGCGTATCCACAAGAACCAATATAAACAGTGGAACTGGAGTCTATAACATTATGGGCAGCATCTTGGTCTGATGAAGGCCATGTCGCTATATCTTCTATGGCATGGCCAGCAAAAGAAGTTCTGAACATTACATCATTTATATCGTTTACATGATTCAATAGGAATACGTGCCCGATTTCATGTAACATGACTTGATAAAAACTAAAATTTAAACTGGGTGTAACCGTGCCAGTTGTGGTATCAACAAAATCCCAAGTATTCCCATTGGTATAACCTGTTAAATCCTGTCTAACGGCCACATCTGCATCAGATTGAAAAATATCACCACTAAAACAAGGAAGAAGATGAGTTCTTGTGATGGCAAGAATGCCTGTTGTAGCATTAACCCGAGAGTCTGTATTGCTAAAGTAAATACGACATACGCCGTCTGCTGTATTATTAGCTGCCAATGAATCAGGTGGGCCTAAATTCCAGTTTACACCTGTAACGCAATTCCAACGCCTTATCGCTGCTTTTACAGCAGTGTATGCTTGAGCATTATGGCTTATACTGGTATCGCACCTAAAATAATAACTTCCAGTTGAATTTGGTTCTTTTACCATACTCGTTTTTAGTTTATTATTAAATGTAGTGTGCCAATTATCTACATTATAATATACCGTAAGAGTACTATTATCTTGGTTGTAACAGCTATTACTAATGAAGATAGGGCCGCTACCTGGGGTTAAGCTATCATTACTAAAAAGATTATCAGAGGGTAGTTTTATTTTAACTTGATTTTCTGTCCATGTAATATAATCAGATGCGTCTAATACTAAAGAAGCTGAACCATAATTAGCATCCGTAAGATAAATATCTCCTGTTACATTACCAAATCCTTGCCCGTTTATAGTTACTATATCCCCTGTTCCTGCAAGCGCACCATTTGGGTCAAGCGTTCCGTAAACACTATTTATATTTATTGGGCATACCAAAGATGGGATAGTGCTTCCACCCGAATAATAAGCGTTTGTATAATGAAAAACCATAGTAGTAACGTTCCAGCCAGTAGTATCCATATAAGTGGTATAATTCTGTGTGCTATCGTAACAAGTTTGGTAACAAGTTTGGTAGCATGTATTTGTATAGCAACTGCAAGAAGTATCATAATCACACGGGTAAGGATTGCACTGATATGGATTACAGTCATGGGGGTTATAATATGTATAGGTTCCATTAGGAAATGAATCAACACCAGTTATGGGAATGCTATCAGAAATTACAAAATAGTTATTGCTATGAGTAGAGGTAGTATCCGTAAAATACACATTAGATGTATTGCAGCTTTTAATCGGGAAAGAAATTGTAAGTAATGTCACGGGAGAATAAATCACAGTCCCAGGTGTAATAGCAGTAGTCATATCACCAAATTGTATATCTAATACTGTAGGTGAAGATGCACTTATGATAGGATTAGGGTAAGATGAAAAAGAACTCCCTTGCACAGCCGTTACATTACTAATATTACCAAATACTGCTGTATCGTAATAAATATGAAAGTCGCAATAATTAAACTGTGTACTAATTGGACTGGAGCTTGCTATCACATCAAATTGAAAATATGAGGTAGCCCCCCCACAAGATGTTTGCCCATTACCTAAACTTAAAATTAAATCGGGGTCTTTGGGGTCGCAAAATGAACTATCCCAACCCAAATTAGTATATGTATCCATAGGATATACTTTCCACTCATATTGAGCAGATGCCCATTGAACATTTCCCTGATTAACAGTTTTTAATCTTACCAAGTCGTGATTTCTTGTGCTGCCAGTACCTACCACCCAACCGCTATCCGTAAAAGGGATTGTGTAATCTCCTATCTTATCTAAAAGAACACCTATGTTAGTTGAATACTCTAACATAATAGCATTCTTACCGTTAAAATTAAAGTTTTTAATCAGTTGGTTAGCCTTGCTTCTTAAAGTTGAACTGGGTGCTTCTGAATTAACTATTACAAAAGTATGAAACGGTGCTACTGTACCCGTTAGTGCATATTGCAAGGGCGGGTAGCTAATAGAACTGTTTTGTGTGGCACTTATATAGTAGTGGTTTAAGTTTACGGTACTATTTGTCGGATTATAAAGCTCGATGGCGCAATTTCCCAAAGTATCCTGCACATATTCGCTCATAAAAATGGCTCCACATGCGCCCGCGTTTGCAAGCTGAAACGTCGTATCTAAGGGGTTGAACGGAGTTGTTGTGTTATTCCCTAAAGTGATTGCTCCATATTGGGTAATTGTGGTAGCCGTACTGATAGTTCCGCCGAAATTTGAATACAAAAAATTAGATTCTCCCAAATCTACCCACTCCGTACCGTTAAAGCTGGTAACTCTTGGGTCTGGCACCATGTACATTATACACGAAGTTAAATCGTAGCTTAAAGTAGGTTTTATGTTAGATGTTCCGTTTTTTCTCAGCAATTTAAAATACTGGCAAGTGCTTACATAATTAAATGTGGAGGCGGTAGTTGAACCGTATATAGCCGTAGGGTCGGTATTAAAAAACTCTGCCTGAAAAGCATCCGTAGTATTTACAGGTGCAGTAATACTAATGATTTGGGCGTTATTGCCTTTACCTAATGGGAATGTAAAAGGGGTATTACCAATCTTCTTAACAGGCCCGCTTACAAATGAGCTGTCATTATTTACACCGTTTACGGCTGAACCAGCGTTAAAAGTCAGTAAGTTGATTGTATCTGAAACTATTAGACCATTAGTTAACGTTAACGTTCCTGTTATTGTTGCAGGCGAACTAAGTGTAACCGTTTCTGCTGCGATTGATTTGTTTATTGTTAAATATGGGAAACTTAAACCGCTTCCAGACATTGTCTGCGCATTATTACCCGACAATAAAATATATGCGCTGCCTGTTGTGCTAAGTGTGCCACTCATAGTTACGTTGCCTTGTAATTCAAAACCAGTACCTTGATTACGAACTGTTGAGCCTGATGAAACTGTTGTATTTCCAATTACTTTTACTGGCGAAGTATTTGTGTTACTATTTAAAAAACTTACACCACCCGAACCGCCAATATATAAATTACCTGTTACAATAGGGAAATCCGTAGAGCCTGTAAAAGATGAACTGCTCGATGTTGTCCAAAGAGAGCCAGTTGTATTAAGTATTGATAAATTTCCGTAGTGCATACTATTTACGGTTGACAGACTTGGGTTATCCGTGCTATTTTTTATTACTATCCAATTTGAAGTTGAAGGAATAGTAGAAGTAGTGCCGTTATAATGGTCGCGCCACATATCACTACTTGTGCTTCTATTTCTTATTAAAGAAGCGGCAGAACCTAACTGCCAAGTTGCACCTGTTGCCCATACATTACTATTTGGGCCTGCATCGTAATATTTTCCTAATACATTTAAATCAATCCCTATGCCATTCATAATGTAAACTGTACTACCTGTAACGTTAGAATATGTAAGAATACCGCTTGTGGATACTGTTACTTGGTCTATGCTATCGGATGCTGTTATACTAACGCTATCTTTTACCAAAATAGAATTTGCATGATAACTCGGTATAACCGTAGCATTAACCCAAGTCGCACTATCAGGACTTGCTTGCCATGTAGATAATACATTCCAGTTACCATTTTGCTTAGAACGGAAATAGCCATTTACTTGTGAAGTGCCTGATACAGAAATATTATCTAAAGCTGCACCCGAAGAATTGCCCGATTGCGTACCACGCCAAACAGCCCAACGTAGTTGAACTACGCTTTGGTTTTCAGCAGCAGTAGGAAGTGTTACGGAAAAATTATCTACTTGTCCGTTAGTTCTGTCAGAACTGTTGTGTGAATAAACACCACCTGTAACATCTGTCCAACTTCCCGAAGTACCTACTCTGTATTGCAATACAAAACCAATAGTACGTGCAGTTACGCTTATCATTTCGATACCGTATGCCACAGAAATATTTGTTAAGCCTGTGGTTGTAATTGCTAATACAGGTTGATTTGTTCCGTTAGTTGTATTACTACTTGTTTGAAAATAAAGTCTTCCATTACTACTTGTAGCGTAACCGTAAGCATCGCCCGTTGTTTGAGTTGCGGTAGCGGCAGTAATAGTTGCATTTCCGTTTGCCGTACTACTTTCAGCATTTGATTGGGAGCTTGCAGGACTGCTGTTTATAGTCCAAACAGCCATACCTGTCGGAGCAACTGTAAATGTACCTGTCCCAAAATTTTGAGAATATGGCAGCGTTTGTGCAGTCGGGTTTGTTTGGCTAATACCTATTTGGTAGAAGCTTAAAGCGATAAGTGCTGTTATCGCTGATAGTTTTTTCGTAACTGTTTTCTTCATAGTTAAACTTTTTGAGTTTTAGGCTGTTTATGAAACGTTATTTATTTATAAAATTTAGTTGTCTATAACGGGGCTAAAATATGTTAAATAACAATCGGTTTTTGACTTAACAATTTCTTCACATGGAATTTTAAGACAAAAAACGGAGGGTAAATATCCTCTGTAATAAGCTACAATAAAGGGTTTTTAGATTTTTAAAAAGGTAAAAAAGTGCAGGTGAAAAATGGGTAATTTTACGGATATGAATTATTGTGAAAAACGCGCAAAATTTCTTCTTAAAGCGGAAATTTTAGAATAAAAAAGTCAATTAAACGGGGTTTGTTTTTTCATTTTCAAATTCAGAAATTACCTCTAAGCATATCTTCGATAATTTATTTATCTGTTGGGTTGTGGTTTTACTATTTATACCTGCTGTTTTCCATATTGTATCTGCTAATGTCTTTGCCTCTTGCATGGCAAGGAATATAAAAGATGACCTCATACGGTGGACTATTCTCTTTACTTCGCTCCAGTCTTTATTTTTTAAGCAAGCTTGCAAGCCCTTTATTTCCTGTGAAGTTTGGCTTATAAAAAGTTCTATGTATTTTAGTTTAGTTTGCCTGTTGCCTTTGGCAAATTTATCTACCTCTTTTAATACGCTACTTTTTTCCATGACTAATTCTAATCAAATCATTTTGTAAAACGTATATAACCAACTCGACTGTATTCCGAACATTGACTTTCTGCAATATATTATCCTTGTGCCTGTCAACGGTTCTCACACCTATATTTAACTTACTTGAAATTTCTTTATTTGTAAGCCCTTTACATATTAAAGTAAGAACTTCTAATTCTCTTTTTGTAAAATTGATTTGATTTTTTGATGCTGGTTTGTTTTTATCCTTTTTATAAGCAGCTGCTATTTTTTTCATGTCCCAGCCTTTAAAATAAAATTCCTGCTTATAAATCGTATCAATGGCATTTATCAGCTCATTTATATCATCTTTCATTAAAAAGCCGTTCACACCTCTTTCAATTAAATTAAGTAGAGCCCTTGCTTCATCATGAACCGTAAGAATGAGAACTTTTATTTCAGGATGATGCTTGGATAAATACTCCATTGTTTCCATGCCGTCCATAACCGGCATTTCTAAATCCAGTAATATTATATGCGGCTTGTGTTTCCCTAATTTTAAAATATCTATTAGCTCTTGCCCGTTTGAACATTCAATTACGATTTGCAATTTTTTATTTGTTTGTAGAAGGTCAACTAAACCCGTCCTGAAAAAAGAGCTATCATCTACAACAGCCAGTTTGATTATTTTGTTCATACAGAAAACATAAGCATAGTTTAAAAGCTAAACGTTAACCCGTATAAATAAGTAGGCGTGAACCCCCGCTTATTTTTCTTTTCGAGTGAGGCACCGCGAAGAGCCTGAGAAGAATTGAAAAACAGCCAAGAGAACACGCCATGTGGCGTGTTGCTCTTACTGCTTCTCTCTTCTCGGAAAATTCGCGGTTTTCACCCAAGAGAAACTTTAAGGCAACGCCTAATTTCTTTATAGAACAATATTATAGATAAAAAATTTCTTGCGCAAAAAAAAGCTCAGATATTAGTCTGAGCCTTAAAACCAAAAATATGGGCTTGGTTATTTCATATCTTCAATAGGGTAGTTAGCCGTCAATACTTCCGTTTTTGATTTATGAGGCTTAGTAGTGTTATTGGCTACCGATACCTTTTGATGTATTTCAGTTTGATGCCAGCCCATTTGCTTTGTATATCGGCTTAATAATTCGCTTGGATAGGAGCTTAGCAGGAACTTACCTTTTATAGAAGATAAGAGTTTTAAAAGCGCCTCAAAGTCTTCTATACTATACCCATCATAGTGGGCGCAATCCGAATTATAATACGGAGGGTCGCAATAGAAAAAAGCATTTTTATTATCTCTGCTTTTAATAATACGAAGAGCGTCCGTGCATTCTATTTGGGTGTTTTGCAATCGTATAGCATATTCTTCTGTAAAAAATTCGCGCTTATTACTGATTGCCTTAGTAGTAGTATTTGTGTTTACGTCATATCCCCAACCAGCATCCATAATTGATGCAAAGCTTTGGCTTGCCAATGTCCATACCGCCCACGCCCGTTTAAGTTCCGAAAACATATCGGGGTTGCTATAAATAACCCTTGCTTTGCGGTGCAAATCCCGACTATGCAACGTTATCCGTATTTCCTTTTCTAAGCTTACAAAATCATTTTGCAAGACCTTGTAAAAGTTAATCATCTCTTTATTCGTATCGTTTATTACCTCTACCTGTGAAGGGGGCTTTTGAAAAAAAATAGCTCCCCCGCCAAAAAAAGGCTCGCAATAAAGCGTGTGAGTAGGTATTAAACCAATTATAACCGAGGCAAGTTTTTGCTTCCCTCCGTAATATTTTATAGGTGTCTTCATAATTAATCTATCCGTTTTTAGTGCGTGTATTAAAAGGCTCAGGTTTTTAGCCTGAGCCTTTTTGTTATTCCTCTTCTTCTTTCTTTTTTCTTCGTTTATTGAACTTATGAACCCAGTATATTTTTTGCCCTATATGAAATATCCCCAATAGGGCTACTATACAAGCCAACCAGTCGTGTAAGTAACCGGGGAAATTCAAAGAACCAATTAGCTTAATAAAAACAACTCCAAGAGCCGTTTTTATTAAGTCAATCGTACTGGCCAGTATGCCATAATGATATTCCATTAGGCTGTTGCTGGGCTTGTGCTTGTTGGTTGTGCGGTGTTGGGTACAGGACAACTCAATTCCTTTTCCGCAGCGTTGGCAATCTCCATAAGCAAATCAATTCCTTTACCTTCAAAAAAATGGATTAAAGGATGATTTTTAGGCATGTTATTTTTTGCCGTTGTGAGCATGGTTTTAAATATTTCTATTTTTTTACATGCTGTTACGTCAACAGCTACCTCAATTTTTGGTAAATCTTCTTTAGCCAATAAGATTAAGGCATTTTCTGCATCCGTTACGATTTCTTGCCCTAACGGGCTTGTGCTTTGTGTGTTCATGGTTTTTGTTTTTATGGTTTTGTTTTATTGTTTTTACTTGGTTAATGATTTTAAACTGTCTGCATGTTTTTGCGGTAAAGTCGGGTTCGCATCCAAAACAGCTTTTACCACCGCAGTCGCTTTCTTTTTGGCACGGCTTTTTTGAATGAGCGGAATAATAACCGCAGCGAGCATAGATAAAGCAGATACGATTTGTCCCCAGGGCGCGGGTAAGATGTTTGCTATTTGCGAAACAATCGCCATAGCACTTGCCCCGTTGGCTACCTGTGAGCTGTCCGTTTGCGCGTGGGCTATCATGGTAGATATAAAGCACAGGAATAAAAAAGCGTAAACGATTAATAACGTTAAGGCTGATTTTTGATTTTTCTTTTTCATGGTTTGATTTTTTTTAGGTTTTGTTTTTACTGTTGGTTATTATTTATGATGGCTTCTTTTTACATGAATGGCTATCTCGTAACCGTGTGGCATGTATTGATTGTGTTTTTTGAGTTCCTTAGCTAAGGGCGTGTTGGCGAAGCTGTGCCTTCCGCTTTGGCTGATTTTTACTCCTTTGTTTTTTGCTGTTTTTTTTCTTGCCGTTTTGTGGGCTGCTTTTTTCTGTGTCATGGTTTTTGTTTTTTTATTGGTTACTGATTGATTGATTTGTTCCTAAAATCCTTTGCAGGAAAGCCATAAAGCCGTGTTTGCTTACCTGCTTTCTTAATTTGTCTGCGTGCATTTTATCCGCCTGTTCATCGGCTTTTTTATCTGCCTGCGTATAAGTGCCTGCATTTATTTTTTGTTCCCGTACTAAATTGCGGTCGGCTTGTTTTGTATCGTCATCGCTTGTGCTGTCAATCGCTGCATTTACTTTATCTATTTGCGCAGCATTGGTAGGAACAGGGGCATCGGCAGGCATATTGCCTTGCGCCATTCCTTTAATATCTTCATCGTTTGCCCCTTGTTCTTTGGCTGATTTGGCGGCAGATGCACCTAAGCCCGCAATGATAGCCCCCGCCGCTGATACGTAACCGCCTACTAAGTCCTGTGCTTCTCCGCCTGCGGGATTTTCCCCGCCTGCTGCTGCAATTAAACCGCCTATTACGCTGATAGCAGAACCCGCCTTTGCAATGGCTTTACCCGCGTTGGCAGGTGCGCCCATTGCAGGCTCGGCACTTTCTAAATTCTTTTTTTTCTTTTTTTCAAAGTCATCAAAAAGTTTTTCAAACAGGTGCTTTTTTACTTTGCCTTTGTCAATGGCTTTTATAAAGTGGTCTTTCTCACCGCCTGCCATCCACCACTTTTGCAGCATATCATTCCAATGCTGCGGGTTCTTTGCTTTTTCAACAAGCGAGTAAGCCGAAGAAATACCGACTACATTTAATTCTAAAATTCCTATTACGGCGGCACGCATCGTAATAAAAGCGGGGTCAACTTTATTGACAGCATGAACCACAACGCCACCGCCTAATTTATTTTTGAGTTCTTTTAAATCCTTTAAAGGGTGTGTAGCATCCTTTAAAAGATTTTTAAAAAGCTCTTTATGTTTTTCGTGTTTTGCTGCCATTTAATTCGTAATAAAAAAACTTACTATGTCGTAGGGGTTCGATGTAACAAGGAACTTAGCCGCTTCAAATAGTATATACTCAACTATCCGTATCATTTTCATACTGCCTTTTCCTGTTGTTTGATAAAATCCAAAAAGCCTTCGGCGCGAGCCATACAAAGCGCACGACCTCCCGTTACATCTGCCAGTAAAAAACTTTCGTGTTGCCCTACACCTGCATTGATGTTGTAAAAAGCGGCGGCGGCATCATCGGCGTTGCTAAAGCCGTTTATATCGGATGTAGGATTGTGATAATACGTTGAGTGCGCAACTTTTGTTTTACCGTCTTTTAAAAGTATAGTTGACTTCATTAAAGCGGCAAAGCCATCTTTAAAAAATCGTACGGCTTCTTTTGCGGCTACGGATGGATCATCTATTAAGTCGGGATTGCCTACTAAATCAACGCCCAATTCTTCGCCCAAAATCTTATACGCATTTTTGCCGGTGGTCTGATTCGGGCCACCGCCTCGGTACAGATTACCTTCGCCTGGCAATGTGTTTCCAAGTTGGTTGTTATACGGTGGCATGTAAACCGTATTTGCAATTAACTCAGGTTGATGCGCAATTTTTGCAGCTAAATCAGCAGGCAGTTTAAACACTCGTATTAAACCTGCCGCATCATAGTTTAGATTTTCACGCTTATAAATAAAATTACTCTCTTTCGATACAACAGCTAAAACACCTGCTTGGCTGTACGGGCTTGTGATACCCCCGTTTTTCATTTCTTTGATAAGCTCGCGGGCATTGTTTAGCATAGTGCCGTTACCCATTAGCGTTTTAAAATAGGCTGCGTTGGCTTTGATACTTTCTTGCATGTCTATGGTTGTTTTTTGGTTATCGGTTAAACCTGTTGTAGTTGTTTTTGCAGGGCGGTGAAAAAGTCTGCGGAAAAAAGCAGCAACACCATGCCCGTAATTTTCTTCACCTTCCGCACTTTCTAAAGCATGTTGCTTTTTATTAAAGGCACGTATGGTAATAATCAGTATGATAGAAATAGCCGAGCTTATCAATACAGGTAAAGCCGCTTTATCAGCTATTTGCATAAACCTGTTTTCTTTTTTTGCTTCTAAAACTTTGCTTGCCATTTTAGTATCTTCTTGCTTTAAAATTTGTCCTTCTGTTCATGGTTCTTGCGGTTGCACCTGCTCCTGTATTCAACTGCACAAGCCCGCCCAGATTGGGTGTTATATGAGGTATAGGAGGCAGGTTTAAATGAATACCGTTTGGAAGGGTTGCGAAACGGATAGGGTTTGCCAATATGTTGGATAGTATGCCCGCAGTAGGTGCAGCCCCGATGGTAGCAACTTGTTCAGGTGTTAAGGGAGGCATAACAGGCAGGTTGGGTGTATTGCCTGCACCGCCACCGCCGCCATTATCGCCGCCGTTATAATTATCATTACTGTAATTTTCTCCGCTTTCGTCTTCGTCGTTTTCTTCTTCCTCATCACTTATATTGTCATGCGCCAACGTAGAAGTATTGTTAGGAAACGTAACATTTGAACTGTCTTTAACACTTACGGTATCATCGCTATCTGCACTATATAAGCGTGGGTTTTTAAATTGCATACGGGCAATAAATTCTTTTACATGGTCGGGCAACTCTAAGGTTTGTGCAGGTGCAGGGATTTCGTTTACGGGTGGTGCAGCCTGTGTATTATTTCCTTGTGTGGTTTGCGTATTGCTTGCCGCTTGTGTGGTCTGCGCCACTTGTTTATCGTTTGTTGTTTGCGCTGTTTGTACTGGCTGTTCGGTTTTTGTGTCCGGTGTTTTTAATTGCGCTGCTGCCTGTTCTATTTCGGGGTTTATTTTTTCCTCTATCGTTTTCACGATATTTTTAAACCCACATTTTTTAATGATACATGCCAGTACGCCTAATGCTATGATGGAAAATATTATTTTCATACTTCTGTTTCTTTTAAATGGTTATTGACTGTTTCCTAATTTCACGGGGTTACTTAATACGATTAGTTTCTCTTTATACTTTCCTAACAGGGCTTGCGAAGCAGGCAGTAGCGGTAAAAAGTCAGGTTTGGCAGTAATAAGCTCTTCTATTTTTGCAAGGGCTGCGTTGTGTAGTTTGGTATTCCAAAAGGTGTATAAATCCAAACTAAAACGGCTTTGGAAATAATACGCAAGGTTTGATACGGCAAATTTTGAAGGCAGCGTACTGATAACTGAGATTGTTTCCGCACCGTTTGAATAACCTATTAAAGACGTATCGTCTTTTAGTTTGTTTTCCATATCAGTGAGTTGTGCGGCTGTATAAGGGAATTGGTGGTTATACTCGGCTGTGCCTAAACCCAGTTTAGAAAAATCATTTATGTTGCTTACGCTTAATGCTTTTTCATTACCCAGTGCGATG
>Ga0210394_10002448_pt1 | contig 25404 bp, 33 predicted proteins | sample IncBWC12MmetaG_FD_160121 | JGI IMG/M metagenome (GOLD analysis project Ga0210394, IMG submission 160121) | Forest soil microbial communities from Barre Woods Harvard Forest LTER site, Petersham, Massachusetts, United States - Inc-BW-C-12-M | ecosystem: Environmental > Terrestrial > Soil >...
TGGTTCATCGCCTCGAACGCCTAGGATACGCCGTCACTTTAGAGCAGAAGGCCGCGTGAAGTCGATGCCTGTAGCGCACACCGGCTGCCAGCTGAACCCTATTTTCATAGCAGGCACTGAGGCAATTGCTAGGGAAGATTCGCATTCCGTTACTGCAATTTCGCGTACTCAGACTTGGCAGCGATGAGGATTGGGATGTCCGGGTCGGCGTCTTTCCAGAGGGTGAGGAAATCCTGATAGGCCCCTTTGGCCTTGGCGTTGTCGCCTTGCATGGTGTAGGCGCGACCTAGAGCAAGATGGGCCAGCGCAGCGATGGGTGAGTTCAACACGATTCCGCGATGGTCGAGGATCTTCTGAAACTCACCGACGGCATCGCTGCCTTGATGTACAGCCAGATAGGCCTCTCCTCGTACAAAAACGGGATACAAGCCAGTCCAACTGTATGGACTGTATGTCGAATGTCCAAGCTCGATTGGAGTCGCTGCTCGAAGAGTTTCTAGGGCCTCAGAAGCCCTTCCCCGCCCAATCGCCATTCTTGCCCGCAACGTCGGCAAGTAGTTGAACTGTACGATGGTAGCTTCCGGAAATTTCTGGCCTAAGCGGTCAGTCAGTTTTTGCGCTCGCCCATAGTCACCGGCATAGGCCAGCGCCAGCGCCGAGCCATACTGCACGTCCACGCCTGCAGAATGCTCCATTGCCAAATCAGCACCACGTCGCGCTTCGTCCGCGTTGCCGAATAAGGCTTCCCTCAAAGCAGATATCGCGAGGTGCGTTGCCCCAGCTTCCTTTTTGTCTGCCCGTTCAGCTGAATCCACCGCCTGCCGGGAAAACTCTCGGGCCGTCTTCAGTCGCCCGTAGAACGCGGCGGTGTCGGCCTCGTTCGCCATCAACGTGTCTTCTATTCCAGGTTTGCCGGCCGCGCGTGCTACCTGCTGTGCCATTTCGGCCGTATCCTTCTCCAGGAAAGCAATCTGATATAAGAGAAGGGGAAAAAAGGGGCTTTTCAGGTTGCGTTTGAGAGCTTGTTCGTAGTTGGCCTTCGCCTCATCAAGCCGATTCAGAGCGATATAGTCGAACATCGGGAGGACGTACGAGGGGGAAAAGTCTGGACTCAAACGGATTGCTTCTTTGCCATGTTCAATCCCTTTCTCGTATTGTCCGGTCATCGGATAGATTGACCCCGAAAGGTGAGTATGCGGCATCGCCATCCGGGGATAAGCCTGTATCCAAAGCAGACAGACCTGTTCGGCTTTTTCCATGTTCCCAGTCACTGCCTTATAGTAGCGGGACATAATGAAAAATTTCTCCGGTTCGCTGGCGTGACTGCGGAGGTCGTACGCTTTTTGAGCATAGCTGGCAGCAAGAGTCGGTTCCCCAATGTCGGTGTATGCGATTTGCAACCACGAGTATGCGAGTGCGAAGTTCGGGTCGAGTTCAATTGCGTGTTTGAAAAGCGGAATAGACGCTTCGTCCCCGGCAGTCGGATGAACTTTGATAGCTGAATCGAAGGCTTTAAGAGCCTCCAGCGACGGCGTAGTCGCTTGTTCAAGTGGGGTATCGAATTTCTGAACCGTACTCAATGACTCGCCCAGTTTCCCCCGCATATCCGATGCCGTCTTCCCCAGTGCATCGAGCACATGGTTCTTGTCGCTCGCAGTGGCTTCAGTGCTTGCCAGCGATTCGCCGCTCGCGCAGTTGACCGCCTTGACGGTCAGAAGATACGGCGTGCCAATCTGTGCAATCGAGCCGTCGAGGACGGCGGCACTCGCTGTCCGCTGGCAGAGTTCCCGCGCAATCTCCGGCGTGAGCTTCGCATCCGGCTTCTGGCCCATCATGGGCAGAGTCTGCTGGATTTGCTGGTCAGGAATAATGCTCAAAAAGGGCGATTGTTCAAGTTCTATGGCAAGCCCCTGCCGGAGAGTGCCGTCGAACACCGTGTCTCCGGTCGTGTTCGTGAAGTCGGCGAGGACAATCGTGTCCTTGTCAGTCAGCGCGTGCACCCTGCGGGAGAAAAACAACCATCCGCCTACGGCTAGTCCGACAATCACAATAGTTGCGGCAGCGACCGCTTTCCATCGATATCGAGTGGATTTCGGGACGCTCCTCATCGAGACGTCCGTCGTTGGAAGGACTGCACGGCTCGAATCTGAATCCCGCTTCAGCCGCCGCAAATCCGTGCGAATTTCGGCTGCACTCTGGTAGCGTAGCTTCCGGTCTTTCTCCAGCGCCTTGTTGATGATCTCTTCGAGCTTTGGGGGAAGGTCGGGATTCAGCCGCACCGGCGCAACTGGCCTGCGATTCAAAATAGCTTCCGTAATCACACCAGAGGTTTCGCCACGGAAAGGTCGAAGCCCGGTCACCATTTCGTAGAGCACCACACCAAAAGAAAACAAATCCGTGCGCGCATCTAGCTCTTCGCCCCGCACTTGTTCTGGTGACATGTACGTGATGGTGCCAATCGCCGTGCCCGGCCGAGTGAGCAGATCTCGCTCGCTGACTGTGGGCATCGCCGAGAGATTCACTGCACCGCCCGCCGGTGCTAGCTTTGCCAGCCCAAAATCCAATATCTTGGCGTGTCCGCGCGCAGTGACAAATATGTTGGCGGGCTTGATGTCGCGGTGGACGATTCCTTTGGCGTGCGCCGCATCGAGTGCGTCCGCAATCTCAATCCCCAACTCCAGCGTTTGCTCAAGGGGCAGCGGCTTGCCAGAAATGCGGTGCTTCAATGTTTCGCCGTCGAGAAACTCCATCGCTATGAATTGCTGGCCGTCCTGTTCGCCGATGTCGTAAATGGTGCAGATGTTCGGGTGATTCAACGCTGAAGCTGCCTGCGCTTCGCGGCGGAAGCGTTCCAGCGCAGCAGAATCGTGGAGCATTTCGGAGGGCAGGAACTTCAAACCCACTGCGCGATGGAGTCGCGTGTCTTCGGCCTTGTAAACGACACCCATCCCTCCACCACCGAGCTTCTCGATGATGCGGTAGTGTGAAATGGTCTGGCCGATGAGAGAGTCACTGCCTGGCATTTCGGCTCATGTTAGGGCGCAACAGAAGGCAAGTCAACGAACCGGAACAGATTGCGGGTTAAGTCTCAGTAAAATCCGGCCGGCTCAGGCGGTCGATGCAACACTTGCTTGAAGTTTACTCGCTGGAGTTTGGAATCCTAGGGTTTTTCTTGGTCGTTGATTCAAGCGCAGCGAGACCTGGTCGAGCTGCGCTTGAGTGATGGGAGCTAGATTGGTACCGCGCGGAAAGTATTGCCGCAGCAGCAGATTTGTATTCTCGTTTGTTCCACGCTGCCAGGGACTTTGCGGATCACAGAAGTAAACCTGCACATCCGTCGCGACCGTGAACTCCTTGTGCTTGGCCATCTCCAGCCCGCGATCCCAGGTCAGGGAGAGGCGCAGGGTCGCCGGAAGTTTACGAACATGCTCACTCAACGCAGCAACCACTGCTTCCGTTTCTTTGCTCGGCACTTTGACCAGCATCAGGAAGCGGGAATGCCGTTCCACTAAGGTCGCAATATAACTGTTCTTGCCACCGGCCAGCAGATCGCCTTCCCAATGGCCGGGAATCGCTCGATCTTCGGCCTCCGCAGGTCTTTCTCGAATGGAGATGGCATCGACGATCTGCCCCCGTGAGCGTCCATGTTCGCTGGCGTGACGCGAGCGGCGCATGCGTCGCTTCGACCGCAGGTGGTCGGTCAGCTCTTTTTTCAGCGCTCCCCGTGCTTGAATGAACAGGCTGCGGTATATGGTCTCGTGGGACACGCGCATGCTCTCGTTGTGGGGATACTGAGCCTTCAACCACCCGGCAATCTGCTCGGGCGACCAGTCCAGAATCAGTCTACTCGCAACGAGGTCACGCAACTCGCTGTTCACGGAAAGCAGACAGCGTTTCGGCCGCAACCCTGCGTTCCATGCTTGCTGGTCCGCATCATAGGCGCCATAGATAGGTCGGCCACCATGGCGCGCTCTTTCCCGACTCACCGTGGAAGCAGCTCGATGGAGGCAACTGGCGACCTCACGAAGCGATGAACCGGAAGCCATCCCTCGCGAAATGTCCTCTCGCTCAGCGAAGGTGAGCGCTAACCGCGAGCGGCGACGAGCCACAGGAGGAATGCCGCCACGGGGCAGCAACACGGCGCGTATCGTGTTATGGCACTTGCCGTAGGCCCGCCCGATCTCATGCAGCGTCTGTCCAGCCTTCCATCGACTCCAAATCTCACGCTTATCGATCGCAGAAAGTCCCAACCTCCCTGATCTCATAGCAACACCACCTTTTCAGAGCAGACTTACATCAGATGGTGTTGCATCGACCTATTGAATGCACCCCGGTAATCGGTAAAGTGCGTCCTAGAACGCGGACGGCAAGCTGACCTGACTTGCCTCCCCGCCTCTGCGGCTAAGGTTTTGAATCGAAACACACCGACCCCAATCGTTTTCTGCTCTCGCTCCGGATACTTCGAGCGCGCTTTCTCCGCGAGTTGTTTCGTTTTGAGCGGTTTCGATAGTGGAGTGAAACGGCTCGGCAGAATCCAGGCTGCGACAGCTAGAACCAGGGAGCCAAGAAAGACCAGAGCAACTTCCACTTCAACCCGACCTTTCATTACTGGGTGTCACTTGCGGTTGCTTCCGCCAGACCGCTGTGGCCCCGGTGAAGTCTTGCTCGGCTCCGCCGGGGCACCAGCTTTAGTGGTGTACGGCAGCCAGAATCTTTTCCTGGTTCTTTACGATAACATTCAGCGTCTCTTGATTCCGCTTGATCTCTCCCTGGTTCTTCAGGATGAGCGCTTGGTTCTCAAGAATCGTCTTTTGGTTGGCGAGAATTTGTGTTTCTGGGACTGCTGTTGCTGACATGATGAAACCTCCAATGTAAATTTGGACTGAACTTAATCCACTGCAAGAGTATGCCTATTAGCAGTGCGGAGACTGTGCCGTAACGCACAGTCAAAAATGAGATGCATCACTTTGCTTTTATTTGTGGATTGAACGAGAAGAAGAATTGATTTGGTTTTTGAGGACGAGTAGGAATTGAAGGTCATGTCTAAGCCGTTTCTCATCGCCCCGACCCGCACCAGCCGCCAAACGACACATCACCGTTCCGGAAGCGGGCAGAATTGCCCTTTAGAAAAATTCTCCGACTCGATCGCAAACGTGCGATTGAACCGCGCGCGGTAGTTCTCCCATGCGATGGCATTCGTCAGTTCCACAAGCTCCCGCTCCGAAAATTCGCCCCGCAGCGCAGCGAACAGTTCGTCCGGCACTTCCGCCGGCGTGCGTGTCAGCGCCACCGTCAGCCGCAGCGCTCGCTTTTCCCGCTCGTTGAAATGGGTGCTGCGCTCGAATTCCGCCAGGTCCAGCAACTGCTCCTCGGTGATCCCTGCCTTTCTGCCCACGGCAGAATGAATGTCGATTCAAAGCGGGCACCCGACCATGGCCGCCACCTTCAGCTGCGCCAGCTCCTTCAGCTTCCGCGGCACCAGGCCTTCCGACGCCGTGTGCGCGTCCATGCGCACCGCCAATCCCAGCAGCTTCGTATCGAACGCGCGCACCCGCATGGCCAGATGTATCCGTCCGCGCCTCCGCTTCACCAACCAATAAATGAGGCGCGTCCGCAGCCCCGCCTGTTGATCCAAAACGCCTGTCGTCCGGCCCATCTCTTCCACTCCCTCCGCGCTGCTCGCATCTGGTTTCCCTGTAGAGATATTGGTTCAACAGATTCCCTTCATGCGCTTGCGTTTAATGAATAGAGGATAGCAGCGTGCCGGTGCCAGCGCTCCCGTACCGCTGGAGTCTCCGGTGCTATAATTGATGAACCTACTTTTGTTGTCTCGGCTCTTTTACTTGTTGCTACGTGGAGTCGCTTCGTTAGTAATTCGGCCAGTCTCGTTTTTCTTCTTTAGACAATCAGCGCAGATGCTGCTCTTCTCTGTTTCTTTATTTGCACGGATTACTATGCCCGTGCGCTGTCTCATTGCATGCACACTTTGCCATTTCGAACACCCTCCAAAGCATCACGTGGGCCGAATACCACAGCCCCGGCTTGATAATACATATTAGACTCTACTAATGCTACGCTCCCCGAGCGGAGGAGCCACAATGCCTCGCCACAAGAAACCCGCGTTCGAATTCTCCCCCGAAGACCGAGCCGTCTGGCGCGCGATGCCGAAGCTAACGCTTTGTCCGAAATACACCAGACGCAAAGTCGGTTTTGATAAAGTTCTGGCGCACATTAAGCAGGACCATTGCCACCAATGCCTTGCCTTTTATTTACAGATTGAGCGAATGGAAGAGTCGATTTGGTTTTTGAGGACGAGTAGGAATTAGTGCGCTACCACAAATGAATGACCATCCAAATCCGTGGCTAGCCGTTCCTTCCGAACCTCCATACTTCCTTCCCTGCGACTTGGAAAGAGTTCAAGCATTTAACAAGACGCATCCAGATGAAAAGTATTTTCTGCAGGAGAACGTGTTGCCTGAACCATTTATAGGGAGCACCGAGGCCCCGGTTGTGTTGCTCAACCTCAATCCCGGATACGGTGATCGTGACCCCGAAGACCACGTACGTGCCGAATTTCAAGCGCTGTTGCGCAACAACTATAGCCAGTGCCCGTCCGACTATCCGTTTTACTTCCTCGACCCAACATTTGAGAACGGAGGTCGGCAGTGGTGGGAGAGAAAACTCGCGCATCTCCTTGTCGAGTTCGACCGAAAGCACCTTGCACGGTCGATACTCTGCATCGAATATTTCCCGTACCACTCACGCAAATTTGGCCACGGGAGCTTTGAACTGTCGTCTCAGGCATTTGGATTTCATCTAGTCCGTTCAGCAATTAACCGGAAAGCCGTCGTTGTGGTCATGAGGGCTAGAAAACGGTGGCTGAAGAAAGTTCCGGAATTGGAGGCGTACCAACAAGGTTTCACGCTCAACAGTCCGCAGAATGTCATGGTCTCTCCGGGCAACTGTCCGGAGGATGGATTTGAACGTGTTATTTCTGCCATCCGCAACGGCAACACTCCCGATGAATGATCTCCGTCTTCGAGGAAGGCTCCCCGGGCAGTCGCCCCGACACCCTCATTTGCTAAACTGGTTTCATGCCTGCCAAACAGCCCAGAGTCGGCGACAAAATTCGAGTCTCGATGCACGGCGGCAAAATCGTGGACGCCGTCATCAAAGCCATCCTCGACACGACCAATGGATTGAAATACCAAATTGATTTCGGGAAAGACCAAACGACGACGGTGTTGGAACGGCAGATTGTGAAAGACTAGAATTGACGAAGAACGGGACGAGAAATCACAGGCCCCGATGAGTTCCGGTATCCAAGTTCCGCTGGCGTCTTGAACCCGCTCTTGTCCGAACGGCAAACGTTTCGGCTCACTTGGCAGGCAAGTTCCTCCCAGGGTGATTCAGTATTTCTCTTTAAGGTCCGGCGGATTGGGCCGACTTGCCGGCGGCACAATATCGTTCTCGCGGAGATAGATGGTCATCTGGCCGTAGTGGTCGGCCACATGCCAGGCCGACACAATGGCTAGACCCAAGCGCGTGTTGGGTCCCGCGTACGGTCCCTCAATCGGATCGTACATATTTTTTGCGGTGATTTCGGCTAAGGATTTTTTCAGAGCTGTGAAGGAATCACGCAAGTAGGTGAGCAATTCGGAAGGCGTTTTTGCCGGGCTTGGACCACCCTTGTCACACGCGTCGGGCGGTTTCGTGCCGTCCAACTCTGCGGCAAACGCAAAATTCGCGCAAGCCACGTGCTTCACCTGCTCAGCAAAAGTGCGTACCTCCGCGGGCCCGAATTCCGGCTTCTCGTTCTTGAACAATCCGGGCGCAGGGCGGTAGTTCCATTTGTCTACGGGCATGGCTTCGGCGGCCGAACGGAATTCATACTCCTGAAAGCCAAAGAAGCGCGTGAACGCCTTGCCCGGAGTCTCGTTCTTGCTCAACTCCGCGGCTTTGGGCTGTTTCTGTTCCTGTGCGCCCAAAGAGAGGCCAAGCGCCAGCAACCAAACACTAAGTAAACTCGCCCTGCAAATAGTACGCATGCGTGGCACCTCCGCATCCGCAAGTCTATTCCCTTTGGGCCAGCATACCTATTTTTCCCTGTGGGCTTTCAGGCGGGGGCCTTCGCTCAAGCGTGCCACACCTTTAGTCCCAGTCTTCTCAGGTCCCTCACGGAACTTCGCACACGCCTTCGCGATATGAGCGAGGACGAACTATTGCAACTCGCGAGCTAAGAGGCAGGCAGATCCGTATTGAACATGTCGAACAACACCTTCCACGAGCCGTCCGCCTGCTTTTTCCAGACAGTCAGATACTTCCCTTTGTCGGATGCAGGTCTTCCTGATGCGTCCTTAAAACTCCATGTGTATGTGCCGCTGGTATAGCCAAGTTCACCGGAATGGGCGACACCGACTTTATCGTGATGCCATACGAGTTTGAAGTCTGGGATTGCAAAAGCGCTTGCAGTCAGTTTCGCAATCGCATTTTTCCCGGTCGCAACGGGTGAGTTAGGCCACAGCATGGAACCTTGTTCGTCGCAGAAGGCCACTGCTTTGTCTACATCTTTCGCCTCATACGTTTTAAGCCAGGCTACATCCGCGGCCATTAGGGCGTCCGTGCTCTTACTGTCTGCTTGGCCAAGTGCCATAGCTGCGCCCGCCACAACGAGGACTGTCGTCACGATAATTTTCTGGACCGACCGCATACAGATTCCTCCGTTCCCGAATAGTCGCAGCCGAATCTCTTCGCGTTTGGCAGCCACACCGCGGAATTGTAGCCGTGATAAGTTGTGTGTCAAGCATCGAGCACGTCGTGGGGCTCAAGTCTCGATAAAACGCGGTTACCGAAAAAGTTCGTTCCAGTACGGACGGACACGCTGAAACTTTTGGCAGTTGTGAAAGGGTCAACGCGACACCTCCATGCCGAGGATCGCCCGAATCCTCTGGCGCTCAACAACCTCCCGAGGCGACCCGCCCGGTTTCTCAAGCCATCGCTCAAAATCGGCCATCTTGACTTCGTGATCTACCCGAACGTTTGCGATTGAAAGTAGACAGTGTTCAATCCACCTGGAATGCCTGCAACCCACTCGTCGCGTCGGAGCGCAGCGAGACCCTGAGCGACGGCTTCAAATAGGGTCGCGGCTGTCACATCGACCGAATGCGTGAGGCCGTCGATATCCCGGATCGCAACTCCGGTTGAAGCGCCACGGAGACGACCTTGCCGCGCTTCTGCGTTCGTAGAATCACGCGGCCATTCTTCAGGTCAAGGGATTCTACCGGGAAACGCACCACGTCACTGATCCGCAAGCCGGTGAATAAAAAGGTGAGAACGATGGCGCGCAACTGTGGAGATCGAGCGGCGACCACGTCCTGAAGCATGCGCGCTACTTCCGCCTATACCTATCGTGCGACTTTGTGGTTCGACTTTGTGATGCCCAGTCCCGCCGAGCGCAAATGGTTGCGCCAGAAATATCCCAAATATTGGGACGATATGGATGCCGTTTGGGAGCACGTGAGTGAACGTTGGAGAACGACTGGCCCCGGGGCCGCAAATGAGCTGAAGGTGCATGGGACTGCGATGCCGACCTTCTGCGATTTGTGCCAGCTTCCGTTAAGCGCCGGTACTCCGCGCAAGAATACAGCGAACGTGCTCGCCAAAGACGGGCGCAAGTATATTTTCTGCTCCGAGCCCTGTCGCTGGATCTTCTTACGCGAGCCGGAGAGATATGCCAATCATACTGAGCTGGTAAAGCGTGTCCTCTCGGGCGAAGCTCCAGCTCAACTTCCTGAACTGCTGACCGAGTATTTTCGCCTTACGCCCGAGACTTGGGGCAAAGACGTTTATAACGGCGCCTATGATTGGCTCACAATCCCAAAAGCCTCTACGGCCTAATGTTAGTTGGAAAGATGTGTATGGCCATTCCTCTCTATGGCTTCCTGGAAGGTGACACCCTTGGGCTCCTCGTCCTGGCTGAAGAAGGTGAAACCGTTCTGGAGCTGGCACGAAAACTCCAAGATGCGGCTAGCATTCGAGTCGCCCGCAACGACAAAGTTGACTTCGTTTATAACGGCAAAGCAATCGACCCTGGACTCACAGTAGCACAGGCAGGCTTGCAGGCATTGGATCGCTTTGAGGTGATTGGGAGAGGCAAGCTGTGACGTTTCGAAAAGTCGCGTCATTAGACGACCTTTGGAGCGGCGAAATGATGGGCATCGACGTAGGCGGCGAGAGCATTTTGCTGGTCAACGTTAATGATCACATCCATGCCTGTGCTGACGCGTGTCCCCACCAGAAAAGCCGGTTGAGCGAAGGCAATTTGATAGGACAAACTCTCCGTTGTGCGAGACACCATTGGGAATTCGATGCGTGCACAGGAAACGGCATAAATCCTCAGAATGCCTGCCTGAGGGTTTTCCCTGTAAGCATAGAGCGTCGCGACATTCTGCTCGATCTAGATGATGAGCGGCCCACGCAATCCGCCGCCGGTGGTAGAGAGAATGAACGATGATTGGCCAGGTACCGGAAATTTATGATCGCGTAGGGCCCGTTCTGCAGTCGGCCTGTCGCGAACGCGATCATTGCTGCGATTATCGACCTGAACCAAGACGTCATGGTCGTGGACCGGGGAGCGTACGTAAGGGTTCTGGTTCCGCGATGCTGCGTCGTAACTCGCTCGGCAATTGAAAACCACTTGGGTCGCCCGTTTCGCTTTCCCGGGGAATTGGAGACGGTCATGTCCGCCTTCAAGGGTTCCCTTCAGCTGAATCAGGACGATGCGGCCTGGCGGTTCGCCCAGACGCAATCTTCGCGCTGAGCGGGGTCGCTTCTCCGTTCCAGAGGCTATATGGCACAGCAAAAGACATACTGGCACCTTCTGCCACAAAAGCGGATGCCAACTGAATACGAAATTGTGACTTCAAAACTCCTCTGCTACACGGGCGAGGGTTTCACCGGGAAGAGGTTCGAGCTCGACGTGCCACTGCAGGACTGGTACAAACAGTTCCAGCAAGGGTCGCCTCTCACCTGTACGTCGTGGGAAAACTTCCGAGATCCGCGCGAGACTACCTATACAAAATACACCGAGATTCAAAGAGATAAGGAAATTTTCGTCGACGGCATTCTGGAAGAGATCGAAGTGAGCGGCTACGATGGCCAACTTTCACCTCGATGGTTGCATGTTCTTTCTCGTGTGGTTGCTCCTTTGCGATATCCGGGACACGGCCTCCAGATGGTGGCTGCTTATATCGGACAGATGGCTCCGAGCGGACGCATTGTCATCACCGCGGCCTTGCATGCGGCCGACGAAATGCGGCTGGTGCAACGAATTGCTTACCGCGTGCGGCAACTTCAACAGCTTTATCGTGGTTTCGCTGCCGATAGCAAAGCGCGCTGGCAGACCGATATGCTGTGGCAGCCATTGCGCATCGCCATTGAGAAATTGCTTATTTGTTACGACTGGGCTGAATCTTTCGTCGCGCTCAACCTCGTGCTCAAACCCCTGATGGACGAGATGTTTATGAACTACCTTAGCGATCTTGCACTACGTGAGGGTGACTATTTACTCGGTCAAGTCTTTTATTCGCTTAACCAAGACTGTCGGTGGCATCGGGAATGGAGCCAGGCCCTGACCCGGATGGTTATCGAGGACAATCCCCATAACATCGGCACGATTCAAACCTGGATCGAGAAGTGGTATCAGGTTGCTGCACATGCCTTCCAGGCATTTGCTCCGTTGTTTGAGGGGAGGTTGGATGATGCTCAGATGCCGCCGCTCGAGGGTGTGACTCAGAAATTGGACAAATTTTATCGGGGCTACTTGTCCGGCATGGGATTGCAACCTTCGATTTCCGCGCCACTCCCCTTCTGAGCCGGATTATAACTGTCCTCTTTTTTGGAGGATGACGAGCTACCGTTCTGAACTCAGTCTAGGGAAGAGTGGCCGACCAAGCGAATGAAATCCGAAATTACCCGGAAAACAAGGCCTCATGAAGCAGTGCTCGGGTGGAAAGCCCGTAACGCGAGGCTACCTTATAAGACGGCTTCCGATAAACAACGTTAGGCATCTCATGTACCGCGGGGATCGCGCTGGAACGACAGCTCCGAGCTGGTGGGATCTGGGTCATGCCGCTGTCAGCGAAGAGTGTTGAATCCCATGGCGGACGCTTGTGGGCTACCGACAATTCTCCGCGCGGCGCAACGTTTCAGTTCACGTTATAGCATGCCATGACTGCGACGGCTCAAACATTACTGGGCGCTGCAGGAGCATTCCGCACAGAGTCACGGGAATGATCGTCTTTTCATTCGCCGTCATCTTATTTGATTCGCGCGCCATCGCAATGCTACGCCTCTTTCCGCAAGAGTGAGGTTAGGTTTTGGACGCTTGGTCCAAGCTCTACGACTTCGCCACCTCCGTGGAATTCGAAATCAATCTCATAATTCCCAGTTGCAGCCTAATCTGCGGTTTCTTTGAGGCCTATCGTGATGCGACCAGCTCGGGAACCCTCGAAAGTGTTTGGTAGTCTTCGTCAGTTAAGCGCAGGGAAGACGCGACGACGTTCTGCTCGAGATGCTCGATCGAGGAAGTCCCTGGGATAGGCAGCATTATAGGAGATCGATGTAGGAGCCAAGCCAGCGCTATCTGCGTCGGGCTCGCGTGGTGTTCCTGGGCGATGCGGTCAAGCACTTCGCCGGCAACTTTGCCAGCTCCTAGCGGGAACCAAGGAATAAAAGCAATTTCATTGCGCTCACAATAGTCCACCACGTAGTCCCATTCGCGGTCTGCGAAGCTATAGCGGTTCTGGACGGAGATGATGGGAACAATTTTACGTGCTCGCTCGATGTGTTCCTGCGTGACGTTCGACAACGCGACCAGGCGAACCTTACCTTCGTTTCGCAGCTGGGCCAGAGTTTCGACAGATGCTTCAAACGAGACGACCGGGTCCGGAATGTGTAGTTGATAAACGTCAACGCGATCCAGGCGCAGCCTCTTTAGGCTCCCCTCTACCGCCTCGCGAAGGTGTGCGGGAGTCGCATCATGGGTCCACTGATTCGGGCCGGGACGGTTCCAGCCTCCCTTAGTGGCAATTACGAGACCAGGAGGGTAAGGAAACAGCGCCTCGGCAATCAGTTCCTCGCTGGTGTATGGACCGTAGGAATCCGCAGTATCGATGAAATTGACATCGAGCTCCACAGCCCGCCGAAGAACCGCCAGCGCCCCTTTGCGATCTTTAGGGGGCCCCCAAATGCCTTCGCCCGTAAGACGCATCGCCCCGAAGCCAAGACGATGCACGGAAATTTCCCCACCGAGCGAAACATTCCCAGCCGCAATTGCGGAAAGTTCTTTCCTATTCACGATAGCCTCCAAAATTCTTCTTTTCAACTTATTCCACACCAACACTCACTGCCCCTGACGTTCAAACGTCAGTCCCTTGCGACCCTGAATGCTCATGGCAACGAGCTTCTTCATTCCCGAAACGCTCCTGGAGCAAACCGTTGACAACGAAACGATGCTTGTCGAGACTATGCCACCCGGCGGATTGAGCCGCGATTTCGATTTCAGCTCCACCCTCGGTAGAAAGCATCCCTCATACCGTTTCACGAGGGAAACCGAGTATTCATGCAAGATGTTGGGCAGCAAGGAGGATACGGATTAAAAGGGGAACACTTAGGCCCCAGCTTGACAGAGTTGCCTGTCGAATCCCTTGGACACTGTCACCCTGTTGGAAATCGGATGTTCTTGCATCGAGGGTACGGTCGCAGTTCAGACGAAAGGCCAATCACAACTGATGGTGTTGGTACTAACGCGACTTGCCGTGGAATTGAGTGTTAATTCATCGGAGTCTCGGCTGTGGATTGTGTCGGGAGCGCACTGGGAGACTTGAACGCGAAAATTGTGCAAGCAGCAAGCCACGCGCACAACAACCGCAGAAGTGGGATGATTTATTGAATTGTCCTTCCACCGGGACCCGCCAAATCAATCAAGCGTTCCTCGGACCGCTCAGAGCGGGAGTTGTTCCGGCGGCGGATAACCATGCTGCTCTCGCCCAACTCCGCCGTCGTATTTTTTTGTTGTTTTGAACAGCTCGAGATGGCCATCACCCGAGGAAGGCCTGCATCGCTCACGGAGCGCCTGCATCTCTTGAGGCGACATCGGTTTGAAGCCGCGGGCGATTCCCACATTCTGACGCAACACGTCCAGCGAGTCGATGCCGCAAATTGTAGTCGTGACGGGCAGACTCATCGCGTAGCGCAGCGCCTCTTCTGCCCTCACGACGCCGTATTGGATCGGCTGGCCGTCGCCCCCCAGACTCTTCATGCCGAGAGCCGCTATACTGCGGCGCTGAAGCTCCGGCAGCACCTGCTGCTCGAAGCTACGATAGGTCGCGTCAAAACAATTGAGCGGCATTTGGACGGTGTCGAATGGATAATCGTGCGCCAGCATTTTGAGATGTATCGTCGGGCTCTTATGTCCGGTGAAACCAACAAAACGAACCTTGCCCTGCTTTTTCGCTTCATCCAGGGCTTCAACGACGCCACCTTTTGCGAAATGCAGGTCCGGGTCGTTCTCGTAGATGACCTCGTGAATCTGCCATAGGTCCAAATTGTCGGTGTCCAACCGCTTCAAGGACTCCTCCAATTGTTGCATGGCGACACTCTTATTTCGGCCGTGGGTGCAAACCTTGCTCATCAAGAACACCTTGTCGCGCCTCCCCTGTAATCCAAGCCCCATCCATTCTTCGCTGCGGTGGTCGTTGTACTCCCATGCGTTGTCGAAAAAGGTGACTCCAGCGTCCACTGCCTCCTGAACCAAGCGCACAGCAAGCTCGCGCGATTGCACCGTCCCCAGATGATATCCGCCAAGACCGATGATCGAAACTTGGTCGCCCGTTCTTCCGAGCGGTCTGCGAGGAATCTGGTCAGCGCCGTTGCTCGTCATTTGCGGCGGAAGTACAGGCGATGCGACTTGGCTGTGCAAAGCTGAAGTCGCAAGCACCGTCCCTGCGGACGCCAGGCCTGCTTGTATGAAGCACCGCCGCTCGATTTCGAGAGTCGTTTGGGATTGCTCGTTCTGTCGAAGTTGACCCGCCATTCTTCATCTCCTCGACGTCTCCGGCGTTGTCTCTGGCACCAACCAAGGGCCGTCCGTTTTGTCCAACATCTCTGTGACTTCTCTTTGAGTGTGGTCAAAGGGGAACCCGTGGGGCATACGGGTCATCGGATTGTCGTACCGCAGCGATACTTTGTACGGCTCGAAGCGGCCGTCGGCCGCCGCCAGCGCGCAGCGAGCTCGCAAGGCCTCCATCTCGCTCTGAGCCATCGGCTGAAAGCTGCGCACGACGCGCAAGTTCTGGCGCAGCACGTCCAGTGAGTCCATGCCGCAAATCGTGGTCGCGACCGGCAGGCTCATCGCGTAACGCAACATTTCCTCAGCCTGGACAACGCCCGCTTTTATCCCCCAGGCAGTGCCACCCATGCTCTTCATGCCCAGTGCCGCCATGCCTCGCCGATTGACCTCGGGCAAGACGTGCTTTTCAAAGCTGTGGAAGTTGGCGTCGAAGGGATTAAGCGGCATCTGCACTGAGTCGAACGAATAACCAAGTTCAAGCATCCTCAGGTGAAATGCAGGGTCCTTGTGACCGGTGAAGCCGACGAATCTGACCTTCCCTTCTTGTTTGGCTCGATCAAATGCTTCCAAGACGCCACCTGTGGCGTAGGCCAACTCTGGGTCGTTGTCGTAGACGATGCCATGGATCTGCCAGAGGTCCAGATGATCGGTTTGATATCGCCGCAGCGAGTCTTCGAGCATCTGCTTCGCTAATTTGCCGCTTCGTCCATGGGTACAAACCTTTGTCATCAGGAACACTTTGTCGCGGCGTCCGTCCCGGAGCGCCCTGCCCAAGATGGTCTCCGTCTTGCCGTTGTAATACTCCCAAGCGTTGTCGAAGAAAGTAACTCCTGCGTCTATCGCCTCGTGAACGAGTCGCACCGCCTCATCCAAGGTCGGTACATCGCCGAGATGATGACCACCCACTCCGATAGCGGAAATGTGCGCATCCGTGCTTCCAAATTTGCGATAAATCATGTCTCCCACCTCCGCTGCCGGCGGTGCTCTTCGTTCCCCTGATGCTTTAGAGGAGGCGATTTCCTTCGAGTTTGCTGAGACGCCCGATGTTGCGGCCACCGCACCCGCACCGCCTTTGAGAAAGTCCCGTCGAGTCGTATTCATCGTCGCGCCTCCAATTCCACCCATCGCCGAGATAGCTTCAACTAGAAAGTCCGGAAACAAGACAGACTCGATCACTCAAGTCCTTGAGAGCCGTATCCTTCGATTCACGCGGCTCAGTTACGACATAACTGCGGCTATAGCGTTGTTTGGTCCGATCCAGTCTGATACCGCCGTTTTGCTGATAAAAGGTTAGATGAATGCTCCGCGCTTCTCGACCGTTCATGGTCGGTTTGACCCCTGATTTGGTCCCGGACTCCAAGTTGTCGTGATCACAAGTGTTGCGCCGGGCGCAATCGTAAAGGTTTCGCCGCCATGTATGATACTTGGCATCGCTACCTCCAACGCACGTGGGGGCAAATACGATGACGGACTCTTTAGCTCCTAGCTACTGTTAATAGTTATAGTTCTCGAGCCGTTGAGAATGCCTCGCCGCACTAACAAAGAACCAAAAGCTCGTTGAACGGGCGGGCAGGCCTGTGAGCCGAGGTTATGGCAGCCGCCACGCAAACCCATCTCGGAACGATGCCCGGCCTATTGTTGTTCCCATCATTCTTGCTCCTGTCGTCTCCGCGCTGCGTTACAATCCGCTTATGCCAAACCAGAATCCGCTTGCAGGTGTTGTTCCGCAGGTCGTCCATCCGAAAAATGACGGCGAGACCTATATCGCCGAGTACATCGAACAGATCAGAAGTCGCGCTCGACAGCTACGTCACGGCGCAAACGTCTGCGCCGGAGGTTGTGAAGCGGATCACTAAACTGGAAACTGCCTACAGCACCTCGCCAACGCCGCCTCGACATCCATCAATCTCGACAAGAATCCGGAATTGCGAACTGGCGTCGAGGAAGCCAAACTGGTCCTGAAAAATCGGCTCGAAATAGACGAGAGCAAGTATCGATTTCACAGCGAATTGGGCAAAATCACGGAGTATCCAGGAGTGAACGGGCAAAGAGTCCGTCTTTTGGAGTAATGACATAGATGTCGAAGGGTTGCCATTGTGTTAGCGGAAGGCATGAACTGACCGCCAAGTCTCGGCAAGCCTGTATTTCTCACGACGAAGCGCAGTAATCCATTTGGCATCCGTTTTGCCTAATGTAAATAGCGGCCGGACGGTCCGACTTTCCCGGGAGGAGAAAACGCTTAGATGGACTGGAAAAAACACGGTGTCAAAATTGTTCATTCAGGTGCGCTCGACATGGATACGCCGCAGACCTCTGGCATGACGCGAGCAGCAGCAATTACCCATGCGCGCACCGGTGCCAACAAATTATGGGCCGGCACGATGGTTGTACAACCCGCCGCCAAGACCGGCCCGCATCATCACGGCGAACTCGAGACCGTCCTATACATCGTGAAAGGCCGCGTTCGAATGCGTTGGGGAAATGAGCTGGAACTGAGCGAAGAAGCGCAAGCCGGAGATTTTATCTACGTTCCGCCGTACGTGCCGCACCAAGAGATCAACGCCAGTCCCGATGAAAGTTGTGAAGCCGTGGTCGTTCGCAACGGGCAGGACCCAGTTGTGATCAATCTCAATCTGGAAACGCCTGAACCGGCGAGCGAGGGTCACCCTGGCATGCCGTTCCATCCCGACCGCTAGATTGTTCGAGGGAGAGCCATGCGTTTGACGGGCAAATCATTGGTTTGACAATCTTAGCCTTGCATTGACTTGTGCTGGTCAATTATTCTGCGCCGCCAAGTCTGAACAGCGAGGAGCAATGAATTTTTCCGGAAGAGTCGCTCTTGTTACCGGCGCGGGCAGCCCGCAGGGCATCGGTTTCGCCACTGCGCAACTTCTCGCCCAGCAAGGAGCAAATATCGCAATCACCTCCACCACTGATCGCATCGACGCTCGAGCGCGCCATCTTGCGGACAGCGGAGCCAACGTCTTCGCTACAGTCGCCGATCTCTGTGATCATCAGCAAGCCCACGCAATGGTGCAGCAGGTCCTCGCTCGATTCGGACGTATCGACGTCCTCGTCAACAATGCAGGAATGATCCAGGTCGGTAATCCCGGTGCAGCGGTGACCCTTTCCTTCGCCGAACTGTCCGAGAAAGATTGGGAGTACGGCATCGCGATCAATCTAAAGACCGCATATAACGTCACGAAGGCGGTTCTGCCGGTGATGCTCACCGCTCACTACGGCCGCATCGTCAACGTCTCATCGACGTCAGGTCCTGTCGTGAGCAATCCGTGTGATACTGCTTACAGCGCTGCAAAAGCTGGAATGGTCGGATTGACTCGCAGTCTAGCACTCGAGGTTGCTCGCGAGGGCATAACCGTCAACGCAGTTGCACCCGGCTGGATCGAAACAGCCTCATCGACGGAACCCGAACGCATCGCCGGCAAAAATACGCCGATTGGCCGTGCTGGCCTCCCCAGGGAAGTTGCCGCAACTATTGCCTTTCTGGCCTCCGATTTCTCTTCTTACATCACTGGGCAACTCATCATTGTTGACGGAGGAAACTCTGTTCAGGAATTCAAAGGCCCATCGGAAATGTACCATTGAGTTGCGCCGCGTTGTGCCAAACTTGTTGCTACTGACGTTAACAATCGGCCGCCTCCTAGGGCAAAGTGAAGTGAAACGTAGCTTCCCGAGCTTATACCTTCGTGCCGAAGGTTCGTGAGCACCGCGAAGAGAAAAAAATCATACGCAAGGTCACACGGACAATCATGATGCGCACCCGTCACTCTAAACGCTCCTCCCTCGACCTATACATTCAAACTTATCAGGCTTGACCTGCTCCCCGTCTACGTTGTCAACAAATTGGTCTTAGAGGTGGCAGCAGATTTCAACCCGTGTTTTTGGCGGATCCATGCCACCTCTCGCATCCTTTTCAATGCAGTAAAACACACCTACACAATTCTCCTAATTGACAAGGTCCGTACTTTCACGTATGACCCCAGCGAGGAGTTGGGCCGGTTGCTAGTGTCTTCCGACTTCTCGACCGCCGCCCTTGTTTTGCAGACGAGATAGTACGCTGCGATTAGGTTCTCTACAGGGTTTCCCGTGAACGTGTCCCATTCACTGGATTAGTCCTCGTGTGTAGAGAACGCGGATGCACGGGTGGCTGCCCTCGTTACCCGCCGGATACCTTAAAACCTTTCGAAGCTGCGAGCGCTCGTTCTTCTGATGCATTTGTGTACTTTGCGCATTTTTCCGATGCAAATGCGGCGGCTGTCCGTGTCCTTGCAGCACAAACGGTGCCAACTCAACGGGTATGTGTGTCCGCAAAGTTGAGCGCTTGCCCCTCTAACGCCACCTTCCTGAACAACAACTCACCAACTGACAGGAGAGGAGTAATGCATGAAAATACGAGTGTTTTTGGTCGCGGTTGTCGTTTGTTTTGCGGTCGCAATGGTGTCATCGATAGGTCCTCCGAAGGTGTACTCGCAAAATCCGACACCGCCAGGGGTTAAATCTCTGCCGTCAGGCTTCACCGTTCCGCCTCAGGATCTAGCCTGCATCTTGCCGGGTAACCGTCTTGATCTGCAGTGCTTCATCAAAAACGATCCTGACGCAATCCGCATACGCGCTGAAGAGGCTGCCCTGGAAGCACAAGCCTTGGCTGCCGCGCAAGCTGGCGGCCTCGATCCATTCCACCAGGTTGAAACTCTCGGGAAACTCGAGATTTTTGATCCCAACTTGTCGGTGAACAATAACGTGGCTTGCAGTTACTGCCATGATCCCGCCGCAGGATATGCAAACGGCTCCTCGGTGCTCAGCGTGTTCACCGGCGGGGCCAATCCCGGTTCGGTGCCCATCACCGTTCACGGCGCCTACCCCAACAACCGCATTGCGAAGCGAAATCCGCAGAGCTACGTTTATTCTCCATATTTCCCTCCGCTTCAGTACAACACCACCCAGGGAGACTTCTACGGCGGCAACTTCTGGGATGCTCGCGCCACGGGCTACCGCTTGCAGAATTCTGCTGCCGAGCAGGGCCAGGATCCCCCTGTTGACCCGGAAGAGATGGCCAATCCGGATACGGCCTGCGTCGTTTGGAAGTTGTCGCTCAGCAAATACAAATTCTTTTTTGAGCAGGTCTGGGGCACCGGTTCACTGGATATCGCGTGGCCGTCCGACGTCGGTATGGTATGCGGCACTCCGAAAGGCGCTGCTACCTTCGGCAGCAACGCCACTCCATTGAGTCTCAGCCCTACCGACCGTACCCGCGCCAACCAGGCCTTCGACGAGTTCGGCCAAGCCATCGCCTCCTATGAAATCTCCTCGAGCGTTAGCCCGTTCACGTCGAAGTTCGACGCCTATCTGGCCAATAGCACTACCACCCCGCTGACCCCTCAAGAACAAAGTGGCTACAACCTTTTCCGTGGCAAAGCGCAATGCAACACCTGCCATCTGGACGGCAGATCAAATATGGCCACGGGAACAGACACCGGCATGGCCACCAACGTCGCCCCGATGTTCACTGACTTCACCTACAACAACCTTGGCCTTCCGAGGAACGTGATTCTCCCGTGGTATTCGGAAGACACCCCGGATCAGTTTGGTTTCACAGGGAATCCTCTTGGACCGGGCTTCACCGACGAAGGTGTAGGACTGTTCCTCGACGGCTACTACGGCGCTCCACCCAATCTGATGTGGGGACAATTTCTGCCCTTCTTCGAAGGCAAGTTCCAAACCTCCACAGTCCGCAATGTAGGCCAGGTGCCTTACCCGGGTTTTGTGAAGGCTTACATGCACAACGGCTACTTGCTCAGTCTCAAAGAAGTAGTACATTTCTACAACACTCGCGACGTTTACCCTCAACCGGTGCTCTCCGGGCACTGCCCCGCGGGAACGGTCGAGAAAGTGACCTGCTGGCCGATGCCGGAAGATCCTAACAACGAGAACATGACCATTGGCAAACTCGGTCTGTCTTCCGCCGAGGAGGACGACTTAGTGGCATTTCTGCAGACGCTGACGGACGGCTTCGTCCAACCGTCTTCGACTTCTGCCAGCGCGCCAGCTAGCTTGGCGAGAAAACCTGCGACACCTCCAAAGCGCTAGGGGATGTTGATGTTAAGGAAGGCGATTCGGGGCGGATCGGTCGTCCGTCCACACGGTCTGCCCGCCTTCCCGCAGGTGACGCCGAATCCAAATTTAGGGAATCGAAGTAGTCACGTTTATGAGGAGACTCATTTTGGTTGTTTTGTTAGTCGGGGCTTTCGCGTGTTTGAGCCTATCGCATTTTCCAGTTGCCCACGTGATCGCTGCGGCCCCCACACATAACGTCGCACAAATCACGGCGGGTCCTGAACTCGAGAGCTCGAATGAGAGCATGGCGATTATTCGCTGGACTACGACAAATCCCGGAGGCACTGACCTGCACTACGGCATCGTGCACTATGGCACCGACGCCATGAACTTGTCTCAGGTCGCTAAGTCTCCCAATCGTCGCAACCCTTCCCATGCCGACATGATCTTTAGGGTGCGCATTGCTCGACTCAACCCGCAGACGACCTACTACTACACCGTGGAGTCCACCGGTGCAACGGGTGTGAACGACGGAGTATCCAGTCACATAAGAACTTTCAAAACCAAGTAGCCCCACTTCTGTAGGGGCGGTGGGGATCGAAAGGACAAGCTATCGAATAAGGCTTGTGCCCTCAATGCGTTGCAGCCACTCGCCCGCTCCAACTGGAACAAACGGAACAGACGTCAGGCGGAGCCTGCCTTGGGCGCGGACCGACCGACTCCAACAACTCCATTCATTCCTCTGGCTTCTCTGTGTTTTCAGTAATTTGGGGAACCTTTTTTTCGCTCAGCGCTAACCCCAATAGCATGAAAACATCGGATTCTGGCACGGTTTTGGCACAGGGGACTGCCTGCTTTTGCAGCAGTAAGTGAACCCCTTGGTGAGACAGTTTGAATTGGCACACTGGCTCTTCGTAGAAGTGTCCTTGCATCTGTGTCTGTCGAGCTGCCCAAACTTCGGACGTGGGTTCGATTCCCATCGGCTCCACCATTACTGGCCTAAAACCTCAAAAATCGCGCAAAAGAAGCAGGACTTTGGACGCAGTTGGACGCGGCCATGCTGCAACATGGTGCAGTTGGACGCGCCTACAGGGAGGGGAGGGTATGAGAAACGAGGCGGCCAAAGCAGTGAACCCCGGACGCCATAAACGCCACTGCAAGATTTGCTCGCACGAAAAGCGCGAAGAGATCGAGCAGGACTTCATCGCCTGGAAAAGCCCCATAGCAATTGCCGAAGAATACGGCCTTGCCGACAGGATGAACATCTACAGGCACGCGAAGGCGCTTGGCTTGTTCGAGAAGCGCCGGAGGAACATCCGGGCGGCACTGGAGCGCATCATTGAACGGGCCGGAGAGGTGGAAGTCACGGCGTCAGCCGTAGTGGCGGCGATTCAAGCGTGCGCGAAGATCAACGCACAAGGGCAATGGATTGACCGCACCGAGCACGTCAACCTCAATGAGCTTTTCGACCGCATGACGCGCGACGAACTGGAAGCATACGCCAAAGACGCGAAGCTGCCCGACTGGTTCACGCAAGTGGTAGGCGTTACACAGGCTCGCAGTCAATATGACGAACACGATGAATAACACCGAGAAACAGCATTCGCTACCCGTAGCAGAAATGAAGCCTGGAGACTTCCCTGTCGGAAGTATCGAGTCGAGGGCGGCTGCCAGAATGCTCGCGGAGCGCAAGAAGGCAGCAGTGAAGCAGGTGCTGCGTATTCAGTTTGTATCTTCCTGCGATGTCCAGTCTGGCAAGCTGTGCAAACCGCGTCTCATCCGGCGCACCGAAGGAGTTGACGTGATCACTGAATTTTGGGACTGCGCCGATTGCTCCGACGATGCGCAACTTGATGAGTGAGACGGACCACCACAGCTGGAAGGAACCGACGCTCGATATGTCGCCAACAAGAAATGGGAGGAACTTGTGCCACGAAGATGCGTAGCTTGTTCCAGTTCCGACAGGGCGGCCATTGATGAAGCCCTTGTCGCGGGCGAGCCGTTACGGAACATAGCGAAACGTGTTTCGATATCTCCGACAGCGTTGCTGCGGCACAAGAACCACGTCTCACAGTCTGTCGTGAAGGCGGCCGAGATCCGCCACGAGCGATTGGGTGACAGTCTGCTTGAACAAATGCGCCGCGTGCATCACAAGGCGTGGGAGCTGCTCGCCAGGATGGAATCCGAGGGAGATCATCGAGGTTCGATTGTTGCACTTCGGGAGGTGCGCGAGTGTCTCGAATCGCTAGGCACAATGCTGGCCAGAGCGGGCGCGTTAGATGCTCCACGGGTCACGCTAGCACAAGTATTGGAAGCGCGAAGAAAGGCAGGACCTGCCTCGTAGAACCGCAACAGGTCGTACAAAATTGGTAAGAAAAGCTAAGTTTTTTCGCAAATCTCAGCGCGATCAAACAAGCTGGACCAGAAGAACGGAAGTCGGATCGCATGTCCGCTGAAAGCAGCGGAAAAACAGCGAGGGTTCGACAGATTGGGGTCGGACGATTAAATCCGGTGAAGGCACCGAATTTACGTGCGGGCAGCAAAACTCGACGAGTCGGATGGCGCTCCTCCTGAGAACAGGTACCATACAGCCGTCTTCGGGATTGTCTAGGTCGGACGAAGTGGCTGAAAAAAGCTAACTTTTTCGAAGAGGTGCGGGGAGACTAGAATGGGACGGCCGAGTCGGATGATGCAATCGTTGCTAGCAGCGATAGAAGAGCGATTTCCGCCCGAATCTGAGTTGGATGATTTTCCCCGCGAAACTCACGTTACTCCAGAAGAACAGTTGGAGAAACGAAGATCGGAACTGAAAAACGGGCTAACGGATCTACAGCGGCTCTTTCTTTTCGGGAAGCTGGGCGGTCTAAACGACAAGGACGCAGCAATTGCGGCCGGCTATTCCTTGAGCGTGGCCGAGAATACGAAGCAACGCATTTGGAAGCCGCAAGTACTCGCAGAGTATGAACGCGTGCGCCAAGGCTTGAGCGTAAACGCAAAAAATCCAGCAAACCAGGCATAGACGCGAAACTTCGATATTTGATGTGCGGGAGCAACCGAGTCCTGCGGTCAGTTGAGTACTGTGAGCCACTTGTCCGTTTGCCGGGACTTCGGCCCGCTCAGTGCGTGTAATCGGGATGTCGGTTTGGACTAAGTGGAATGCCGTGTCTGCTCACTCCACTTCCCCAATCACCTTCATCTTGCTGTCCGCGTGCGTGTGCTCGAAAGCGCTGTTCTGCAACGACACGGACAATTGTCGGTTGATGAAGAACACGGCTCGGATTCGGAACTCTGTGCCAAAGGTAGCAGGAAACCACACTCCATCTGACTGCCGGTGATAGACGACATTGAAGCCAATCCCGGGAAGGTCCGTTCCCAGCAAAGTGCGGACCATGAGTGGAAGGTGCCGCGACAGCTTGGTGAACACCCACACGGGCTCGAATTCCTCGGCATCGATATACGCCTCGCCCGCCCACGTGATTTCGTCCTTGTCCTTCGGCCAGAAGCTAATGTGGTAAACGTTGCGTCCCTGCTGCATCTCTAGACCGAGGAGTTTGAAGACGTAATCTTTCTGCTCTTCGCTGGTCAGTGGAAACAAGTCTCTGGCCAGACCATCTTTGGTTTTGTCGTTCGACAAATCGTCACGGAAGTCCTTGATCAAATCGCCGTCAAGGCTGTCTTCCTCCGGCGTTGGCTCACCCGTAAACTGCTCGTACCTTCCCTTGTGCCAGTAGCGGCCGGTCAGCAGCGTGAGCTCCTTTTCGGTGCCGTCTGGCGTTGGAACCACATTGTAATCCGCGGTCTCTTCCCGCATCAGCTTGCCCCCGGGTTTGTGGGTGAGGATGTGGATCTGTTGCTTATAGACGTATTGTTTGCGCAAGGCCTCGCTGCGATCCTGATTGGCCGCGACGCGGGCCATGATGGCCTCGGCGGTTAACGACGCTGGATTGGGTTGCGGACTTTGTGCGAACGAAGCAGAGGCTATCAGCAGGATCGCGCCACAACGAAATGCCGACATAGGCACAGAACCCCCTACTGACATTACGTTCAGGATGATAACGAAGTTCCCTAGGGACTTACTTCCCGGTAAATCCGGTGGTCTCAATGGGTCGACGCAACACTTTCCTGAAGTTTACTCGCAGGCGTCTGAAAACCCAAAGTTTGTCGTGGGCGTTGATTCAAGCGCAGCGCTACTTTGTTCA
>Ga0210394_10002449_pt1 | contig 25400 bp, 28 predicted proteins | sample IncBWC12MmetaG_FD_160121 | JGI IMG/M metagenome (GOLD analysis project Ga0210394, IMG submission 160121) | Forest soil microbial communities from Barre Woods Harvard Forest LTER site, Petersham, Massachusetts, United States - Inc-BW-C-12-M | ecosystem: Environmental > Terrestrial > Soil >...
CATCGGTGTCCGGACGGTGACCGGCCGGTGACCGGGCGGGCATCGGCTTGTGCCGAATCTCGGCGAGGTCGACGGCGACCAACGTCTTGCCGTCGTTTCCCCGGTGTCGCGGCAAGCGCAGCCGTTTGGTCACCGCCCGAGCGGCCTCGGCCGAGGCTCCAAGGCGTGCGCCAAGTTCCTGGTAGTTCAGCATCTCGACAGGCATCGGCAGTCTCCCGCAAAGCGACCGGATGGTGACTGGCCGGGCGCAAGCGTGCTGCTGAGTCGGTTAATGTTTCGTTGACGAAACCGGATCAATCAGGCCTGGGTCGTCACTGGGCGCCCGCGAACTTGACCCAATTCGAGACCGGCAGCTCGACCGCGCGACGAACTCATAGGCTTGCGTTAAGAACGGATATGGCAACACGGCAAGAACGTATCGATGCCTTCACGCATGAAGGCGTACCGCCTACCGACCAGCCGCTTGAGATCCTGTGCGAGGATCACGTCGGCACCTATGTCATTCCATTCCTGTGTCGATGGAACGACGGCGTTTGGCAAAGCGTCGATACAAGCCAGCGCATCGAAGCGACAGTCATCGGCTGGCGCGTGCGTTGAGGGGAAGGAGCGGCGTCGCGGACTGGAAGGAAGCGGCGGCGGGGTCCGGTGATTTGATAGAGTTTACCCGCCTTGCGCCGGGTGCTTTTCCAGCCAGCTGTTTATCATCGCGTGAGCGCGCAATTCCGCACTCTCACGCGGTCCGGTAATGACCTTCCCGGCCACTTCAATGCCCGCAGGATGAATGGCGACATACCATTGTTCGCGCTCGATCCGAGTGCGGATGGTATATCGGATGCCTCTGTGTTCCACAGCAACGAGTTTGGACCCAAATCAAAACCGGAGCAATGCCTCCGGAGCGGGATGGTTGGGCACCCCTTACACGGTGCGGGGCTTTGCCGGCGTCTGCTGAATCTCGCGCATGTCGCCGTGGTGCACGCTCGCCACCTGCCCATTGTTCCAGGCGATCGTGACCGCATCCCAGCTTGTTTCGGTAATAACGCCGCTGTCAGCGGCATCGCCTCGCCAATAGACGCGGGCGCCCTTCTTGAGAAGCTTGGATTCGTCGACTGTCATGGTCGCTCAACCCATTGGCGCGGTCGAATGGCGCTGGGTAGCGGTCCGCAGCAAGCACGTGGCGGATTGTTCAGCGTTGGACCTTGAGATTTTCCGCCGAGGACTTGCCGCGGTTGGCGACTTCCTCGTACTCGACGACCTGCCCTTCATTGAGGCCGCTGAGGCCGGCCTTCTCGACGGCGGAGATGTGGACAAAGACGTCCTTTCCGCCACCTTGCGGCTGAATAAATCCGTAGCCTTTTTGCGAATTGAACCACTTCACAGTGCCCCGTGCCATTCTCGATCTCCGCTGTTGGCAATCTAGGGTAACCTCACCGACACGAGATAACAACGGCGTTGTGTCGTTTTGTGCACGGAGGCGGCGCGGACCCTCAGCCAAAAATTACGTCATTGATTTGCCGGGATTTGCGGCGCGGTGGCTTGTTTGAGCCAGGAGAGGGGATCGGTTGTCCTCGTGTCCTCGGCGCGGCGTGTTCCTCGGTCAGCAATTTCGGGCACAGCGCGAAGTGGCTCCGCGCTGTTGCGATCTTCTCGCTTCACCGCCTTGCGGCGGCCTTGCGGCGACGAAGCTTCGTCCGCTCCGGGCTCAGACGTCGATGATCTCATACGAGCGATGCGGCGTGCTTTCGACGGCGTGGCCGTGTTCTTGCGGCGACGCCGGCAGTTGCAGCACGCTGGCGCGCTGGCCGGGAATGAGACGCGTGAGCATCACGATCTGCCCGCCGGGAAATTCGAGCGCGTCGTGGTGGACATGCGGATCGTCGGTGTTCACCTGGCGGAAGCGCGCCACCTTGTGCTCGACGCGGGCCCGGCCGAACAGGCTGAGGGCGCGCTCATAATCGACCGGATTCTCGAAGGCCAGCTCAGTCCCGGGCAACAGGCACACGGCGACATCGGGCTCGCCCACGGCGCAGAATCCGCGGGTGATCGTCCTCGCGAAGTCGGTCGCGACCAGCGTATCGCCGACCTGGGCCGGCCGCCAAGCCACGAGATGCAGACTATAATCGCACATGGGAAGTTACTCCTCTCCAGCGAACCACCGCAGCCATCGGGATGTTGAGGTGGCCGTTCCTCAAGCTGAACATCCGGGTTGGCCAAATGTTCCTGTCGGGTAGTGGGGCAGAGAGGTTGCCGAAAAATGCGGCGCGCCTGCCTTAATTAGGGCGCGTGTCATCCGGGGGCTCGCGTCGCTCGCGTTCCGATCAATTGATCGAAAAAGCCGCCGGCGGCCGCCAATCGTAGAGCCAATCATAGTGGTGCAGGAGCCGTGCGCCGCCGATCATCCGCATCGCGGTGTCGCGTAGCGCGCTCGCGCCGCCGCCGCGATGATAGCGCCTGCCGTTGCGCGCCGCCGCCTGTTGCACCTTCCAGGCGCGGGCACGGCGGAGCGCAGCATAGGTTCGCAGCGCCGCTTCCGCGTCATTCGGCATGCGCGCGAGACACTGCGCCGCCACCGCCGCGTCCTCGATCGCCATCGCCGCGCCCTGCGCCAGAAAGGGCAGCACCGGGTGGGCGGCGTCGCCGAGGAGCGCCACGCGTCCGCGCGACCAGCGCCAGATCGGCCGGCGATCGAACAACGCCCATTTGAGCCACGCTTCCGGCAGGTTGACGAGCGTGCGCGCCTGCGGCGTCCAGCCGGCGGCGGCGAGGCGCGGAATGAGATCGGCGCGGCCGGCGGGCTCGCTCCAGCCCGGCGCGTCCCAGGCGTCGGCGGTGATGACGACGATGTTGATCACGCGGCCGGCTTTGACCGGATAGTGAACGAGATGCGCGTCGCGCCCGAGCCAGAGATGGATCAGCGGCTGGCGGAATTCCGGCGCGACCTCCCTTGCCGGCACCAAGGCGCGCCACGCCGTGCGCCCGGCAAAGCGCGGCGGCGCGCGATGCCCGATCCGCTTGCGCACCAGCGACCACAATCCGTCGGCGCCGATGAGCGCGACGCCGTGCGCGTCGGAAACGCCGCCGCGCGCGCGCGCCGAAACCGTGAGCCCGTTGGGATGGGCGACGAAATCCTCGACCTGCATGCCGAGCTTGACGGTGATGTCGGGATGGCTCGCCGCGGCGGCGGCGAGGGCGGCCTGCAGATCGCCGCGATGGATCGCCCAATAGGGCGCGCCGTAGCGCTGCTCGGCATATTCGCCGAGCGGCATACGCACGATCTCGCGCCCGGTCACGCCGTCAAGGACGCGCAACGCCGCCGGCGCGACGGCCGAAGGCCGCAGCCGGCTCTCCAGGCCGAGATCGATCAAGATGCGCGCGGCGTTGGGCGAAAGCTGGATGCCGGCGCCGGTTTCCTCGAGCCGCTCCGCCTGTTCCAGCACGACGACGCGAAAGCCGTTGCGCGCGAGCGTCAGCGCCGCGGTCAAACCGCCGATACCGGCTCCGGCGACAATGATCGAGCGCGGGGACATCAGGGCGCCCGCTGAGCGCGGCCGCCTAAACGCGGATATCGTGCAAGGCGCATTCGGCCGGCCGCGCGGCATCGGCCGCGAGCGTCGGGTCGTGGCGGTAAAGGGTCGAGCAATATGGGCAAATGTACTCGGCATCGTCCCCCATGTCGCAATAGACATGCGGGTGGTCGAAGGGGGGCTTGGCGCCCACGCACATGAACTCCCGGGCGCCGATCTCGATGACCGCCACGCCGAGGTCGTTGTGGAAATGGGGAACGATGGTGTCCGCCATGCTCGCGTCCGCCTTGCCGGCGCACCATATCGGTCCGTGCCGCCGATTCCTAGGGCGCGGATCGGATCGCGCTCCGGCGGCCGGTTGTCAAAAGGCCGCAAATCGGATGTTAGGATGTTAGAATGACGGCGATGGGACAAGAAAGCGTGCGACGAACGGACGGCGAGCGCCCGCGGCAAAGCCGATTGATCCGATCGGTGCGCCACCCGCTATGCGCGCTCGCCGCCGCCGCGATCTTCGGGATTGCGGCATGGCCGCTCACGCGTGGTGCCCTCGATACCGCCCAGCAATTGGTCGCGGCCGACGATCCGGTCGCGGTGAGCGACCGTGCGCTTGAACGCGTCGCCTTCGATCGGAGCGTCGCCGAGCGCGAAATCCGCTCGGCGCTCGCCGCCGGCGATATCGATCTGGCGCAAAGCTTCCTTGAGCTTGCCGCCGATCGCGGCGTCGCCGTCGATCCGCTGCTCGCCGGCGGGATCGAGGAAGCGCGAGCCAAGGCCGCCACGCTCACCGGCACCGCCGGACGGTTCTTGCACGGACTGTGGACCGGCGAGCCGGTCGATCTTGCGAGTTTCGCCGGCACCGCGTTCGGCGATCTTTTCGTGTTCGGCGACATCCGCGACGCCACGCGCGAAGGCACGCGGTATCTCGCCGGCCAGCCGGCCGATCCATGGATCCTCGGCCTCGCCGGGATCGGCATCGCCATCACCGCCGGCACCTATGCGACGCTCGGCGCCGGCGCGCCGGCGCGGATCGGTCTCACCCTCGTCAAGGTGGCGCGCCGCACCGGCCGGCTCAACCCGGTCCTGGCGGTGCGCGCCGCACGCGAGGTGGTGAAGGTGGAAGAAGCCGGCGGCCTCGCCACGCTGGTCGGCGATGTCGGCCGCATCGAGAGCAAGGCCGGCGCGCAGGCGGCGCTCGACACGCTGCAGATTGCCGAGGAGCCGCGTGACGTGTCGCGGCTCGCGCGGCTGGCGGCGGCGAAGGGCGGCAAGACCCGCGCCATCGTCAAGCTCGTCGGCCGCGCCGCCATTGTGCTTTCCCTCGGCGCCCTCGATCTCGCCACTTGGCTCTTTTGGGCGGCGCTCATGCTGTTCGGCTTCGTCTCCTCCAGCAAGGCCGCGGTCGAGCGCATGACGCTGCGTCATCTCGATCGCCGCAAGGCGCAACGCGCCCGCACCGCCCAACTGCAAGCGGCGTGACTCGGGCGCGGACGCGCAAATCGAGCTCGATGAGCAACTGGTCGATCCGTTGCTCCGCTCTTATTTCAGCATCACCCAATCGGGTCGCAGCAACGGAAATGCGATCAGGCCGATGACCGCCGTGGCGGCTATCAGCAGCGGATTGCTCACCTTCCAGCGAAACAGGATCGCCAGCGAAGCGACCCCAATCAGTAAAGTCAGCCAATCGCCAATCGCGATGCGCCCGAGCAGAAAACACGCGCCGAGAATGGTTCCGATTGCCGCACCGTAAGCGCCCTTCACGAAACCCTGCACGTTTGGGTTCTTGCCGTGGCGGGCAAGGACCGGCGCCGCAACCAGCACGAAGATGAACGATGGCAGGAAAATTCCGACGGTCGCGACCAGCGAACCCCAGAAACCGGCGACGAGATAACCGACAAACGTCGCGGTAATCACGACCGGCCCGGGGCTGATCATCCCGACAGCAACCGCAACCAGAAACTGACGCTCGTCGAGCCAGCCATATTGCTCAACGAGGCCCTGTTGCAGGAACGGTACAATGACCAGCCCGCTTCCGAATGTCAGCGACCCGGCCTTCAGGAAAAACAGCAGCAACTTGCCGAGGATCGAGGTGGAAGCGACCGGCATCGCCGGCAACACCATCGGCGCCGCCACGATTTGCAGCAGGGTCGGCGGACGGCGGAAGATGTTTCCGTAATAGGCGATACCGACGCTGCCGGCGCCGATGAAAAGAACGGCAACCTCGGTTTGCAGGATCACCGTGACGACGAGGCATGCCGTCGCGATCAGCCATTGCAAGGCGTCGTCCATGCCGAGCCTGGCGAGCCGGTAACAGGAATGCAGGATCAGCGCGATCACAGCCGGGCTTACCCCATAGAAGATCGCGGTCACCGGCTTTAAGTCGCCGAGGTAGACGTAAAGCGCTCCCAGAGCGACGACGATCACGAAATTCGGAAAGATAAACGCCCATCCGCCCGCCCAGGCGCCCCAAAACCCGCCACGCAGATAAGAGACGTAGATGCCGACTTGGATTGCGAGCGGCCCAGGCATCGATTGGCAGATGGCGATCGCCTCGCGCATCTGCTCCTTGGTCAGCCAGCCGCGGTCGCCGACGAGTTCCTTCTCCATCTGGCCGACCAGCGCCACCGGCCCACCGAAGCCAAGGAGGCCAAGGCGCAAGAAGTAAGCAACGAGTTCGCCGAGGTGCCGTTTTGTCGGAGTAGTCACTTTAAGTCCCGATCGGCTTGTGCGGCTCAGCTCTTTGTGGCGGCCTTATCGATCGCCTCGCGCAAGCCCTTTGCCAGCTTCAGCGCATCGTCATTCGCCCAGAAATGCACGAAGAACAGCCGCGGCTGTTCGTCCAGCATGTGGCTGTGGATTGCGGTCACATCGATGCCGTTCGCCCGAAACGCGCGGATCACGGGATTCACCTCCTCGCCCGTCAACACGAAATCTCCGGTGATCGCGGCCTTGCCGTCGCCGGTTGGCTGGAAGTTGATGGCGATTGCAACTCCGGTCGGACCCGGCGGAAGCGTCATGCCCATCTCGGTGACGGGGTCGCGGCGCGGAACCACGAACTGATAAACGCCGCCATTCGCCCGTCCTTTCACGCCGATCGTCTCATCGAGTTTCGCCGTGTCGAGATCGATCGCCGGCGGAGACGCCGCGGCGGCCGGTGGCGGATTGAAGGGCGTCTTGCTCTCCGCCAGCGCGGCGCGAAGGGCTGTCGCGATCTTCACCGGGTCACCCTGACCGCCGACGTGCATGTAAAACGTGGCAGGGCTGGCCCGCAGCAGATGATTGTGGATTGCAGTGATGCTCAGGCCGCTATCGATCAGTTTTCTCATCACCGGGTTGATCTCGGTTTCAAGCAGCACGAGATCGCCCATGATCATCACGCCACCATGCGCGGGAACGAAGGCGACCCAGCCGCCGAGAGCGAAAGCCGGCTTGAGCGTGACGCCGTCGAGCGTGACGTCGAGATCGGTGCGCGGAAAACCGTAGCGGTGGATTTCGCCGCTCACGGCGGCCGCCTTGCCGAGCGCGGCATCGACCTGCTTCCAATTGATCTCCTCGGCGCCCGCCGTATTCGCGGACACGAGCGCAAGACCGGCAAAAGCCAGCGAAAAAAACTTAACCATGCGTACCTCCTCTTGATTGAATCATCGGCCCATCGACGCCCCAGACCCCTTCGGTCGGCGTCAATTCGGGTTTCCGTCTGCAGACTTGGCGAATTTCATTCAGATCGACGCAGCGTCGAATCCGCCAAAAACCGGCGATTCGGTTGCTCATCGTGGGGTGCTCGCGCGCCGCGCGCTTGCCCGGCGCTGCTTTGGCGCCGAGACGCGAATACCAATTGTGCCTGGAAATCGAGGGCCGCCTTCCGTCCACGCGCAATCTCCTCGTCAAGCGAGTGATGCGCAGAGCTTGGACGTAAGCGCCGTCTAAAGGGGAGCCTGCTTTTCCCCGTCGATGAAATTAGCGCAAGGGTAGACGCCGAGCAAGTAGCAACGAACCGGCTCAGGCTCGGCCTGCCGCTTCGCTCCGCGCCAGCAAGTCCTTGTAGTCGCGCGGATCGAGCGGAGTGAACAGCCAGTCGAACAGCCTTCGGTGTTGGTCGGCCGGCGGCAAGCCGAGATCGCGCAACAGTTGGTCGAGATAGCCGAAAGTAAAGGGCGTGACATAAAACCCGGCTTCCACCCTGGTCGACAGCAAGCGTTTGCGCAGGTCGATCTCCTCGCGAATTGTCGCCATCATCGCCGTACGATCGGGTAGGCGCAGGCTTCCCTCCATGAACCGAACCAGCCAGACCGCGCCAACTTCGGCCGCGAGCTGACAGGCACCCACACCATTGTAGCCGTTGAAGCCCATCGCTGGGATATCGGGATTCACCAATGAGCGATAAATCAAGATCGCGCCGTCCTCGTCGATCAGCGCCGCTTCCTCGCGTTCGCTGAGGAACGGCCGTCGTTGCCGAAAGCCGGTCGCGAGAACGACGGTCTGCGCTGCAATGCGCGTTCCGCTGTCGAGTTCGATCCCGGATCGCGTGAAGCGCGCGAGCGCGCCGCGATGCAAGACGATGCTGCCGTTGCGCACCGCCCTCAAATTATCCACCGCGAGGGTAACGCAGCCGCCGGTCCGCAGCAGCGGAACTTCGGGCCGCAACTCGGGCGTAAGCATTCCGAGCTGCTTGCCGATGATATGCTCGGCCAGGCGGGCGTAGATGTTGACCAACGGGCTGAGCCGGGTGTGCAAAAAGCGTCGCGCCCAACGCATGTCGGGATGCGGGTACCAGATTTCGGTGAACCGGCTCAGGATGAAATGCTTGATATTGACGCGTCCCCAAATGCGATGCGGGACTTTCCAGGGGATGCGCCGCGCCACGATGGCGCAAGAGCGAGCGCGCTCGAGGCAGGCTTCGGCGATATCGAGCGCGGATTTGCCAAATCCGACGACGAGGACCGATCGCCCCTCGATCTGATCGAGCTCGCGGAGCGCGGACGAGTGGAGCACTTGTCCGCCGTTTGCTTCAAACTCATCGCGACCGGCAAACTCCGGGATGCTCGGCTCCGAGAAAACTCCGTTGCAAACAACGACGAAATCGAAGTCTTGCGCAATTTCGCTGTCGGTTTCGAGATCGCGAACGTCGACCCGCCACCCCGGCGCACCGTCCGGGCGCGGGTGAATACTCTGCACCTCCGTTGAAAAGCGGATGGTTCGATCGACCCCGAAGTTCTTCGCATAGGAGACCAAATACTCATACACCTGCTGGCCCGAAGGAAACTCCGGGTAATGCGACGGCATCGGATAATCGGAAAAACTATAGCATTGGCGCTTGGTCTGCAGGCGCACTCCGGGATAGCGGGATTGCGGCGCCCACACGCCGCCGAGGGCGGCGCGCCGCTCGAACACGGTCACCGCGTGCCCTCGCGACAGGAACACTTTGGCGGTCGCCAGCCCACTGACGCCGGCTCCGATGATGCAGACGCGCTTCTCGTCCATAATATCGCTTTCGACCATCGTCGTTCATCCGATCGGCGAAGGTTCCGAGAGGCTTACTTTCGGTTGCGGGCCTGAGTGCCGTCTAATAGCATGACTTTTCCGTTGTCATTTAACAAAGAACGCTCCACTCGATTATGGGCGGATCGCACGGTGCTGTCTGGAGCGGGCGTTGGGTCGTCGGGTTCGGGAAATGGCGGATATCCCGCTCAATGTTCGTATCGCGTTGTTGCGGCAGCATGGGTCGTTCGTCCAAGCCTATTCGGCGGCGGTGCAGCATAACCTTCTGCACTACGGCGACGAGCGCGGCTTCATTTCGTACAAGAAGATCTGGGGAACTGCGATGGTGCTGGCCGACCCGGTCGCGCCACCGCAGCTGGTCGATGATTTGGTCGGCCGGTTTGTGCGCGATAATCCCGACGCCGTTTTCTGGCATATCTCGCGCTCACTGGCGAGTTGCCTGGCGGCGCGCGGTTTCCTGATTAATGAATTGGGAGTCGAGACCCGGCTCGATCTCGCCAGTTACAGCTTTGCGGGGAAACGAAAGCGCAACCTGCGCAAGGCTGCAAGTCGCATGGCCAGACTGGAATATGTAACCAAAGAATGTTCGCTGGCTTCGGTCGATATCAAGGAAGTTAAGGCAGTATCCGATCTTTGGCGGCGGACCAGGACCTTTTCGCGACGCGAACTGGGCTTCCTGATCAGGCCGCTTGTCTTGGAAGAGGAGCCGGACGTGCGGCGGTTTTTCGCCTTTGATCGCGACAGCAAACTGGTCGGCTTCGGCTTCTGCGATCCGATGTATGCTGGCGGCGAGGTGGTGGGATATTCGATTTCCACTCGCAATCGTCCCGATGTCGATTTCATGGTCGGGCATGCCCTCAAGCGCTGCGCCATTGAAACCTTTCAGAAGGAGGGAAAAAAGTGGTTGTCGCTCGGTCTTTCACCGGCGGAGGGCATCGAAGACCAGGATTTTGTACGCGACTGGCTGACCCGGCGCGCGCTGCGCTTTGCCTATACCAGTCGGCTGTTCAACAGATTCGTTTTTCCCATGCGGGGCCACGCCGTGCACAAGAGACAGTTCGGCGGCATCACCGAGCAGACCTATTTGGCACTTCACGCAGCGCCGAGCCTGCCACACCTGCTCAAGGTGTTTGGCGCGGTTTTTAATTAGGTCGGCTTTGGCCTCATCGACGGCGGATTGGCAATGTCCGGGCGACGTCTGCCTTGCCCGTGACACCGGTCGTATCGATTGGGCGCGACGAACCAGGGCAAACGGCCGGCGGAATTTGCGGATATTCAGTTGATGCCGTGGATGATAGAGCTTAACCACTGCCGATCCACCTTCTTGGCAAAGTCGAAGGAAGGTCGGGAGGTCAAGGGGGAAGGCGCGGATGGAGACCAACGCATCGGATGAGAGCCGGCGCCCCGAGGCGACAAAGAGCCGAGCAGGTCGGCCGTTTGCCCTTCTCGCTTGCTGCATTTACATCGCCGCCTTCCTCACCGGCGCGATCGTGATGAGTTTCGAAATGCTGGGATCGCGCTATCTGGGTCCGTATTTCGGAAGCGGCATCTACACATGGGCAGCGTTGATCTCGACGGTGTTGGCTGCATTGTGTGTCGGCTATTTTCTCGGCGGGTTGCTGGCTGACCGCCATCCGTCGCCTCGCGTCCTCGGCACAACGATAATGATCGGGTCGGTCTATCTGTTGTTGTTGCCTGCGTTTGCCGACCCGGTGCTGCAGTTCTTCGTTTGGCACATCGATGATATCCGGCTTGGCAGCATCGTTTCGGCGCTGGCAATCATGTTGTTCCCGGTCACATTGCTCGGGATGTATTCCCCCTTCGCCATTCGTCTGCTGCTGCGCTCGGAGCACAATTCCGGCGTCGTCTCGGGGACCGTCTACGGCGTCTCCACGGCCGGCAGCATCCTCGGCACGCTGGGGACGACGTTCTTCCTCATCCCGCTGATCGGGTCGCGCGCGATCACTTTTACGCTGGGAATTCTGGGAGTTTTCGCGGGGGCGCTGCTGGTCGGCGCTACCTGGTCGAAGTGGCGTCAGGCCCGGCTTGGTGCGCTCGCCCTATCGCTGGTCTCCTGCGGATTGTTGTTGCCGATCTCGTCCGTTAACGCCGAAGACCCGTTCGATGCGACCATACGCACCGAGATGCTGACGCGCAAAGGCGGCCAGATCGCCCACCTCGAAACCGTGTACAACGACATCTTCGTCAGCAAGGACGCGACCATTCTCAAAATGTCGTTCCAATGGAAGGGCTGGTACTTCCACGAATCCGAGGTCAATCTGGCGGATCCCGACGATTTGCCGATGCTATACGCGCGCGTCATGAGCACTGCCGCGATCTATCCGCAGGACATCAAGCGCGTGCTCGTCCTCGGGCTCGGCGCCGGATCAATCCCGGTCTATCTGGACCGCTTTCTCCCCGACGCCACGATCGATACCGTCGAGCTCGATCCGGGCGTGATCGATGTCGCCAAGAAATATTTCGGGCTTCGTGAAACGAAACGGTTTCATCTCATTGAGAGTGACGCCCGCGTGTTTTTGAACCGGCACACCGAGCCATACGATCTCATCATGGTGGATGCCTACACCGGCAGTTACATTCCTTTTCATCTGATGACGAAGGAGTTTTACCAACTGGTGCGCAATCGTCTCACGCCGCACGGCGTGGCCGCAATAAATATTCTTCCCGCTGAAAAGCTCTTCGACAGCAACGTTCGCACGTTGAAGCTCGCCTTCGACGAACTCGATTTCTTCAACTCGGGCGACCGGGTCAATTCGCTGTCGAATGTGATCGTTCTCGGGCGTCTCGATCCCGCCACTGCGGCGGAGACGCTGCAAAAAGCCGTCGCCGCCCAGGATCGCTACAAGTTCCGCTTCGACGTTGCGAAGCTCGTGACCGCTACCCGGATGGAAACTCCGAAGGCGGCGAAAGGCGAGATTCTCACCGACGATTTCGCGCCGGCCAACGTCTTCGACGCGTATGGCCGCCGTTACCGGCGGCAGAGCCGGCCGGAAGATCCGCAAGCAAGCCCGCAACAGTAGCCGGGTTTTGGCGCCCGCCGCGAACACCGGCGTCGGCGGCGGAATTTATAAGTCCACGTGCTAGCTCAGGCAGACCGGATAAGAGCCAAAGCCGCGGAAGCGGGCGCGGCCGGTGCGCGTCGGCGCGCCCGCGGGCGCGATCCGCGCAAAGCGCTGCAGCAACCGGCCGATCGCAACCTGCGCCTCCATGCGCGCGAGCGACATCCCGGCGCAGGCGTGAATGCCGGTGCCGAAGGCGAGATGGCGGTTAGGCTCGCGCCTGATGTCGAGGCGATCGGGCTCGGTGAACTGGCCGGGATCGCGATTGGCGGCGCCGATGCAGATATGCACATAGCTGCCAGCTGGAATAGCGACGCCGCCGAGCCGCGTATCCTTGACGGCGCGCCGATTGCCGAGCTGGTTCGAGCTCTCCATGCGCAGGAACTCCTCGACCGCGGTCTCGATCGCTTGCGGATGCTCGCGCAGATCGCGCATCGCGTCGGGATGGCGGATGAGAAGGTCGACGGCATTGCCGATGAGATTGGTCGTGGTCTCGTGCCCAGCATTGAGGAGAAAGATGCAATTGTGCAGGAGCTCGAGCTTGGAAAGCCGCTCGCCTGGCGCGCTCGCTGGAGAAAATTCGCTGGCGTCGGTCAGCGTGGAGAGGATTTCCGCCGGATCGTGCTCCGCGTTGTCCAGCCGGCCGGCAATGATGCTGCTCAGATAATCCTTGAAATCCGCGACCGCGGCGACGCCGGCGGCAAATTTCTCCGGGCTCAGCACCGGCTCTAGCGCGCCGAGGATGGCGAGCGACCAGCCGCGCAGCGGCCCGCGCTCGTCGGGCGGGATGCCGAGCATGTCGCCGATGAGCGCGACCGGAATGGCGGCGGCGAAATCGGCGATGAGATCGATCTCGCTGCGCGCGGCCGCCGCCGCCAGCAGGCGATCGACCAGCGCCTCGATGCGCGGCTGCAGCGCGCGCAGCGCGCGCGGCGTGAATGCCGGCGCCAAGAGCTTGCGCACCCGCGTGTGATAGGGCGGGTCGTTGAAGACGAGGCTCGTGGTGTGATGCTCGTAGAGCAGGCTGTCGGAAAAATTCGGCCGGAAGTCGAGCTTCTTGTCCGAGCTCCAGGTTTCGGTGTCGCGATAGACGGCAAGGCAGTCGTCGTACCGCGTCAGGAAATACGATCCGTCCGCCATCAGGTGGATCGGGTCGAATTGGCGCAGCGCCCGGTAGGTCGGATAGGGATCCTCGAGGAACTCCGCGCTCAGCTTGCGCAGATCGAAGTCGGCCGCCGCGGCGCGCGGGGCGGGCTCGGCCGCGGCCGAGGCCGTGCCGATCACTGCTTGACCAGGGAGCAAGCCGGATTGGGCGGCCCGAACGCCTGCTCGCCCGGGATATGCGCGAGGATCTGGTAGTAGTCCCAAGGGTATTTCGAGTCCTCGGGCTTCTTCACCTGCACCAGCAGGAGATCGTGGATCATCAGATTGTCTTCGCGCAGCCGTCCGTTGCGGGCGAAGAAGTCCTCGACCGGCGTTTCGCGCATCTTGGCGGCGACCTTGAGCGGGTCGTCGGTGCCGCTCGCCTTGACGGCGTTGAGGTAGTTCATCACCGCGGAGTAGGTGCCGGCCTGCCACATCGTCGGCATCCGGTTCATCTTGGCGAAGAAGCGCTTCGACCAGGCGCGGGTCTTGTCGTCCATGTCCCAATAGAACGAGGTGGTGAGCACCAGCCCCTGCGCGGCTTGCAGGCCGAGCGCGTTGACGTCGGTGATCACCACCAGGAGGCCGGCCATCTGCTGGCCGGCTTTGAACACGCCGAACTCGCCGCCGAGCTTGATCGCATTGATGTTGTCGGGCGGACCGCTGGCGATGCCGATGATCTTCGCCTTCGACGCCTGCGCCTGGAGAATGAACGAGGAGAGATCCGGCGTGGCGAAAGGATGCGACACCGAGCCGAGCACCTTGCCGCCATTCTGCGCGATCACCGCCGAGGCGTCGCGTTCCAGCGCATGGCCGAACGCATAATCGGCGGTGAGGAAGAACCAGGTGTCGCCGCCGCGCTTGGTGACCTCCTGCGCGGTGCCGACCGCGAGCGCATGGGTATCGAACACCCATTGCATGGCGTAGGGCGAGCAGAACTTGCCGTGGAAATCCGCCGTGCCGGTCGATTGGGTGATGAACAGCTTCTTCTTCTCGTTGGCGACGTTTTGCACCGCGAGCCCCACGGCCGAGACCGGTACGTCGACGATCAGGTCGACCTGGTCGCGGTCGTACCATTCCCGGGCAATGCCGGCGGCGATATCGGGCTTGATCTGGTGGTTTGCGGAGACCACCGCGATCGGCTTGCCGAGAACGGTGCCGCCGAAATCCTCGACCGCCATCTGCGTGGCCGCGATCGACCCGGCGCCGGTCGGCGTCTCCGCCGGCCCGGAGAGATCGGTGAGGACGCCGATCTTGACCACATCGTCGGAAACCTGCGCGCCGGCGAGGCCGCTCCAACAGAGCAACAGTGCCGTGCACGGGACGAGCCAGCTGCGTCGCATCGCTTCCTCCCTGGACGCCAGCCGCGCGGGCGGCCGTCGCCGATATGAAAGCGCCGACTTTAAAGCAAGCGGCGCGGAAGCGGAATGACCGCTCCCGCGCCGGCGACTGGTGAGGGGCGTCGCTGCCGAGACGAGGCTACAGGTCCGGATTCCACGCCACCGGCACCCAGGCATAGCCGGTGCCGGCCTTGGCGACATGGCCGATGCCCGGGAAGGCGATATGGGTGCCGGCAACCATCAACCGGTCGGTCGCCGTCATGTCGAACACCTTCTTGCGGGTCGCAATCGCGGTAGGCGGTTCGAAGTCGAACGCGATCGATCGATCCGGCTCGGGGAATTGCAGCGCCGCGTTGTGGACGATGTCGCCCCAAAGCAGGATCTCGCCGCCGGTCGGGTGCAGCCGCACCATGCTGTGGCCGATGGTGTGACCGGGTGCGTGCACGGCGGTGATGCCCGGAATGAGCTCGGCGCCGTCCTTGAAGGTGTGCACCTTGCCGGCGTCGGCGTAAGGCTTGAACGCCGCGCGGCCGAGTTCCGCAAACCCTTTCCAGAACGGTTTCGCGTCGGGCACCTTGATTTCACCCTCGAGCCAGAATGCATGTTCGTCGGCGTTGACGTGCACGCTTGCATTCGGGAACGCGACCTTCTTGTCCGGTGTCAGCAGGCCGGCGGCATGGTCGGGGTGAATGTGCGTAATCACGACCGCGTCGATCGCGGCCGGATCGACGCCGGCGGCGGCGAGGCTCTTGAGCGTCCGGCCCAGCGTCGGGGCGAAGACGTTCGAGGTGCCGGTGTCGACGAGGACGAGCTTGTCACCGGTATTGACCAGCCACTGATTGACCGGAGTAGGGGTCGCGTCCGGGAGGAAAGCCGCCTGCAGCAATTTCGCCGCGCCGGCCGGATCCCCGGAATAGTTCTTCGACTCGATCGGCAGCCAACCGTCATTGAGCACGGTGACTTCGAAGGCGCCGACCTTCATGCGGTAGACAGTGGCGACCTGCGCGCTATCCTGTGGCGCCTTGGCGACGGCCGGCAAAGCCGGAAGCACGGCGCCGCCAAGTGCGGCCAGTCCAAACGAACGACGAGTGAATGTCATCGGTCTCCTCCTTGATTGAGGGCGCGCGCATGCCCGGCCAGGGGGCCTGCGACCACGCCATTTGTTTTGGAAGCCTCTTGCGTTGGAAAAGAACATCCCGGCATTGGCTGCGGGCAATTTTTTGTTGACGTTACGTGCCCTTAGCGGTGGGGTCAAGAATGCAAATCTTCGTGAGATTGACGCTACGGCAATCCTGACAATCTTGTTAGTTTCGGCCTTCGCCGCGTACGTCGGATCGCGCCGATGGACTATGGTCGCGGCATGCCGCGGTTCGCGCATGAGGACGTGGAGATCGCCTTTCTCGACGAAGGCGAGGGCGAGCCGATCGTGCTCATCCACGGCTTTGCGTCCAACAAGGAGGTGAACTGGGTCGCTCCCGGCTGGGTGACGACGCTCGCCCGCGCCGGACGCCGCGTCATCGCGCTCGACAATCGCGGGCACGGCCAATCGACCAAGCTCTATGAGCCGGCCGCCTATCACAGCGCGATCATGGCGCAGGACGTGCGCGCGCTCCTCGATCATCTGGCGCTGCCGCGCGCCGACGTCATGGGCTATTCGATGGGCGCGCGGATCGCTGCGTTCCTGGCGCTGGCCGATCCGCAGCGCGTGCGCGCCGCGGTACTCGGCGGGCTCGGCATTCACCTCGTCGAGGGCGTCGGCTTGCCGGAGACGATCGCGCTTGCGCTCGAGGCGCCGACGCGCGCGGAGGTCACCGATCCGACCGGCTTCATGTTCCGCAGCTTCGCCGAGCAGACCAAATCGGATCTGCGGGCGCTGGCCGCCTGCATGCGCGGCTCGCGCCAGACGCTGAGCGCCGCCGAGGCCGGCCGCATCGCGGCGCCGCTCCTCGTCGCCGTCGGCAGCAAGGATCGCATCGCCGGTTCGCCGCAGGAACTCGCCGCGCTCATTCCCGGCGCGCGGGCGCTCGAGATTCCCGGCCGCGATCACATGCTCGCGGTCGGCGACCGGCTATTCAAGCAGGGCGTGCTGGAATTTCTGGCGCAGCGGCCGTGAGCCGGCTTACTCCTTGTAGTTCTTCGCCAGGTATTTCACCGCGGCGTCGCTGAGCAGACGCCGGTCGCGCTCGCCGCGCTGCGCCATCTCGATGATGCATTTGGCCAGTACCTCGCGCGCGCCGCGCTCATAGGCCGGCCGCGCCAGCGTGCTGCCCGAGCGCTTGATCTCCTCCCAGGCGTCGTCGAAGGCCGCGCTCAAAATCTCCACGGCCTCGGGATCGAAGGAGGAGGAGTTGCCTAACAGCGGAATGATGGACAATGACGCCACTCCTCACGACGCACGAGCGCGGGCAATCTTGCGCGCAGGCAGTCTTGCCGCCGACGTCATTTATGGCACCCTCAGCACCCGCGGCACCGTCACTATAGGCGGTAGGATGGTACGCCCGAACTGTGACAATGGCGATTGCAAAATCACCGGCGCCGCAGGCATGCGATCGCGGGTCTTGATCGCGCGCCGAACAGGAATTTTTGCTGCGTTCATGCGGGCGATGCCGGCTGTCCCCCATTGCCGGTAAAGTTCCAGGCACCGCATAAGTTCCAGCCGCCGCAAGCCGCCGTGGTTTGCTTGATCACCGCTCGTCGGCGAGTCTGGGGCGGGGTATGGCGATGGCTTGTTCGACCTCCGCCGCTTTTTCCATCAGTTCGACGCCGAGCGCTTCAAGCGCCTGCGACGTGGAGCGGTCGGGACAGGTGCGGGCGAGCGCCACGCAATGATGCGCCTGCTCGCGGAGATATTCGGCGGTGACGTGCATGGCGCGGCCGCAATCGCTGTTGAGGAAGGCAACGCCGGTATCCCCGGACTGGTTCCAGCGCGATCGCGACGGAACCGCGCGCGGCGGCGCGCCGTCGCATCACGCCCAAGGAGGGGAAAAGCCGTGCCTGCAGCCGGGATCCCTGCCGCATGCGCCCTGCCGACACGGGGTCGAGCCCGATCAGTCCGGCAAAAGATTGTCGTAGAGGAGGCCGGCCAGCATGCGCCTGAGCACGAAAAGAAAGAGAAGCACCCCAGCGGTTTTGTACCAGCCGAGGCCGAGCATGAAGGCTGCAGGGAGAAGCAGCATCAGCGAACGCCCTGTTGGAGTGTCGAGCTTATAACCGAGTCGCACCGCGCAACGTGAGGTTTTGTTGCCGGAGCGACAAAATGCGCGGCCGCCGGCCGCCTCACTGCGGGCGGCGCGGTCTCCACCATTTCTCGCGCTTCCTCTTGCTCTCGCTGGTGAAAGCCAGAATCTGCTCGGCGAACTCGTAGCTGTGGGCGAGTTTGAGCCAGCTCTCCTCGAGCGCGCGGAAATCCCGGCGCGTCTCCTCGTCGAAGGCGGTTTGTGCCCTGCGCGCGCAGACTTCTGCGCGCTGGTAGCATTCGCGGACTTCCCGGCTGAGGGTTTGCAACATGCGGGCCCCGTCGGCTAACCGCGGAGGCAATGCGAACGGGGAACTAAAGTTCCATGGACCGGAACAGTCAATGGACCAGAGCAGTCAACGGAACAGAACAGTCAACGGACCAGAACAGTCAACGGACCGGAACAGTCCAGGTATCGTCTATTCCACGTCCGACAGCATTGCGTCGGGCCGTGCCGGGCCGAGCGTCCTGCGTACCAGAGGATGTTCGGCGATCCCGCGGATCGGGCGCCTGACCAGCCGTGCGGTGCGGTCGGCAAGGTCGAGCCAGGCCTCGGCCATGAGAAAGAGGCGTGTCTTGTCGGCGCGATCCGCGGTTCCGTTGGCGAGGTCGAGACAGGCGGCGGCGAAGCCTCGATAATCGTCTACTTTGCCCATGGGGTTGGCGTCCCCAATTCGAGTGCAGGTCAAGGATAAGTCGGGAACCCACAATGCGTTCCCCTGAAATCGGCGCTCCAGGCGCCCCGCTCGGCACCAGAGCGCCGCCGGCGCGATTTTTAGAGCTGGGCTTCCTTCTGCAGCCGGTCGCGCGCGGCGATGTAGACCGTCTGCGCCTCCTCGAATTCGAGCAGCAGGGTGCGCGCGCCGCTATTGTCAAATCCGTCGCGCTCGAGCTGGGCGACGATCTCGCGCTGGCGCACGACATTCTGGGCGCCGAGCTCGACCTGCTCCTGGGCTCTCGCCAGATGCTGCAGGACGAGGTCGCGGTCGATCTTGGGGCGGTCGATCTTGGACATGACGGCATCCTCTATCGGGCGACGGGCCTAGAGCCGTGCCCAAGATGTGTCGGCAAAGATGTAATAGAGGCGAAGGCCGATTTAAATCGGGACGAGGGCGAAGGAGGAGGGCCGTTCCCAGCCAAGCGGCCAAGGCGGTCAAGGCGGCCAAGCCGGGGCTTTATAACTCCTGGTGCCGATGCATGCCGCCGCGCAACCGCGGGGCTGTAGACTAATGTTCTCGTTATGTTCTAGTCAGGCCATGACCTATCCCCGCCGATTTCCGCCGCCCTGGACCATCGAGGAGCGCAACGAGTGCTACATCGTGGTCGATGGTGCGGGGCAGAAGCTCGCCCACCTCTATTTCGAGGACGAGCCGATCCGCCGAGGCATATTGCAGCGTCTCGGCAAGGACGACGCCTGGCGCATCGCCCGGGCGATCACCCGGATTCCGGCGTTGCTGCGCCGCGATTGAAATGTTCGGGGCGGCGAATGGCCGGCGGCCGGCGCGCCGCCGCGGCGCCGGGTCCTCCGCCGGTCATGCGCCTTTAGCGCGGGAAGCAGGCGGGGATCGTCGTGCAGTCGCCGCCGGCGAACGAAAAGCAGGGCCGGCCGGCTCCCGGATCGCCGGCGCTCTCCAGCGCGTCATCGGAGATTTCGTGGATGAGGATATCGTCGTCGGCGTGGTCGAGATTGCTCACTTCATTGTTCATGGCGGCGATCCTTTGCCCGAACGTGCGGTCTCCAACATAGCCACTTTATCGCAGCTTGATGCAATCTGAAATCGATCGCGCTGCGAAAGGGGAAGCGCTCGGATACGCAAAAGTGCCGACAAGTTGCCCGCTCATCCGGGCTACGCCGCTATTTTCAAGCTACGCGCGACTCGGGGACGTCTCCCCCGGCATGACCGATACCGTTCTGATCAATCGGAGGCTCGCCGGCGCCAGCAGCAGCAACGCCCACGTCATCAGCCCGACGAGCTTGAGCCAGTTCCACGGCACTTCGAGCAAGATCATCGACAGCCATGCGGTAATCACCCAGCCGATCATGGTGCCGGTGACGACTTGCCGGCCGGCGCGCCGCCAAGTCTCGAGCATCAGCACGGCCATCAGCGGCAAGGCGAAAGCGACATAGTTCGGTTTCGCCGCTAAAATCATCAGCGGGATGGCGGCGGACAAAACCGCACCGGCGACGAGCAGCGGATAGCCCTTGGTGGGCTGCGCGCCGCGCACAGTCCAGAAGCCGCCACGCCCAAGGACGGCGACCGCGGCAATGACAATCGCGTCGAAGAGATATTGCAGCGCATTGGCCCAAACCGGCAATGGCGCTTGGTAAAACGCCTCGCCGGCGACGATCCGCGCCACCAGCGATCCGACGCTCACGTTCGAATACGCTCCCGGAGAAACTTCGCTGGCGATCTTGTGCGACATCGATCCGCTGATGATGCCGGAAAGATGCTTCGTCCACATCGCCCGATACAAATCCAGCGTTTCGGACGGCCCAACGCAGATTATCGGCAAGGCGATCAATAGAACGCCGCACCAAGCCGCCGCCCAGAACATGAATCGCCAATCGCGGCGCAGCGCCGGAATAATTCCGAGCGCGAGCGGAAACACCTTGATCGTGATGGCGATGGCCAGCGCCAGCGCGGCCGACGCCGCACGGTTCTCGACGTACAGAACAAAAAACGCGACGATGAGCAGCAGCAGCATCGGCGTCACCTGGCCGCGCCCCAATCCGTCGCCGACGAACGGCAGCAGCGCCAGAACCGGACCGAGCCGGAGCAGCGACGGGCCGCGAAGCGGTCCGGTCAGCGCCGGGCGAGGCTGAAAGCGCTCCAAGGCGCCGGCCCAGATATGAACCGACAGGATCAGGCATAAGGTATTGAGCAGGTACCAAATCACGACCGACGCCGCGTAAGGCAGCGCCCACGCCGGCTGAGGATGGCCCGGAATTGGATTGGCAAACGGCGCCATGAACAGCGCCAGCGTCGGCGGGTAGTGGTAGGTCCAGCCATGGTCGTCGAAGACTTGGTAGAGCGGATAACCCGTCCAGACCGCCCAGCCGGCGCGAAACAGGACTCGCACGTCGCCCTGCCCAAACCAGACGGTCTTGCGATACGCGATCGGAAGAAAGCCGAGCGCCAGCGCGGCAACGAGGGCGATCGCCAGCCAGTCCGATCGTCGCAGGCGCGATAGGGTGTTGAACATAACCTCTCTGCTCATGACGGCGAAACGTCGGACGGACTTGACGATGCACGCGTCAATTGACGCATTGCGAAAGCTTCATTCGATCACTTCGTCGGCGGTGGCGAGCAGAGATTGTGGGATGGTCAGTCCGAGCGACTTCGCGGTGTTGAGGTTGATCGCGAGCTCGAATTTCGTCGGCAGCTGCACAGGCAGGTCCGCCGGCTTCTCGCCTTTGAGGATGCGGTCGAGATAGGATGCCGCTCGGCGCAGCAGATCGGGAAGGTCCACTCCGTAAGCAACCAATCCGCCGGTTTGCACGAACAGTGACGAAAAATACACTGCGGGGACGCGATTGCGGGCGGTCAGAGCGACGATTATTTCGCGCTGAGTTTTTGCTGCCGTGAATAAATCCGGCGAGACGATAAGGCCGGTATCGGGCGTCCGCGCCAGATCGGCGATCGCTGCTTCGATGTCCTCGCCGCTGCCGATGTGGACGACAGCAAGCGGAAGTGCCAGCGAGGCCGACGCAGCTTCCAGCGATTTGATGTAGAAAGAGGATTGTGGCGCGGTCTTCGGATTGAACATAACGGTGACGCGCGTCGTTCGTGGCGCGATCTCCTTGAGGATTTCGAGATACTTTCCCCCGACCGAAGCTTCGATATTGATGAAGCCGGTCGCATTGCCGCCCGGATGCGGCAGACTTTGCACGAAACCCGAGCCAACCGGATCAGTCACGACGGCAAACACAACCGGAATTGTCTTGGTCTCGCGCAAAATGGCCGCCGTCGCCGTCGTTGACGTGACCTGAATGACGTCGGGCTTCAGTTCCACAAGTTCCCTTGCAATCATTTGCAAGCGGTCGGGATTGGGATCGCCCCAGCGCAGGTCGATCCGAAGATTGGCGCCTTCCTTCCAGCCGAGCTTCTCCAGGCCTTCACGGAGCGCTTTTAGCCACCGTTCACCCTCGGGATCGCTTTCCGGCAAACCGATCAGCACGCCAAGCCGCGGCGTGCGGCCGGACTGCGCCCAGGCGACGCCTGGCCATACCGCTGCGCTCCCGAGCGCGGATATGAATTGCCGTCTGCCAATGCCGATTGTCATTTGCCCTTGCGCCCAACGGGCCGCTGCAACGAGGGGAGGGTACCACGCCCTGCTGGCGCCGAGGAATGTCCGCTTCCAGGAGCAAGCGGTCATTGACCGACCGTTGCTTGTCGCGGCGAAATTAGCCGACGAGACCAGCCGTGAGCGGAGCGATATGCGGAACCCCAAGCAGCGAAGGGGTCCCGGATTTCGCTCCGCTCATCCGCGCTATGCCGCTTCACTCTTTCTTGGCGGAATCGGGTACCGGTCTCTTGATGCAAAAACTAGACCCGCCTCTGCCGGGCTCGTTGCATGTCCATTCTGGCCCAAAGCCAGAAGGCGGACGCCAATTGGGATATTTGAAATAGACCCACAGCGAGAAAACGACCACGGCGGTGCCGAGGACGACCGCCATGATGTCACCAAGCCGAAAAGCTCGTCGAGCCGGCTTCATCGCTTTGCTCTGCGCAAACGCGCCGGCGAATTAGGACAGTCTAATAGTTAAATGCGGACTAAAGGCTTGCAACGGCGGAGCCGGCGAGAGTAGCCCGCGTAAACGCAGCGATATGTGGAGCCGCAAACGGCGACGGCGATTCCGGATTTCGCTCGGCTCGTCGGGGCCCGCCTACTCAAGCACGCGGCGCGCGCACACTTTGCGCACGGCCTCTACGACACTCGTTTTCGATAAACGCAACAGTTCCTGCGGAAATATTGCTTTCGATCTGCACGAGCCGCAGGCAATCTCAGGAGCGAGAGCTGTTACAGCAGAGTCGTGATTGCACTTTACTGTCCGAAGATCGACGTCACGCACCGCGCGACAGGCCGGGCAATGCACCCAAAGGAAGTGATGTCGCGCGCTCAATGCCGCGGCGATCGTCGGAGCGAAAAGCATCGGCATGCGCCGCGCCCGCGCGTCGTTCCAGGCCGCGATCAATCGGCCGGCGTCCTCCGGCACCAAGGGGTCCGCGAGTTTTGCAGTGTTCTCCGCGGGCGCGCGGCGCTGTTCGTTAATTTTACGGCGGTTCATCAGCGGATCGTCGCCGAATGGTGGCCACAGGGCAAGCGCGCAAGCCGCTAAGCCCTTGTCCTGGTTTTACCTACGATCATTTTTAGTTAACGGCACGGGGCGGCGGTGCCGCCGGCGTTATCGGCTTTCGGACACGTCAGGCCTTTTGTCGCTAGACCGGCTCACTGAAAAATTCTGATCAGGATTCGGGTGGCGCGCCTCAGCAGGCGGGTTAATTGAAAAACCATGCCCGTACACGACGGCGTTTCTTCTTGCTGTTGCCGTCAAGCAGCCGCCTGACACGCTCCCAGCTGATGCGAACGCGCCGCGCTTGATAATTGGCGAGGTCAGTTCCGGTTAGAATCTCTGGCGGCGTCTTGACCGCTGCATATCTACTTCGGACCCATCTCCCGGCGAAGCGGCTTCCGTTCGTATCTAGTCTCGTCTGCGCGCTTCCCTGATGGTCTCGAAGACCGGCGCCGCCAAGGCGCCCAACAAGATGAATTGCGCGATGTAGGTTTTCGATGCGACCAGTGCGACGAGAGTCGCCACGATAAAGAGGACGGTCGCGAAGATCGGGCCGCCGGCTCTGCCCGGTTGGCCGCGCGGCAGGCATGCGCGAAGCCACAGGATGGAGTTCAGCCCGCTCATCACAGCCAAATGGCCGGAATAGAGCACGACGACATCGCGCGCGTCCCCGTATGCGCCAAGGAGGCCGCTGGTGATGGGTAGTCCGATGATCGACAGGAGAAAAAGCAGGTTGAGGAAGACCACCGACCGGGTCGCGAGCGGCTCGTAGGCCAACCGGCGCTGATGGCTGAACCAGAATATCCCCGCCACCCCGAAACTAACCAGAAGGGCGACGATTTGCTCGTGGTAGGCGGCCCATATCGATGACCAGACCGGCGTACCGTTGGCAAACTGCGCGGTCGGAACGCGATACGCGAGCAGCGTCATCGCAACGCCAAAAATCGTGTTGCTCAACGTCTCAAGACGCCGTGTCTCCAAGAGTTCGCCCGAATTTGGCATCTCATCCCTTCCCGTCGTCTCTTTCGCCGGAGATCAAGTCGGCTCGCCACTATCCCCTTAGGTTCTACGAGCCGTCATTGTCTTGATCAAATCCCGCCGCACTCTTAAGTTTTCCGGTCATTGCGCCGGTGCGGGCGATAGCCGGCCGGATATTTATCAACTACCGTCGCGGCGATGGCCCCCGGGGTGCACGCAATAGGGTGGGCGCGATGATCGCGAGACCGTGCGGCTTGGCAATCGTCATGGTGAGATTAAGCACCCGCGCGGACGGCAAATGACCGCGTTGCCGGAGCCGGGCTGCGCGCCGCTCGAATTTTGGTTCGACTTTGCGTCGGGCTATGCCTACTTCGCGGCGCTCGAGATCGAGGCGCTGGCCGAGCGCCACGGGCGATCCGTTTTGTGGCGCCCGTTTACGCTGGGCGCCGCCTTCAAGGTCACCGGCGCACAAGGCCTCAGCCGAACGCCTTTGAAGCGCGAATACGCGCGACATGATTGGCAGCGCCTCGCGCGGTTGAAAAATGTGCCGTTCAATCCGCCCGCCGACCATCCGAAGGTCGGCCTGCCCGCCATTCGCGCCTTCTATCACCTCGAGCGCGAAGACGCGCGGGCAGCGGCCAGGCTGGCAAAGACGATCATCGTCAAATATTTCCAGGATGGTCTCGACACCGACGATCCGCAAGCAATCGCTGCGCTCGGCGCGGCGCTTGGCATCGATCCCAATCGGATCCTTGCCGGGATTCCCGATCCCGAGGTCAAGGCGATTGCCCGCCGCCATGGCGAAGATGCCGTCAGCCGCGGCGTATTCGGTTCGCCCTGGATCTTCGTCGATGGCGAGCCGTTTTGGGGGAGCGATCGGCTCGCAATGGTCGAGCGGTGGCTGGCCGACGGCCCTTGGTAGACAGTCGAGCAACTAGTTTTCTTGGCAACGCAGCTCCCGTTCCATCAATCGGCAGTGCGCGAGAGGTTGCCCCAATTGGTCATGCAGCTCTCCATTCCAATTCGGTCCCTCTCGATTCCATACCATGTAACCAAAGTGCGCGCGGATGAACGCATTGCGGACCGGCGATCCGTTTATTTTCGATAGTTCGTCCGGCGGCGCATCAAGCTCGGTGCCTCCGGTGCCGACGACGAGCTGCGCCGGAGGAGGCGTATCGCCACCGAAACTGAGCGCTTCGAACAGGTGGACGTGACCGGAGGCGATCATCTTTATATTGCGCGACAGCCGCTCGCCGATCGCCCGATGCTGGATCGTGTCTGAAACGATGGTGCCGGCGAAGGTGCGGACCG
>Ga0210394_10002450_pt1 | contig 25399 bp, 27 predicted proteins | sample IncBWC12MmetaG_FD_160121 | JGI IMG/M metagenome (GOLD analysis project Ga0210394, IMG submission 160121) | Forest soil microbial communities from Barre Woods Harvard Forest LTER site, Petersham, Massachusetts, United States - Inc-BW-C-12-M | ecosystem: Environmental > Terrestrial > Soil >...
ACAGTCTGTTGTGGTATGTTCGTTCAAGCGAAGGCCTCACTTTTGGTATCAAACCCGCGTCAACAACGGATTTGTACCATAGCGAGGCCTTTCGTGCTTCTAAGATCATGAATTATCTGGGTTAGAGCACGCAAGTAGAAGCAACAGTCCGACGGCAGCCCACACCAGATACAACTGATTCCGAACATCCCCAACTTCCTCATCCATGAGCGACCGAACTTCAACGTGATATTGCTCAAATGTGCCTCGGTTGAAATTGGCTGCGGCCGTTTCCATCCCAGCTTGCGCTCTTTGGAGATTCACGCCGGGGGCTAAGCGGGCCAACATGGTGTATCCAACGTACCAGCGATATTTTGGCGATAACGCCTCCGCGTCAAATACTGCTGGAACCCAAACTTCCACGTGAGGATAAAGACCTTCAATTTCCTTCGGCAAAACACCGATGATCTCGTAACTCTTTGCGTCAAGTCGTAACTGTTTACCGACTACGGCTCGGTCGCTTCCAAAGAGTCGCCGCCAGAGCCCATGACTGAGCAGAACCACGGGCGCACTTCCATTTATCTCGTTCTGACTCGTGAAATCTCTGCCCAGCTCCGGGCGGACTCCAAGCAGCGAAAACAGCTCCGACGTAACCTCCATTCCCTGCAGGCGCAAAGCCTGGCCTTGCCCAATTAGAGTTAGATCCTTTCGCTTTAGGACCGCGGCCGTTTGGAAAAGATCCGTTCTCTGGCTGAAATCGCGAAATTGCAGCACAGACACTGTCGTTCGCGGCAGGTTCAACGTGGGAAATTGGTCGTGGAGCACAACCACACTTTGTGGATCCCGAATCGGAAGACGGCGCACCAGAACGGCGCTAATCACGCTGAATATAGCGGCATTTGCGCCGATCCCAAGGGTGAGCGTCAGAAGCACAGTCGCCGTAAACTTGGGACTCTTTCTTAGTACACGGGCTGCATATAGAACGTTGCTCCACATATCGGCGACACCTAGCTAACATGTCGAGTTATTTGAGAACGTAGTCGAAGATTTCAGCAAGTAGCCGAAACCCCGACAGTGGGTCATGAAAAGCCGCCCCGCGACGTAGCTTAGCAGATGGGACGGCATTCTTCGTATGGTAGCAGTTCCGCCACCGTTGCGAACCCTTCTCATCCCTCTGCCCTTCCTGGCTAAACCATGCGCCTGACCGTCCGCTTCTCCTGTCAAGGGTCTCCCGCTTCGCTCCGATAAACGCAAACTGCGCGCCCTTGACAGCGCAGACGGCCAGGCGCCTCGCCCCGCCAGGAAGGGCATTTGCTCTTAATGCACCGCTCTCTGCGGTGCCTCCAAGAAGCAGAAATCAAAACAACGAAGGGAGTTTTCCAATGAACCAAATCAGCAAACAACTTGCTTTTGAACTCGGCCAGATCGTCGCAACACCGGGCGCTTTGGCCGCGCTTATTGTAAGAAGGCGGGACAACAGCCGGGCGACTTCCTCACGCGCCACGTCAACCGCGAGTGGGGCGATTTGTCCGACGAGGACCGAAAGGAAAACGACTACAGCCTAGAGTACGGGTTCCGGTTCTTGAGCGCCTACCGAACGCAAGCTGGCGACAAGTTGTGGATTATCACGGAATCGGACCGTTCTGTGACCACGTTTTTGCTACCCGAAGAGTATTAACTCGAATGATTTCGAGAAAATGAGAAGAACACGCTGAGCGGAACGATAGTCGGTAGGAATGTCATCAGTAAACAGTTCGCGTCTCTGTCAGGTGCGCCTAATTATTTCTCATTCCAGCTTGGCGTATTCGGATTTGGCCGCGATGAAGATGGGGATGTTGGGGTCGGCGTCTTTCCAGAGTGTCAGGAAATCCTGATAGGCCGCCTTGGTTTTGGTGATGTCGCCTTGCATGGCATAGGCGCGGGCAAGGCCGAGATGCGCCAGTGCGCCGATGGGTCCGTTGAGCACAATTCCGCGATGGTCGAGGATCTTCTGAAACTCGGTTGCAGCTTCATTGCTCTGATGCAGTGCTAGATAGGCTTCTCCGCGTACGTAGACCGGATACATATTTATCGTGACGTCGCCGACGAACGGTTGCCCTAACTCGTAGGGCACGGCGGCATGGAGGATTTCGACTGCCCTCGAAGCGTCGTTGTGGAGCAGCGCAAGCTGCGCGTGTAGCGTTGGCAGGTAGTTGAACTGCGCAATCGTATCCGCCGGAAAGGCCTTGCCAAAGTCATCGGCTAGCGCCTTTACCCGGACGACATCGCCGGTCAAAGCCAGCGCCAGCGCCGTGCCGTATTGTACATCCCGACCCGTCGAAAGCGCCAAAGTGGACGTGACCTGTCGCCGCGCCTCAGCCGCATTTCCAAATAGGGCTTCCCGCAAAGCCGCAGCCGCTCGGTAGCGCGCCGCCGCCTCTCTTTCTTCCGCACGCTCGGCGGATGCGACTGCCTGCTGAGAAAGTGCCCGAGCCCTACCAAGCTGTCCCGAATAGGCGGCTGTATCAGTCTCGTATCCCAGAAACCAGTCTTCGACCCCAGGCTTGCCTGTGCCGAATGATACCTGCAGCTTCATCCCAGCAGTGTCACCCCGTAGAAAGGCAAGTAGATAAAGGCCGCCGTGCAAGTCAGGAACGTCGAGCTTTTTCGCCTTCGCTTCCTCGGCAGTGGCACGGGCTTCATCAAGGCTGCCCAGCGCTAAATAGACGTAGATAAGATTCGAGTACGACGGACCGCTCTCCGGCTCACTGCGAAGGTCCTCTCGACATTGCTGCAATGCTTGGTCATATTGTCCAAGCACTAAATAGAGGTGACAGAGATCGATACGTGGCCCAACGTCTCGTGGATATGTCTGCGACCAGAGTTCATACGATTGCCGCGCCTTTTCGAGGTCGCCGCTAACAATAAGGTAATAGTCAGATTGGATTATTAGTTTTTCTCGTTCCCCCACACGCTCACGTAGAACGAAAGCCTTCGCTACATTCTGAGCGGCAAGGCTGTTTTCCCCCAGATTCGAATAGCTGAACCCGAGCTGGTTATAAGCCAAAGCGAAATTCGGGTCGAGTTTAATAGCCTGCTGGTATAAAGGTATTGCGGCGGAATCGCCCGTTCCGATCGCGGTCTTGAGCCCTAGGCTGTAAGCCTGAAGCGCTTCGAGCGAGGATGTAGTGGCCTGCGGCAGCGGCGCATCGAACTTTTGAATCGTGTTGAGCGATTCCCCCAGGTTGTTGCGGATTTCCGAAGCTGCCCTTCCCAAGGCATCTAAGACATGGCTCTTGTCGTTCGCCTGTGCTTCCGTGCTCGTTAGTGATTCTCCATTCGAACAGTTTATGGCCTTAAGAATAAGACTGTACCGCGTGCCAATCTGCGCAATCGAACCGTCGAGGGCGGCAGCGCTCGCGGTGCGCTGGCAGAGTTCTCGCGCAATCTCCGGTGTGAGCTTCGCGTCATCAGGCTTACCCATTAGGCGCAGGCCCTTCCGGATGCGCTCGTCGGAGACGAGGCTGAGGAAGGGCGACTGTTCCAGTTGCACAGCCAGACCTTGCCGCAGCGTGCCGTCGAACACTGGGTCGCCTGTGGTGTTCGTGAAATCAGCGAGCACGAGGGTGTCCTTGTCCGTAAGTTTCGGGGTTCGGTGGAAATAAAAGTAACCGCAAGCGGCTACCGATAAAATCACTGCGGCAGCAAGGACAACCACCTTCCCCCAGATGCCTCGCTGCTCGACCACACCAGCCACGCCGCCAGATGCTGCTGGCAGCCGCCCTGATTCTGTATCGCGCTTCAATCGCTGTAAGTCGGTGCGAATGTCTGCAGCGCTTTGGTAGCGCAGCTTGCGGTCTTTTTCCAGCGCCTTGCCGATGACTTCTGCTAGCTTCGACGGGAGTTCGGGGTGCAGCCGTGTCACAGGAGCAGGCGCTCGGTTCAGAATCGCCTCGTGTACGATTGCAGCTGTGTTGCCGGGGAATGCCATCCGGCCTGTCGCCATCTCGTAGAGAACCGCACCGAACGAGAACAAGTCCGTGCGTGCGTCTAATTCTTCGCCCCGAGCCTGTTCCGGTGACATGTAGGCGATGGTGCCCATAGCCGTTCCGGGCGTTGTGACAAGTTCTTCTGTGGCGGCTGTAGCCATCGCGGATACGCCTTCGGCCCCGGGGGCGAGCTTGGCCAAACCAAAGTCCAGAATTTTGGCGTGCCCGCGTTTGGTTACAAAGATGTTCGCTGGCTTGATGTCACGGTGGATGATGCGTTCACCATGCGCCGCATCCAGTGCGTCCGCAATCTCAATCCCCAACTCCAGCACTAGCTCAAGCGGCAGCGGCTTGCCGGAAATGCGGTGCTTCAACGTCTGCCCGTCCAGAAATTCCATGGCAATGAAAGGCTGACCGTTGTGTTCGCCGATTTCATAGATGGTGCAAATATTGGGATGGTTCAGGGCGGAAGCAGCCTGTGCCTCACGGTTGAAGCGGCTCAGAGCTTGAGCATCTGGCGAGAACCCGTCAGGAAGGAACTTCAGGGCAACGAAACGATGTAGCTTGGTGTCCTCCGCTTTATAGACAATGCCCATGCCTCCGCCACCGAGCTTTTCGATGATGCGGTAATGGGAGATGGTCTGGCCAATCATGGGCAGAGACTGGCGCAATCTTAGGTTTCACCGACAGCCAAGTCAACGCGTGCAAAGATTTAAGTGCTTTGGACGGCAAGGTGATTCCGACGCACCTGTCCCTCCCGAAAATGCTATCTCTCGCGAATGCCTTTAAATCAGCGACCGAGTAATCATGGGATAGTAATTTCCTGGCCGAGATAATCAGCAGGTTAAGGCGCAAAGCATGGCTTCTGGGGAAGATGAACCTGGTGCGCATGGCGCACGGTTTCAAGAGTGCATGAAGAGATTTGGGAGAGACAAATAGCTGACAGACGCTACCGGAGTGCACAGTCGCTTTGGCAGCTTGGCTGGTCGTCGAAGAGTTCGCAAACGTTCTGTGTGTCCGATAAATTACGCCCTTTTTGGGCAAGTACTATCGTCGGGGGCTTCTCTCCGAGCAATACTTAGAAGGAGTTCTAACTTTGGTCACACCGGCGCGACGCAAGGTGCATTCGTGGTTTGGATATAACAACTATTTGCAGGTAAAGGATATAGAATGGTGAGGTGTTTTGCGAGGAAACTTCTTTCTCTGGCTTTTATCGCTTCCGGTGTCGTTGCCGCGCAGTCGAAATCACCTCGTAAGGACATACCAACGATAGCCAAAGCAGCTAAGGGAGCAATCGTAGCAATCGTCATGGCGAACGACGATGAACCTATCGCGCGGGGCACAGGCTTTCTGGTGAGCCCCGACGGCGTAATCGTGACGAACTATCACGTCATTGAGACCGGCGACGTCGGTATCGTTAAGCTCTCCGACGGCACGGTCTTGCCCGTTGACGGTGTATTGGCAGCCGATAAAGTCCGGGATCTCGCCATCATCAAAATACACGGGAAGAATTTCTCTACACTTACTCTTGGGAACTCGGATCGAATTGAAATCGGTGAAGAGGTTGTTGCAATCGGTAATCCGCTCGGCTTGGAGTTGACGGTCTCAAATGGCATTTTAAGCGGAGTTCGAACGCTCGAGAAGGAAGGTGGGAAGTTCTTGCAGATCACCGCGCCGATCTCTCACGGCAGCAGCGGCGGTCCCCTCTTCAACATGGCCGGAGAGGTGGTCGGAATCACAGCGGGAATTATTGAGGGTGGCGAAAGTCTGAATTTTGCGGTACCAATCAATGAAACAACGCCTTTGCTTCTTACCAATTCATCGAAGCTACAGAAGTTGCCCAACGAACATGGGTCGGCCCCTACGGATGCACCTCCCTCGACTACAGCTGAGGAAGGCACCGCTCGGAAGGAACAGATCGAGGGACCCTACTACGTTCGTGAGCGAAGGAATGAAACCTATGTCATTGTGTTTAGAGGCCATCGACTGACGGCGCAATGTCGTGAAGCTCTGTCCTGGAATGACGGCACGGATAAGTTGGGCAGGCCAATGAGTGAAAACCGATGTGTCTATATGTCGGATACAGTTGGTAAGCACATCACTGAAGATAAGATGCTCTGGTACTGGCATGATAACGAGTTGCGTTACCGTCCGTTGGCTGGTATCGAGACCTCCGCGCAAGGAGCAGATATTTTGGACATCACGGATGATGTATTGCTGGGTGCGCCTAAGCACCCCCACCCCTCACCCAAGACTACCCCCGAAATTCAGAAAACATTGCACTGGATTCAAAACACACTCAATGACCGAGAGGGTAATACACAATATCTGGGCGCGGATGGGGAAATCGTGAACCATCGCAATCTGATGACTGAACTGAACGGCTGTCAGGTGACCTTAGTCTATGAAACGGGGGAAGTCGAGAAGGATAAGCGTGAGCAGGAAACTTTTCATTCCAGAAGTCAGGTCAATCTGGGAGACCTCGACCCAACCTCCATTACATCTGACGATAGTGCTCCTGAAATTGGTGGAGGGCCCGTGAGCACCGTTCGTGTGCACACTACCGACAAAACGGCATCAGTAAGTCTGGCCGCAGGTGACAGGGGTTGGGAAGGACCGCTCGTAATCCCGCCACCGACCTCCTTTGGGAACTTCCGTCACCCTACGCTGAGCGGTTCGTCAAGGCTCTTCGTCATGCCGTTACACTCTGTGGCGGCAAGGCCTCTACCTTTTAGGATGGCGGGAAGTCGAAATGGAAATCCCGGTTCACGAGGTTTTGAAGTCATGCCTGAATTTCGGACTATCTCAGAGTCTAATGGGTCCTTCTGCAAGCGTTGTAGAAATCGACTCAAAGCTTCCTGCGCGTCTTCTTGAAGACTTTGCCAATCTTTGGCAAAGAAGTCCGAGTAGAACCTGATCGGCGGTAGTTCGGCCTTATTCATCTCAGTCACCGTCTTTCCTTCCGCCCTTTCTGACTTTCCTTTTCAGAAGCTCGTCCGCAGAGGACAGCCCTTCAAATCGTCCTGCCTCAATCTCCATTTCCCTTCGACGGACTTCCGCAATTTTTTCGGGAGTAAACAACCGAAGATTCATTTCGTGTTTCTTGAGATCAAAGCCTTCAGACCGCAAAGCACTTGGGGCCTTGACCATAAAATATCAAACGCAACCATCATAAGCACGAAGACGACGGCTACCATCGCCGCGAACTCAACTATCAGCCAACTCGGCGCGCCCGCTAGCAGAAACAGAGCGATCCCCACGATAAGGATTACCAAGGCCCACTGCAGCGGATTTACGATGGAAGACCGCGATTTGCCGATGTCCGCCTGTTTGAGGATGTCTTTTAGCGAAAAAGCCATATCAGCCCCAGATTGCCATCCGATACCTGGAATACAGCCTTAACTATTTCCTATGTCCCTTTTACTCCTGCTCGCCGAGCCGAATCTCGGCCCGTTCACATGGCGAATCATCGCCGAGATTCATAGTCGTTTCTTAAGAATTAGTCAATAACTCCTGCGGAGACTGAGACAGTTCTTCATCTAGTGCTCTAGTCATAACCGGCTGCCCGTAGCCTTATTTCCGCAGCTCGGCATCGCTAGCGCGATGGCGGGAAAGCTCCCGAGCGCAGGGGCTCAGCGTCGAAAGTGTGCCCCAAAGGGTGCGGCACCCCGTCCAAACTAGTCCCCACCCGCCAAGGATTGGCTCAGAAGTGTCTCGTCTGTGCGGGCCGCCCGCTCACACGCCTAAAATACAAGACGACCCTTGTAGTCAGCTCGACGATGAGAAAGATTTCAAGGGCTGCAAGACCCGCGTAGAGAATGCCTGAAAGTTGCCCGATGGTTTGGCGAAAGCCAAGACTGACCGCCAGGCTTAACAAGCCTCCAACCAGGACGCACATAACTACTTCATTGAGGGTTGCATTCACTCTCCTGCGCGCTTCCCGGGCGACGAAGTACGCCATCAGGAGCACGGATGTGACTGCGCGGAAGGTAAATGTCGGCACTCTGACGAGTGCTTTGCCGTGACTTTCCGCGTAAAAGTCCAGGCCCACCGCCATTGCTGCAATACTTACGCCCACCGTCAGGTAGATGAGATTGTCACGCGTTCTTGGTTTCATATCGGTTCAGAAAATGGGCAGCGCCGCGGCGCACCCCCCGTTTCGGGCCTCTTCTGAGACGTCCTGTCTCGCAGTATAAGCAGCTTTCGAGACTTCCAATAGCAAATACGCGTCTGCAGCCTCTCCCAAAAGTTTTGCCTTGCCCATCATTCCTCTATAAGTTGATGAACACCCATTTCAGAGTAGCCCAGTTCCGCCATGAGTGTTCACTCGATTTGCCGCATACTTTAAAGCTCTGCCCGCTTGAATTTGACTGGCGCCCTTTGCGCCCGCTTCGAGCGCAGGATGATTGAATATTGGACCAACTACCTCACCGGCGACCTGCGTCAGAGCCTTCTCAGCACATGTCGGTTTATTCCCTGGGCCGCCCAAAAAGGTGAAGAACGACATGATACCCACCCAGGTTGGAGAGTCGTCGGGGAGTTGAGAATAGGACTTGAGGGTTTGGTCGAAACCTTCCAGGGTTGTGCCAGCGCCGCAGTTTGAGTCTGTGCAGGGAGGACCGTAAATTGTATTGATTTGAGTAACGATTCCATCCTTCTGGTAAATTCCGGTGATCGTGTCGTAGGGATCCCAGTGCCCCCCCTGATCCCCACAATTTCCTTCCGAGGCCCCGCCGTTCCTCATGTCATCATCGTGCGTTCCATCCTCCCAGACACACCATAGCCCGCTCGGATCTGTGGCGTTCACGGGATTATTGAGAACGTAAGAGTAGGCGTTCCAACTCTGTGGATTGTCTGGAGACGCGCCCGCGTTGTCTGGGTCGGGGGACATGAAGCGGCCGAGGTTGGAAGAGTTGTAGCGTGCATCGAAGTTGTCGAGGCCGGATTCGGCGTCGCGTTCTTTGCCGGTGAATTTGTAGGAGTTGCCGGAAGAGGACGTGATGGGGCGTTCGCCGCCAAAAGGATAAAAGTCGGAGTCATCGAGGATGGACCCGGAGGGATTCGTGACTACTCGGGAGCTTCCGAGATGGTCAACGAAGTAGTAGCCCGTGTTCCCAGAGGAGTCGATGCGGGCGATGCGTTTTCCGCCAAAGAACACGTACTCGCCGGTGTACACAAAGCTGTCGGACATCTCATCTAGCGCGTCGCTGCCAACGCCGTACCAATAGAACTTGGCACCCTGGGTTTTCGTGACGCGCTTGCCGTCGCCGTCATACCTGTAAGTATTCGTCGCTCCGCTGAGCCCAATCATTTGGTTCTCTGCGTTGTACACATAAGCGTGTGGGCCGGTTGTAGGACACGACCCCTGATCGAGCAAATTACCGGCGGAGTCGTAGCAATAGCCGACGAGCTGGTTGGAAGTGGTGCTAGAAACATTCAAAGGCATTGGTTCGCCACAACCGGCTGGGCCAGTCGTGAAGCCGGACAGCAAATTGCCCCAAGCATCGTATCCGAAGGTAAGGCCCCAACAATTGGAATTGGGAATGGTCACCCCCGTGGTTTGGGTTTGCGCGGTGGCGAGGCGGTTTAGTGCGTCGTAGGTGAAATTCTGGGAGCGAGTGTTGTCGCGGTTATTCGTTATAGAGGTCACATTTCCGTTGTCCGCCGTCCCCAGGCTGAAATTATAAGTGTAGTCAAGGAGATTGCCTATATGTGCCGTGTCCGCGCACGACGTAGGTCCTGCTCCGCCGCTCCTCACCGAGATACGACAGGGTTGCAACCGACTGTTGTAATAGAACCTCGAGGCCAGCCCAGAAGCATTCGTGAGCGAAGCGAGCGCCCCGCTCGGCGAATACGCCGCACCGCTCGCGTAGCTTACGCCGTTTTGGTCCGACAGCGAGATTGGCCGAGCCGCCGAATTGTATGCATAAGTAAAAGTACGCCCACTGGCGTAGGTCAGCGTCTTGATCGAGCCATCCAAGTTGTATGAGTAGCTCGTTGTGCGGGTAAACGACGGGTGGCCGCGGAAGATTGCGGAAGTAAAGCGCTGGTCGGCGAGCGGGCGGCCTATAGAATCGAAGGACCAGGCTTCAGAACCGGCCTGGTCAGTCATGCCAGTGCGGCGGCCGATTCCGTTGGAGATGGTGAGGCCGTTGTAGCTGGACTGATCGTAGAGGTATGTGGCGACCGGCGAGGACATGGGGCAGGACTGAGCGGTGTAGGCCTTGGCGGTGAGCCGGTTAAGGGTGTCGTAACAGTACGAAAGTGTGACGGTGGCCGAGCCGGTTTGGTTGGGGGCAGGGCTGGTTTTTTGGAGTATGTTGCCGTTGGCATCATAGGAATAGCTGATGGCGCCGGATTCGGGATTCGTCGCGCTCGTGAGGCGTGAGAGGCCGTCGTATGTGAAAGTGCGATTGCGCGAGAAATTTTGAACGACACCGGTCAAATTGTCGAGCGCGTCGTAAGTGTAGTCGGTCTCGTAGCCAAGATTGTCGGGATCTTCCCAGATGACAAACATGCGGCCGAGGCCATCGACACAGAACTCGCGAGAGTTTCCTGCCTCATCGGTGACGATTGTGCAGGGGTCGAGGTAGGTAGTCGTGCTGATTGAACCGTCCGGGTTGGTAACGGATGTGACGCGGTTGAGCGCGTCGTAGGTATATGTCGTGTAGCCCCAGGTTGATTCACCGCAATTTGTCGTGGGTGGGTTGCACCGCGTGAGGTTGTAGACATTGTTGGTTCTGCCGAGAGCATCATAGGTTGTTGCAGTGTACGTGGTGCCGTCCGGGTCTGACGTTAGCAGAGCTTGAGATGGGCGGCCAAAGCTGTCGAAGTCTGTCTGCGTTGTAAGTGAATGCCCGGAGTGATCGATTATTGTAACTGGCTCGTCGTGACGTTGAGGGGAGTGGCGGTGTCATTGTACGTGGTGGTGGTCTGACCGGTGTCTGGGTAGGTTACCTGCGTGAGGCGCCAGAAAGGGTCGGCAACGCCGCTGCTCGGATTGGTATAGCTGTAGGAAGTCGTTTGGCCGTTGGCGTCCTTCGTCGAGGTCTCAACTCCGCCGTTGCAGTCCCAGGTGAGGTAGTGAGATATTCCCGCGGTTGTGATCTGCGTCGGATAAGAATTGTTGCAGTCGCCATAGGTGTAGGTTGTGGGCGTTCCCTTAAAATCATTTTCCGTGTGCACGAGGCCGGTCGAGAAGTAGGTGAGACCGCGGGAAATGTAAGTGGTCCCAGAAACCCATTCTTGAATCGTGCCGACGTTGCCGTGGGAGTCATAGTTCAAAAAGTTGGTCAGCGATTTCGTCGTGCTGGTCACAGTTCCACAGGTTGAAGGAGAAGTTCCGGCAGTGATCTGAACGCAGGATGGGCGATTCAGGATGTTGTTTCCTATGTTTGCGTAGGTCGTCTTTGTTGCCCGGAGAGGAGTTGTCGTAGGGGCGGAGCCCGTATTGACGCCGAAGTCGAACTCGTTGTCCTGCGTTGGCAATTCGTTAGCGTTGTAGAAGATTTCGGAAAGCGATGGCTCCGCGAGACCGGGGAAGTAAGTATATGCGTCTGTCCTGCAGATACCGCCGGGGTTCGTGCAAGTGCCTGTACTTGGCGCTGTTCCGCAATTTGTGAAATCCCCGTTGTAGCAGGTGATGACTGTTTGCAGCAGAGTCTGGGTGCTGGCCGAGCAGGCTGCGGTGCCAGCCGTGCCTTGATAGTTCTGGACCTGCATCTGGTAGCCATTGGCGTCGAACTCGTAGACGGTATCATTGCAGGCTGGGTCGGTGACCACAGTTTGTGACCAAGGCTGGGTGGCGCAATTGGAGGTGCAGACCGTGCGATTGTAAGTCCACACGGAGCCGTCGGAGCCCGTAATGCTTATCGTGGCTGGTGATCCTGGTGTCCCAGTGCAATTGATCCCATTTTGTCCACCCGAATACGTATAAGTCCAGGTTCCACCTGCCGGAACAGTTATGGAATGGATACGGCCGGTTACAGTGGTGGAAGGGTACGAGCCGTTGGCTGATTCGTAGACGAAGCTGTATGACGTGCCGTCGGGCAAGGAAATGCTGGTTGGCAGGCCCCCGCCGCCGGGGTACACGTAAGGTAGGTTGCAACCGAAATTGTTCTGGAATGTAAAGCCAGATGTGACGTTGAGCTGAACGTTGGCCATTCCTCCTGCTTGGATGGGGTAGGAGAATGTGTAGGGCGGAGGAACTGGCTCTTGCGCAGTGAAGACGGTGTTTCCCGTGGGATCGGTCCATGTGTAGGGTCCGTTTCCGGAGCCCGACTTTGCGATTTGGTTTCCGTTTGGATCGGTGACTGTACGGACCCCTGCGTTGCTGAAGCTGTAGACGTTTCCGGATGGATCGGTCTCTGTGATGGATGTTATGCAATTCTGGCCCGAGCAATTCTGATTTGTCCAGCTAACGGTTAGCAGCCACTGGCCATCTTGCGTCGCTGTTGTAAAAGTTCCAGTTACCGGAAGGCAGCCCGCGCCAGTCTCAACATTAGTATTGTACGGCAGCGGATGGACAGCGTTGTTCTGGTCGACAATCGAATCAAAATAGGTGATGACCGCTTGGTATTGGTAGGCTGTATTGCAAGTCTGCCCGCCCGTAACGTGCGAATTGTAGTACACGTCGCTTACAGTGATGAGTCCAGGGCCGGCGCTAACCTGGAAATATGAACCACCCGGCGGGTAGGGAACCTGAACAAACTGAAGGGAATCGCTTTGATCCCAGACGAGTTTCGCGTTGAAGTTGGCGCCGCGTTCCTTTTTTGCGAACAACGGAATTTCGATGTGGTTGTTCAGATTGAACAGGTTCATGGTCTGGATGTGGTTGCGCTGGAAAGTTCCAAACTGACCCAAGCCGGTGTCCGATACTTGCCCAAAGGCAGATTGAGTCACAGCAAGGACCAAGAAAACGAGATATAGCGTCGTAGCTCGAGACATCGGACCACCTCCGTGTGGCTGGTTTCCACGGGACCGTTCGGGAAACGGCGACGTGTTTCTACTGGGCCTCCGAGAATGACCACGAACCGCTTGCTACTTGTCAATAAAAACTATTGGCAATAGCACTGCATGCATATGTCGTTCATCGTAGCGACGTCCAAACGCATCTAACCGCGAGTGGGGCGAGGACCGCAAGGAAAACGACTTGTGGTTACCGAATACTCCGTCCGATCTGAAAACACAGGGGTTCCGATCATTCGTGAGATCATGGTGGCTACCACGATGAGCTCTCTTTTCGTCGCCTTTTTCACTTTGCTAGCCTCCACTTTTCGAACACATGCTGCCCTGCAGGCGGAGATCCTCGCGCTTCGTCACCAACTTGCGGTTTTTCAAAAGAACGCGCCGCGTCGCTTGCGCCTCCACCGTTGCGACCGGCTCTTGTGGGTTGTCTTGTACCGATTCTGGTCCGGTTGGCGGCGATGCCTGCAAATGGTTAAGCCCGACACCGTACTCCGTTGGCACCGCCGAGCTTTCGCCTGGCATTGGACCAGAAAATCGCACCGCCTTCCGGGAAGACCAGAAGTTGCGGCCAACATTCGTGATTTAATTCGGCGCATGAGCCAAGCCAACCCCTTGTGGGGTGCACCCCGCATTCACGGTGAACTGCTCAAGTTGGGTATTGCCGTGGCGCAATCCACCGTGGCCAGGCATTTGTCTCGGTCCCGCAAACCCCCTTCCCAGACCTGGCGAACCTTCCTGACAAATCATCTGGCGCAGACCGCAGCCATCGATTTTTTCACCGTGCCAACGGCGACCTTCCGGGTCCTGTTCGTCTTTGTCGTGCTGTCGCATGAGCGACGCCGGGTAGTGCACTTCGGGGTGACGGAACATCCCACGCAGGAGTGGACCATGCAGCAGATGCGGGAAGCGTTTCCCTGGGACCAGGCACCCCGATATCTGCTGCGGGATCGAGATGCCATCTACGGAACAGACTTCGCGGCCGTGACCCACGATATGGGAATCAAGGAAGTGCTTACTGCGCCGCGATCCCCCTGGCAAAATCCCTTTGCGGAGCGGTTGGTGGGCTCCATCCGACGCGAGTGCCTGGACCACGTGATCGTGTGGAATGAGAGATCGTTGCGGCGAACGCTGCACAATTATTTTGCCTACTATCAGCGGTCCCGTACGCATTTGGCCTTGGGCAAAGACGCCCCGGAGTCCAGGGCAGTGGAACCGCCGGAACAGGGGCGAGTGGTAGCGATTGCGCAGGTCGGCGGATTGCATCACCGATATCAGCGACGCGCCGCTTAGCCGGAGCAAGCCAGTTGCATCGACGTTTGCCTTCCTGGAGCGGAAATGGCGCTTCTCCATGATCTACCCGACCAAACTCTTGTTGATCCAAAACGCATTCTTTCGCGACACGGACTCCCTGCACTTGGATGCACTCGACGACAGTACGAGGCAGAGACTGCCAGTCTTTAGACTCCGATGTGCTTGCTACCAAGGAAAGTGCATCGACGAGATCTGAGATCAGCGTGCCACAAGGATGCTGGTTGATACGGACGGAATTCTCGGTAGGCACAACGGCCAGTTCCAGGAAGGCTGCGCCGGACTTCATTCTTAGCGGCTCGAAGGGTGCCCCTGTCAAACTATCCGCATACCAAGGAAAGGTAGTCTTGTTGGATTTCTGGGCCACATGGTGCGAGGGCTGCAAGGTTGAAATTCCGTGGTACATGGATTTTCAGAAAAAATACAAGAAGATCGGGTTAGCAGTCGTTGGCGTTTCAATGGATGAAGATGGCTGGAAGTCAGTGACGCCCTTCCTTAAAGCGAAAAAAGTCAACTACCCCGTTGTCGTTGGCGATTGGGACTTGGCAGGCAGATTCGGCATCACTGCGCTGCCTGTGACTTTGCTGATCGATCGAGACGGCAAGATCGCTGACTTGCATACCGGGATGGTGGACAAGGATGCCTTTGAGAGCGAAATCCAAATACTCCTCAAGGAGAGCAGCTCAAAGAAATCTGATAAGTGAATGGGCTGTTTTGGGCCAAGTAGGAGCGACAGTATGAAATACCGAATTGGTGCGTGGGCGATTGTGGGTTTTCTCGTAGCGAGCTTCTGGGCAGTTTATGGCTTAGCAAGGACACCTCCAGCGTTTACCACTGACGGCCCGATGATGCTTCTCGTCCGATTAACTTGCCCAATTGCACTTTTTGGTTTTTATCCCATTCGTCTTTATTGGGTTCTCCTTGCAAATGCCAGTACGTATGCGTTGGTCGGTTTGGTCGTGGATACCCTGCGGAAACGACTGAATCAGGTTAAATAGTTCAAGCGCTATATTGCCTCGTAGGAGTGCGCCTGCATGAAGGCGCACTAGAAGACCTTGGTCTCACTGGCCCCTCCCTCCACTCCGGCCACGGCTATGTAAACGAGATTTTTTTCGAGCATGGCATTCAGGTGTACCGGCTTGAGTGCAGGCAGGAGACCCTGGAAGACCTGTTTCTTCGACTGGTATCAACTTCCGAACAGGAAAGCACCCGATGAACGATCTCTATTTCCTGCTGAAGGCCGAAGGCCTAAAACTCGAGCGCACACTTGCTTTACGCTTGGCGATCTGCGGCCCGATGACCATTGTGCTGCTAGTCTTCGGCATGTATGCAGAGCAATGCAGAGCGTGGCGAGAAGATCGGTGGCGCCAATCCGCTCAACTGCATCGGGCATATCAAACAAGATTTCTTGACGCGTCAAGTTTGTGAGCGTTCCGAAAACGCAAACACCGCAATTCATTTCGTTCTCTTGCCGGAGCATTTGCAACTCAAACCACCATTCCAGCTTCGTTTCGTTTTGCTGCATGGCTACTGGAAGCATAGGGCCGGACTGTTGCAGCGAGATCATTTTTCCGCTCGGCGCGGCTCCAACGGCTCCCGTGTACGTCACTCACCCTTAACGATGTACCTCCCGCCGCTGACTTTCTCTTTTTGCCAATGGAGATCAGGCCGTTCACTGTACGCGACCCCTTCAAGGAAATCAGCATCGCCGAATACGAGTTCCGTAGCGATGGCACGGCTTTCCACCAATTCCATTTTACTGCGCAGCACTACAATCCCCCCGCTGTCGAGTGGCGCTTTTATGTACACGGTCATTGGCACTCCTTCTTTGACTGCATGGTAGGATACATCACATTTTCCAACACTCCCGAGAGAGCCGAAATTCACTGCTCCCGACTTGATTCCTGGGCGGCGAGTGGTTACGGAGTACCGCAGCCGCGTAATCTGTCCAATTTTTGACGATTAGGCGTTGAACCAGATTAGTGGCGATCATCGGGTTGGCCATAACAATTCGCCAGCCAGGTAATTTTGCATAGGAATTACAGCCTCTGTCGTGCGGCGAAAATCACGCCGCTGGACAGCGCGAGTTCGGCGCAGAAAAGGCAGGGATTCCCAAGGAGTTGGCCACGCACAGACTGGAGCCGGGCACGTCGCTCAGGATGTTCGTGACTCTGGAGGTCCATGTCATCGAGGAGTAGCATACCTCCAGGCCGCAGGGCGTCGATGGTCGCTTGGAGGTTATAGATCTTCCCGCCGGGGGTGTCTGGGAAGATCAGATCGAAAGAGCCCAGCTTCCCTACGAGCTCGGCGGCGTCACCCACAATGATTGAGACCCAGTCTGGCCATCCCGCAGCCTGCACTTGCGCGGCTTGTTCGCGGTCAAGTTCGACACTTACGACTTCAACGTCATTGCGCTCGCCCAATCCATGCATGATCCATGCCAGTCCAACACCCGCTCCGGTGCCGAGCTCAAGGACCCGCCCGTGCGTGGGCACAGCTGCAGCAAGGACAGACAGTAGCCGACCCACTTCTGGTTCTGATGATTGCTCGAACCGCAACTCTTGTTCGCGAGCGTAGGCTGCTTTGACTACCGGGGGCACGCGTAACGCATCAAGTGCGTCGGTAGTCAGCTTCAGGTGTTCCACCTCGGCATCCGTGAGCGCACGGTTGAAAGTCAGAGTGACGTGTGACCTTCCTCCCAGTCGTGCCTGCGGGGCATCATGTTGGACCATGGCAGTTTCCTCCGCTCTCCCTGGCAAGGTCGACCTTCACCCCGAAGTGCATTGGCTGAGGGGCTGGAACGCAATCGGCTTCGCGAGGAACTTGCGCAAATTGAAACCGAAGAGTAGTTTTAGATTCCGTCCGAACCAGAAGAAGCTCTTGGACTCGGACAGCAACCCCTCATCAAATTACTCGATTCTGGATCGCGGCTTGGCCATCGTCACTGAGCAACACAACCGGGCGGAGCCCAAAGTGGCCGTGTAAGGCTTGAGACAAACACTACTACGGGTGTTCAGCCCTGGGAGCAGCTCCGCTGCGGACGTATCGCGGAAAGCCGATTGCACCCATCGCGGCAAGCTCATGGCTGGAAGTTTCAACCATTTCCCTAACCATCTCGTCCGGACACCTCGTAGTAGTCCCGCAAAATGGTTTGAGGCTGTACCCATCGTATGCCAGCCGCTGGAGGGTCCCAGCGATGAGCCTCCGTACCTGGGGAAATGCGGTGTCCTGTTCTAGATTCGGACAGCTCGCCAGCGCAGCTGAGAAATCACTGTCTTGTGTCTCTACGCCCATGGCGGCAAGTACAACTTGAGTAGATGTTATTTCGGCAGAAATAAGTTCTGCTAACTGTTTGTTTAATTCATAAGAAGGTGTCTTCTGCTGAATCTTGGCAGCCTCCATTAAGTAACGATCCAAGAGCAAGTGGAGATAGGAGCCCGCCGGAGCTGGGGATGGGTCCAGAGCGTCGAGTATCGAACTCAGCCAATCCACGAGACCCCTCCCCGCCAGGCCTAGTTCATACCAACAAGATGAGTGGAGGTTCTCTCCTAGATAGCGCGCTCGTTCAAGCGCCCTACGGCTGTTAGTCATAGCGTGGGGAGCATCCAAGCCACCATAAACGCTCTCGAGTTCGTGTGCGCGTTGCTCGGCGAGTGCGCACAAAAGGGCGAGATGAACGTACACGTGGAAAGCAGCAACGGTCCGGTGTGGGTCCCAGGAGTTCGAAGCATCGAGACCGGGAGTGTTCCACAACGAGACAACTGTCTGTACCTCGCTCGGAAGATTCAACTCATTAGGGTCATCACGGGCTAGTAGCGAATGCGCATGGCGAAAGTCATACAACTTCTGATGCAACGACTCGTGCAACAAATGCTCGGCCAGCCACCACGGGTTCTCGAGTGTCGTTTTGTTTAAAAACATGGCTCCAGTCAACCTAAACTGAGAACTGGATGCTACTTTCTCCCAATTCCCAGTCCCAGGGAAGACTCCGACTAAATGGGCATGACTCAAAGCACTGCGCGACAGAAGCGGCAAAAGCTCATCGAGCAGACGTGTTGCCTTCTGTAGCATCTCGATATCGGCCGCAGAAGGCGTGCACAGCGACTCGCCGTACTCGTCTTCAACAAGTCGCTGGAAGGAGCGTCCGAAAACATCATCACAGTGATCCGAACTCCAGATCCACGCTGTACATGACGCCGGACCGAGTCGATGTACCTCTCCAGCACCCGACTCGAGGGGACCACACACCGCTCCAGTTTCGATATGACGAACCGTCTCACGAAGGACTTCCTCGCATCGATCGAGAGACAGAACCATTTGCCTCCCTGCTACGATCCGCCCTAGCGCTTGCTGGATGACGGCGCGGACGATGGGATCACCAAGCACGCGGTACTCGCACTGGACGTCAGCTTGGTTCAGCGAATCCAGGAGCTGATGGGCGACTGGAAGGGTGGCCCCTATCACCTCGATGCGGCGCCTGTAAGCAATTCGCATCTGCTCGTGTACATAAGAACTATCTCCGAACGGTCGGCCTTGCGTTAGGATTGCATCGAATCTGGATATATCAGCCATCACAGCCCCTTACGCCTGAACCATTAGCTTGTTACTGGTTTTCCAATACGTTCTTGCACCACATTCGGAGAACGAACCGAGTTGGACCCTCGCCTGCCCTATCCAAATAGGAACGGACGACGGATGTCGAACACCTCTGGCCATGATGTTCGAGGCGCGCCTCAGCGGGCATTCTGGCTAAAATACCCCAGGGCCCACTGTGCGCGAGCTCGCCGCTATGTACTCGCAAGGTCCCAGAGCATCCGGAACCGCGAGGGAAGGAAGTTCGGCGCTGAAACCAAACCCGCCCCACCCAGTAGCAAATACTCGAACCGTTAAGGCAACCCATTGGGCGCACTAATCGAACACCGCCGCCCGCTAGGCATTGTCAGAAGAGTTTTGGGTGATCGTGATCGTGGTGCCCTCCACCCCCTGCCGCCGCACTGATCGCGTTATGTTGCAACTGCATCTGCTTCACTTCCTCGTCTGTAACCTTGCGGTCGAATGTAAGAGTTACATGCGTAAGCGGTGACTGGCCAGCCGCCGGGGGCTGTTTAGTTTGCTCGGCCATAACAATCTCTCCTTTGCAGGGTGCTTAGAGTTAGCATGTCAATCGAATTACACAACTGGCGCGAACCGTGGTGCTTGGCACGGGTTTTAACCACAATGGGCCGTGCCTGACTCCGCGGTGAATCAAAACGCTATAGTACAGCGATCGTCACTACAAGGTTTAGTTAGTAGCCGAGTTTGCTGTTCAGTGGCCGGCTTTGCTGGTCTTGTGAAGAAACGTTCTTGCGCTGACCTCGAGCCGCCGACGGAGCCTGTCCGTGAACTCTCTTGAAGTCACGGCTGAAATGACTTCGGTCTCCAAATCCAAGCGAGGCAGCGACTTCTTTGACACTCAAAAAGGATTCGCTAAGCAGTTGTTCCGCCAACCTCAGCTTATAGTCGCGGATGTACTGCTTAGGAGAGAAGGTAGTTTCTGCTTTGAACAAACGCGTGAAATGCCATGGAGAGAGGTTTACTTTACGTGCTAATTCGCGTACGAGCATATTGCGATGCCGCCCAAGGCGGACAATTTCTATCGCTGCTTCGATCCGTCGATCCATCAACTCATATCCCGAACTATTCAATCGCCCCATCCTTGAGAAGGCCGGGCCTAGTTCTTCGGAGGAACCTTTACCTTGTATAGGAAACGGGCCGACGTTATATAGTGAAGCGGGAGGCACCAGCGTTGCAGATGAAACCTTAATTTCTCTTTAAATCCCTTTGCGAACAGGGCGCCGCCGATGCAGTTCTGCTTTGCCGCTAGGGTTTAGGAATGACTTCAAGTGCAAGACACCTGCCGGTCGCTTTATGCATAGCACAGTACTTCATAGATTGGTATGTGTCAACGACCACGTAGAGATAAAATAGGTCCATTCTGCTGGTCCGAACAGCTTGATGATGTCCCAGCTCCAGAGCTGATTGGGAACGGCGGCCATCAGATCGGGCTTCTGGCAGGGCGGATGAAGCAATTGGTCGCGACGTTCGCGGGACTCACCACGCTGTTCGAGTAAGCGACATGAAAAGGATTTCTTTCTACCGTAGGCCGACCTGCTTTAGCGCAAGCTTATTGTTTGCGAACTACCAACCATAGATACATTTTGTGGTGGGAAAAAAACGCCAGGGCCGAAGGGTCCAGAAGCTGACCTTCGTCATTCCGCGGCCAATCTGAGACCTCTGGAAGGCCAAGTGATCTGACAAGGGACACAAGACTGGATTCCATCGTGTCGGGTCGGAGGAGGCGCACAAAGTTGCCCTCATGCTGGCCTCCGTCCGCCGCTCACACTGCACGTGCGGTTTTCCCGCAGATGGGACGGCATTCTTCGTATGGTAGCAATTCCGCCACCGTTGCGAACCCTTCTCATCCCTCTTCCCTTCCTGGCCAAACCCTGCGCCTGACCGTCCACTTCTCCTTATAGTCAAGGCTCTCCCGCTTCGCTCTCGGCCTTGACAGCGCGGACTGCCAAGCGCCTCGCCCTCGCCAGGAAGGGCATTTGGTTTTAATGCACCGCTCTCTGCGGTGCCGCTAAGAAGCAAAAAACCAAGCCAACGAAAGGAGTCTTTCCAATGCAACAACTCAGCAAAACAACCTGCTTTCGAGCTGGCCAGGATCGCTGCGGCCCGGCCGCCGCGCGGGTTTCCGCCCTCTGCGCCGAAAGGACCACGAGGAACGGTTTTCTCACGAGGCGGAAACGTTGCGACTCCGTTGCGACTGTCCCCGGTTTCCCGTAGTAAACTGGCAGCAATCATGTTTTGCCCCCAATGCCAAGCCGAGTACCGTCCCGGTTTTACCCGCTGCTCCGATTGTGGTGTTGATTTAGTGTACGACTTGCCCCCCCAACAGTCGCAGCCGGGAGCGGCGGAACCGGAAGGCCCACAAGATGGAGCATCGCTCCGTAACATATGGGAGGGCGATAGTCAAAGCGAGTGTGTAGGTGAGTGCAAGGAACTCAAGAATGCAGGCATCTGGTACAAGGTTTCACAAATCCCGGGACCTCGCGATCTCAAAATGATTGTCAATTGGAAATATGAAATTGCAGTTTTGTCCCCAGATTACGTGAGGGCTAGAAAGCTTTTGGGAATTGAAGACGAGGCCACAGATGGCGAAGAACAGTCGGATCAAGCCGCCATCGAATTGCCCGCCGTTGAGGACTCAGAAGCCGATGAGGTGCGGAGCGATTCTTATCTTGGAAGATGGTACCCAGAGGACGCCACCGTCGAAGTCTGGTCGCAAAGCGCTGAAGACACCTCGTCGATAGTCGAGCTCTCGCTGACGGAAAACCTCATCCGTTTTGGGTGCCATCGTAGCGAGGGGACTCGCAAGTTCTTCGTCCTCCCGGAAGATGAATCCCGCGCACGCGAAATCGTGCGTGAGATCAAGGAAAGTATGCCTCCGAGTTGAATCGTTACTGACGGCAAGCGTTGGGGCGCCGAGGAGCCAGTAACTCTTTCACGGTTTTAATCGCGAGGTGCCCAAGCCTTCTTCGACGGCTTTCTTTATTGCTGGATCCGTAGTAGAACTTGCCTGCGATTTGTGATTACAATCGCAGCATGGAAACTCTCTTTTATTCCATAAGTCTAGCTTTGTTCGTGCTGGCCATTCTGACTTTTGTCTTAGTCATTCGCGATGCTTTCCCTTCGTTGGATTCGGAGGACCAGACTTTGCTCCGTAATTATTGGGTCGGGACGGTGGGATTCGGTACGTGGCGCAAACGCGACCGCGCCATCAAGCGTGCTTGGAGCGAACATGCCAAAAGATTTCCAACCAGTCGCAAACGCCTCCTATTTGCTGCCTTCCTAATTGCAGCCGCTATCTCTCTGATGGGCTACCCGCTTTGGCTTGCACTGTCGTGAACGCCATGAGCCCCATAGATAATTTCCCTAAGCTAAGAAATCTCTACCACGGTCTCCCTGCAGTGGCCGCCATCATAGTAGTCCCCGCCTTCATAGCTATGTTCTACACGACAGGGAGTTATCTGCTGTCCGTCGCAACCGCCGCAGTGGCAGTGGTATTGATTCTTTGGAAGTGGACAGACATCGGAAAGCAACTGGACCAATTTGCTTGTCCCAAGTGCGGAGCGAAAATCAGCAAACCGGCGAGAGTGCCTTGGGTCTACCCTCCGCGAAGATGCCGGAACTGCGGTCAAGACTTCCTCTCTATTGGAAACACATCGCGTGAGTCTGAAAAATAATCTGTGGCCTTTCCTCTTAGCCTCTTAGCGCCCGGTAAGAAAAGGTACGTTCGAAAAATCTCGCGGGTAATGTAGTTCCTGCGAAGCCTTTGCTAGAAATTATGTGGCGTTAGGGGCCGCTCACGTGCATCCCGAGGCGAAGCCGCGTCCCCAGCGCCACATAACCGGCAGCGCCTGGACATGTTATGTGGCGTACCACATAAGACCGCCCAAATCCACCGATCGCCTTCAGGCAGTCTCGATACTGAAAGACACTCTATCGGCTCGACAAATGCCGCTTGTGTTTTTGGCAACGAGTCCAACCGCGCGCGAATTTCCTTCTGCAGCTTGTTCCTTAGGAAAACAAACACCGGACAAATAAGCAAACGCTCGCGCTCACCTCGCGCTCACCTCGACCCCGGAATAAGATGGTTTGTAAGATGACCCGTCGTAAGATCATTCGTATCGACATGGACGCGTTTTATGCGTCCGTGGAGCGCAGACGTTCGGCCAAACGGCAGGCATGGCGGAACGCACGCCGAACTTTCGCGCTTCATACGAGGCAGCGCACACCCTAACGCAGTCTTCCTGCCCCCGGACTTCACGCGCTATCGGGCGGTCTCCCGCCAGGTGCGCGAAATCTTCAAACGCCACACAGACCTCATCGAACCGTTGTCGTTCGACGAAGCTTATCTCGACGTTTCGGGAAACAAAACTGGTTTGCCCACCGCTACACAAGTCGCGCGCACGATTCGCGGACAGATTCGCACGGAACTGAATTTGACGACATCGGCGGGCGTCGCGCCAAACAAATTCCTCGCGAAGATTGCTTCGGACTGGAAAAAACCGGATGGACTCTTTGTGATACAACCGGAAGAAATAGATTCGTTTCTATTGCCGCTGCCCGTTGACCGCCTACCCGGAGTAGGCAAAGTCACGGAAGAAAAACTGGAGCACCTTGAGGTACAAACGATCGCCGACCTGCGGCGAGTGGATTTGCCGACACTGGACAGCCGCTTCGGCCGCTATGGCGTGCGTCTCTACGAATTGGCTAGGGGAATCGACAAGAGCGAAGTAGTCCCTGACAGGCCAACTCAATCCATATCTGCAGAGGACCTTTGAACAGGATGTCTTGCCTGACCGAGTAGAATTTGCCGTTGTGAGTTTAATAAAGATTTCTCAGCAATTATTTTCTCGAATCCTACAATTGGGCGCGTAAACTTAGCTGCAACGTCGCGGTGAAGGAGGGATATCGTGGTGAAACCACTCAGCCGACTAACTTCCGTCGCTGTATCGCTTCTGGCGCTTACATCAGCGGTATGGGCTGGCCCTCTGTTTCCTGCTGTGGGTGCTGCAACGTCCGCAAATGGAAAATTCCTAGTGGCGATGGAATTTGAATACTTGAATCCAGACCAGCAGGTCACAACCATCACGCGCGTCAGTTATCGCGTCCTCCGACGAGAAGAATTCATCAACGACAAATTCACCACCACAAACCCTTTCTGGTCACATGACTGGGACGTAGGTATGACATTCCCGAAAGGGGGAGGCATACCATTGCCGTTCATCAGCAATGACGGAAAGTATCTGGTGTTGGTCTCGGTTACCGAGCCTTTTTCTGACTTCACAGTCCTGCGAATCTACCGAGAGCACCGCTATGGCGGCGAAGACTTACTCAGAACGTACAAGCTAAAAGACATTTGGACTGCGGACGAACTGAAGGCCCATGCCAATCTGCCCAGCACTGGTCGGCCCCTGTGGTTCGCGGGAAGCACCTTGGGGTTTTCCGCAGGCAGTAGCGCGTTCGTCGTGAGAACGCCGTGGGGTAGAGAAGTCCGGCTCGACCTGGATGGCGGTGCGATTCACGCTCAGTGACGTTCGCATTCTGTGGTTGCCGCGAACAGGCGATTACACTCAACACGGGGACCGGCATCGCGATTGCGGCGAATGACAGGCCGGAAGTTACTCAAGCCTTGCCAGCTTGCTCCTTGACCACGCTTCGAGGGTTCTTGTCCTCGCGCAATCCGACAAACTTCGAATGCCGCAATCTGTTTCCTTCGGTCCATTCCAGGAATTCAATCTGAGCGACGGCCTCTGGCCTCAACCACCGCATTCTTCATTTTCTCAGCGTTGAGTTCTTCGCCAAATCGTGATCGCCGCGTCTCGGGCAGGTTTACGAACGGACAGCCGGGCGTAACGAGATGCTTCAATTTCGAAAACACCTGGCGCCGGGAGGCCGGAACAAATCCGTTACGAGTTCGTGCCACATATTGTATATCAGCTTTCCCACGTCATAGTAGCCGACGATCAGTGAGTCAAACCCGTATGGACCTGGGAAATAGCCGCCGATGTCTTCCCCAACACGAGGATCATTTTAAATTACAGGAAAACCGGGGACGCTGTCCCTGAGTTTTAATCCCCGCGCGAGAGGTCCAATGCACCAGGTAAATTCCGGGGCTCAAAAGGACAGCTCGTTGATTCGGCAAGGGGCTTCGGTGCCGGTCAATTTTTTGCGAATCGAACCGTTTAGTACCAAGTAGCTGCGTCGGTCTGGTTTGGCGATGGCAAGCTCAATGTCAGACACCATTCGATCCAACTCTGAACGAGAGTAAACGCAGGCAAGCCAATTCGGTTTCGGAAGATTGGCTATTCGACGCTTCCATGTCGTGTCGAGGGTTGTGAAGTTCGCGAATGCACAGCCCATCACAGCATGGCAGAAGTCCAACCCATCTCCCTTCGTCAAGGAATTGGCTTCGATGGCCATAATGCGCAAAAGGCTGTAGTACCTAAATCCGGCGTGAGATTCACTGTTTTCTGACGAATTTGCCCAAAAAATGGCATTTGCTCTCGAAATTGATGCAGCAGTCGCTCAAGTTACCCAGAGCTAGCTTCAGCCCCCCAGTGGCTTTA
>Ga0210394_10002451_pt1 | contig 25395 bp, 15 predicted proteins | sample IncBWC12MmetaG_FD_160121 | JGI IMG/M metagenome (GOLD analysis project Ga0210394, IMG submission 160121) | Forest soil microbial communities from Barre Woods Harvard Forest LTER site, Petersham, Massachusetts, United States - Inc-BW-C-12-M | ecosystem: Environmental > Terrestrial > Soil >...
TATATAATCGCCTTTCTAGTTCGCATAATGTATATTATGTAATATTCACGTCATAGGTGGATCGGTGCCTTCGGACCCGAAGGCGCCCTACCGCGCGACCGCGCTCGATAGCGGCACCCAAGCTGCCATTGCCACTCGTGGTCCTGGCTTTGAGCCAATGCTCAATCGTACCGCGTCATTAAGGCGTCACTTCCCGCGTCTACTTTCGCGCACTCGATGAATCAGTTCGCGCACGGCGCGCTTCACCTGCAGCTCATGGGAGGGATCACCCGATGACGACGCGAAGAAAAACCGCACCGGCTCTGGCCGGCGTTCTGTCTGTGATGATGGCAACGGCGCTACCCCTGACCGCGTACGCGCAAGATGGCGACCACGACCGCTCCGGCATTCGCCACGTGCTGTTGGTGAGCATCGATGGCATGCACGCGGTGGATTACATCAACTGCGCGCGAGGTATCGTGGGAGCAAACGGCGGACTACCGTACTGCCCGAATCTGGCGGCGTTGGGCGAAAGTGGCATCCATTATCTGGACACCTCCACATCGAAGCCGTCCGACTCTTTCCCCGGTTTGACGGCCATTGTGAGCGGCGGGTCGCCGCGCAGCACCGGCGTTTACTACGACGTTTCCTACGACCGTCTACTGGCGCCACCACTGACCACCACTGGCAACGGCGTCGCGGGTGGTAGCTGCACGCCGGGCGTGGCGAAAGGTACCTCGACCGAGTACGAAGAAGGCATCGACAAGAACCAAGTGTTCGTGAACGGCATCGACGGCGTCAGCACGGCGCACGGCGACGGCGGCATCAATTCCATCGACGCGGCGCGCTTGCCCCGCAACCCGTTCAATAACTGCGCGCCCGTATTCCCCTGGAACTTCGTGCGCACCAACACGATCTTTGGCGTGGCGCATGCCGCGGGACTGTACACGGCCTGGTCGGACAAACACCCCGCCTACGCCTCTGTCTCCGGTCCGGGTAACGGCACGAATCTGGACGACTTTTATGCGCCCGAAATCAACTCGAACGTCGTAGGGCTCCCGGGAGTGACCACTCCGTTCGGTGCGGACTGCTCCGCGGTTCGCGATCCGCTGCAAACGGGCGCGTGGACGGATAGTTTCGAGAATATCCAGTGTTACGACACCCTCAAGGTGAATGCCGTCCTGAACGAAATCGACGGCTACAACCACAACCGCACGAAGCAAACCAAAGTGCCGGCCATTTTCGGCATGAACTTTCAGGCGGTGAGCGTTGGACAAAAACTGATCGAATACAATCCCAGCAGCAACGCGCTGGTGGGAACGGGTGGCTACCTGGATGCCCAGGGCACGCCGAGCGCCCTGCTTGTCAATGAAATCCGCTTTGCGGATAAGGCGATCGGCGAATGGGTGCATGAGTTGAAGAAGGAAGGCCTGTACGACTCCACGCTCATTGTCATCACCGCGAAGCACGGCCAGAGCCCGATCGATTCGCAGCGCTACGTGCGGATTACCTCGAGCGGGCCGGTGAGCACTTCGCCCAGCCGGCTGATCGACAGTTGTTTGCCGGATTCCGAGTCCAACGCCGGCAAGCAGATCGGTCCCACGGAAGACGACGTATCGTTGCTCTGGCTGAAGAAAGGCTGCGATGCGGCGACCGAGGTGCAGGTGCTCGAAACCTCGTCACCGGTGGCGGACAACATCGCCGGGATCGGGCAGATTTTCTGGGGTCGCTCGTTGCTGACTTTCCTCAACGAGCCGGGGATACCGCCGAACGGAGACTCGCGCACCCCGGACATCGTTGTGACTCCCAACGTCGGTGTGACCTACTCGGGGAGTCTGGCGAAACAGGCGGAACACGGCGGTTTCGCGCATGACGACACCAACGTCATGATGCTGCTGTCGAACCCGCATTTCGCCCCCACGACCGTGACCAGCCCGGTCGAAACCATGCAGGTGGCGCCGACCATCCTGAAGGCGTTGGGTCTCGATCCGCGCAGCCTGCGCTCCGTTCAGCTCGAGGGCACCCAGGCCCTCCCGGCGGTGCAGTTCGGGGATTGAGGGCCGCACCCCGCGCGGGGGTGATTGCCTGCTTGCCTCCGGGGGTGTCCCGCATTGCGGGGCACCCCCGTGTCCGGCGCGGACCGGGCTGTCGTCTTGCCTGTTCAGCCAGCGGTCGTCGGCGGTGGCTGAGCCACGCCTATGGATCTTTCCCCGCGAGCTCCTCGCGGCGGCCAGCGGCCTCAGTAAGATCGTCGAAACCGCAACCGCTCACTCGTCGTGACATCGAGACAACTGTGACTACCGCGAGCCGTGTCAGCCGTCGTGGATTTGCAGCCGCACTGGGCAGTGTTGGGATGGTGCTGTTGTGGCCGCCGCGGGCGGCCCGCGGGCGCATCGATACCCGGCGCGAGACCGTGGACGACGCGGCCACAGTGAAGGCCCTGGCACTGCCGGTCGGCGCCGTTCTCCGCCAACATGTGGCCAGCGGCTATATGACCGGTGCCGTTGCGCTCATCGGCCGCGGCGATCAGGCGGAAGTGGTCACAGTCGGCCAGCAGGGGCTGGAGTCGCGTGCCGGTGCCATGCGGCGCGACAGCATCTTTCGCATCTCCTCCCTGACCAAACCACTCGCGGCCGCGGCTGCCATGATGCTGGTCCAGGCCGGCAGGCTGCGCCTCGACGAGCCGGTACAGCGCTGGCTGCCCGAGCTCGCCAGGCGCCGGGTCCTGACGCGGATCGACGGTCCGCTGAGCGATACCGTGCCCGCCCAGCGACCCATGACCATCGAAGATCTGCTCACGTTCCGCTGTGGCCTCGGCATCCTTCCTGCACCCCCAGACAGTTATCCAATCCAACGCGAGATTTCCGCGCTGCAGTTGATCGGATTCGGGCCGCCCGATCCGGCCTATCCCACAGCTCCCGACGAATGGCTGCAGCGGCTCGGCACACTCCCGCTGATGGCGCAGCCTGGGGAGCGCTGGTTGTACAACACCGGCTCTTACATTCTGGGCGTACTTCTCGCCCGGGCGTCGGGCCTGTCGCTGCCCGAGCTGCTGCAGCGGCTGGTTTTCGGGCCGCTCGGCATGGCGGATACGGGATTCACGCTGCCCGCCCCCAAGCGGACACGCCTGGTGGATGCCCACCGTATCGAGGAAGGCCGGCTGCTGCTCTACGACGGCGGCGCCGGGAGCGCCTGGAGCGTGATCCCGCGCTTTGCGGACGCCGGGGCCGGTCTGCTGTCCACTGCCGATGATTATTTTGCGTTCTCGCGCTTGCTGCTGAGGGACCTGGGCGGCTCGCGCCGGCTGCTGTCACACCCTGCGGTGGCGTCCATGATCACGGACCACCTGACTGCGAGCCAGCGTGCCGGAGCTCAACCCACCCTCAGCAGCGGACGCGGTTGGGGTCTGGGCATGTCGGTGGTCACCACGCGGACCGCGGACGGTCTGCCTGCGGGCGCGTTCGGTTGGAATGGCGGACTAGGCACCACCTGGGTGGCCGACCCTCACTCGGGGATCACCGCCCTTCTGTTCACCCAGACTTCGTTCACCTCGCCGCTCGCGCCCGCGATCCACCAGGAGTTCTGGCACACTATTTTCTCTCCGCCTGTTACGTAATCACGGGCGCAGACTCGACTGTCCCGAGGCAGCCTCGGGGATTACAAGTGAATGGCCGTGAGCCCGGACCGCCATATGAGGCTCCCCGGGCAACCCTGCGGCTGCAGGTTGCCGCTAACCGGGGTCATGCCCGGGGGGTTGGTCGGCCAAGCCCGCGTGTGAAATACTAGTGCCGTCAGGTCACTAGCACTACAACGATAACCATAAGCAACGCAGGAGCGACTCATGGCCGCGACCAACTTGCCTTTGTACGAGTCCGGGATCGACAAGGCGCATCGCCGTGTGATCTTCGCGTCAAGTCTGGGGACGGTGTTCGAGTGGTATGACTTCTACCTGTATGGATCGCTGGCCGCGATCATCTCCAAGCAGTTTTTTTCCGGTGTGAACGAAACCACCGGGTTCATATTCGCGCTGTTGGCGTTTGCCGCGGGTTTCGCCGTGCGGCCGTTTGGCGCGCTGATCTTCGGGCGCCTGGGGGACCTGGTCGGGCGCAAGTACACCTTCCTTATTACGATCGTGATCATGGGCCTCTCGACGGCGCTGGTCGGCGTGCTGCCGAGCTACGCGAGCGCCGGCGTGATCGCCCCGGTGGCGCTCATCGTCTTGCGGCTGCTGCAGGGACTCGCTCTGGGTGGCGAATATGGCGGAGCGGCGACCTACGTGGGTGAACACGCGGGCCAGGGGCAGCGCGGCCGGTACACCAGCTGGATCCAGACCACCGCTACGCTCGGTCTGTTCCTCAGTCTCGTGATCATTCTCGTGTGTCGCGCCTGGCTCGGGCCCGAGTTTGACACCTGGGGCTGGCGCATTCCGTTCCTGCTGTCGACCGTGCTGCTCGGCATTTCGGTCTACATCCGACTGCAACTGGCGGAGTCGCCCGTATTTCTGGAGATGAAGGCGGAAGGTACCCGCTCCAAGGCCCCGCTGACCGAGTCCTTCGCGCGCTGGGAGAACCTGCGCCTGGTGATTCTTGCGCTCCTGGGCGCCACGGCCGGCCAGGCGGTGGTGTGGTACTGCGGCCAGTTCTACGCCCTCTTCTTCCTCACGCAGGTCCTCAAGGTAGAAGCGCAGACCGCGAATCTGCTCATCGCCGCAGCGCTGCTGATCGGCACGCCGTTCTTCGTGGTGTTCGGCGTTCTCTCCGACAGGATCGGCCGAAAGAAGATCGTCCTCGCCGGCTGCCTGCTTGCGGCGCTCACCTACGTGCCGATCTTCGAGGGCCTCACGCACTATGCGAATCCGGCGATCGAGAGTGCCTCCACCCATGCGCCCGTGACCGTCCTGGCTGACCCGAACTCCTGTTCCTTCCAGTTCGATCCGGTCGGCAAGAAGAAATTCGTCCAGTCCTGCGACGTAGCGAAAGCGGCGCTGGCCAAGGCGGGCGTGCCCTACCGCAACGAGGCAGCCCCGGTCGGCAGTGTCGCCCAGGTGCGCATCGGGGACGCACCATTCATCCCCTCGGTCGAAGGCGGCAGCATGTCCGCGGCCGACTTCAAGGCGGCGACCGACAAGTTCTCCAAGGCTCTGAGTGGAGCGCTGAAGGAGGCCGGCTACCCGGCCAAGGCTGATCCGGCGCAGATCAACCTCTTCATGGTCTGGCTGCTGCTGTTCGTCCTGATGCTTTACGTCACCATGGTTTACGGGCCGATTGCGGCGTGGCTGATTGAGCTGTTCCCGGCGCGCATCCGTTACACCTCGGTGTCCCTGCCCTACCACATCGGTAACGGTTGGTTTGGCGGCTTTCTGCCCACGATAGCCTTCGCACTGGTGGCTCTCACGGGCAACATCTACTACGGACTGCGCTACCCGATCATCGTGGCGCTGATGACGGTGGTCGTCGGACTGTTTTTCCTGCCCGAGACCAACAAACGCACGGTTCGCTAGAACCGCGCGGTGCAGCCAGGTCAGCGGGCAGGTTACACCGGCTTGCGGAGGATCGCTGTATGAACGGCACACAAGAGAAGCGTCGCGGCTGGAGCTGGTGGTACCTGCTGTTCCTCGTGCAGTTCGTCGCCGTGCTGTGGCCGCCCTTCTATAACAGCGCCGCACCCTACTGGCATGGCGTACCGTTCTTCTACTGGTACCAGATGCTGTGGGTGATCATCAGCGCGGTATTCACGGCCGTCGTGTACTTCGCAACCAGGGAATAGCCGGCTGGAGGCACACGCTGCTGCGGGGGATTTGATGCAGGATGTGAACTGGGTTGCGCTCGGCGTCTTCGTGGCGCTGTTCGTTTTCATCACCTGGCTCGGCTTCGCCGCCGCCCACTGGCGCAAGGGTGATCTCAACCTGTTGCACGAGTGGGGGCTCGGCGGCCGCCGTTTCGGCACGGTCGTCACCTGGTTTCTGGTCGGCGGCGATATCTATACCGCCTACACGTTCATCGCGGTTCCGGCGCTGGCGTTCGGCGCCGGGGCACTGGCGTTCTTCGCCGTGCCGTACACCATCGTCATCTATCCCATCCTGTTCCTGGCGTTTCCGCGCCTGTGGTACGTGTGCCATAAGCACGGCTACATCACCGCCGGCGACTTCGTGCGCGGGCGCTACGGCAATCGCTGGCTGGCGCTGGCCATCACGGTGACCGGGATCGTCGCGACCATGCCGTACATCGCGCTGCAGCTCGTCGGCATCCAGGTGGTGGTCGGTGCGCTCGGGGTCTCCGGGACCGGGTTTGCCGCCGACCTGCCGCTGCTGATCGCGTTCGCAATCCTGGCCGCCTTCACCTACTCCAGCGGACTGCGGGCACCGGCCTCGATCGCAATCGTCAAGGACATCCTCATCTACATCACCGCCTTCGTGGCGGTCATCGTGATCCCCATTGAGCTCGGCGGCTTCGCCAAGATCTTCGCGGCCGTGCCGGACGCGAAACTCCTGCTGAAACCCCCTACGGCGCACTCCGCCGGCGAATATGGTTCGTATGCGACGCTGGCGCTCGGCTCGGCGCTGGCGCTGTTCCTCTATCCACACACGCTCACCGCCATCCTCAGCGCCAACAGCGGCCGCGCCATCCGCCGCAACGCCGCCATGCTGCCGGGCTACACCTTCATGCTCGGGCTGCTCGCCCTCATCGGCTTCTTCGCCCTTGCGGCCGGCGTCAAGGGGATGCCGGAGTTCGCCGCCGGCTTCAAGCAGTTCGGCAATAACTACGCCGTGCCGGCGCTGCTGCTGCACAGCTTCCCGTCGTGGTTCGTCGGTGTTGCCTTTGCCGCCATCGGCATCGGCGCCCTGGTGCCGGCGGCGATCATGTCGATCGCCTCGGCCAACCTCTATACGCGCAACATCCACCGCGAATTCATCAACCGCAATCCGACCGACAAGCAGGAAGCGCAGATGGCGAAGTGGGTGTCGCTGGTCGTCAAGGCGGGCGCGCTCGCCTTCATCCTGTTCGTGCCGACGCAATACGCCATCCAGCTGCAGCTGCTCGGCGGCATCTGGATCATCCAGACGCTGCCGACGGTGATGCTCGGGGTCTACACCCGCTGGTTCAACTCCTGGGCGCTGCTGCTGGGTTGGGCGGTCGGCACCTTCGCCGGCACCGCGATGGCGGTGCACGTGGGCCTGAAGCCGACCTTCCCGCTGGAGTTCGCCGGCTACACGTTGCCCGGTTATACCGCCTTCTACACGCTCATCCTCAATCTGGCGCTGGCGCTGATCCTCACGCCGCTCTTCAATGCCCTGAGCGCGCGGCAGCCGGCGGTCGATGAGACCGCGGCGGCCGACTATCGCGCCTGACGGAGAGCCCGCGGGCCGGGCCGCGCCGCCCGGGCGCTTACGGCCCTGATCCCCGCCCTCGCCTTCCTGTGCATCCTGCCGCGCTACGCGCCGGGTAGCTACTCGCTGCGCACCGGCTGGCGTGCGACTTCGAGCGCGCGTAGCGGCAGGCCGCGGCGCGCCCGCACCCCGCCGGCGGCATTTTCCTCCGCAAACCGTATAGGGTGGGGGGTATGGTATCTGTTGACTTTGCGAGAGTGACGGAGAAGAATCGCGCGCGCCGCGGCGTCCAGCATCGCTCGGCGCTTGCCGGTGGACACATCGCCGCACGGCGCCGGTCCGGACCGAGGAGTTTCGGGCAGCCGATGTCCTGTCACACTGCTGCAACTAAACTTACGCGATCTGCCTCGAAGTGAGCGCCATGGAACCACCCGCACAGGATCAACCGCAAGGCCAGGATCATCCCCAGGGAGCGGCGCTGCCGCAGGGCCATGACCATACCGCCACTCCCGCAGGACGCGCTTTCCTGTGGGGTGGGATCGGCCTCGGGCTGCTGCTCGTCATCGCCCTGCTGACGCACGGCTTCGGGCTGTTCGCCGCGCGTGCAGGCTCGGCGCAGGAGACGCCGCTGCTGGTGCATCAGGGCGGGCGCATCTTCATCCCGCAAGGCTCGCCGCTGCGGCAGCGGCTGACGGTGATGGCGGCGCCGGTCGAGGCCTCGAGCCCCCTCATCCATGCGCCGGGCGTAGTCGAGTCGAACCCGGCGCGCACCGTCGCGGTGCTGCCGCCGGGCGCCGGGCGGGTGCGTGAGCTCAAGGTCGCGCTCGGCGATCGGGTGCAGCGCGGGCAGCTGTTGGCGCTCATCGATTCGCCCGACCTGGCGCAGGCCTACGACGACAACGACAAGGCGGCCAGTGCCGCGGCCCTCAGCGCGCGCATTCTCCAGTACCAGGAGGCGCAGCTGAAGATCGGTGCGGCGTCGCAGCGCGATCTGCAGCAGGCGCGCAACGACAACGACCAGGCGCAGGCCGAATGGCTGCGTACGCGCGAGCACCTGCGCGCCAGCGGTGCGGCCGAAGACGCCCGCGGCGCAGCGCGGCTGCTCGCGCTGCGTGCCCCGGTCCCTGGCAGCATCACGGCGCTGGCGATTGCGCCGGGCGCGACCATCAATGACGACACCCAGCCGGTCATGACGGTCGCCGATCTCTCGGTCGTGTGGGTGACCGCGCTGGTGGCCGAGAAGGATCTCATCCAGGTCAAACCCGACCAGGACGCCGAGGTGGCTCTCGATGCCTACGCCGGCAAGACCCTGCACGGCAAGGTGCTGTTCGTCGCCGACGTGCTGGAGGCGGATTCGCGCCGCAACAAGGTGCGCATCGCCTTCGCCAATCCCGACTATGCGCTGCGGCCGAACATGTTCGCCACGGTGACGCTGCGCGGTGCGCAGCAGCGTCGCGTGGTGCTGCCGAGCTCGGCGCTGCTGATGAACAACGACCGCACCACGGTGTTCGTCGCCACCGCGCCCTGGACCTTCGAGCGCCGCGCCGTCGAGCCGCTGCTCGAGGAGAGCTCCACGGTGACGATCGCCGCCGGGGTGCAGCCGGGCGAGCAGGTGGTGGTGCGCGGCGGAATCCTGCTCAATGATTGACCAGTTCGTCGACTTCTGCCTGCGCCGGCGCGTCGCGGTCATCGTGATCGCGGTGCTGCTCAGCCTGTTCGGCATCTACGCCTGGGAGACGTTGAGCGTCGAGGCATATCCGGAGCTGGGGGATGTTTCCGCGCAGGTCACCACCCAGTTGCCGGGCCTCGCCGCCGAGGAAGTCGAGCAGCTCATCACCGTGCCGCTCGAGCGTGAGATCAACGGCACGCCCGGGCTGCTGCTGATGCGCTCGGAAAGCACCTTCGGCCTGTCGCTCATCACCGTGCTGTTCCGTGACGGCTACGAGGACTATTGGGTGCGCCAGCGACTGCTCGAGCGCATCAACCAGGTCACCCTGCCAAGTGGCGCCGCGCCCTCGCTCGATCCGGTCGCCGGCCCCGGTGGCGAGATCTACCGCTACACGCTCGAGTCCGACACCAAGAACCTGCAGGAGCTGTCGGAAATTCAGCGCTGGACGGTGATCCCGGCACTCAAGTCGGTACCCGGCGTGGTGGACGACACCAACTTCGGCGGCTTCACCACCGAGTATCAGCTCGAGCTGGATCCGAAGCAGCTGCAGCACTACGGTCTCGGCATAACCGACGTCATCAGCGCCATCAACAGCAACAACGCCAACGCCGCCGGCGGCCGCGTGTCGCGCGGCGACCAGAGCTACGTCATCCGCGGGGTCGGCCTGATCCGCAGCCTCGCCCAGATCGGCACCACCGTGGTCACGCAGGTCAATGGCGTCCCGGTGCTGGTGCGCGACCTGGGGCGCACCACCCTGAGCCACCAGGAGCGCGAGGGGATCCTGGGCAAGGACAACAACCCGGACACGATCGAAGGCATCGTGCTGATGCTGAAGTATCAGAACCCCTCGCAGACCCTCAAGGGCATTCATGCCAAGGTGAACGAGCTCAACCGCCGCCTCGCCCGCGAGGACGTGCGCATCGTGCCCTACATCGACCGCGACGAACTGGTGCGCGCCACGGTCCATAAGGTGGGGCGCACGGTGCTCGAGGGCATCAGTCTGGTGTTCCTCATTCTCATCCTGTTCCTCGGCAGTGCCCGCAGCGCGCTGGTCGCGGGAGTGTCGATACCGCTCGCGCTGGTGGCGGTGTTCTCGCTGCTGAATCTCAGCCACGTGTCCGCCAACCTGCTGTCGCTCGGCGCCATCGACTTCGGCATCCTGGTGGACGGGGCGATCGTGGTCACCGAGGCCATCCTGCGCCGGCGCGAGGCGATGCCGGACGAGGAGCTCAGTGAGAGCGAGGTCAAGGCCGCCGCGGTGCAGGTGACGCGGCCGATATTCTTCGCGAGCCTCATCATCATCAGCGCCTACCTGCCGCTGTTCTCCTTCGAGCGCGCCGAGGCACGGCTGTTCACGCCGATGGCCTACACCATGGGTTATGCGCTGCTCGGCGCGCTGTTGACGGCACTGGCTCTGGTGCCCGCACTCGCCTACTACGCCTTCCGCAAGCCCGGCCGCGTCTACCACAACCGCTGGCTCGAGCGGCTGACGCACGGTTACGAGCGGCTGCTCGCGGTGTGCATCGCGCAGCCGCGCATCGTCTACGGCATCGTGATTTTCGCCTTGCTGGCGGTGGTCGGTCTCGGTGCCACCGTAGGGCGGGACTTCCTGCCGGACCTGGACGAGGGAGCGCTGTGGCTGCAGGTGCAGATGCCAACCGGGCTGGCGCTCAACAAGGCGAGCGACATGGCGAGCGAGCTGCGCCGTGAGATCCTCAAGTTTCCCGAGGTGTCCTACGTCGTGACGCAAACCGGCCGCAACGACGATGGCACCGATCCGTGGACGATGTCGCACATCGAGGCGCCCGTCGGGCTGACGCCGTACGACAGCTGGCCGGGGGGCGAGTCGAAGCAGCAGTTTCTCGGCCACCTCGCCGCCACGCTGGCGCGCCTGCCCGGCTACTCGATCGGCATCAGCCAGCCGATCATCGATAATGTCAACGACATGATCGGCGGGGCTCACAGCCCGCTGGTCATCAAGATATACGGCGACGACCTGCCACTGCTGCGCCGTGTGGGGCAGCAGATGGTCGACGTGCTCTACAGCATTCGCGGCACCTCGAGCGCTTCGATCTTCCAGGAGCCGCCCATCCCGCAGATCAACGTCGCGGTGGATCGCGAAAGGGCGGCGCGCTTCGGGCTCAACGTCGCCGACGTACAGAACCTCATTCAGACCGGGGTCGGACAGGCACCGGTGTCCACGGTGTATGTGGGTGAGCGGGTCTACAGCCTCACCGTGCGCTTCGTCGCCGCCAGCCGCGACAGTCCGGAGGCGCTCGCCAATCTGTCGCTGCGTACCGCGAGCGGCATGCAGGTGCCGCTGGCGCAGATCGCCGACATCCGCGTGCAAACCGGCGAGAGCACCATCACCCGCGAGAACGGTCAGCGCAACCTCACCATCCGCATCGACAACCGTGACCGCGATCTGACCAGCTATCTGCACGAGGCGCAGGCCAAGATCGCCGCGCGTGTGCACTTCGATCCGAACAAGCTGCGTCTCGAGTGGGGTGGGCAGTTCGAGAACCAGCGGCGCGCCGAGGCGCGGCTGCTGGTAATCCTCGGGCTGGTCATGGGGATGATGCTGATTTTCCTCACCATCGGCACGCGCTCCTTCCGCCAGGCGCTGCTCATCCTCGGCGTGGTGCCGCTCGCGACCCTGGGCGGCCTGGTGTCCCTGCACCTCACCGGTGAGACGCTCAACGTCGCCAGCGGCGTGGGCTTCATCGCGCTGTTCGGCGTCGCCGTGCAAAATGGCATCATCATGGTGGCGAATCTCAATCGCATGCGCCAGGCGGGCTTCGGGCTGCACGAGGCGATCATGAGGGGCGCGACCGAGCGGCTGCGCCCGGTGCTGATGACCGCCACCGTGGCTACGCTCGGCATGCTGCCGGCGGCGCTGCATACCGGGGTCGGCAGCGACGTGCAGCGCGGCATCGCCACCGTCGTGGTCGGCGGACTGGCCATCTCCACGGTGCTCACGCTATTCGTCCTGCCCTCGATGTACCACGTGATCGAGCACTGGGCCGAGCGGCGCCACGGCGAGGCGCGCTGGGCATGAGCCCCGCGCACACTATCCGTAGAAGATCGCGCGCTGCGCTCATCGCCGCACTCGCCGCAGTGTGCGGCTGCGCAGTCGGGCCCAATTTTCACCGCCCCGCGCCGCCTGCGGACCGCGATTACGGCAGCGCGCCCTCGCAGGGAACCACCGCCGCGGCAGCGGGGACCGGCGGCGGCGCTCAGACCTTCGCCGGCGGCATGGACATTCCCGCTCAATGGTGGACGCTGTTCCAGTCGCCGAAGCTCAACGCGCTGGTCGAGCAGTCCCTCAAAGGCAACCCCAACATCGACGCCGCGCGTGCCGCACTGCGCCAGGCGCAGCTGCTCTACAAAGCGCAGCGCGCCAGTTTGCTGCCGACGGTACAGGGCGGCTTCGATGCGACCCGTGCCAAGAACGCGGTCGACACGCTGGCCAACCCGACGAGCCTCCCGCAGGTCAATCCTTACTACAATCTCTACACCGCGCAGCTGAACCTGAGCTACATGCCTGACGTGTTCGGCGGCACACGCCGCGCGCTCGAGGGCACGCGCGCCGAGGTCGAGGCCACGCGCTTCGAGCTCATCGCGACCTACGTAACGCTGAGCAGCAATGTGGTCGCTACCGCGGTGCAGGAGGCCGCGCTGCGCGGCCAGATCGGCACCACGCAACGGCTGCTCGAGCTGCAGCACCAGCTCACCGCGACGCTGCGCCAGCAGCACGCGCTCGGCACCGCGAGCAACGTCGACCTGCTGCCACAGGAAGCGCTCGAGGCGCAGACCGCCGCCACGCTGCCGCCGCTGCAAAAGCAGCTCGGCCAGACCCGCGATGCGCTGACGGCACTGCTCGGCCGGCTGCCGGCCGCAGAGCCTGCCGATACCTTCGAGCTCACCGACCTGACACTGCCGGCGCAACTGCCGGTCAGTCTGCCCGCGAAGCTCATCGAGCAGCGCCCCGACGTGCGCCAGGCGGAAGCGAATCTGCACGCCGCATCGGCGGCCGTCGGCGTGGCGCTCGCCAACATGCTGCCGCAGTTCGAGATCAGCGCCCAGACCGGCACGGCGGCACTGAAGATCGGGCAGCTGTTCAGCGCCTACACCGGCTTCTGGGACGTCGGCGCCTCGTTGACGCAGACCCTGTTCGACGCCGGGGCGCTGCGCTACCGGCACAGTGCCGCGGATGCGGCGCTCGATGCGGCCGCTGCCCAGTACCGGGCGGCGGTGATCCTCGCCTGCCAGAACGTGGCCGATACCCTGCGGGCGCTGCAGGCGGACGCCGCAGCGCTCGAGGCCAGCGCGGCGGCCGACCAGGCCGCCAAGGAAGCCTTCGAGCTGGCACGACGGCAACACGAGATCGGCACGCTGAGCACGGTGGCGTTGCTGAATGCCGAACAGACCTACCAACAGGCGGAGATTACCCTGGTGCAGGCACAGGCCAATCGCTACGCCGATACCGCCGGGCTGTTCCAGGCGCTCGGTGGCGGCTGGTGGAATCTTCCCGAGGCGACCTTCAAATGAATGAGCTGGTGTTACGCGAGAACCGGGACGGAGCGGCGATCCTGACGCTCAATCGCCCCGCAAAGCTCAACGCGCTCTCCAAGGACATGATCGAGCGGCTGGAGGAGCATCTCGACAGCCTGGCCCGCGAGACCAAGACCATCGGCCTGGTAATCCTGCGCGGCGCGGGCGGCAATTTCTCCTCCGGACACGACATGAGCGAGGTGCTGAGCCAGGTGAAGGCGCACGCCAAGCCGCATCACTACGTGGAGGTCATCGACAAGGTCGCCAATCTGCCGCAACCGGTAATCTCCGCCGTGCGCGGACACTGCTCGACCGGGGCACTGGAGCTCGCGCTCGCCGCGGATCTGATCGTCGCCGCGGAGTCCGCCAGCTTCTGCGATGCCTATGCGCGCTGGGGCCTCACCCCGATCTGGGGACTGAGCCTGCGCCTGCCGCAACGCGTGGGCACTTCCATCGCCAGCGAGATGATGTACACCTGCCGCAGCTACTCGGGCGCGGCCGCCCGCGAGATGCACCTGGCCAACTTCTGCTTCCCGGACGAGCAGTTCGAAGCGGGGCTCGCCGCCGTGGCGCAGGACATCCTGGCGAATTCGTGGTTCTCGAACCAGGTCAACAAGCGTGCGCTGCTCGAAAGCAGCGGACTGACGCTGCATGAGGCGCACGCACTCAATCTGTTCAAGAACGAGGGGCTGGCCCCGGATGCCGTGCAGCGGGTGGCGCGCTTCTTCAAGGCACGCAAGTCGCGCCCCTAGCGCGGGCGGCCCGCGCGCTCAGGCGACGTCGGCGCGCACCGCCGCCGCCCGCGCCGCGGCCAGCACTCCGGCCACGCACTGTGCCAGCTCCACCGCGCTCAGCGGCTTGGTGAGTACCGCCTGGGCCCCGGCTGCCTGCGCCTCGGCCTGCAGCTCCGGGCCCGCAAAGCCACTCACGAGAATAGCCGGCAGCTGCGGGCGGCGCCGCTTGAGCTGTCGGAGCAGCTCCATGCCCGAGAGATTCGGCATGATGGCGTCGGTCAACACCGCGTCGAAGCGTTGCGGGGCGGCGCTGAACACCCGCAGCGCCTCGCGGCCGCCCACGCAGCCGACCGGCTCGTAGCCGAGCGAGGCGAGCACTTCCTCCGCGAGCTGCACCAGGCTTTCCTCATCGTCGACGACCAGGATGGTCTCGCCCGCCCCCGGCGGCGCTGCGCGCGGGTGCGGCTCCTCGAGCGGCTCGCCGTCGCTCAGCGGCAGGTACACGCGGAAGCGGGTGCCGGCACCCGGCCGGCTCGCCACCTCAAGAGCCGCGTCGTGATCGAGCACGATGCCGTGCACCAGCGACAGACCGAGACCCGTGCCGCTGCCGGCCGGCTTGGTGGTGTAGAAGGGCTCGAAGATCCGCTCCAACTCCGCGGCAGTGATGCCCGCGCCCGAGTCGCTGATGTCGATACACGCGTAGCGGCCCGGCAGCAGCCGCCCCACCGTGCAATCGCGCGCCTCGCCGACCTCGTCCGGCGCGGCCTGCAGCACCACCCGGCCGCCGCCGGCCACCGCCTGCACCGCATTGGTGAGCAGGTTGGCGAGCATCTGGTGCAGTTGCGCCGCGTCGCCGGCGGCGACCAGCGGTTGCGCGGGTAGTTCCACCGCCACGCTGACGCCGGGTGGCAGCGTGGCGCAGGTCAGGCTGTGCACCTCGCTGATGACTTTCTGCAGCGCCACCGGGCGGGCGCTGCCGACGCCGGGCCGGCTGAAGGCGAGGATGCGCGCCACCAGTTCGCGGGCGCGATTGGCGGCCACGACGATCTTGTCGAGGTGCCGGCGCTGCGCACTGCCCGCCGCGGCATCCTGCATGGCGAGCTCGCCGTAGCCGAGCACGGCTCCCAGCACGTTGTTGAAGTCGTGGGCGATGCCCCCGGCCAGCGTGCCGAGCGCCTCGAGCTTCTGCGACTGGTGCGCGCGTGCGGTGACGCGCTCGTGGCGCTCGAGTTGGCGCAGAAATGCGATCAGCAGTACCGCGGCCAGCGCGGTAATGACGAAGGTGCGGACGATGGTCTTGCCGGTCTGGTCGCGCCAGGCCTCGAGGATGCTGTGCTCGCTGCGGCCTACGGCGACCACCGCCGGGTAGCCGGGCACGCGCCGCAGGCTGATGCGCGTGCGCCCACCCTGCGGCTCCTCGAGCGCCGTGTGCAGGGCCGCGGCGCTGCCGAGCGCCGCCAAGGCGCGCGCCCAGGGCGACGCTGCGCTCGCCGGCACGCGGCCGTCGCGGCTGACCAGCGAGGTGCCGTCGGCGCGCAGCAGCTCGATGGCGCTGCCCGAGCCGAGGTCGAGCGCCCGATACAGCCCGCGGATGTAGGTGACGTCGACCGCCGCGCCGACGATGCCGCGAAAGCCGTTGCCCGGCAGGCGGCGGCTCAGTACGAAGGTCGGTTCGCCGGTCACGCGGCTGATGAAGGGTTCGCTTACGAACAGCCCGAGGTCCGGCTGTGCGCGCTGCGCCAGGTAATACGAGCGATCGCTCAGGTCGCTGTTGGCATTGCTGCTCGTCGCGGTGCTCAGGTGCAGGTGCCGCTGCGGATCGAACAGGAACAGGTTGCGCACCTGCGGCACGCCGCTCATGTGCCGGCGCAGCAGGTCCGGAATCGTGGTGCGCTCGCCGGCGCTGAGGTTGTCCGGATCGAGCAGCGCCGCCTGGCGCAGGATGAGATCGGTCGCCTGCAGGGCACGCGCCGCCTGCTCGGCGAGCGCGCCGGCGACGTTGTCGTGCTGGCGCTCCGCCATCGACAAGGTGGCGGCACGGTCGCGCAGCGTGTCGAACAGCGTCGAAAGCCACACGGCGGCGCACACCGCTGCGACGATGAGCACCAGCCGCAGGCGCAGCCCGCCCACACGCGCGCGGCCGCCTCCACCGCTCAGCGAGATGGCGGAGTGCTGGGGTTCGCCGGAACTGGCCGTACGCCGAGGGCTTTCCATAGGTCGCTGCGCGTGTAGGGCTTGGCGAGAATGCGGGTCGCTCCGAGTCTCACCGCCATGGCATCATTCGCCATGTCCCCCGGGGAGAAGCGGCCGGAAGCAAGCACGATCGCCGCTTGCGGGTAAGCACGCCGCCACGACGCCAGGACCGCATGAGCCTGTTGTTGACACGTCACGTCCACCAGTACCGCATCGATGTCCGGCGCTGCCTGTGCACCCGGCTGCGGCCAGACCGCCTGCATCCCGCCCGCCTCGAGCCATTCGCGGATCAGCTCATGATGAAGACTATCACGCTCCACCACCAGCACGCGCCTCACGGAGCGCTCCGCGCATGACGCAGGTCCCGCTGCCCCACGTGCTGGTGGTGGACGACGACGCGGACATCCGGCAGCTGGTCGATGAATACCTCGGCCGCAACGATTTCCGCGTCAGCGGCGCGGTCGACGGCGCGGGGCTCGCCGCCGCGCTGCGCGGCCAGGTGCTCGACCTGGTGCTGCTCGATCTGCGTCTGCCGGGCGAGGACGGCATGCAGTTGCTGCGGCAGTTGCGCGCCGACTCGCAGATCCCGGTCATCATTCTCACCGGCCGCACCGAGGAGGCCGATCGCATCATGGGACTGGAGCTGGGCGCCGACGATTACCTCACCAAGCCGTTCAGTCCGCGTGAGCTGCTGGCGCGCATCCGTACGGTGCTGCGCCGTACTCACGCCGGCAAGGAGGTGCACGGTGCGCCGGTGTGCCGCGCCTACCGACTGCCGGGGTGGGAGCTCAACCTGCGCACGCGGCGGCTGACCGCGCAGGATGGCAGCGCGGTGTCGCTCAGCAACGGCGAGTTCAACCTGCTGGCGGCGCTGCTGGCCACGGCCAACCGCGTGGTGACGCGCGATCAGCTGATCGAGCTCAGCCGCCGCTACGACAACGAGATCTACGACCGCGCCATCGACGTGCAGATCCTGCGCCTGCGCCGCAAGATCGAACGCAACCCGGCCGAGCCGCGCATCATCGTCACCGAGCGCGGTGTCGGCTATCGCGTCGCCGTCCCCGTGGAAGCCGTGTACTGAAGCTCCGCCCGCCATCCTGAAGCGCCCGCCTGAGCGCGCCGGCGGCGCGCCTGCCTTCCGCACTGTCCACGTCGCATGTCGCCGCGCGCTTGCGCGGCAGATTTCACCCGTAACCGGCGCGCTTCGCCACGTAACCGACCGCTGGCGCACCCTGCGTTATGGTGCGGCTGCCATGTGGATCGTCCAACTGGCGCTGCGGCGCCCCTACACCTTCCTGGTGCTGGCGATCGTCATCACGCTGCTCGGCGTGTCCGCGATCCTGCGCACGCCGACCGACATCTTCCCCAACATCAACATTCCGGTCGTCGCCACCATCTGGCGCTATACCGGCCTGTCACCCGATGAGATCGCCACGCGCCTGGTGCTACAGAGCGAGCGCAGTGCGCAGACCACCGTCAACGACGTGGAGCACACCGAGTCGCAGAACCTCACCGGCACCTCGGTGGTGAAGTACTTCTTCCAGCCGGGCGTCAACGAGGAACTGTCATTCGCGCAGATCACCGCCGTGTCGCAGACGCAGCTGCGCAGCGCGCCCCCGGGCACCACCCCGCCGTACGTGCTCGCTTACAACGCTTCCTCGGTGCCGGTGCTGCAGCTCGCGCTCTCGAGCCAGAACCTGTCGGAGGCGCAGCTGTTCGACCTCGGCAACAACATCATCCGCACCGGGCTTGCCACCGTGCAGGGCGCCTCGATGCCCTACCCCTACGGTGGCCTGCAGCGCCAGGTGCAGGTGGATCTCGACCCGGACCGCTTGCGCGCCAAGGGGCTCTCGGGCAACGACGTCACCAATGCCCTGGCGGCACAGAACTCCATCCTGCCCGCCGGCACACAGAAAATCGGCGACCGCGAATACTTCGTCACCGTCAACGCCAACCCGCGCACCGTGGCCGAGCTCAACGACCTGCCGGTCGCCAACCGCAACGGCAACGTCGTCTACGTGCGCGACGTGGCGCACGTGCGCGACGGTTACCCGCCACAGACCAACATCGTGCGCCGCGACGGGCATCGCGGCGTGCTGATGAGCGTGCTGAAGACCGGCAGCGCCTCGACGCTCGACATCATCAAGAACATCAAGCAGCGCCTGCCAGGTATCCGCGGCCAGCTGCCGCAAGGCTTTAACGTCGATCTGGTGGGCGATCAGTCGATCTTCGTGCGTGCCGCCATCGACGGGGTGGTGCGCGAGGCGGTGATCGCCGCCGCGCTCACCGGGCTGATGATCCTATTGTTTCTCGGCAGCTGGCGCAGCACCATCATCATCGCCATATCCATTCCGCTGTCGATCTTGAGCTCCATCGTCTGTCTATCCTGGCTCGGCGAGACCATCAACATCATGACGCTTGGCGGGCTGGCGCTCGCGGTCGGCATTCTGGTGGATGACGCCACCGTCACCATCGAGAACATCAACATGCACCTCGAGCAGGGGCAGGAGGTCGAGGAGGCGATCCTGAACGGTGCCCACGAGATCGCGCTGCCGGCGCTGGTCTCGACGCTCGCCATCTGCATCGTATTCGTGCCCATGTTCATGCTAGCGGGCATCGCCCGTTTCCTGTTCATACCGATGGCCGAGGCGGTGGTGTTCGCGATGCTCGCCTCCTACCTGCTGTCGCGCACGCTGGTACCGACGCTGGCGAAGTACTGGCTGCAACGCCACGATGCCCACGCCAGCGGCGCGCCGCGCGGCCGGTTCGGCCAGCTGCAGGGTCGCTTCGAGCAGTGGTTCACCGGGGTGCGCAGCCGCTATCACGACCTGCTCGAGCGTACCCTGCACAGCGGCAGCCGCTTCGCCCTGCCGTTCCTCGGCGCCATGGCGGCCACTGCGCTGCTCGCCTTCCCGCTCGGCCGTTACCTGCCCGGTCTCGGCCGCGATTTCTTCCCCGCGGTCGATGCCGGGCAGATCAAGCTGCACGTGCGCGCGCCCACCGGCCTGCGCATCGAGGAGACCGCGGCGCTGTGCGATCACATCGAGGCCACGATCCGCGAGCTGGTTCCGGCACGCGAGATCGCCACCATCGTCGACAACATCGGCCTGCCCTATAGCGGCATCAACACCGCCTACTCCACCTCGGCGCCGGTCGGGCCCGGCGATGCCGACATCTTCGTCAATCTCACCAGCGATCATCATCCTACGGCGCAGTACGTACACCGGCTGCGCGCGCGGCTGACGGAGCTCTATCCTTCGACGAGCTTCGCTTTCCTGCCGGCGGACATGGTCAGCCAGATCCTCAACTTCGGGCTGCCGGCTCCGCTCGACGTACAGGTCTCGGGGTTCAACGTGGCCGCCAATCTGCCGTATGCCAACGCGTTGCTGGCGCGCATGCACGCCATTCCAGGCTTGGTGGATCTGCGCATCCAGCAGGCCTACGACTACCCGACGCTGCGGGTGCAGGTCGATCGCAGCAAGGCATCGCTCCTCGGACTCACCGAAACCGACGTGGCCTCGGATCTGCTGGTGTCGCTGTCGGGCAGCTCCCAGAACACGCTGTCCTTCTGGATCGACCCGCAGAGCGGCACGCAGTACCCGGTGGTCGCGCAGACGCCGCAATTTCGCTTGGCGACGCTTTCGGACCTGGAAACCACCCCGGTCACCGGCCTGTCCGGCAGCGGCGGCGGGCAGCTGCTCGCCAATCTGGCCGGCTTCAGGCGCGAGGTCTCGCCCGCGGTGGTGAGTCATTACGACGCGATCCCGGTGATCGACATCTACGGCGCGGTCGAGGGAACCGACCTCGGCTTCGTAGCGGGACAGATCAACCGGGTGGTCGCCGGCATGCGCCAGTCGCTGCCGCGCGGTACCCAGGTCACGGTGCGCGGCCAGGTGAAGACCATGACCGACTCCTTCAGCGGGCTGCTGATCGGCCTGGCCGGCGCGGTGGTGCTGGTGTACCTGCTGATCGTGGTCAACTTCCAGTCCTGGCGCGACCCGTTCATCATCATCACCGCGCTGCCGGCCGCGCTCGCCGGCATCGTCTGGATGCTGTTCCTGACGCACACCCCGGTGAGCGTGCCGTCGCTCACCGGGGCGATCATGTGCATGGGCGTGGCCACCGCCAATAGCGTGCTGGTGATCAGCTTCGCGCGCCAGCGCATGGACGCCGGCGATGACTCGCTGCACGCCGCGCTGCAGGCCGGGGTGACGCGCTTCCGGCCGGTGCTGATGACCGCGCTCGCCATGATCATCGGCATGGTGCCGATGGCCCTCGGGCTCGGCGAGGGCGGCGAGCAGAACGCGCCGCTCGGCCGCGCGGTGATCGGCGGGCTGGTGTTCGCGACCATAGCGACGCTGTTCTTCGTGCCCACGGTGTTCACCCTCATTCACGGACGGCGGAGCCACTGATGTCCGATTCCTCGCCTCCCGAGCCGGCCGCGAGCACTGCACTGCGTCAGCACTACGTATGGATCCTGCTCGCGCTCGCGCTGCTGCTCGCGATCTGGGGCATCGTCAGCCGCCTGAGCGCCCGCAACGCGCTCGAGCACGAGGCGGCGAGCGCTGCGATCCCGACCGTGACGACGACCCACGCCCGCCGCGGACCCGCCTCGAGCAGTATCGTGCTGCCGGGCTCGGTGCAGGCCTTTTACGAAGCGCCGATCTATGCGCGCACCAACGGCTACCTGCGCATCTGGTACACCGACATCGGCACGGCGGTGAAGAAGGGCCAGCTGCTGGGCGAGATCGAGACGCCGGAAGTCGACCAGGAGCGCCGCCAGGCGGTGGCGGACATGGCCACCGCGCAGGCGAACTACGAGCTGGCGCGCACCACCAACGTGCGCTGGCAGGGCCTGCTCGCCACGCAGTCGGTGTCGCAGCAGGACGCCGATCAGCGCGCCGGCGACGCCGCCGCCAAATCGGCGGCGCTGCAGTCCGCCGCCGCGAATCTCGCGCGCCTCAACGAGCTGGAGTCCTTCAAGCGGGTGCTCGCGCCCTTCGACGGGGTGGTCACGCAACGCAACACCGACATCGGCGCACTGATCAATGCCGGCGCGGGCCAAAGTCCCGGCAGCCCGCTGTTTCGTGTCGCCGACACCCATCGGCTGCGCATCTACGTGTACGTGCCGCAGCCGTATTCTGCTGCCATCCGCCCCGGCGTCACCGCCGCCCTCGAGTTCGCCGACCATCCGGCCCGGCGTTACACCGCGACCGTCGCCAGCACCGCGCAGGCGCTCGATGCGGTCTCGCGCACGCTGCAGGTGGAGCTGCAGATCGACAACGCCCGCGGCGAGCTGCTGCCCGGCTCCTATGCGCAGGTGTATTTCGAGCTGCCCGCTCCCCTCGACACCCTGCGCGTCCCGGTGAATACCGTGATCTTTCGCACGCAGAACCTGCAGGTGGCGAGCGTCGGCAGCGACCAGCGCGTGCACCTGAAGCGCATCACCGAGGGGCGCGATTTCGGCACGGAGATCGAGGTGCTTTCCGGCATCACCCCGGCCGATGCGATCATCGTGAATCCTCCGGATTCGATCGCCGAGGGGCAGCAGGTGCGGGTGGTGCAGCCGCAGTCCGGAGCCGCCGCGCCCCGGAGCACGTCCTCGTGAATTTGCCGGCGGCGCGCAGCGCAGGCGTGCTGCTGGCGGCGCTCGCCGGCTGCTCGCTCAGCCCTCACTACCGGCGTCCCACGCTGCCGGCGCCGCCGGACTCCTACAAGGAGGCCGGCGACTGGGAGGCTGCCGCCCCCGCCGACGCCAGCCCCCGCGGCCGCTGGTGGACGATGTTCGGCGACCCGGAGCTGGACGCCCTGGAAACACAGGTGAGCGACGCCAATCAAAGCCTCAAGGCGTCTTTCGCCCGCCTGGCGCAGGCGCGGGCGCAGACCCGCATCGCGCAGTCGGCCTGGTTGCCGACCATCACCGCCGAAGCCGATGCCACCCGCGGCGAGACCTCCGTCTACCAGCCGACCTACGTTCCCGGCAGGAGCCGCACCGGCAACTCCTACGTGCTGGCGGGCGACCTGTCGTACGAGGTGGATCTGTTCGGCCGCATCCGCAACACCGTCGCCGGCGCGCGGGCGACCGAGCAGGCCACCGCCGGCGATCTCGCGACACTCGACCTGGAACTGCACGCCGAGCTCGCCAGCGATTACTTCACGCTGCGCGGTCTGGACGTCGAGCAGCAACTGCTCGATCGCACTGTGGCCGATTACGCGCGGGCGCTCGGGCTGACGGAGAATCTCTATAACGGCGGCGCCGCGGCGATCTCGGACGTGCAGCAGGCGCAGGCGCAGCTCGAGTCCGCCCGTACCCAGGCGGAGGATACGCGGCTGCGCCGCGCGCAGAGCGAGCACGCCATCGCGGTACTCATCGGCCGCGAGGCGAGCGGCTTCAGCCTCGAGGCTCACAGTGGCGAAGCCTTCCGCCCCGTGCCCGCCGTCGCCACGGGGTTGCCTTCGCAGCTGCTCGAGCGCCGCCCCGATGTCGCCGCGGCCGAGCGGCGCGTCGCCGCCGCCAATGCCGGCATCGGCGTGGCGCGCGCTGCGTATTTTCCGGTGTTGAATCTGCTCGCCTCGGCCGGCAGTGCCAGCGTCGCCACCTCGCAGCTCCTCACCGCGCCCGCGCGGTACTGGTCGGTCGGGCCGCAGCTGCTGCTGACGGTATTCGACGGTGGCCTGCACGCAGCGCAGTCCGCGCAGGCCCACGCCGCGTACGACGAACAGGTCGCCAATTACCGCGGCGTGGTGCTCAGCGCCTTCCAGGACGTCGAGGACAACCTGGTGGCGCTGCGCCAGCTGCAGCGCGAGAGCGTCAGCCAGGGGGCCGCGGTCACCGCCACGCAGGGCGCACTCGACCAGGCCAACCTGCGCTACAAGGGCGGCATCGTCACCTACCTCGAAGTCGTCGCCACCGAGAATGCGGCGCTGTCTGCCCGGCTGGCCGCCGCGGATATCGAGATCCGGCGCGCGACCGCCACGGTGCTGCTGGTGAAAGCCCTCGGCGGGGACTGGAATCCGCCGCGCGCGAACGCGTCATAGCTCGCGGGCAGCTCAGGCGCGAGACCCATGAAAAATATTCAGGTCATCGACGGCGCGTTGAACTCCACCTTCAGCATTTTTCAGGCGACGGATGAGGAATTCGCCCTGTTGTTCCCGGAGGCCGGTCAGGATATTTCACTATGCGGAAGACTTGCCGCATTTGGCGGATCAGCCAGCGATCGAGGCCGCGTTGAGCCGAATTTGGCAACGTCCCATTCGCAAGCGAGACGCGATGGGAATTCATGGGACATTATTCTACGAACTGCAGCGCTACAAGAAGTGGTACCCAGAAAAGCGCGAGGATTCCGTCGATGCTTCCGCCATAAATGCGGCTCAAAGAAAACTGTTCGGGAGAAATTGACGCTCGAGAACCCGCCGGCCTCTTAATGGCACGCGCCCGTCGGCGGGTGCGCGCTAGCCCACGCGCGCGAAGTCGATGAAGCCGCGCTGCACGTCGGTGCGCACCAGGCGCACCCGCAGCGCGTCACCGACGTCCAGCCCGGTGAAGCCCTCGACCAGCCGTCCCTCCGCCAGAGGATGCGTGATGCGCACCCAGGTGCCCTTGTCCGCAGCGCCGGTAACGACGGCGTCGAACTGCGCGCCGATGCGGGCCTGCAGCAGCATGGCGGCGGCGGATTTCGCCACCTGCCGCTCGACCTTGGCGGCATTGCCCTCCTGGGTCGTACAGTGCGCCGCGAGCGTGCGCAGCTGCGTATCGGTGTAGGGCGGCGGCGCGCCGCGCAGCGCCGCCTTCAGCAGCCGCTGCGAGATGACATCGGGAAAGCGGCGGTTGGGAGCGGTGGCGTGGGTGTAGTCGCTCAGCGCCAGCCCGAAGTGACCCTCGGCGGGCTGGCCCGGCTCTTTGAGCACGTACTCGCCCGCGCCGAGCAACTTGACGACCGCCAGTGAAAGATCCGGGAAGCGCGCCGGGGCCGCCTGGCGCTGCCTCGTGAGGAAGGCGCCCAGCGCCCGGGCATCGGCTGCCGCGGGCAGGCTCTGCCCCAGGCCGCGCGCGAGCTCCACGATCCGGCTCCAGCGCTCCGGCTGGCGCAGTACCCGCCGTACGGTCGGAGAGCCCTTGCTGTCGAGGTAGCGCGCCACCACGCTGTTGGCGCCGATCATGAAGTACTCGATGAGCTGCTTGGCGCGATTGTCCTCATCCGGCCGCAGGTCGAGCAGCACCGACCCGGCGCGCACCGCCTGCGCCTCGAGCGTGGTAAGCCCGAGAGCGCCCTGGCTCTCGCGCACCCGCTTGAGCCGCTGCGCCACGCGGTCCTGGATACGCAGCTGCTCGTCCATGCCGCTCAGCGCCGCCACGGCCGCGGGCGACGGACCCTTGCCATCGAGCCAGGCGGCGACGCTGTCGTAGGCGAGCTTGGCGTGATTGACCACCAGCGCGCGATAGATGTCGGATGCCGCGATGACGCCCTCGCCCGTCACGGTCATGTCGATGACGATGGCGAGCCGTTCCGCGCCCGCTGCCAGGCAGGTCAGATCGGTCGACAACCGCTCCGGCAGCATGGGAAACACCTGCGCGGCGGTATACACCGAGGTGGTGTTGGCGCTCGCGTGCGCATCGAGCGGTGAGCCGGCGACCACCGTCGCATCGACGTCCGCGATCGCCACCAGAATGCGCACGCTGGCGCCTGCAGCCGGCTCCGCCACCGACAGCTGGTCGAGATCGCGCGAGTCGTCGTTGTCGATCGAGCACCACGGCAGTGAGCGCTGATCGCGGATCTGCGGTCCGCGCTCGCTCGACGGAGCGCTGATGGCGCGCAACTGCTCGAGCGCCGCCGGCGGAAAGTCCGGCTCGAGGCCGTGCTCGCGCATCATCTGCCGGGCGATGCGCTGCAGCTCGCCGGAATTCCGGTCCTGTGGCATCGCGGCATGATACCCGCTTC
>Ga0210394_10002452_pt1 | contig 25386 bp, 27 predicted proteins | sample IncBWC12MmetaG_FD_160121 | JGI IMG/M metagenome (GOLD analysis project Ga0210394, IMG submission 160121) | Forest soil microbial communities from Barre Woods Harvard Forest LTER site, Petersham, Massachusetts, United States - Inc-BW-C-12-M | ecosystem: Environmental > Terrestrial > Soil >...
GCGAAATACCCCTTGACCGCCGACAGCCACTCACGCGAAACCATCCATAAATTGATATAGCTTCGCCTAGATGATCCGAAAAGATTCGCAAGCCCTGACCCGTACAGTAAAGCACGTCACCGCCGCCCTGGCGCCAGCTCTGGTGCTCGCTTTGACCTGCCTGTGGAACGATCCGGCGATGGCGGACTTTCGTCTCTGCAACAACACCTCGAGCCGGGTCGGCATCGCGCTCGGCTACAAGGACGCCGAGGGCTGGACCACCGAAGGCTGGTGGAATGTGTCTTCGCGAAGCTGTGAGACGCTGCTGCGTGGCACGCTTGTCGCACGGTTCTATTATATCTACGCCCTCGATTACGATCGCGGCGGCGAGTGGTCGGGACAGGCTTTCATGTGTTCGCGCGACAAGGAATTCACGATCAAGGGCGCGGATAATTGCCTGGCGCGGGGCTTCGACCGGACCGGCTTCTTCGAGGTCGACACCGGCGAACAGCGCGCCTGGACGGTGCAGCTCACCGAATCCAACGAGCAGCAGCCCGCGCAGCGTGTGCCGGGCATTCCGGGTATTCCGGGTGGCGCCGGAAACATTCCGGGCATCCCCAATTCGCCGGGCGGATTGCCTCCCGGCGCCGGTCTGCCGCCGGCCGCAGCGCCCGGGACCAGGCCATGAGGCGCCTGCGCCGTATCAAGATTCTCGCAACGCTCGGCCCGGCCTCTTCCGACAGCGCCATCATCAGGAAGCTGTTCGAAGCGGGCGCCGACGTTTTCCGCATCAATATGAGCCACACCTCGCATGACAAGATGCGGGAACTGGTCAAGACCATTCGCAATGTCGAGAGCAGCTATGGCCGGCCGATCGGCATCCTGGTCGATCTGCAAGGCCCCAAGCTCCGGCTCGGCTCGTTTGCCGAAGGAGCGGTGCAACTCAATAACGGCCAGAGCTTTGTGCTGGATTCCGACAAAACGCCGGGCGACAACACGCGTGTTCAGCTGCCGCATCCGGAAATACTTGCAGCGCTAAGGCCCGGCCACGCGCTTCTCCTCGACGACGGCAAGGTGCGGCTGATTGCGGAGGAGACCTCTCCCGATCGCGCGATCACCCGCGTCGTGATCGGCGGCCGGATGTCGGACCGCAAGGGCGTCAGCCTGCCCGACACCGACCTGCCGGTCTCGGCGATGACGCCAAAGGACCGCGCCGATCTCGAAGCGGCACTGGTGACCGGGGTCGACTGGATTGCGCTCTCCTTCGTGCAGCGCGCCGAGGACGTCATCGAGGCCAAGAAACTGATCCGCGGCCGCGCCGCCGTGATGGCCAAGATCGAAAAGCCGCAGGCGATCGATCGCCTTCCCGAAATCATCGAGGCTTCCGACGCGTTGATGGTGGCGCGCGGCGATCTCGGCGTCGAACTGCCGCTGGAACGGGTGCCGAGCCTGCAGAAACAAATGACGCGGATGGCACGGCGCGCCGGCAAGCCGGTGGTGGTTGCAACCCAGATGCTGGAATCGATGATCCAGTCGCCGGTGCCGACGCGCGCGGAAGTGTCCGACGTTGCAACCGCGGTCTATGAAGGCGCCGACGCCATCATGCTGTCGGCGGAATCGGCGGCCGGCAAATATCCGGTCGAGGCGGTCTCGACCATGAATCGCATCGGCGAGGAAGTCGAGCGCGACCCGACCTATCGCGGCGTGGTAAATGCGCAGCGCGCCGAACCCGAGCCGACCGTTGGCGATGCGATCGCGGATGCCGCGCGGCAAATCGCCGAGACGCTCGATCTTTCCGCAATCATCTGCTGGACCGATTCGGGGTCGACCGCGCTTCGCGTCGCGCGCGAACGCCCGAAGCCGCCGGTGGTGGCGATCACGCCGAACCTCGTGACAGGGCGCAAGCTGTCGGCGGTGTGGGGTGTCCATTGCGTCGTCGCCGAAGATGCGCAGGATCTCGACGACATGGTGAACCGCGCCGGCAGCATTGCTTTTCGCGACGGCTTTGCCCGCGCAGGCCAGCGCGTCATCATCGTTGCCGGCGTGCCGCTTGGCACGCCGGGCACCACCAACATGCTGCGCATCGCTTCGGTCGGCCCAAGCGAAGACGCGGATATCTAGCCGGCGCGTTCTGCCTTACCTCTCCAAATGGGAGAGGTCGCGAGCATCTTGCGAGCGGGTGAGGGGGTAAGGACTAGCGATAGACCGTAACCCCTCACCCCATCCCTCCCATAGGGAGAGGGAGCACAGCACCGTTGCCGCAGCTTTAGAGCAGCTTCGCCTCAAGCGTGATCCTGGTGTTGAGCAGCTTCGACACCGGACAGCCGGCCTTGGCCATCCCGGCCAACTCCTGGAATTTCGCGTTGTCGGCGCCGGGTATTTTGGCGTTGAGCGCCAGGTGCACGGAGGTGATGGCAAAGCCCTCGCCGACCTTTTCAAGCGTGACGTCGGCCTTGGTCTCCATCTGCTCGGCCGTGAGCTTGGCCTCCCCCAATATCAGCGACAGCGCCATGGTGAAGCAGGCGGCATGCGCGGCGCCGATCAGTTCCTCCGGGTTCGAGCCCGGTTTGCCTTCGAAGCGGCTGGCAAAACCATAGGGATATTCGTTGAGCGCGCCGCTCTTGGTCGAAATCGCGCCCTTGCCGTCCTTGATGCCACCTTGCCATTTGGCCGATCCGGATGTGGTTGTCATGCGAGGCTCCACAGATTGGGTGAACGATCGCGACATCTCACATCATCAATGCGGCGGAATTTTTCGAGGACGGCGTCTCGGCTTGAGCCTATTTAAGCGCCTACCAGCGCCTTGGCGGGCAGCACCGCCTGCACCACAAGCCCGCGCGCGCGGGCGTCCATCACGCCGACGGCGCGCAGCGCAAGCAGCGTCACGGTCTGGACGGCATCGCGTAGCTTTCCCGGGTCGTCCATGTTTTCCGCCGCCAGTGGCCCGACGAGCGCCTCATGCAAGGCGCCCAAGAGCGCGGTCGCAGCCAGCACCGTGTCCTGCGCCGGCAGATGGCCGGCGCGGACCGCCGCCTCAATGCGGCCAGCGATTTCGCCGGCAACCGCGCGGCGGCTCGCCAGCCGCGATGCCGTGACGTCGACATCGACCGGCTCGGCCAGAATGCCCCAGGCGAGCTTGCGCTGCGACAACACGTGCACGGCGACCGTGGTGACGGCGGCCGCCAGCGCCGATGACGGGCCGGGAGCGGCATCCGCGGCGCGCCGGATCGCAGCCAATTCGTCGCGCGAGACATCGGCGATCAGTTCGGAAATCAGCTCGGCCTTGGAGGGGAAATACCGGTAAACGGTGCCGGCGGCGACGTTGGCGCGCACGGCGATCGGGGCGATCTGCACCGCCGCCATGCCGCCCTCGGCTGCCGCATTCCGTGCCGCCGCCAGGATCGCGCTACGGCGCGCCGCGAGGCGTTTGACGACCTGATGGGTCCGCCGATAGACCATTAGCGCGTTTCCCGTTCCCCGCGCGCTTCAAGCCAGAAGGCTCATCGAGGCGCGTATTCTGCTTTTGGCGGCTGATGACCAACCGCTCCAAGAAGTGAACAATAATTCAGAGCTGATGACAAGCCGGATTTGAGGCAGGCTAGACCCCGCGCGGGCATCCGATCAGCGCTGCAACGACCAAGGTTTGCTTAGGCGACGGCCCCCGACGGCGCCGGCGCCTCACGGCCGCGCATCAGCGCCGTATACAACAGGGCGCCAAGGGCCGCGCCGATCAGCCAGCCCCAATCCCCGACATTGGCGATGACGCCATAGGCACCGAGCAACGACAACCCGATCGAGATTGCGCCCGAGCCGGCAAGCGCCAATAGCGCTCTTGCGTTCCAGCCGTTCTCGTAATGCAGCGATCCCTTTGGCGACATCGTGTAGAGGTCGTCGAGGACGACGTGCTGCCGTTTCACGACAGAATAGTCGGCCCGCATAATCCCGAACATCGGCCCGAGCGCCGCGCCGAAGATGCTGACGAAGATCGTGATCGCCTGCGGGCTTGAGACGAAGATCCAGGGGCACACGATCACCGAGAGGATCGAGGTGATGAGACCGCCAAGGCGGAAGTCGATCTTCTCCGGATAGAGGTTGGAAATATCGTAGGCCGGCGAAACGAAATTGGCGACGATGTTGATACCCATGGTGGCGACGATGAAGGTGATGGAGCCGAGCGCGACGACGATAGGATTGCCGATGCGTTCGACGATGCCGACGGGATCCATGATCGCCTCGCCGAACACCTTCACGGTGCCGGCCGTGACGATGACGGTGATGATGGCAAAGACGATGAAATTGACGGGAAGGCCGAGGAAATTACCCGCTTTCATTGCGCGCTCATTTTTCGCGAATCGAGAGAAGTCGCCGAAGTTGAGCAGCAGTGCCGCGAAATAGGCGACGATCAGCATCGCCGCATTGGCCATGTGGCCAAGCACCGAGCCTTCGGCACGCGGGCTGAGCTGCAGCGACAGGCTCGAAATTCCGGTTTGCGCCACGATCCAGATCGCCAGCGCAAACATCACGATGTAGACGACCGGTCCGCAGAAATCGATGAATTTGCGGATCGTCTCCATGCCGTTGAGAAAGATCAGGAGCTGAAACAGCCACATGAACAGGAAAGAGGCCCAGCCCAGCGCCGAGAGCCCCGCGAAGCTCGAATGCGTCCATGCCTCCGCGCCCGGATAGAACGTCAGCACCAGCACCTGGACGGCCTTGGACGCGAAATAGGTCTGCACGCCGTACCAGACGATGCCGACGATGCCGCGCAAGCCCGCGGCAATATTGGCGCCCATCACACCGAACGCCATCCGCGCTACGACCGGAAAGGGCGTGCCGTATTTCAACGAAGGGCGCCCGATCAAATTCATCAGGAAGTAGACGGCGGTGATGCCGACTGCCATCGCCAGCAGCACTTCCCATCCGGTCAGCCCCAGGAAGAAAAGGCTCGCGGCGAAGGTGTAGCCGCCGACCGAATGCACATCCGACATCCACATCGCAAAAATGCTGAAGACGCCCCAACTGCGCCCCGCGGGCGCAACCGGCGCCAGATCGTGGTTATAGAGCCTGGGGTCGGCATCCTTGACGGCGACCGCGAGCGGGGTGGTGGCGTGAGCTGACATCGGGCGGCTCCTGGGCTCTCAATGGAGACTGGCAGATTAGTTCAAGCAAGTCCCGCACCAAGCGAGCCGGGCCCGTGCCGCCGTCGAGGGCCCATCACTGAAGGGCCCTACTCGGCTACTTGTCCCGACGCTGATCCCTGGGGATCACGAATTTCAAGCTAGACCAGACCTCGTTGATCGCGCAGACCTTGATGTCGACCAGGCCAAGGGCAAGCGCGGTGTCGCGCACGACAATATCGGTCAGATCGGTCGCCACGCCGGAAGATTTCTTGGGCCACGAAACCCAAATCATGCCGCCGGGCGCGATTTTCTCGCGATAACGACGTAGCTTTGCGGCAAGCCCCTTCGACTGCGTCGCGAACAGATGCACCATATCGAGGGGCGGCTTCGGTTTGCCCTGCACCCGCGCGCCCGACGGCAGCGGGCCTACGATCTTGTCGTAGGCGGACGGCGCGCCATCGGCAAAAATGCAAAAGCCCGGCTTGATGCCGAGCTTTTGTACAACTGCTTTGCCGGAAGTGCCGGCCATGGCCGCGCGCGGGTTTACGCCTGCGGCTGCGGCTCCAGGCCGGGATCCGGATCGGGACGCGGGCGCGGCTTGCCGGCCGGCGGCACTGCGGAAGCGCGCGGCGTCGTCGGCTCCAGCACCGACTCGCGGTTCGGCTTCTTGCCTTTGAGAAGATCGATGATCTCGTCGCCGGTCAGGGTTTCATATTCCAGAAGACCCTTGGCGAGCGCCTCGAGATCGGCACGCTTCTCGGTCAGGATCTTGGTCGCCTGATTGTAGCCCTCCTCGACGAATCGCCGAATCTCGGTGTCGATCTTCTGCACTGTTGCCTCGGACGCGTTCTGGGTGCGCGACACCGACATGCCCAAGAACACTTCGTCCTGGTTCTCGCCATAGGAAACGGTGCCGAGTGCTTCCGAGAGGCCCCAGCGGGTCACCATCATCCGCGCCAACCGCGTCGCCTGCTCGATGTCGGAAGAGGCGCCGGAGGTCACCTTCTCTTTGCCGAACACCAGTTCTTCCGCGACACGGCCACCCATCATGATGGCGAGACGCGAGGTCATCTGCTCGAGCGACATCGACAATTTATCGCGCTCCGGCAACTGCATCACCATGCCGAGCGCGCGGCCACGTGGAATGATGGTGGCCTTGTGGATCGGGTCGGTGGCGATGACGTTGAGGCCGACGATGGCATGGCCGCCTTCGTGATAGGCGGTCAGCATCTTTTCTTCCTCGGTCATGACCAGCGACTTGCGCTCGGCGCCCATCATGACCTTGTCCTTGGCCTCTTCGAACTCGGCCTGCGTCACCATGCGCTTGTTGCGCCGTGCGGCGGTAAGCGCGGCTTCGTTGACGAGGTTCATGAGGTCGGCGCCGGAGAAGCCGGGCGTGCCCCTTGCAATGGTCTTGAGGTTGATGTCGGGTGCCAGCGGCACCTTGCGGACATGAACCTTGAGGATCTGCTCGCGGCCGACGACATCGGGATTGGGCACCACCACCTGGCGGTCGAAACGGCCGGGACGCAGCAGCGCCGGGTCGAGCACGTCGGGCCGGTTGGTGGCCGCAATCAGAATCACGCCCTCATTGGCCTCAAAGCCGTCCATCTCGACCAGCAACTGGTTCAGCGTCTGCTCGCGCTCGTCATTGCCGCCGCCGAGACCCGCGCCACGATGGCGTCCGACCGCATCGATTTCGTCGATGAAGATGATGCACGGCGCATTCTTCTTGGCCTGCTCGAACATGTCGCGGACGCGAGACGCGCCGACGCCGACAAACATTTCGACGAAGTCCGAACCGGAAATGGTGAAGAAGGGCACGTTGGCTTCGCCCGCGACCGCGCGTGCGATCAGCGTCTTGCCGGTGCCGGGAGGGCCGACCAGGAGCACGCCACGCGGAATCCGTCCGCCGAGCCGCTGGTACTTTCCGGGGTCGCGCAGGAATTCGACGATTTCCTGCAGATCCTGCTTGGCCTCGTCGACGCCGGCGACGTCCTCGAAGGTGACGCGGCCGTGCGCTTCGGTCAGCATCTTGGCGCGCGACTTGCCAAAGCCCATCGCCTTGCCGGCGCCGCCCTGCATTTGGCGGGACAGGAAGATCCACACGCCGATCAGCGCAATGAAGGGCAGCCATGAGACGAGCAGCGAGACGAACCACGGCACGTTGTCGCCCGGCGGCTTGGCCGTGATCTGGACCTTGCCGTTGTACAGGCGCGAGACCAGCGTCGGGTCATTCGGCGCATAGGTCTGGAAGGTCGTGTTGTTGTTGAAGGTGCCGTGAATTTCCGGCCCCTGGATGACGACGTCGCGCACATGGCCCTGGTCGACCTCGTTCAGCAATTGCGAGAACGAGATATCCTGCGAGGACACCCGCTGACCCGGGTTCTGGAAAAGCGTGAACAAGGCCAATAGCAGCAGGACAATAATGACCCAGAGGGCGAAATTGCGCAGATTGGCGTTCATCGACTTTCCTTCGTGGTCGCGCGGATCGCGGCCTTATTCCTTGGGTGAGCGCGAGGGAATCCCTCAAGACGACTGCGCGTTACAATCTAGGTGCCGGCACGCTCGCTGCCAAGGGAACTACAAGGGACTATTTAGCCTATCTTAGCGCCCTTCCGGTTCAAATCATGGCGTCAGAACGGGTGTTTGGCGGGGTGGTTAAGGCCGAAAAGCCCGGTTTTGCGAAACTCTCGCGGCTCAACTCACCGGACGGCGGCGCGGCGGCGCCGGCGCGATGACGATTCGATCCCCGACAAGACTGATCAGCGCACCGGCCAAGGTCTGCTTCAGCCGCGGCGAATGTTTCGCTGCCGGCTTTTGCAAGGCGCCGTCCAAAGCAGCGAGCAAGGCTTCGACTTTTCCGAGTTCCGCGGGCCCCTCATGGCCAAGCCGATCGATCGCGCGCAGCAACAGCCGCAGACGGATTTCCTCGGGCAAGGCGGCGAAAGCCGCCGCGTCGAACGTGGCGTTTCGGAGCATGGCGCCTGAGGCGGGAGACGACACAGCCGCGCGACCCCTAAGCGCCAGATAGCGCGCGGCACCATCGACCAGAATTTCAATCGCCGCATTCGCCCGTGCCAGTCGCGATGCCAACCTTGCCAGGTTGCGCGCATCGCCGCCCTCGGCGGCAAGCCCATGGATCACGTTGCGAATACGCGGCCGGGTAAAATGGATGTCGCGGTTGGTTGGATCGTCGGCAAAACCGATCTTGGCTCTTTCCAGCGTCGCGATGAGCTGCGATTTCGAAATATCCAGAAACGGTCGGGCGATCAGCACACCTTCCAGTTCGGTTTGTCGCGCCATCGCCGCGAGGCCCGTGATGCCGCTGCCGCGGACGAGCCGCATCAGAAGCGTTTCGGCCTGATCGTCGCGGGTATGCGCGGTGAGGACATGGCTGGCGCCGCTTTGGCGCGCGACGGTGGCAAGCAGGCGGTAACGCGCGGCGCGCGCCGCGGCCGGCACACCTGATTTCGGTTTTGCGCCGGTCCAGCGCACCGTGCGATGCGGCACACCGAGCGCGCCCGCCAAGCGCTTGACGTCGCGTGCTTCGCGCGCCGATTCGGCGCGCAGACCGTGATCGATCGTCACCGCCAGAAGCCGCGGACCGCGTGAAAGCGCTTCCCGCCAACGCGCCATGAGCCACATCAAAGCAATGGAATCAGGGCCGCCGGAAACCGCAAGAACCAGCGCAGGCGCGCCCTTCCAGTCCGCGAACAAGCCCTTCGCCTGCCGCACCGAGATCGGGGATTTATCATCCTCAGGCATAGCGTCGCCGGCTGACGGGGAGGCCTCGGCTAAACCTTAGCCGATACGCGGCAAGCTAGCACTTTACCCGCTTCTGCTCGCGGTCGACGGCCTGCTTGATGTTGGCCGCGGCGCGCGGATATTTCCGCACCACCTCGCCGAACGCGGCACACGCGGCCTCCCTCTCCTTCAGAGCAGCGAGCGACTGGCCAAGCCGAAGCAAGGCATCCGGCGCCTTCGCCGAGCGGTCGAATTTGGTCGTCACCGCGAGGAAGGACTCGGCCGCGTCGCGGTAGAGCTGGCGCTGGAAGAAGCTTTCCCCGAGCCAGAATTGCGCATCCGCCATCATGGGATCGCTCGGATATTTCTTGGCAAAGTTGCGCATGGTTTCTTCGGCGAGCGCATAGTCCTTGCGCTGAATATAGCCGACGCCGAGATCGAATTCGTCCCTTGGCGTCGCCGAGGGCGGCAAGGTGGTGAGCGCGCCGGTGCCGTTAGTGTTACGCGGCGGCGGAGGCGGCAGCGCGCCTGCCGGGGCGCCAGCCGTATTGGCGAGATCGAGCGGCTCGCCAGCCCCTCGCCCGCCGGGCGCACCGATTCCCGCATCGGCCGGCACGGCCAACTGGCCGCCGCCAAGCGCCCGCGGCGCTCCTGGAGCGTTCGGATTCTGGCTGGGGTCGAAGGCGTCGCCGCGGCGGCGGCCCGGCGGCGGCGCGCCCGCCGGCTCCTGGACGATAGGCGCTGGCGCGGCGAGTTGCGGATCATTGCCTGCCTGGCCCCCCTGGCCCGGCTGCCGGTAGCCTTGGGGATAAACCTGAGGATAACCTTGGGGAGCCTGCGCGGGAGGCATCGCGGCGGCACTGGGCTGGGCGATGGCCGGCTGGCCGGGTGCGGCCGTCTGGGCGCCACTCTGAAGCAGCCTTAGCTGTTCCTCCAGCAGGCGGTTGCGATGTTGCAGTTCTTCGTTTTGCCCGGTGAGCTGCCGCAACTGGTTTTCGAGCTGCTGGATCCGGACATCCGGATCGACGTCGTCGGATTGCGCCAGCACCGGAGAGCGCCACACGAGCGCGCAGAGAACGACCATCGCGGCCAATGCCGCGGCGTGGGTCACTTTATGTAATCTGGATGACATTCTGGCCTGGCGGACGAAAAGTTCGTGAGCGCGAAAGACGGATCAGCTTGAGAGAGGGAGTACGCCAAAAATGTGGCTGAGACAAATTGCTCAGGGCCGCTCAAAATACCACCGGCGCCCGATAGGGGCGCCGGCAAACAGGGCTCTTCCAAGTCCGGCAGCGTTTAGGAACTCGCGTTCAGCACCGTGACCGCGCGGCGGTTCTGCGACCAGCACGAGATGTCGTTGCAAACCGCCACAGGGCGCTCTTTGCCGTAGGAGATGGTCCGCATCCGCGACGGGTCGATGCCACGCGAGGCGAGGAAAGTACGCACCGACTGGGCGCGCCGTGCGCCGAGCGCAATATTGTACTCGCGTGTGCCGCGTTCGTCCGCGTGGCCTTCAATGGTGAAGGCGTAGCGGTTGTAGGTTTGCAGCCACTGCGCCTGCTTCTCCAGGGTCGCGATCGCCTGCGGCGACAAATCGGTCTGATCGCTCTCAAAGAAGACGCGGTCGCCGACATTGACGACGAAGTCCTGCTGGCTGCCCGGCGTGGCCGCACTGGCCATCGCTCCGTCGGCAAGCGGATTCTTCGCGCAGGCGCCCATCGACAGCGCGACCGCAAGCGCCGCGGCCAGCTTCAGTCCCTGGAGGATACGCATAGGGTTTTTCATTCCGGAGCCTCCACGCTCACGTTTTCGACTTCCAACCGGTCTACAGGTCGATAGTTAAGCGAACGTTCCGTCAACCTTGATGGGATGTTGCCGAACCCGTTCAAATGCCCCAAGTCGGCGAAAAGCGGCCGCGATAGTTAATGGGTTGTAAATGTGGCGCGAGGGTGAAGGCAAGGCCACTCCTCAGAATATATCGCCTTTTCAAGGTGTTTGGCGGGAAACCCGGCGGCTCAAGTCGGGATGGGAAGGCCCGGTAAACGGGCAAAGAGCCCTCCAGCAGCGACCGGCTGAGGCATAAACGCGGCCTCACCAGGGAGGCCGATCCCACAGCGCCTTAAGCGGGTCGCTTCAGGTCGTCGGAAGTACCGATGCCCGCTGGAACGGGAACTTTGGCAGATTCACCACGGGAGGAAGCCGGCCGCTGTTGCGCTCGAACAGCGTTTTTCGCTCAAGCTCGGTTGAGCGAAAGAGCGGATAGCGCTGGAACACCTTCGCGCGCAGCTTTGGATAGTCCACCGCCATCAGGCAGAGCGGCTTGGTCAGCGTCGGATAGGGACGCGGCAGGCACAGGGGCTGGTGCAGGAACACCCGCCGGTAAAACGCCTGATGTTCCTTGCGGACGGTCGCCGTGCCGATGTCGGCGCTGAAATGCTCGCAGGCGACGTAAGCAAGCCGCAGCGTTATGTAAGGAAGCTGCGGATATTTCGTCCGGCGCACGGGGTCGGCGACGAAGCGGTTGGGATCGACGATGACCTTGCCTTTGGCCAGTTCGGGCTCGAGCAGGTCGGGGAAGGCCTCGACCGCGGGCGTATCGGGATTTTCCGGACTGGCCAGGCTGATGCGAACCGAACTTGTCAGTTCGCCGTCGAGGTAGATGCCGAAAATCCATGAATTCGGCAGTTCGTCGAAGCGATCGGTCAGACGCTGATCAACGCGCGGCTCGATTGCGCCTTCATTCAGATAGGCACGGTATCGTAAGTTGTAGATCTCTTCTTTTTCAACTTCTGATTCTGCCAGCCGGTAGTCGACTTGATCAAGCAGGTCGATCTTGCGCTCGGGGCGGCCTTTTCTTGTTTCTTGAACCAAACTCAACTGGGCCTCCGGCAGCAGCAACTTGGCCGCATACAACCGAAGGTTAATTCTTTCTTATCGCAAGTGCAAACAAATCGATCCGTTAGGGTTAATCGCGCGGGGCGAGAAATCTTCGCCGATGTGGAATAAATTTCGCTGATGGGAGGTCTCGTCGCGTGAAGTCTTCTTCAGGCGATCGATCGTGAGGGAAGATATTCTTCGTCCGCCCGGCGGCCGTGCGAGGCGTTCAGGAGCTGACGAACCCGCATCGCGGGAACCGGCCGGCTGAAGAGATAGCCCTGGGCCTCGGTGACCGTACCGTCGGCGTTGACGAGTTCCAGTTGTTCGTTGGTCTCGATGCCTTCGACCACGACCGACATCCCGAGATCCGCGCTCAGCCGAGCCACGCCGCGCAACAGCCGCAACGGTCGATCGGTGTCGATCCCTTCCAGGAACGAACGATCGATCTTCACCTTTTGCAGCGGGAAGTTATGCAGATAGCTGAGGCTTGAATACCCGGTGCCGAAATCGTCCAGCGAAATGCGCACGCCGAGCGAGTGCAATTGCGAGAGCAATTCAAGGGTGAGCTGGGTGTTGCGCAGCAGGGACGACTCGGTGATTTCGATTTCAAGACGATCAGCGGGCAATCCCGAGACGTCGAGCGCGTAGCGAACTTCGCTCAGGAGGTCGCGTTGATGAAACTGCTGCGGCGAGAAATTGACCGCGACGCTAACGGCCTCCGGCCATTGCATGCACTCCATACATGCCTTGCGCAAAATCCAGCGGCCGAGATCGACGATCATGCCCATGTCCTCGGCAACCGGGATGATGTCGATCGGCGAAACCATCCCGCGAACCGGATGGTTCCATCGCAGCAGCGCCTCGCAGGTCGAGATCTTGCCGCTCTGCAGGTTGACGAGCGGCTGATAGAACAGCTCGAACTCCTCGTTCGCCAGCGCCCTGCGCAGGTCGAGCTCAAGGATGCGGCGCGCCTCGACGATTTGCGCCAACTCTTCGCGGAAGAAGCAGAAGGTGCCGCGGCCGTCCGCCTTGGCGCGATAGAGCGCCATGTCGGCATTCTTCAAAAGCGTGTCGGCGCTGATGCCGGGTGGAATCGTCATCGCGATGCCGATGCTGGCGCCGATCTCGACGAGGTGATTGTCGATCTTGTACCGCTCGCTCAGGTGATCGACGATACGGCGGGCGAGAGCGGCCGCTTCGTCCGGCGATTTGATGTTCTGCTGAAATACGACGAATTCGTCGCCGCCGAACCGCGCCACGAAGTCCTCCGGGCGCAGCATGGCGCGCAACCGTTCGGCCACCGCGCACAACAACTGGTCGCCGCAGGGATGACCGAGCGTATCGTTGACCTGCTTGAACTGGTCGAGGTCGACGAACAGCAGCGCGGACAGCTGATCGGCGCTGTGCGCCGTCGCGAGAAGATGCTCGATCTCGTCGCGGAAATTGACCCGGTTCGGCAAGCCCGTGAGTTCGTCGTAACGCGCCAGATGCGTGATCCTGGCCTCGGCGTTGCGCCGTTCGGTGACGTCCTCAAGCAGGACGACGGCGCCGCCGTCGGCCATCGGCTGGAACGCCCATGACAGCGACCGGCCTCGCGCCACGTCGGGATCCGTGGTGATGATGTCCTTTGCCTGCGGGTTCTCGATTTCAGCCAGAATCATCTTTCCGCTCGCCGCCGAGATAGATCCGGCGTCGACGCAGGCGGAAAGGATGCCGGATGCGCGGGGGCGTGAGTGCGCGAAATCGGCGGGCAGTTTCATCATCTCGCTGAAGCGATGATTCATGACCGCAAGCCGCCCGTCATTGCCAAACATGCTCAACCCATGCGGCATGTTGTTCAGCGCGGTGTCGAACTGCGTAGCCAGGGCCGCTTCCCTCATGCTTGAGGTCAGGGCTTCGACGAAAATCGCGTTAAGGCTGAGATTGATATATTTCAGACCGATGAAGAACAGCGCCAGCATCAGCCCGAGGCCGATGTAATACGGATCTCCGTGCAGGATCAGCGCCAGCGCCAGCGGAGCGCACGAAAACACGATGTGACGCTGAATGATCCAGGGACGGGCGTAGTTGCGCCCGGCGCTTGCGGCCGTGTATGCGATGGTGACGGAAGCACAGATCATGTGGGCCACAGGGTCGTCGCTTCCGAGCACGACCGCGAAGCACCACAACCCCAGAGAGCTCGCGTAAAGGTCAGCCAGGTTCTTGTAGTTGTTTTCCCACCACGGTGCCCGTTCCGGGGTCAGCGGGGAATGGCGGCGCTCCAGTTCGTATTTGCGCATCTGCATCGCGCGCGCGATGCCGACGATCGAGATCCAGATGGCGCACGGCCAGATCATTTGATTGCCGGTCTTCAGGGCAGTCATGACCGCGACAATCGTCGCGCATGCCGTGCCCATCAGCGTGGCCGCGAAATTCTGGAACAGCGAATCGACAAGCGCCGCATAGATCGAAGGCGGCAGCTCTTCTCGATTGCCTTGCTTTTTTTGGTCGACCAATTGCATGGGTGGGCGCGGACGTCCTTTGCCAGCAATCGTCTTACGCGCGGCAGGTGAAGTCTTTCTGAGGGAACATCGTTACCGGGACGTTGTTTTTTGTCCGGAGGAGCCGGAATCTGCCCGCCAAATCAGCAGGCTAGGCAAGGTTTGCCGATCATCATACCGGCGTCATCGCAATCGCAGCATGAGCCCGTCAGGAAAGCAGCGGTGACCACGCCGGATCGGAAGCAAATCCGGGGGTTGCGACGCGCTGTTCGAACCGCCCGGAAATATCGACGGTGAACAGCGACGGCCCGCCACTGCCGCCGGGATCGCGGAAAAACATCAGGACCCGACCGTTCGGCGCAAAGGTCGGTCCTTCGTTGTGGAAGCCCGAGGTGAGAATCCGTTCGCCCGAACCATCCGGCTTGATGATGCCGATCGAGAACTGTCCGCCGCCCTGCTTGGTGAAGGCGATGTAGTCGCCGCGCGGCGACCAGACCGGCGTCGAATAGGTGCCTTCGCCGAAAGAGATGCGTTGGGCCTGACCGCCGGTGGCGGGCATCACATAGATCTGCGGCTTTCCGCCGCGGTCGGATTCAAAGCAGATGCGTGCGCCGTCGGGCGCGTAGGAGGGTGAGGTATCGATCGCCGGCGTGTCGGTCAGCCGCGTCGTCGATTTCGACCGCAAATCCATTACGAACAGATTCGAGTTTCCGCCCTGTTGCAGGCTCATGATGACCCGCTGCCCATCGGGCGAAAAACGCGGCGAGAACGTCATGCCGGGAAAATTGCCGACGATTTCGCGCTGGCCGGTTTCGATATTGAGGAGATTGACGCGCGGGTCGCCCTGGCCGAACTCCATATAGGTGATTTCCTGGGTCGAGGGCGAAAACCGCGGTGTCAGCACGAGGTCGCTGCCGCGCGTCAGATAGCGGACATTGGCGCCGTCCTGATCCATCAGTGCCAGCCGCTTGACGCGCCGTTCTTTCGCACCGGTCTCATCGACGAACACCACGCGGCTGTCGAAATAGGCTTTCTCGCCGGTCAGCCGCTCATAAATTTGGTCGGAAATGATATGGGCGATCCGCCGCCAGTTTTCAGGCTGGGTGAAATATTGTTGGCCGGCCAGCGGTTGGCCAGTCGCAATGTCCCAAAGACGGAATTCGGCCTTCAGCCGTCCGTCCGCCTGCCGCGTCATACGGCCGGTCACCAGCGCTTGCGCGTTGATGCTCTTCCAGTTGTTGAATTGCGGCACCACGTCGATGTTGACAACTTTCTCGAGGTAGGCGGCCTGATCGATCGGCGCGAACAGACCGCTGCGCTTGAGGTTGTTGGTGATGACCTGGGTGACACCAGCACCGACCTCGCCATCGGACGGGGTGCCGGCGACGAAATTGGGAATAGCGATCGGCAAAGGCACAAAATCGCCTTCAGGAATCGGAATGCGCTTTTGGGCGTATGCCAGACGGACTGGGATGCCAGCAATTGCACCAAGCGAGGCCATGCCGGAGACAAGCTGCCGGCGACTCAGGCGAAAGGGAATCTGGAGCGATGGATCTTTGTCGGTCATTTCTGGGACTTCATTTCATATACGCGGATCGTAACGGTCATATACGCGGATCGTAACGGCTGCGTTTCAGCTCTTTCGTTCGGTGAACACCGGCGTAAAGAACTTCCATTCGTCGAAATAGGCGGCGGGAAGATTATACGGCTGGCATTCGATGATCGCGCGCAAGGCGCTCTCCGAATAAACGCGCAGATAGGGCGTGGCCGGCGTGCCTTCCGGGATCGGCGCCGCTTCGAGTGTGCCATCACGCTTTAGCCTGATCGTGAAGGCGGCTTCCTGATTCTGGCTCTCAATTCCACCAAAAGGCTTCTTCCAGCAACGTTCGACCTGTCGCTGGAACATCGCGCCCCAGGTCGCGGAGTTATCCGCAGCACTGCCCTTGGATGTGCCGAGCGCCGCGTTGGAATTGATCGTGTCGCCGGTGACGGCCTGGCGTGACGGATCGCGCTTGTCCAAAAGCGCTGCGATCTTGGTCTGATCGAAGGTGCGCTCCTTCGGCTTCGGCGGTTGCGGCGGTGGCTTTGCCGCCTCGACCTGGGGCTTCGGCGGCGGCTTCTTCTCTTCCTTCTTCAAGGCCTCCGCAATCGGATCGGTCGTTTCTGGCTTTTTCTCGACCGGCTTCGGCTCTTCCTTCGGCTTTGCCTCGGCGACCGGTTTCGGCGGATCGGGCTTTTTCTCGACCGGCTTTTCGACCGGTTTGGGTTGCGGCGGCGGCGAGGTATCGGTCACGACCGGCGCCTTCTCCGTGATCTTGCCCACGGCATCGTCCACAGGCTTGGCGTCAGCGACCTTCTCCACCACCGGCTTGGGATTTTTCTTGTCGCCGGTCTTGGTGCCGGCCATGACGTGCGAGAGCTGGTCGGCGGAGATCACGTCGACGGCAACCGTTTCTTCCTCCAGCACCGGAAGGGCCCTGGTCGGAAACGAAATCAATGCCCACCCGAACACGAGGACGTGCAGGACGATCGACGCGGCCAGTGTCTTGTTGACCTTGACCTTCACCTCAGGCCTTCCGTTTCGATTCCACAGCCGCCTCGTGTCCGATCATGGCGCTCAAGAACCCTGGTCGGGAATGATGACAATATTGGCCTTGAATCCGGCGGTGCGGATCTGCCCCAGCAATTTCATCATATCGGTGTAGCAGACGTCCTTGTCGCCGCGCAGGTAAACCACGCTTTCGGCCTCCGAACGCGTCTCCCGGATCGCCCTGATCTTGGGCAACAGGTCTGGCGCGGCAATCCGAGCATCTCCGAGATACAGTTCGACATTCGAATTGCAGCCGCCGTTGGTTCGCTTGACCGACAACGTGAGCGGGGGCGTGTTCGAGGCGATGGACTTGCCTCCGCTCGCGATCGGCAGGTCGATGTCGATATTCGACGTCATCAGCGGCGCCGCCACCATGAAGATGATCAGGAGCACGAGCATCACGTCCACCATCGGCGTGACGTTGATCTCCGCCATCACGGCGCCACGCCGGCCGCGGCGTCCGCCACCCGACGAGCCTGCCATGTTCATCGCCATGTTTCGGTGCTCACAATGGGCTCACATTATTCACAATGGGCTCACATTATATCGATTACCTGCCCTCACGCACGCTCATCGATCTGGCGTGACAGGATGGCCGAGAACTCATCCGCGAACCCCTCCAGCCGCTGGGCCTGACGGTTCACCTCGGACGTGAACTTGTTATAGAAGATAGTCGCCGGAATGGCGGCGATAAGGCCGATCGCGGTAGCAAAAAGCGCTTCCGCGATGCCCGGAGCGACCACCGCCAGAGAGGTATTCTTGGAGGCGGCAATCGACTGGAAGCTCGACATGATGCCCCAGACGGTGCCGAAAAGGCCGACAAAGGGTCCTGCCGAGCCGACGGTGGCAAGCACCAGGAGACGGCGTTCCAGCCGCTCGATTTCGCGGGCGATCGAGACATTCATGACTTTTTCGATCCGCATCTGAAGGCCGGCAAAGGAGCGCGCCTGGCTTTCGAACGAGCGTTTCCACTCGCGCATCGCGGCCACGAAACAGGCCGCCATCGATTGTGTCGGCTTGGCCGAAAGCGTGCGGTAAAGTTCTTCGATCGATTGGCCGGACCAGAACGCCTGCTCGAAACGATCCATGGCGCGGCGGGTGCGCGAGTAGAGCACGACCTTGTCGATCGCAATCGCCCAAACCCACACCGAGCAGGACAACAGCCCGAGCATGACCGCTTTCACGATCCAGTGAGCCTGCCAAAACAGGGCGATCAGCGAGACGTCAGCGGATGGCAGCGGCAAGGCAGACTGCGCCACGTCGGCCGGATTCATAAGCGATGTCCTCTCAGCGCTAGTGGAGTGGATTTGACATTCGCTACCCTTTGGCCGCGAGTTCTCATAGCGAATGTCAAATCCAAAACTCCACTAGAAATCTATATTTGCTGGTGTCCCTTTGGTTCTGACATTCGTAAACCAACCCGCCGCGACGGGATACGCATGTCAGAACCGGGACGCCAGTATCCCAATTTCCCGATAGCCACGTGCTCGCAAACGCAATGGCTTTCGATTCTCCGGCCGCGTGAAAAGCGCGGCTGTCAACGCCGGCGCGAAAGCCGTGATCTGTCACATGGGAGGCCCGTCCAAAGCCGGGGCTGGCTTCCCCTGCCAACGTGTCAAAACGAGGGCTTTCCGCGCGTCCTTTCGCCTCTCACCAGACGACAATCGTGGTTAACGTCTGGTTACCAAAGGGGATTTCGGTCGGGGGAAATACCGGCCGCGCAACGGCTTAAAACTGCCCGCAAGCGGCCGTTTTAGGGGCAAAACGCCCGCCTGCTTTGGGCAGGCGGGCGTTTCAATGGCCGTCAGGTCGAAGGGGTAATCAGCTGAGGCCTGGCTGCAATCTCAGCTTTGGGGATGGTCGTCGGACGGCGACGGCGGACGGGGACGGTGCTGGGCCATAAAGAGGTCGAACTCTTCCTTGTCCTTGGCGTGGCGCAGACGATCGAGGAATTCGCGAAACTCCTTTTGCTCCTCCTCAAGCCGCTGCAGCGTCTCCATACGGTATTCGTCGAAGGCGCGGTTACCGCTCGTCGGCGACCCGAACGGGAAACCGCCGCGCTCCATCCGGTTGCGCATCCGCTCCATCTTGTACTGCATCCGCTCCATCTTGTTGGCCCAGCGGTCTTGATGACTCCAGCAACCCATTTTTCTGCTCCCTAGTGTGAAAAAGAGAAGGGCAAGGCCGATCGGCCACCAGATGATGAAGCCAAGCACCGTCACGGCGATCCAGCCGGGATGCCAGGGCGAATCGAGCATGCGGGGATGGCGGTTGTACTCTTCGGTGGGGCCGCGCCATCGATTGACATCTGCGGTGTAGGCCATTTCCCTCTCCATCAAGGCGATATGCCGTTGTGAATGTAAATAACATTTACATACGTAAACCATCCCCCGTTTTTGTCAAGCTGGGCGCAAGCTCGCGCAGTAAAATTTATTTCGGGCTGCCCCAAGGACCGGACGGCGCTCCGGATGGCTGACTGGGCGGCTTCTTATCGGCGTTATCCGCAGCCGCCGACCGGCGGTCGGTCAGAAAGCCGAGGCCGCGCAGATAGATCAGCACTTCGGCTTCCAAAAGTTCCTCAGCCGTCATCGGCAGCTTGCGCCGCGCCGCATCGCCGCGCGCAAACAGCGACGCCACGCCGTGCGACATCGACCAGATATGCAATGCCATCATCAGCGCCGGCGGCCGTGGCGAGCCTTGCGGTGCGAGCGCCGCGAGGCGCTCGGCCGCCGCCCGGATCACCGCAAAAGCGCGTTCGGCGGAAGCGTGCAAACCCGCGCTGACATCGAGTGCGAGCCCTGATTCAAACATTGCGGAATAGTACGCCGGTTGCTCACGCGCAAAGGCGAGATAGGCCTTGCCGACCCGCTCGAAGGCAGTGACCGTGTCGGGACGGCCGTCGTCCCAGGCGATCGACAACGCGGCTTCAAATTGCTCGAAGCCGCGCTGCGCGATGCTCGACAACAGTTCATCGCGATCGCGAAAATGCCGGTAAGGAGCCGCCGGGCTGACACCAGCAAGGCGCGCCGCATCGGCAAAGGTAAAGCCGGCCGCGCCCTTTTTCGCAATCAAGTCGAGCGCTGCCTGTAACAGCGCCTCCTTCAGATTGCCGTGATGATAGCCGCGCTCGTTGCGGCCCTGTTCCTTGCGCCAGCTCATGTAAATGGCTTTTACATGAGCTAAGCGCGTCTGTCATGCCCGGCCTTGTGCCGGGCACCCACGTCTTTCGCAATTATTAAAGGAAGACGTGGATGGCCGGGACGAGCCCGGCCATGACGACGACCAGGAGGCTAGCCGCCGGGGATCGGAAGCACCGGCATGATTTCGACGGACTCGCCCGGAAAGATCGAAAAATGCGGATGATCCTCGAACATCTTCGCGGCGGCCTCGTGCGAGGCGGCGCGAACCACGGTGAACGCGCCCATCGGGTTGGCGATATCGGCAATCCCTTGCGAGTCGACTTTCTTGGTCTTGCCCAGCGGGCCGCCCATGGTGACGATGGCGGCGTGGTGCTTCTCGACCCAGCCCTTCCAGCCTGCCATACCGCGCGCCTCTCTTGCTTTGCGCTCGGCTTCCGGAAGCGCATTCCAGGCCGCCCATTTCGCGCTGGTTTTGCTGCCCAGGAAGACAGCGAGGTAGGTGTCATTGGTGCTCATTGGATTCTCCTCAGGTTTGGTCGGTGAAAGATTTCTGATCAGCGGCCGCGCTGCAATTCGGTAAACCCGGCCGCGGCTTCCTGAACATCGGGCGGGAAATCTGCCATTTCCATGACTTGGCGGATTTCGATGGTTTCGTTGTTGGCGGCCGGACAACGTTTGGCCCAGGCGATCGCCTCCTCGCGCGACTCCACGTCGATCATCCAGTAACCGCCGATTACCTCCTTCGACTCGGTGAAGGGACCGTCGATCACGACCGGCTTGCCGCTCTCAAACGAGATCCGCGTGCCCATTGACGGTGGGTGCAGCCCGTCAAGTGTGATCAGGACGCCGGCTTCCTTCAGCGCTTCATTGTATTTCATCATCGCGGCGACTGCTTCCGCAGGCGGCATGGCGCCGGGCACCGCCGCCTCATACCCCCGCGGGATCATCAGCATCATAAATCGCATCATGCTCTCCGTTCCTGATCTGGCTTCGAGAGGCCCCGGACAAGCCGGCGCGCTCGTAAAGAAGACGATTGGCGTTCTGCGATCCCGACACGTCCAATGAAATTATTTCAGAGGTAAATTCATGCCCGTTCTGCGGCAGGCATAAGAACGGCCAAAGGCTCAATCGTCGGCGACATCTTTTAGCGCAGTCCAGAAGTCCGCGAACGCACGCGGCGGTTCAGGTGAATCCATTACCCGCTGGGTAAGCAGAATGCCGGTGAGTTGCGTCTGCGGATCGGAATACCATGACGTTCCATAGCCGCCGTCCCAGCCGAACCGGCCGGGTTTGGCCTCACGATCGTCGAACCCGGTGAAGACGGACATTCCGAACCCCCAGCCCCGGCTGTTGCCGAGGAACAACGTCGATTCCCGCTTTTCATCCGCCTGAATGTGGTTCGTCGTCATCAAATCCACCGAGGCGTGCGACAAAATGCGCTCGCTTCCAAGGCTGCCGCCATTCAGCAGCATCTGCGCGAAAGCGTTGAAATCATCCGCCGTCGAGACGAGGCCCGCGCTGCCGTTTTCAAAGACGGGCGGATTCGAAAACCGCCCCGTGACCGGCGGATCGAAGACCTTCAGGCTCTTTGTCGCACGGTCATGCGAATAGGCGGTTGCAAACCGGTGCTGCTTTTCCTTGGGTGCGTAGAACGCGGTATCCTTCATGCCAAGCGGCGCAAAAATGCGCTCCTGAAGAAACTCGCCAAACGTCACGCCGGACACGCGCGCGATCAGGACACCGAGAATTTCGGTTCCGGCATTGTAGAGCCAGCGTTCCCCCGGCTGATAGATCAGCGGCAGGCTGCCGTAGCGCCGCACCAATTCATCCGGCGGAAAGGAGGGAAACACAGGTCCCGGCGCAAGACCGGCTTCCGCATACGCCCGCTGGATCGGATAGCGCTCCGGGAATACCGGGATCATGCCGTAGCCGCAGCGGAAGGTCAAAAGATCGCGCAGGCTGATGGCGCGGCGCGCCGGCACGGTTTGATGGATCAGCGCGTCGATCGTCAGCAGCACCCTGCGATTGGCGAGTTCCGGCAGCCACCGATCGACGGGATCGTCGAGCTGCAGCTTGCCTTGCTCGACCAGGATCATCGCCGCCGCCGCGGTGGCCGGCTTGGTCATCGAGCTGATGCGGAAGAGTGTGTCGCGCGTCATTGGTGAGCCTTCGAGGGCAAGGCGCCCGATCGCGTCGACTTGGGTTTCCCCATTGCGGCTAACGAGCATCACCAGGCCCGGCAGGTCACCGCGCTCGACATGGCCGGCCATTACGCCGCGAAGATGATCAAACCCGCCCTTCGACAACCCGCGCTCACCCGTCATTGCATCGCGTCCTTTTTTCTTGCGAACCCGCCGTCCCTTTTCCGGGTTCGGCCACTTCAGCGGCCGCCTGCTTACACCCGAACCCACCGTCGCACCACGTCGGTTGCGCCCTCCGGCAAAGATTCGAAGATCGGCGATGCCAGCACAGCGTGAATATGCAGCGTGACGGTGCCGGAATTGCGGAAACCATGGAGGCGGCCGGCCGGCACGATCAGCGATTGGCCGGCTCTCACGGTCGCGCGCTCCTGGTCGAGCCACATCTCGGCCTCGCCTTCGCACACGGTCAGCACCTCCTCGACCGGATGCGAATGGGTCGGCGCACCGTTGCCCGGCGCGACCCATTGCTCGAACAGACACAATTGCGTCGCGCCGCTCTCGGCCGACACCAGCATGCGGGTTTCCACGCCCGGCCGCCAATGTTCGATATCTCCGGCGGTGTTGACCTTCATCGCCCTCACTCCTTTTGTCCTGTCGGTATTGCCAGAAGAGCAGACGCCTGCCTTCCATGCTAGTGCAGTGATGCAAACGCCGATAACAACCGAGATCGAAACGCCATGACCCCTTCTCCGCAGAAAGTCGCTTTGGTGACGGGCGCCGCGCGCGGCATCGGGCTTGCAGTAGCCAGGCGTTTCCTCGCCGACGGCTGGCAGGTGGCGCTCCTGGATATCGAGGGCGATCTGCTCGCAAAAAGCGCCGAAGCGCTGGCCGCCGCCGACCGCAGTGCGATCAAGAACCGCACTGCCTGAACGACAGAGTTAGCTGAAACGTCGCCAAGAAGCGCGCACCCCGGCCGGGGCGCGCGAACGAAATTGTTGTGCCAGAATTAAAAGCAGGCCGGCAGCCGATGGAACCTTACCGGCCGGACCGCCGTTGATAATCTGATCCGGTCGGAGCCTTCGAAGATAAATCCATGATGCGATTGGCCATCATCCGCAAAGTCATCCCCGTGGCCGCATTGATATGCGCCCTCGCCGCACCATCTGCGCAAGCCGAAGTTCGTATCCTCGCAAGTCCCGGCGGCCAGGTCGGCCCTTTTCTCGACCTGTTCGCAAAGGTGCGGGCTTCCGGAGAGCGCGTCGTGATCGATGGCCCCTGTCTTTCCGCCTGCACGCTGGTATTGAGCATGGTTCCCCCCGAGCGCATCTGCGTGACGCGGCGCGCCGTGCTGGGCTTTCATGCCGCGCGGTCGATGGATCGGCGGGGTCGCCTGTATGCGGAGCGGGAGGCCTCCGCACTTGTGCTCCAGACCTACCCGTCCGGCGTGCGCAACTGGATCGTTCACCGCGGCGGCTTGACGTCGCGGCTACTTCTGTTGCGCGGAAGCGAGCTGACGGCGCTCTACCCGACCTGCCGCTGATCGCTCTGTTGGCTCGGACAAACCTACATCCCCTCCAGTGGCGAGTTCACCATCCACGGGATGCCAAACTGATCGGTGCACATGCCGAACCCCTTGGAGAAAAACGTCTTGTCGAACGGCATGCTGACACTGCCGCCCTCGGAAAGCGCCTTGAACTTGCGCTCCGCGTCGGCCGGATCGCTCACCGTCAGCGAAACCGAAAAGCCCTGCGGCTTTTGGAAATGCTCCGGCGGAGAATCCGACGCCATCAAGACCTGACCGCCGATCGACATGCGTGCATGCATGATTAGCTTCTCCCGACCGGGCCCCGGCTTCATATCCGCCGGCCCTTCGTCGGCGCGCAGCATCATCTCGATTTTGCCGCCGAGCACTTTTTCATAAAACTTGAACGCGGCCTCGCAGTTGTCATTGTAGAACAGATAAGGATTGAGTTGCATCGCCTGCTCCCTGGTTTGAATGGTCCGATTATTTCTCGGCCAGGCTTTTCAGACTGGCGAGGCCGGCCTCGAAGTCCATGCCGATCATCTTGTCGAAGTCCATGAACACCTGCATCACCCTGTGCATGAAGGGTGCGGGGCCGTGCATGACCCAACTGACGTTGGTGGTCGGGCCGGCGGCACCGCCCTGCGGCAGCATGGTGAACTCGGCGGTGTTGTGACCTTCGAACGGTTTGAAGAAGTCGAGTTTGATCACGATTTTTGACGGCGATGAGGCTTCCAGAATCTCCATGCGTCCGGAGCCGACGTTCTTGTTCCCATCCCACGCATAAACGGCGCCTTCGCCGCTTTCCGCGCCACCATAAGTCCGCTTCATCGCTGGATCCCTGTTTTCCCAGGGCGACCAACCCGTCCATCGGTGAAAATTGCCGATTAGCGGAAAAACCCGCTCCGGCGGCGCTTTCACGACGGCCGTGCGCTCGACACGGAAGGTCGCGGGTTTGACCGACGCGAGGATCAGGACGATCGCGATGGCGATCGCAAGCACGACGGCGATGATGGCGATGATCTCAAGCATGGAACGTTGCCCTCCGTTTCCCGAATTCTCTCAAGCAGATTGGCCCGACCGCGGCAATAATGTTCGGAAATTGACGGTGGCGCAGCCAGAGCCCGCCACACACCATCGCGCCAAGATAAAATCCGAACAGGATGTAGCTGAACAGCGGACTGCCGGTTTTTATATGGGATGGAACCACGCCGCCGAAATAGCCGATCAGAAGCAAGGGCTTGAAGACCGAGGCCGTCGGCAGCGCGCAGCGACCGGTGCAAGCCGCGGCGACGACGCCGAGGCTCCGCGCGAGACCTTCGCCGGCGACGTAGCCGATCCGATCCATTGCTTCCATGACGATCCGCCACGGCGCCAGCTTGATGAAACCGTCAAGCAGCAGGATCATGATTTGGATGGTTTGCATGTTCATCTCGCGTGTCCCTCTTCAACAGGCTCTCATGCCTCAAAGACGAATGAGGAAGACACGGACCGACAGGTGCCGAATTATTTTTTTTCCTTTGTTCCGGATGGCCGGCTGTCGCGCATCAGCCGATCGAGATGCATCCGGATATGGGCGGCCTCGGCCGAGGTATTGGCAAGCGCGATGGCGCGGTCGAACGCGACGCGGGCTTCCTCGTTGCGGTCAAGTTGCATCAGGAAGGCGCCGCGCACGCCAAAATAATGAAAATAATTCGAAAGCCGCTCGCCGAGCGGCTCGATCATTTGCAGCGCAGCCTCCGCGCCATGGACCTTCGACACCGCGACGGCACGGTTGAGCGTGACCACCG
>Ga0210394_10002453_pt1 | contig 25382 bp, 22 predicted proteins | sample IncBWC12MmetaG_FD_160121 | JGI IMG/M metagenome (GOLD analysis project Ga0210394, IMG submission 160121) | Forest soil microbial communities from Barre Woods Harvard Forest LTER site, Petersham, Massachusetts, United States - Inc-BW-C-12-M | ecosystem: Environmental > Terrestrial > Soil >...
CTCGATGAGATCCGGGTCTACCGGGGCAGTGCGCCGTTCTTCATCGACAAGATGCCCGGCAACTTCCGTGACATTGCCTTCATCCATCTCATCCTGCCGAACGCCAGGATCATCGACGCCCGGCGCGGGGCGATGCCCTGCGGCTTCGGTAACTTCAAGCAGCTGTTCGCCGGGGGTCAGGAATTCACCTACAGCCTGGACGACATGGGGCGCTACTACCGCAACTACGTCGAGCTCATGGATCACTGGGACCGCGTGCTACCCGGCAAGGTGCTGCGCGTGCAGCACGAGGAGGTGGTCAACGATCTCGAGGGGAGCGTGCGACGACTGCTCGACTTCTGCGGGCTCACCTTCGAGCCGGGCTGCCTCGAGTACTACAAGACCGAGCGCGGGGTGCGCACGGTGAGCTCCGAGCAGGTGCGCCGCCCGATCTACCGCGAGGGGCTGGAACAGTGGCGCAACTACGAGCCCTGGCTCGAGCCGCTCAGGCGCGCCCTCGGGCCGCTGGCGGAATCCGCAGGTGCCGGCCCGGGAGCGAAACTTTAGGGTCGGCCTGTGCTGGTAACGGAAGGGTCGAGGAGGCTCAGGCCCTGCCCGACATCGGTGGCCCCCGTGCTCTTCATATCCTGCTGTGTCCACGAACGACCAAAGGCCGGGCAGTCGCCCGGTCGCACTGGAAGTCGCGTAGCGGTATCCGCCACGCACCCCGCCGGCGGCTCGGCTGTAGAAGCCACGGCCGGCTTCGGCACGGGCGTGGAGGGAGAAGTCGCGCACGCGGCAACACCGAGCGCCACGCAGGCGATAAGGGCTGTCCTCAACATAGTGATCACCTCACGGGCATCGTAGGCCGTCACGCTGAGCGCACGCAAGTACGCATCACAGGCTTTGGCCTCGAGCATCCTCAGTCCGAGCTCGAGCTAAATCATTGAAAATAAAAGTTTTAAAACACCTTCGCCTGGAGCTCCTCAGCGCAGGCGCGGCATGCCCCTTCGGCTGTTCCCGTTCCGTTAACGCAGCAAGTCCCTCTAAGGTATACGCTCGACCCGAGTCCAGTTGTGCTTGCCGGTGGCGAGGAAAAAGGACCCGAGCGTACCCGAGCTGATGATCGCAACGTCCCCCGGGGCTGCCTCGAAGCTCGAGCGCGTCTCGGCCTGCCGCCAGGTCTGTCCGTTGTCGAGCGTGAATAGCATGCGCCCCAAGGCGCCGCGCGAGACGCTGCTGATGTGCGCCGTGAGCCCCTTGACCTCGGGCGGCTTGATGCCCTGCTTCGCCTCGAGCTTGCGCAGTCCCTCCGGGCTGAGCCCGAGCGTCTGCTCGGGCGAGAGAGGCGGAGCCGGGGCCGCCGGCCCGGTCACCGCCGCAGCGGCTGCGGCGGGCTTCGCGGTCGCCGCGGTCGCCACAGCAGCCCCTGCGGAATTTTGCGCCGGTTGGGCGCTCGCGCCGCCGCCAGCCGTTGCGGGCGCACCGGCGCCAGCCGTCGCAGGCGCGGGGCCCGCGGACGCTGCGCGGCGGGCTGCGGCAGTTTCGCGATCGAAGCACGCCAGACGCTCACTGTCCTGCGTGATCGCTGCGCAGCTCTGCAACGGCGCAGGCAGCGGCTGCGCGGTCAGGCCGGCGCAGGCAAAGAGCGCTGCGACCGCCGCCAGCGCGCTTGCCGGGGGTGCTTCGACCGTCGCTGTCATCCTCACGGCGGTATACCGCGGCCACAGGAGCGCGTCCAATCCTGCGGCTTCGCGCCGGGGTTGTGCCAGCCGCACGGACCCTTGATGAGTGCCTCGGCCTCCGGCGGTCCCCAGCTGCCCTTCAGGTACTCTAGCGGCGGCACCTTGACGTTGAGCAACGGGTCGACGACCGCCCAGGCCGCCTCGACCTCGTCCTCGCGGGCGAAGTGCGAGGTGTCGCCGATGAGCGCGGCGCTGATGAGCACCTCGTAGGCATCCATGTCGTCACCCTGGTGCTCGGCGGCGTACAGCTCGACGTCGTGCCCGATCATTACCGGCCCGGGCTTCTTGGTGTGCGCACCCAGCGCGATCGCCACGTCGGGGCCGACGCGAAAGCGCAGGTAGTTCGGCTGCTCGGGCGCCATGGCGCCGAACACGTTGACCGGCGGCCGCCGCAGCTCCACCACCACTTCAGTGGCGGTCACTGGCAGGCACTTGCCGGCACGCAGGTAGAGCGGCACTCCGCTCCAGCGCCAGGAGTCGATGTGCAGCACGAGTGCTGCGTAGGTCTCCACCGGTGAATCGGCGGCCACACCCGGTTCCTGGCGGTAGCCGCGGAACTGCCCGCGCACCAGTTCCGCCCCGGTCGCGGGCCGTACCGCCTTCAGCAGCTTCACTTTCTCGTCACGCAGCGCTTCACCCTCGGTGACGACCGGCGGCTCCATGGTGAGCAGCGCGACGATCTGCATCAGGTGGTTCTGTATCACGTCGCGGATGGCGCCGGTTTCCTCGTAGAAGCGGCCGCGGCCGACCACCCCGATCGCTTCCGCCATGGTGATCTGCACGCTGGCGACGAAATTGCGGTTCCACACCGGCTCGAGAAAGGAGTTGGCGAAGCGGAAATACAGGATGTTCTGCACCGCTTCCTTGCCGAGGTAGTGATCGATGCGAAAGATGCTCGACTCTGGAAAATGTGTATGCAGCATCTGGTTGAGTGCGTGCGCCGAGGTGAGGTCGTGGCCGAAGGGCTTCTCCACCACGATGCGCGCGCCCTCGGCGCTGCCGGAACCGCTCAGGTGCCCGATCACCACCGGGAACATGCTCGGCGGGATGGCGAGGTAATGCAGCGGCCGCAGCGCTGGGCCGAGCGCCTTGCGCAGCGCATCGAAGGTGCCGCGCTGGTTGTAGTCGCCGTCGACGTAGCGCAGCAGCCCGGTCAGGCGCTGCACCACGGACGCGTCGGCCTCCGGCACGAACGCCTTGAGACTGTCGCGCACCCGCTGCGCGAGCCAGTTGACGTCGCAGCCCTGGCGCGCGACGCCGATCACCGGGATGGCGAGCAGCCCGCGGCGCACCAGCTGATAGAGCGCCGGGTAGATCTTGCGGTAGCACAGATCCCCGGTCGCCCCGAACAGCACGATCGCATCGCAGTCACGGCGTTCCATGCAATCCTCCGTGGTCCTTAAGTACCGCGCGCCCTCACGGCGTGCGTTCGACGTGCCCGCCGAATCCCAGCCGCATGGCCGACAGTACCTTGTTGGCGAATTCGGCGCGGCCGCGCGACTCGAAGCGCGCGTACAGCGCCGCGCTCAGCACCGGCGCCGGCACGCCGACCTCGATGGCCGCTTCCACCGTCCAGCGCCCCTCGCCGGAATCCGCCACGTGACCGGCGAAACTGCCGAGTCCGGGATCGTGCGCGAGCGCAGTGGCGGTCAGATCGAGCAGCCGCGAGGCAACGATGCTGCCGTGGCGCCAGAGCTCGGCGATCGCCGCGACATCGAGGCGGTACTGGTAGAAGCGCGGGTCGGACAGCGGTGCGGTCTCCGCATCCGCCGCGGCGCTGCTGCGGCCGGCGTCCGCGTGCGCGAGCAGATTCAGTCCTTCGGCGTAGGCGGCCATCAGACCATACTCGATGCCGTTGTGGACCATTTTCACGAAGTGCCCGGCCCCGGAGGGACCGCAATAGAGGTAGCCCAGCGCAGCGGCCGCGTGGCTCGCGGCCGTGCCGCCGTGCGCGGTGTCGCGCGCACCACCCGCGGCGCCGGCGGTTGCCGGCATCCGGCCCCCGGGCGCGAGCGTCGCGAGCACCGGCTCGAGCAGCGCCACCGCCGCCGGCTCGCCGCCGATCATCAGGCAATAGCCCTGCTCGAAGCCGAGCACGCCGCCGCTCGTGCCGACGTCGAGATAGCGGATGCCGCCGCGCTGCAGCTCATCGGCGCGGCGGATGTCGTCACGGTAGTTGGAGTTGCCGCCGTCGATCAGCACATCGCCGGCCCCGAGCAGCGGCCGCAGCTCAGCGATCACCGTGTCGACGAGCGCCGCCGGCACCATGATCCACACGGCGCGCGGCGGCTCGAGCGCGCGCACCAGCTCTGCGACCGTGGCGGCCCCGTGTATGCGCTCGCCGCTGAGCGCCCGCACCGCCGCGGCGGCAGCGTCGTACACCACGCACTCGTGGCCGCCCTGCACCAGGCGCCGCACCATGTTGGCGCCCATGCGCCCGAGCCCGATCATCCCAATCCGCATGGTAGCGACTCCTTCTGTTACCCGCGCACCGGCAAAAGCCCGTGCGCTAAGCTTGCCACGGAGTGCTCGGCTGCTGCCGCAACGTGACAGATGCGCATCGAGCCCCGCCTTTTGCCGGCGGCAACCGAAGCTGATGTCTGACGAAATCGCTTCCTGCGATTTCGGCCAATCCAACTAGTTCGGCACGCGCCGGATCTGCGCGCCCAACTGCGCCAGCTTCTCCTCGATCGCCTCGTAGCCGCGATCGATATGATAGATGCGTTCGACCTCGGTGCGTCCCTCCGCCACCAGCCCGGCGAGCACCAGGCTCGCCGAGGCGCGCAGATCGGTGGCCATCACCGGCGCGGCGGTAAGCTTGGCCACGCCGTGAATGATGGCGGTGTTGCCTTCGAGGCGGATCTCCGCTCCCATGCGCCGCATCTCCAGCATGTGCATGAAGCGGTTCTCGAAGATGGTCTCGGTGATCGTGCCCACGCCCTCGGCCACGGTGTTGAGCGCGGCGAACTGCGCCTGCATATCGGTCGGAAAGCCCGGATAAGGCGCGGTGCGCACATCGACCGCCTTGAGGGTGCGGCCGCGCATGTCCACTTCGACCCAGTTGTCGCCCACGTCGATGCGCGCGCCCGCCTCCTGCAGCTTGGCCAGCACCGCGTCGAGATGCTCCGGGCGGGTGCTCTTGATACGCACGTGCCCGCCGCTGATGGCGCCGGCGACCAGGTAGGTGCCGCTCTCGATGCGGTCGGGCAGCACCTCGTAGTGCGTGCCGCGCAGCTCGCGCACGCCGTTGATCACGATCTTGTCGCTGCCGGCGCCCTGGATGCTGGCGCCCATCGCAATGAGGAAATTGGCGAGGTCGACCACCTCCGGCTCGCGCGCGGCGTTCTCGATGACGGTCTCGCCGTCGGCCAGGGTCGCCGCCATCATGAGGTTCTCGGTGCCGGTGACGGTGACCGTATCGAGCACCAGCCGTGCGCCCTTGAGGCGCGCGGCACGCGCGCGGATGTAGCCGCCCTCGATGGTGATGTCCGCGCCCATCGCCTGCAGGCCGGCGACATGGATATTGACCGGTCGCGCGCCGATCGCGCAGCCGCCCGGCAGCGAGACATCGGCGTGTCCGTAGCGCGCCACCAGCGGCCCGAGCACCAGGATGGAGGCGCGCATGGTCTTGACCAGTTCGTACGGGGCGAAGCATTCGCGCACCGTCGAGGCGTCCACCTCGATGCGCATGCGCTCGTCGATGGTGACGGTGGCGCCCATCCGTCCGAGCAGCTCGACGGTGGTGGTGACATCCTTCAGGTGCGGTACGTTCGCCACCACCACCGGATCGCGCGCCAGCAGGGCCGCGGCGAGGATCGGCAGCGTGGCGTTCTTGGCGCCGGAGATGCGCACCTCGCCTTCCAGTGGCACGCCGCCCTGGATCTGTAACTTGTCCATGCTAATCCTGCCCCGATTCTTCGGGCGTCAGCGCCTCGATCGACAGCGCGTGGATCTCGCGCCCCATGAGCTCGCCGAGCGCGCGGTAGACGAGCTGGTGGCGCGCCAGGCTGCGCTTGCCGGTGAACTCGCCTGCCACGATGCGCGCGCTGAAATGCGTGCCGTCGTCGGACGCGACGCTCACGTGCGCTCCGGGCAGGCCGGCGCGGATCAGGCGCGCAACATCTTCAGGGGTCATGGCGCTCCAGTTTACATGCCTCCCGCAGCAGGTGCGGGCGCGGGGGGCGGCGTGGTGCGCCTATAATGATACGCATGGATCTGACACCGGCCGCTCCGGCCCCCCAACCGTCGGCCGGCGAAGAGCAGCTGCTGGCCTCGGCACGGCGCGCGCTGGGAGTGGAAGCCCGCGCCGTCGCGGCGCTCACCCCGAGGCTTGACCGCACGTTCGCGCAGGCATGCCGCATCTGCCTGGAATGCCGCGGCCGCGTGGTGGTGACCGGCATGGGCAAGTCCGGCCACATTGCCGGCAAGATTGCCGCCACGCTCGCCAGCACCGGCACGCCGGCCTTCTTCCTGCACCCGGCGGAAGCCGGTCACGGCGACCTCGGCATGATCACGCGCGCCGATGCGGTGCTGGCGCTGTCGAATTCCGGCGAAACTCCCGAGCTCGTGCTGCTGCTGCCGCACCTGGCGCGCCTCGCCGTGCCGCTGATCCTCATGACCGGCAAGCCCGATTCAACGCTCGCGCGCGCGGCGAGCGTGGCGCTCGACGTCGCGGTCGCCGAGGAAGCGTGTCCGCTGAATCTCGCACCTACGGCCAGCACCACGGCCACGCTCGCCATGGGGGATGCACTGGCAGTGGCGGTGCTGGAGGCGCGCGGCTTCACGCGCGCGGATTTCGCGCGTTCGCATCCGGGCGGTGCCCTCGGCCGCAGGCTGCTGCTGCACGTCGAGGATCTGATGCGTACCGGCGCGGCCGTACCGCGCGTCGCCCCCGATGCCCCCTTGAGCGCCGGGCTGCTGGAGATGTCGCGCAAGGGCCTGGGGATGACGGTGGTGGTCGACGCCGGGGAACGGATCCTCGGGGTATTCACCGACGGCGATCTGCGGCGCGCCCTCGACCGGCAGATCGACGTGCACGCCACCGTGATGCGCGCGGTGATGACCGCGCAGCCGCGCACCATAGGACCGCGCGAGCTCGCGGCCGAGGCGGTGCACCTCATGGAGGTACACCGCATCACCGCGCTACCGGTGGCCGACGCCCACGGCTGCCTGGTCGGTGCGCTCAACGTACACGATCTCATGCGCGCGGGCGTGGTGTGAGCGCGCCCCCGCCACCGCGGATACGGCTGCTGGTGCTCGACGTCGATGGCGTGCTCACCGACGGGCGGCTGTACTTCGGCGCGCGCGGCGAGGCGTTCAAGGTGTTCGACGTGCGCGACGGCTACGGCATCGTGCAGCTGCAGCGCGCCGGCGTGACCGTGGCAGTGATCTCGAAGCGCCGCTCGCCGATGGTGGTGGTGCGCTGCCGTGAGCTCGGGGTGCGGCACGTGCATCAGGGCGTCAGCGACAAGCTGGGAGTGTTCGCCCGGCTGTGCGGACGATTGCGCCTGACGCCGGCGGCCTGTGCGTGCGTCGGTGACGACCTGCCGGACCTGCCGCTGCTGCGCGCCGCCGCCCTGTCGTTCGCGGTCGCGGATGCGCATCCGGAGGTACGGCGCGCGGCCGATATCGTCACGCGCCAGGGTGGCGGACGGGGCGCGGTGCGCGAGGTCTGCGACCGGCTGCTGCGGCTGCAGACGCGCCGGCGGCGGGCGCGATGACATCCCACCTGGTGTCGCTGCTGACGCTGTTCGCGCTGATCGTCGGTCTGGTGCTGCTCACCGCGCCGCAGCGCGAATCGTCCGCGCCGGCCGCGAGCGGCGCGCCACTGCACGATCCGGGTTATTCCGCGCTGCAGGCGCGGCTGGTGCAGACCGGCGCCGATGGCCTGCCCGTGTACACCCTCGACGCGGCGAAGATCCGGCAGCAGCCCGACCGTGATCTGGTGGACCTGCAGCAGGTGCTGCTCGGCTTCCGCGATCCCAGCGGCGATGAGTGGACGGCACGCGCCACGCACGGCACAGTGACGCAGGACAGCCGCGTGGTACAGCTCGATGGCGACGTTCACGTCGCCGGCATCCTGCCGGGAACCGCAGAAACCGCGCAGATCGACAGCCAGCATCTGACCTTCGACACCAGTGCGCAGATCGTGAGCACGCAGGACCCGGTGACCATCCGCATGTCGGGACGGCGCCTCGACGCGCACGGCCTGGTCGCGAACTTGAAGGAGCGTCACGTGCAGTTAGAATCGGCCGTGCATGGCTCCTTCGTGCCGTAAAGCGTGGCGGTGGCTGACGTGGGCCTTGGCGGGCGCGGCCGCGGCTGCGCCGTCACCGCCGGTGGTACCCGCGGCAGCCGCGATCTCGCCAGCGGCGGCCGCCGCCAGCGCAGCGACGCCCGCAGCCGCCGCGCCGGCTGCCACCACCTCGTCCGTCGCCAGGCCGCGCCCGGCCGCTCCCAGCAGCGAGCAACCGATCACCGTGGATGCGGTCTCTTCGGAAGTGGACTACCGCACCAACATGGTGGTGTTCACGCAGGTGGTGATTACCCAGGGCGACATGCGGGTGCAGGCCGACCATGCCCACGCCACCGGATTGAACTTCGCCAACAGCCGCTGGACCTTCGAGGGTCACGTGCGCATCGACGCGGAGCAGCGCGGCGATCTGCGCGCCGACCAGGCGGTGGTCGAGTTTCGCGACAACCACATCACGCGCGCCACCGTCACCGGCAAGCCTGCCGAGTTCGAGCAGAAGCGCGACGACGCACCGCCGGCGCGTGGACATGCCGATGAGATCGTCTACGACCTGAACGACGGCAGCGTACGGCTGTCGGACAATGCCTGGCTGTCGGACGGGCAGAACGAGATCACCGGGCCGCTGCTGATCTACAACATCCGCGCGCAACGCGTGCAGGCGGCGACCAAGCCGGGCACCGATCAGCGCGTGCACATCACCATCACGCCGCACGGCCTGCCCGCGAGCGGCAAGGGTGACACTGCGCCGAAGCCCCCACCGGGGCCGCAGCCGTGAGTGCGCTCCAAGCCACCGGTCTCGCCAAGAGCTACAAGTCCCGTCAGGTCGTGCGCGACCTGTCGCTCGAGCTCGCCAGCGGCGAGGTCGTGGGCCTGCTCGGACCGAACGGCGCCGGCAAGACGACCGCGTTCTACATGATCGTGGGGCTGGTGCCCTGCGATGCGGGCCGCATCTGCCTCGGGGATGTGGACGTGACGCTGCTGCCGATGCATCGGCGCGCGCAGCTCGGCCTCGGCTACCTTCCCCAGGAGGCCTCGGTGTTCCGCAAGCTCTCGGTCGAGGATAACGTGATGGCGATCCTCGAGACACGCCACATGGAGCGCGCGGCGCGCGAAGAGCGCCTCGAGCAGCTGCTCGAGGAGCTGCGTATCGGGCACGTCCGCCGCAGCCTGGGCCTCGCCCTCTCGGGCGGCGAGCGGCGGCGCGTCGAGATTGCGCGCGCGCTGGCGGCCGAGCCGCGGTTCATGCTGCTCGACGAGCCGTTCGCGGGCGTCGATCCACTCTCGGTGCTCGACATCCAGCGCATCATCCGCGAGCTCACTCACCGTGGCATCGGCGTGCTGATCACTGACCATAATGTGCGCGAAACCCTGGGGGTGTGCGCGCGCGCCTACATCTTCAACCAGGGTACGGTGATCGCCTCGGGGAGTGCGGAAGAAGTCCTTGCCAACCCCCAAGTCCGTGAGGTGTACTTGGGCGAATCGTTCCGGCTTTGAAGCCGCAGGGGCAGTTGCAGGCAAATGCTTTGTCTCTCAATTGAATACGCAATGCAGCTGGATGCGTTACCAGCCGACGTACGCTAGCAGCCATGCTGAAACCCTCTCTGCAGCTGAAGCTGGGTCAACAGCTGACCATGACCCCGCAGCTGCAGCAGGCCATCCGGCTCCTGCAACTGCCTGCACTCGAGCTGCAGGCGCACATCCGCGAGCTGCTCGAAACCAACGTGATGCTCGAGCCCCTCGAGGAAGCGGAGGCCACCGGCACCTTCGAGACGGTCGTGACGGCCGCCGAGCAGCCCAAGGCTCCCGAGCGCACCCCGGAGAGCACGGTGGAAGTGCTCGACGAGGGCTGGGGGGATCACAACGTCGGGCCGGCGGAGACCCCGTGGAGCTCCGACGACGACGAGCGGCAGCAGGACTACGCCGACGCGAGCGGACAGTCGCTGCAGGATCATCTGCTGTGGCAGCTCGAGCTGGCGAGCCTGGCGCCGCGGGAGCTGGCCATCGCCCGTGCCATCGTCGACTCCGTCAGCGACGACGGTTATCTCACCGAGTCGCTCGAGGAAATCTGCCAGACCCTGCGCCCGGAGCTCGAATGCTCGGTGGAGGAAGTGTCGGCGGTGCTGGCCGGCGTACAGGCGCTCGATCCGCCCGGCGTGGGCGCGCGCTCGGTAGGCGAATGCATCGAGCTGCAACTGCGGCAGCTCGATCCGGCGACCCCCGGCTTTGCGCTGGCGCTCGAGATCGCCCGCCACCACCTCGAGCTGGTCGCCGGGCGCGAGCTGTCGCTGCTGCGCCGCGAGCTGCGCGCCACCGAAGACGAGATCGCCGCGGCGCTGTCGCTGGTGCGCGGCTGCCATCCACGCCCGGGCGCTACCGTGAGCGCCGGCAGCGCGGAATACGTGGTGCCGGACGTGTTCGTGCGCCGCACCGAGCAGGGCTGGGGCGTGGAGATCAACCCCGCGACGCTGCCGCGCGTGCGCCTCAATCAGAGCTACGCCAACCTGATCGGCCGCAACGCCAGCCATGCCACCATGCGCGCGCAGCTGCAGGAGGCGCGCTGGCTGCTGACGAGCCTGGAGATCCGCCACGAGACGCTGATGAAAGTGGCGCGCTCGATCGTCGAGCGCCAGACGGCGTTCCTCGAGCACGGCGATGAACACATGCGGCCGATGATCCTCAAGGACATCGCCGAGGCCGTGGCGATGCACGAGTCGACAATCTCGCGCGTCACCTCCGGCAAGTACATGCACACCCCGCGCGGGGTGTTCGAGCTGCGCTACTTCTTCTCCAGCCAGGTCGAGGGCGCCGACGGCTCCGGCACTTCCTCCACCGCGATCCGCGCCAAGATCAGGAAACTCGTCAAGGACGAGGCTCCGCAGGAGCCCTTGAGCGACGGCCGCATCGCCGAACTGCTCTCGGCCGCGGGCATCCCGGTGGCGCGCCGCACGGTGGCCAAGTACCGCGAGGCGATGGGCATTGCGGCCTCGAACGAGCGTCGCCGCGCCGGAACCAGGCAGATGTGAACCCCATAGCGTACAGCGAACAAGGAGACCGCTCATGCAGCTCAACGTCACCGGTCACCACGTCGAGGTCACCCCCGCCTTGCGCGGTTACGTGGAAAAGAAGCTCGAGCGCATCGGCCGGCACTTCGACCAGGTCATCGATGTGCACTGCGTGTTGACGGTGGAGAAGCTGCGACAGAAGGCCGAGGCGACCCTGCGCGTCAGCGGTTGCGCCATTCACGCCGACGCGACCGAAGAGGACATGTACGCCGCCATCGATCTGCTCATCGACAAGCTCGATCGCTGCATCAAGAAGCACAAGGAAAAGCGCGGCGACCATCATGCCGCCGAGGGGCGCGCGCTGCGCCTGTAGGGCGTGCGGGCCGCGCAATCAGCGTAGCCCTTGGCGAGCGTCACCGCCGCTGGATACCATTGTCCCGTGCGCATCATCATCCTCAGCGGGCTGTCCGGGTCCGGCAAGAGCGTGGCACTGCACATGCTCGAGGACCTGGGGTTCTATTGCATCGATAACATCCCGGCGGCGCTGCTGAAGCCATTCGTCTCCTACACCGTGCGCAGTGCCGAGGCGACCTACGAGCGCACTGCGATCGGGCTGGATGCGCGCAATACGCCCGCCGAGGTGGCGAGTGTTCCGCAACTGATCGACGAGCTCAAACGCAGCGGCCTGCAGTGCGAAGTGCTGTTCCTGGTCGCTGCGGAAGACGAGCTGCTGCGGCGTTTCGCGGAAACGCGCCGCAAGCATCCGCTGAGCGGCGGCGCCGTCGGGCTGCGCGAGGCCATGGCGCTGGAACGCGCGCTGCTCGAACCGATCGCCTCGGTGGCCGATCTGCTGATCGACACCTCACGCCTCTCGGTGCATGCGCTGCGCGACATCGTCCACAAGCGCGTCGAGCAGCGCAGCGCCGGCCGGCTGTCGCTCACCTTCGAGTCGTTCGGCTTCAAGCGCGGCATTCCCGCCGATGCCGACTTCGTGTTCGATGCACGCGCCCTGCCGAATCCGTACTGGGAGCCGGGACTGCGCAACCTCACCGGGCGCGACGCCGAGGTCATCCGTTTTCTCGAGACGCAGACCAACGTCGCCACGCTGATCGCGGACATCGCGCACTTCGTGCGCGGCCGCCTGCCGGAATACCAGGCGAGCAACCGCGGCTACCTCACGGTGGCGGTCGGCTGCACCGGCGGCCAGCATCGCTCGGTGTACATCGTCGACCGCCTGGCGGAAGTTTTCGCCGCCGAGTTCGGCAACGTCTCGGCCCGTCACGGCAGCCTGCCCGGGGCCAAGCTGTTTCACCCGCGCGACCGTGCAGCCGAGCCGGCCGCGGCCGGCTAGCCGCCAGCGGCCCTCAGGTCGACTGCGCCACACCCGCCGCGGTCATCACCTGCGGCAGCTTCTCCCCGCTCATGAAGGCGGTGAGCGCTACGCGCGCCTCCATGGCGTCGCGGTAGCCGAGCTCGATGAGCGCGCGCGTGTAGCCTGCTTCGAAGGTGAGATAGCTCGCCAGCTGGTAGCCGGAAGCGTCGCGGCCGCCGATGACCCGCAGCAGCGCGCGCAGTCCCGCCGGCATCTCCGCAGCGTGGCGGGCAACCAGCTCGCGCGGGTCGACGCTCGGGGCGAGCATGAGCGTCTCGATGTGACGCTCGCCGCGCGCCGCCTGCGGCGCACTCTGCACCAGCGTGTTGATGCGCTCGAGCTGCTCGAGATCGCCGTAGATCTGGTCGGTGAACAGCGTGTCGAGCATGTAGCCGAAGATCGCGCCCGGGCTCGGCATGCTCGGCGTGAGGCGGTTGACGACCACGCCGGCCGCGCGCCGCGCACGTACGCCGATGATCAGCACCCGGTCGGCGCCCAGGTGGATCGCCGGGCTCAGCGGGTGGATCTGGCGCATGGCGCCGTCGCCGAAATAGTCGTCACCGAGGCGGATCGGCGGGAACAGCAGCGGGATGGCGACACTGGCCATCAGGTGGTCCAGGCTGAACTCGGTGCGGCAGCCGAGCCGCTGCACGCGCGACCAGTCGCGGATGGTTTCGATGCCGTCGTAGAACGCCACCGACTGGCCGCTGTTGTAACTGGTCGAACACAGGGCGAAGGCGTGCAGGTGTCCGCGGGCGATGCTGCGGCGGATGCCGCTGCAATCGACGTGCACCGCCAGCAGCTCGCGCAGCGGCGTGTTGTCGAGCATGGATTTCGGTGGCGCCAGCACCATGCCGCCGGAAATCAGCGACAGCGCCCAGTGGGCACCGGCACGCAGCATGTGCGGCGCGTCGACGTGAAATACCTGGCTGGAGCGGAAGTTCGCCCACACCCGCTCGAGTCCCGCGACCGCGCGGCGCCAGTGGTGCGCCTCGGCCGCCAGCACGCTGGCGGCTACCGCGCCCGCGGAGGTACCGACGATCACCTGGAAGGGGTTGCGCGCCCGCGGCAGCAGCTCCGCCAGCGCCAGCAGCACGCCCACCTGGTAGGCCGAGCGCGAGCCGCCCCCGGTCAGCAGCAGGCCGACCGTCGGGCGCAAGCCCGGCCGGGAGGTCGTTTCGGCGAGTCGGTCCATGGCGGCAAGCACGTTCCCTATTATTAAACCGCCGGCGGCGCGCACTGTGTGACCAAAGTCGCGCCCACGCCGGACATTGCCGCTCCGCACCGCTTGCGGGCACCTAATCCTAACGCGGTATCAGAGTCAGAACGTGCTCCGTGGGACCAGGTAGAAACGGCAACCGTTCACCGCGCGCCCACGCCAGGAACCCGGCGCGGTAATAGGCTGACAACGGATGTCCGCTCTGTCCGCCGGGTATCAGCAGGTAACCCTCGCTCTCGTGGCCGGGCGCGACCGCGAAACGCTCCGAGGCGGCGAAGCGCACGCCCTCCTGCACCCGCGGCATGTCGTGATCGCCCGGCAACTCCTGTGTCGGCATGTCGAGCCAGCCTGCGAGCCATGGCAGCGCGGCCGACAGCGGATGGCGCACGCGCACCACGTTGCGTGTTCCCCAGGTGCAGCGCGCCAGCGCCGGGCAGGCGGCATCGAGCTCGGTTAGGGTGGCGTCGACCTGCGAGCGCAGAAACTCCGGCCATCCCGGGTACGCCCGCGCGAGCAGATGCAGCGGGTGCGCGCTGACCAGCTGCCACAGCGCGCCTTCGAACTGCTCCGGCGGCGCCGCGTTGTCCGCAGGCAGCCGCAGGCCACCGAGCAGCATGGCCCACACCGCCTGCTGCGTGTGATCGTGGTAGGCGCGCACCAGGCGATAGCCGACCGAATCGACGCTCGCCTGCGCTTTCCAGCTCTCCACCAGGCGCCTGAATTCGGCGCGCCGCGGGTGACCCTGCAGGCTCGCGGCGTCGAGCACTGACAGCAGCAGCGTGCGCCACCGAGCCAGGAACACGGCGTGGTCGTCCAGCTGTATCTGCAACATGTCGGCGGGAGTCATGTTTCCCGGGAGCGCGAGCAGGTCATCGCGGATCTGCCCGGCGCGCGCCCCGAGGTTGTACTGCGCACCGAAGGCGGCCGAATTGCCGCCGATCAGCTCCAGCTGGTGGGCGTCGCTGGTGACGCGGGCGTTGGCGGTCCACAGCCGTGCGAGCGGCGGATCGACGATGCGCGGATGATCGGCCGCCGTCGTCCAGGGCGCACCGCGTCGCGCCCGCCCGGATCCGGTGTTCTCGGGAATGCGGCCGAAGATGGTCCAGGCGATATGCCCCGCGGCGTCGCCGATGACGGCGTTCTGATGCGGAATGCCGATCTCGGGCGCAAGCCTGAGTGCCTCCTCCACCGAGGCCGCACGCTCGAGCTCCATCAGATTGATGTTGGTCGCCGCCGGCACCTGCGCCAGCCACGAGCCGAACCAGCAGCTGTGCTGCGCCGGGTCGGCGCGCAGCAACAGCCCTGCCGCGCCGGAGGTGACGTCCAGGTCGACCGCGGCCTCGCCGTGAACCCGGATCGTCTCGTGCACGACCGACAGCGGCAGACGTCCCTGCGGCGTGCGCAGCTCGCGCTCGGCGATCGCGACGCAGGGCACCTCCTCGACGTCAAGCCAGGTGCCGTAGCTGTTGGTGAAGCCCCAGGCGATGTGCCCGTTGGATCCGGCGACCAGCAGTGGCGTGCCGGGCAGGGTGACCCCGTTCAGGTCGAGTCCCGCCGTATTCGCACCGGGTGCGACTATCCTCAGCCGCGCGTGATACCACACCGGCGGGACGCGCAGTCCCAGGTGCATGTCGTTGGCAATGAGCGCGGCACCGCTCGCCGTGAGGCTCCCGCCGACGGCCCAGTTATTGCTGCCGGCGGCGTCCGCCGGTAACGCCGGAGTCGGTGAATCGGCTGACCCGCTGCCGTCGCGCACGTTCAGCACCGTCGCGTCGGGCACCGGCGGAGCTGCGGCGGCCGCGACCGCGGCTGGGCCGGTCACGGGCGCATCCCAGCTCGTGCCCGCGGGGTAGAGAAAGGCCAGGGCGCATTTCCGGCCGGCCGCACATTCCGGGCCGCCCAGGCGCGCATTGAGCTGCTGGCGCAGGATCTCACGCTGAAAGCCGCTCGCCTGCAGATCCCACCACATGGCGTACTCGACCAGCAGGACGTCCTCGCCCCGCCAGGGCGCGGGCGCCTGGCGCAGAACCCAGTACTCCCACGGCCGGGCGCTGAGGCTGGCGAGCCCTGCGTTCGCGCCGCGGGTATAGGCCTCGATGACCGCGCGCTGCTCCGCGGTGCCGGCGGCGAGCACCTCGCGGGCCACACTGCGGAACCTGAACAGCCGCGTCCTGCGATCCTCAGCGAGCGCCACCCGGCCGAAGAGCTCCGCCAGCTCGCCGGCGGCGTGGCGGCGCGCCAGGTCCATCTGGAAATACCGATCCTGTGCGTGCACGAAACCGGTGGCATAGGCGAGATCGAGCCGGTTGGCCGCCTCGAGGGTGGTCACGCCGCGTGCATCGCGCGCGATGCGCACCGGCGCCGTCAGGTCCGGCTGGCGCAGCCCGCCGTCGAGCTGCGGCAGCGAGCCGCGCAGCAGCAGCCAGGCGGCCAGCAGCAGCGTCAGCAGCAGGAGCGCCGCGACCGCACCGATGAGCTTCAGCTTGCGCATGCGCACCGGCGGGCTACGGGCCCGTCAGTCGAGCGTCACCTTGAGGATCTGCATGGAATTGGTGCCGCCCTGGACCCCCGACAGCTCGCCCTTGGTGATGATCACCAGGTCGTCCATCCTGACCAGCTGCAGCTCGAGCAGCCGGGTGAACAGCGCACGGTAGAGCGCAGCCGTCGAGTTGTCCGCTCCGGTGACGTTGAAGATCACCGGGTACACCCCGCGGTACAGCGTGACGCGGCGGCGCGTCGCCTCGTGGCGCGTGAACGCATACACCGGCAGGTCGGCGCGGATGCGCGACATCCACAACGGCGTCGCCCCCGACTCGGTCAGCGCGACGATGGCGCGCACCTTCATGTGATTGGCGGTGTACATCACCGCCATCGCGATCGCTTCCTCGGTGGCCTTGAACTGGCCCTCGACACTGCGATGGCGCGTGGGGTTATGGATGAGCTCGTACTTCTCGGCGCCCTCGATGACCTGGGCCATCGCCTCCACCGCGCGCACCGGGTAGCGACCGGTGGCGGTCTCCGCCGACAGCATCACCGCGTCGGTGCCGTCCATGACCGCGTTGGCGACGTCGCTCACCTCGGCGCGCGTCGGTACCGGGTTGTGGATCATCGACTCCATCATCTGCGTGGCGGTGATCACCACCTTGTTGCGGATGCGCGTCTGGTGAATGATGGTTTTCTGCAGCCCGGTGAGCTCGGCGTAGCCCATCTCCACGCCCAGATCGCCGCGCGCCACCATGACGACGTCCGCGGCGTCGATGATGCCGGCGAGATTGTCGATCGCTTCGTGGCGCTCGATCTTCGCCACGATGCGTGCCTCGCCTCCGGCCGCGCGCAACAGCGTGCGCGCCTGCTCGATGTCGGCGGCGGAGCGCACGAACGACACGGCGAGGTAATCGATGCCCTCCGCGGCGGCAAAAGCTATGTCAACGCGATCGCGCTCCGACAGCGCGGGCGCCGAGATGCCGCCGCCCTGGCGGTTGAGCCCCTTGCGGTCGGAGAGCTCGCCGCCGACGCGCACGCGCGTCTCGATGCCGGTGCCGGCGACCCGCAGCACGTCCAGCACGATCTGCCCGTCGGCGAGCAGCAGCGTGTCGCCCGCAGCCACGTCCTTGGGCAGATCCTTGTACGCCACCCCGACGGCGAGTGCGCTGCCGCCTTTCGGATCGAGCGCCGTGTCGAGGGTGAACGGCGCGCCCTCGGCCAGCATCACCCGGCCATCGCGAAAGCACTCGATGCGGATCTTGGGTCCGGAGAGGTCCATCAGGATACCCACGCACTTGTCGCAGGCCCGCGCGGCCTCGCGCACCAGCGCCATGCGCCGCCTGCGGTCCTCGGCCGTGCCGTGCGAGGCATTGAGACGCGCCACGTCGAGCCCGGCGCGCATCATGCGCGTCAGCACCTCGATATCGTCGGTCGCCGGCCCGAGGGTGGCAACGATCTTGGCACGCCGCAGCAGCGCCGGGTTGCTGTCCTCAGCCACGCGCGCGCTGCTCGAGCATGGCCACCGCGGGCAGCGTCTTACCCTCGACGAACTCGAGGAACGCGCCGCCGCCGGTCGAGATGTAGGAGATGCCGTCCTCCACGCCGTACTTTTCGATCGCGGCGAGCGTGTCGCCGCCGCCGGCCAGCGAGAACGCCTTGCTGCGCGCGATCGCCTGCGCGATGGCGCGCGTGCCCTCGCCGAACTGCTCGAACTCGAATACTCCCACCGGGCCGTTCCAGAGGATGGTGCCGGCCGCCTGCAGCAGCGCGCTGCAGCGGTCGGCGGTATCGGGGCCGATGTCGAGTATCATCTCATCGCGCCGCACCTCGCGCACCGGGCGCACGTCGGCGTGCGCGGTGGCGGCGAATTGCCGCCCCACCACCACATCGCTCGGCAGCGGGATCTCCGCGTCACGGGCGCGGGCCTTGTCCATGAGGCGCCGTGCGACGTCGAGCATCTCTGTCTCGCACAGCGACTTGCCGACATCGATGCCGGTGGCGGCGAGAAAGGTATTGGCGATGCCGCCGCCGACGATCAGCCGATCGACCTTCTCCAGCAGGGCTTCCAGCACCGTGAGCTTGGTCGATATCTTTGAGCCGCCGACGATCGCCACCAGCGGGCGGGCGGGCTTCTGCAGCGCCCGCTCCAGAGCCTCGAGCTCGCCCACCAGCAGCGGCCCGGCGCACGCCACCGGAGCGAAGCGAGCCACCCCGTGGGTGCTGGCCTCGGCACGGTGCGCGGTGCCGAAGGCGTCCATGACGAACACGTCGCACAGCGCCGCCATGCGGCGCGCGAGCTGCGGATCGTCCTGCTTCTCGCCCGGCAGGAAACGCACGTTCTCGCACAGCACCGCGCTGCCGGGGGCGCAGTCGACCCCGTCGATCCAGTGCTTGCGCAGCGGCACCGGCTTGCCGAGCAGCTCCGACAAGCGGGTGGCGACCGGCGCCAGGGTGAGCGCGGGATCCTCCTCACCCTCCTTGGGGCGGCCGAGGTGCGACATGATGAACACGCGCGCATGCTGGTCGAGCGCGTAACGGATGGTGGCGAGCGCCGCGCGGATGCGGGCATCGCTGGTCACCACGCCGCCCTGTACCGGCACGTTGAGATCCTCGCGGATCAGGACCCGCTTGTTGCGCAGCTCCGTATCCATCATGCGCGATAGCTTCATGTGGCCTTCGACCACGCGAGCGTGGTATCGAGCATGCGGTTGGAAAAGCCCCACTCGTTATCGTACCAGGCGCACACCTTGACCAGCGTGCCCTCGACCACCTTGGTGAGGGTCGCGTCGAACACCGAGGAATGCGCGTCGTGATTGAAGTCGATCGAGACCAGCGGCGCGTCGTTGTAGGCGAGGATGCCGGCGAGCGGACCCGCGGCCGCCTGCTGCAGCGTCCGGTTCACCTCTTCCACCGAGGTCGCGCGCTTCGCCGTAAAGGTGAGATCTACCAGCGAAACGTTGATGGTCGGCACGCGCACCGCGAAACCGTCGAGCTTGCCTTTCAGCTCCGGCAGCACCAGGCCCACCGCCGCCGCGGCACCGGTCTTGGTCGGGATCTGCGACATGGTGGCCGAACGGGCGCGGCGCAGGTCGGTATGGTAGACGTCGGTCAGCACCTGGTCGTTGGTATACGAGTGGATCGTGGTCATGATGCCGGCCGCGATCCCGAGCTTGTCGTGCAGCACCTTGGCGACCGGCGCGAGGCAGTTGGTGGTGCAGGAGGCGTTGGAGATCACGCTGAAGGTGCTGCGGAGCACCTGGTGGTTGACGCCGTAGACGATGGTGGCGTCGACGTCCTCGCCGCCGGGCGCGGAGATCACCACTTTCTTCGCACCGCCCTTGAGGTGCGCGCTCGCCTTCGCCTTGCTGGTGAACAGGCCGGTGCACTCGAGCACGTACTCGACTCCCACCTCGCCCCACGGCAGTTTCGCCGGATCACGCTCGGCGAACACGCGGATGCGATCGCCGTTGACCACCATGCAGTCGCCGTCGACCTCTACCGTGCCGGCGAACCTGCCGTGCACGCTGTCGTAGCGCGTCAGGTGGGCATTGGCCTTCGAGTCGCACAGATCATTGAGCGCGACGACCTGCAGCTGCCCGGTGCGCTTGCCTTCGTACAGCGCGCGCAGCACGTTGCGGCCGATGCGTCCATAACCGTTGATGCCCACCCTGATTGCCATGCGCTCATTCCTCCAGCAGCTCGCGTAGTTGTCGCCCGACATTATCGGCCGTAAAGCCGAAGTGAGGAAACACATCGGCGATCTTGCCAGAGGCGCCGAAGCGGTCGATGCCAAGCACGCGCCCCTCGCTGCCGACGTAGCGCCACCAACTCTGCCGTGCCCCCGCCTCCACCGCCAGGCGGCGCGCCACGGCGCGCGGCAGCACCGCCTCGCGGTACGCCGGCTCCTGCGCATCGAACGCCTCGGTTCCGGGCATGGATACCAGCCGCACCCGGCGGCCGGCGGCGTTGGCGGCGTTCACGGCCTGTGCGGCGATCCCGACCTCCGAGCCGGTCGCGATGACCAGCGCCTCCGGCTCACCCTGGCAATCGATCAGCACGTAGCCGCCGCGACGGATATTGTCGAGCTGCTCCTCGGTGCGCGGCTGCTGCGGCAGCGGCTGGCGCGTGAGCGCCAGTGCCGTCGGCCCATGCCGCTCGACGGCGAGCGTCCACGCCACGGCGGTCTCGGCCGCATCGCACGGGCGCCACAGGTTCATGTGCGGCATCGCCCGCAGGCTGCTCAGGTGCTCGATCGGCTGGTGGGTGGGGCCGTCCTCGCCGAGTCCGATGGAGTCATGGGTGTATACCAGGATCACGCGCACGCTCATCAGGCAGGCGAGGCGCACCGCGTTGCGGGCGTAATCCGAGAACACCAGGAAGGTGCCGCCGTAGGGGATGAGTCCGCCGTGCAGCGCGATGCCGTTCATGAGCGCCGTCATGCCGAACTCGCGCACCCCGTAATGCAGATAGTTGCCGTCGGCGGCACCGGGCGTGAGGGTGCGGGCGCCCTTGAACAGGGTGTTGTTCGAGCCGGTGAGATCCGCCGAGCCGCCGAAGATCTCCGGCAGCGCAGGTGCGAGCACGTTGAGCGCGGCCTGCGAAGACTGGCGGCTCGCCTGCGGCGCGCTTTGCTTGCGCAGCTCCTGCAGCGTCTGACGGGCGGTCGCGGCCCAGCTGCCCGGCAGCTCCCCGCGCATGCGCCGGGTGTATTCACGCGCGAGCTGCGGGTAGCGCTCGCCATACCGGGCGAACAACTCGCGCCACGCGGACTCGAGCACCGCGCCCTGTCGACGGTGATCCCAGCCGGCGCGGATTTCGTCGGGCACCACGAACGGCGGATATGGCCAATTGAGTGTGCGGCGCGCCTTGGCCACCTCGTCGGCGCCGAGAGCCTCGCCGTGCGCCTCCTTGGTGCCCTGCTTGTCGGGAGCGCCATAGCCGATAATGGTCTTGCAGCAGATGAGCGACGGACGCGCGGTCTCGGCACGCGCCGACTCGAGCGCGCGCGTCACCGCCGCTGCGTCGAGTCCATCGACCGCCGCCACCACGTGCCAGCCGTAGCTGGCGAAGCGCGCCGGCGTATCGTCGGTGAACCAGCCGACGACCTTGCCGTCGATGGAAATGCCGTTGTCATCGTAGAGCACGATCAGCTTGCCCAGCCCCAGCGTGCCGGCGAGCGAGCACGCTTCGTGGGAGACGCCTTCCATGAGGCAGCCGTCGCCACAGAAGGCATAGGTGTAGTGATCGACGACGTTGAAGCCCTCGCGGTTGAACTCGGCGGCCAGCAGTTTTTCCGTCAGCGCCATGCCCACCGCGTTGGCGAGTCCCTGTCCGAGCGGCCCGGTGGTGGTCTCGATGCCGAGCGGCTGATCGAGCTCCGGGTGGCCCGGCGTGCGGCTGCCGAGCTGGCGGAAGCTCTGCAGGTCCTCGAGGGTGAGCGGGTAGCCGGTGAGGTGCAGCACCGAGTACAGCAGCATCGAGCCATGACCATTGGAGAGCACGAAGCGGTCGCGATCCTCCCACAGCGGGTTGCCGGGGTTATAGCGCAGGAAATCGCTCCACAGGACCTGCGCGATATCCGCCATCCCCATCGGCATGCCGGGATGCCCGGAGTTGGCGCGCTGCACGGCGTCCATGGAGAGTGCGCGGATAGCGTTGGCGAGGTCGCGGCGTGTGATCATGACGGCTCTTCACGGTGCGCGCGGGCGGCGCGGGTAGCTGGCGGCGCAGTGCCGCGCTCCCGGTCAGGTAGCGCGCGCTGCAGGGGCGCGCATTTTCCACTAGTCCCGTCCGATGCTCAATCGCGACTCGCCGCGGCCGCGCCGGCCGCAGGCTGCGGCGCCCCCCTGCGACGGTGCACATGTCGCGCCCGAGGCAACTTAAGTTCCCCTCCTTCCGCAGCGTCGTGGGGCGTGCTTCACATTCTGCGCAGCAGGAACGCAAACCGCGTCATGCTGTCGCTCGTTGGTGACGCCCGGCGCGTGGACGTGGTTCACTGCGGGCCGCGGCGCGGCTCTGCTACGCTTCTCTGCATGAGCGTAGTGCGTCTCACGCAATTCACCGACCCGCATCTTTACGGCAGCGAGAGCGAATCGCTGCGTGGAGTCGCGACGCTGCCGGCACTCACCGCCGCGCTGGCGCACGCGCGCGCGCACGACTGGCCGCCGGATGCGCTGCTGGTGACCGGCGACCTGGTGCAGGACGATCCCGGCGGCTACGTGCACTTCCGGCGCCTGTTCAGCCCGCTGGGGCTGCCGGTGCTGTGCCTGCCCGGCAATCACGACGAGCCCGAAGCAATGCGCAGCGAGCTGGCCGGCAAGCCGTTCGTGCTCGGCGGCTTCGTTGACTTCGGCCGCTGGCGCGTGGTGCTGCTCGACAGCTGTATCCCGGGCGCCGCAAGTGGCGCGCTGAGCGCCGCCGCGCTCGCCGAGCTCGACACCGCGCTCGCCACCGCCGGCACCCGCCACTGCCTGGTGTGCCTGCACCACCATCCCGTGCCGATGTCGAGCCGCTGGCTCGATCGTGTCGGACTCAGCAACGCGGACGAATTCCTGCACACCATCGACGCGCACCGCAACGTGCGGGCGATCGTGTGGGGCCACGTGCATCAGAGCTACGACGCCGTGCGCAAGGGCGTACGGCTGCTGGCGACGCCGTCGACCTGCGCGCAGTTCATGCCGCAGGCCGATGACTTCGCCGTCGACGACCGCCCGCCCGCCTATCGCACACTGGAGCTGCGCGCCGACGGCTCGCTGCTCACCGAGGTCGTATGGCTCGAAAAGCACAGCGGCGGCTCGGCGCGCTCGGCCTCCTCGGCTGCCTGATCGCCTGCGCGCTGAGCGCGCACGCCGCGAGCCCGGTGTGGGCGATCCGCGGTCCCCACGGCACTGTCTACCTTGCCGGCTCCGTGCACCTGCTGCCCGCCGAGGAGGCGGTGCTGCCCCCCGGCTTCGAACGCGCTTATGCCGCTTGCACGCGCCTCGTGATGGAGCTGGACCTGGGCCGGGTCGATTCGGCCGCCGCCGGCGGGTGGCTGCTCGAGCACGGCGCACTGCCGGCCGGCACCACGCTGCGCGGGCTGCTGGGCGAGCAGCGCTATGCGCGCGTCAGCGCCGCGGCGAGCGAGCTCGGCGTGCCCCTCGAAGTGCTCGATGGCCAGGCGCCCTGGGTGGTGGGCCTCGAGCTGGCGGAGCTCGAGTACCTGCATCTCGGTTACGATCCGCAGCAAGGTGTCGAGGAGCAGCTGGTGCGCCGTGCGCAGTCCGACGGCAAGCAGACCGCGGGCCTGGAGACCCTCGATGAGGAGCTCGGCGGCCTGGCGGCGCTCCCGCCCGCAGACCAGGTGCACCTGCTCGACCAGACGCTCAGCGACCTGCAGGAGTCCCCGACGGAGCTGCGCGAGGTGCTCGGCGCCTGGCGCCGGGGCGATGCGACGCAACTGGCGAAGCTCCTGTACGACGAGTACCGCTCCTTTCCCGCGCTCTACCAGCTGCTGGTGACTGCGCGCAACCAGCACTGGCTGCCCGAGATCGAGCGGCTGGCGAACGGCTCCGGAAACAGCCTGGTGGTGGTCGGCGCGTTGCACCTCGTCGGCGACGGCGGGCTGCTCGAGCTCCTGCGCAAGGACGGCTACGTCGCGACGCAGCTCAACTGAGCAGCGGTGTGTTACGCAAGCGCAGTCCCGATCGCAAAAAAAACGCCTCTGCGGAAGGTTCCGCTGCGAAAGGCTGTAAGCCGACGCAAGCGCAAAACACACGTTTTGGGGGCGTGCGCGGCAGGACGCCGCGCCCGCAGCCCGGGCCCCCGGAAAATCGCGGGTCTTACTGAATGCGTTCTGCTCGCCGGTCGAGGCAAGCGCGATTTTCCGGGGTGGTTCTACATGGATGTACTTGCGGCGGCCCCGAAACGTGTGTTTTGCGATGGCTGCGGCTTCAAGAGCTTCAGCGTGTACGCGCGGTCCGAGCCGCGTAGAAGCGCCACAGCGGCACCGCGAGCAGCACCGTCCAGGCAAGCACCAGCCACCCGACGAACCCGTCGAAGTGGCTGAGCAGAAATGCGAGCGGCGCGCCGGGCAGCGGCCGCGTCAGCTCGTGCATCGTCAGCATTACCCATACCCACCCGGCGTGCAGTCCGATGCAGGCGGCGATGTTGCCGGTCGTCGCACGCACCACGCCCAGCACCACGCCGACGGCGAACAGCGCGAGGAAGGCGTCGACGATCCCCGCCGGGTGTGCGAAGCGCTGCAGCGTGCCGGCGAGCAGCGCGAGGCCGCTGTGCGCGGTGACCTGCGCCGGCGCGATGTGGAAGCTCGCGAAGAAATGCGTCGCGGCATAGAGCAGCGCGGTGAGCAGCACCGCGGCGGTCGTGCCCGACTCGCGCTCGATCGCGGTATGCATGGCGCCGCGCAGGAAGGTTTCCTCGATGAACGCCACCGCCAGACCGCTGAGTGCGCGCAGCCCGATCAGCTGCAGCAGTGCGCGCGCGCCGAAACCGGCGGCGGCGCTCCAGTCGAGCAGCCCGAGCGCGCTCATGAGGCCCACCATCGCCAGCATGGTCGCGACGCCGAGGATGAGCCCGAGCACCATCTCGCGCACGAACACGCGCCGCGGCAACCCGTAGCCGAGGCTCACCCGATCGGCGAGCCGCAGCCGCCGCGCCACCGCCACGAAACCCACCAGCAGCGCCAGCATGCCGATGCGCTCGCCGATGCGATGGAATGGGAAGTCGAAGTGCGGATGCAGCAGCAGCCACGCCGGCCAGCTGAATGCGGCGATCGCCGCCAGCGCGACGGCCATCAGTCCCAGGAACCAGAGCAGTGCGCGCATGTCCTGCGGATACCTTGCCAGGTTAGCCCCGGCCCGCATAGCTTAGGGCGCCTGCCCTGCCGTGAGGAGTCATGTCGGCGCCGCCCGTGCAACCGATCGTCGTCTGGTTCGGCCGCGTTGGCGACATGATCCTGCTGTCCGCGCTGCTCGACATCCTGCATCGCCGTTACGGCGCCCCGTGTCACGTGATCGGCGCCGGCGGCTGGCCGGCGCAGATCTACGCCGGGCACAGCGACGTGGCGCGGATCTCGTGCCTGCACCGTTACACGGCGTTTGTGTTCGATGCTGCCTGGTGGCGCACACGTGCCGAGCTGCGCGCGGCGGCGCGAGCGCCGGTGTACGTGTGTGAATGCCATGCGCGCAAGCTCGCCCGCATTGAGCGGCTGTTGCGCTTCAGCCGGATCGACTACGCGAACTGCCTGTTCCTGGCACGCGAGGCACCCGGCATTGGGTCAACGCACAGTGCTTCACCCCCGGCGCCCACCATTGGACCAACGCACTGG
>Ga0210394_10002454_pt1 | contig 25382 bp, 23 predicted proteins | sample IncBWC12MmetaG_FD_160121 | JGI IMG/M metagenome (GOLD analysis project Ga0210394, IMG submission 160121) | Forest soil microbial communities from Barre Woods Harvard Forest LTER site, Petersham, Massachusetts, United States - Inc-BW-C-12-M | ecosystem: Environmental > Terrestrial > Soil >...
CGGCCGCGCAGTCCTTGAGGAAGGCGAACACGACAGGCCGCACGAGATTCAGCACGTAGTTCGCCGATACGTGGGCTCCGTCCGAAAGGGTTTGCCCGGAGAGGCTGCGGTCGCGGAACGCAAGGACGACCACCTCATCGCTGAGCATCACAGGGTCGCTCCACGCATAACCGCCCGCCTCTGCATTCCGAAGCAGCTGCAGCAGCTCGGCCAGGCGGCGCATCGGCGGCCTCGGTCCCTCGAATAGGAGGGGGATGTCGCGCAGCGGTTCGTTGAAGTTCTGCGCGCGGTACTGGGCGGTAAACCCAAGGTCCGAGATCCCGGCAAACGGCGCAGGGACCTTGATCGTCACCTCACTGAGATGGGGGTTGCTGGATCGCATTCTGGAACGTGAACCCTTCATGCCGTATTAACGCACGACAGCCCCCCAAGTGTCTCTGGGACGATCGGGATCGGACTCTCCTGCTCGCTCGCGGGAGAGGGTCCGCAGGGCGCGGCCTTTGTCTACGCGGGCATACCCTAGACAGGACATGCCTCTTACGAGCATTCGCGTTCTTGATCTGACGCGCCTATTACCTGGCCCCTTCTGCACGATGCTCCTGGCGGACATGGGCGCTGACGTCGTCAAGGTCGAGGAGCCAGGGGGCGGCGACTACCTCCGCTGGTCACCACCCCTCGTCGATGGCCGCGGCGTTCTATTCAATGCGATCAACCGCAACAAGCGAAGCATCACCTTGAACCTCAAGACGCCGGAGGGCCGCGACCTTCTGCTCCAACTCGCCGAGCACGCCGACGTGCTGGTCGAGGGCAACCGCCCGGGCGTCATGGCTCGTCTCGGTGTCGGATGGGATGTGCTCCAGGCGCGCAACCCGAAGCTGGTTATGTGCTCGATCACGGGCTACGGGCAGGACGGCCCTTACGCGTCACGTGCAGGCCACGACCTCAACTACATGGCCACGGCCGGCGCCCTTGGATTGAACGGCGCCGATGACGGCCCACCGGTTCCTTTGTCGGTGCAGGTGGCGGACATCGGAGGTGGCGGTCTGGCATCCGCAGTCGCCATCCTGGCGGGGCTTGTGGAGGTCAGCCGCGGAGGCCAAGGGCGGTGGATCGACGCCTCCATGTTTGACGGCGCCGTGAGCTGGCTCTCGCTAGTCCTCGCGGCGCATGGCGCGGGCGAGCATGTAGGTCGCGGCGACCAGCGCCTGGGAGGCCGGTACGCGTGCTATCGCGTCTACGCGTGCAAGGACGGCGGCTTCTACAGCGTTGGCGCGCTCGAGCCGAAGTTCTGGGCGACGTTGTGCGAAACGATCGAGAGGCCCGACCTCCTGGATCAACAGTTCGCAGACGGCGATCAGGGCGCCCACGTACACGCGGCCATGGAGTCGGTGTTTCTTTCGCGTACGCGGAAGGAATGGGAGCAGAAGCTCGAGGGCCTCGACGTCTGCTGTGAGCCAGTGCTTGAGCTCAGCGAGGTCGCATCGCATCCACAGGTCGTCGCGCGAGGGCTCCTGGCCACCACACCGGCTGGGATCGAGGTGCGCCCAGGGATCCGTTTGCGCGCGGACTGGAAGCGCTCCGGCGCCCCTGACCTGGGCGAGCACACGGCTGACATCCTGGCGGAGGTCGGTATTGACACAGTCCGTCTTGCGGCTCTCAGACGGGCCGGAGCCGTCTAAGCTCGGGCGCCGGTAAGCGTCTCCCACACGCGTTCGACCTGCGCGCGCGTCGCCTCCGGGCCGGCGCTGTTGTCGATGACATGAGTTGCGCGACCGCGCTTCTCGTCAATCGGCATCTGTGCGGCGATTACCCTGCGCGCTCGCTCGGCCCTGAAGCCTCGCCCGCCCACCAGGCGCTCGATCTGGACGTCCGGCGGAACCCAGACGAGGATGGTCGTCGGAAAGAGAGCCTCCAGCCCGCTTTCGAAGAGAAGCGGAACGTCCTGGACGACGACCTCCGCGCCACGATCCACGGCTTCGGCTGTCCGCCGGGCCATCCATTCGCGAACGAGCGGGTGGACTATCGCGTTGAGTCGGCGGAGCGCGTCGGGGTCTTTGAAAACCAGTTCCCCGAGGGCCTTGCGGTCGATGTGCCCATCGCGCACGTAGTCGTCGCCGAACTCCCGGACCACCGCCAAGAACCCGGGCGTTCCAGGTTCGTAAACGGCGTGGCTGGCCTCGTCCGCATCGACGACCTCTGCCCCCAGCTCTCGCAGGATGGCCGCGACCGTCGACTTCCCCGAACCGACCCCACCAGTGAGTCCGACAAGCTTCACGACTTACGATGTTGCATCAATGGCCGATGACGAAAAGTTCGATGCGGTGGTGGTAGGGGCTGGCCCAGCCGGCACGGCGGCGGCGATCACCATGGCCAAGGCGGGTCTGCAGGTGGCGCTCCTCGAGCGCGGCGCCAAGCCGGGTTCCAAGAACGTCATGGGCGGCATCCTCTACAACCACTATCTCGAGGAGATCGTAGGAGACAGCTGGAAGGACGCACCGCTCGAGCGTCCGATCATCGAAGAGCGCCGCTGGATCATGACGCAGGACGCCACGATCGGCATCGACTACAAGAACCTCCGCAACCGGGAGCACCCGCACTCTTACTCCGTCTTGCGGGCTAAGTTCGATGCGTGGTTCGCGGAGCAGGCTGAGAAGGCCGGCGCCGTGGTCGTACCGGAGACCGTGGTCGAACGGCTGATCGTCAAGAACGGCCGCGTGGTCGGAGTCGGCACCGGTCGTGGCGATGACGTCTTGGCCGACGTCGTCGTCATCTGCGAAGGCATCGGGCTGGGCACCGGACTGTTGGAGAAGACCGCAATCAACGGCAAGCCGTTGCGTCGAAAGCTGCGAGCCAACGAGGTGGCGATGGCCGTCAAGGAGATCATGCAGTTGGACTCTGGCCTGATCGAAGAGCGCTTCAATTGCGATCCCGGCGAGGGTTGCTCGATCGAGTGCTTCGGCGACTCGACGATGGGCATGTCGGGTTTCATGTTCATCTACACCAACAAGGACACGCTGTCGGTCGGTGGTGGTGCGCTGCTCAGCGAGTTCAACGCGACATTGCGAAACCCCAACGATTTGATGGAGCACTTCAAGCAGCACCCGGCGGTGAAACCGCTGCTTCGCGGCGCCGAGACTGTCGAATACCTCGCCCACCTGATACCCGAAGGCGGGCATCGCGGAATCCCGAAGGTTTACGGACCCGGCTATCTGATCTGCGGCGATGCGGCAATGCTGTCGAACCCGGTGCACCGCGAGGGATCAAACCTGGCCATGGTCTCCGGCAGGCTGGCGGGCGAAACTGTGGTCCATGCGAAAGAAGCGGGAGATTTCTCCGAGCGGCGGCTTGCCGAGTACAAGGGCAAGCTCGACCACTCCTGGATCATGGCGGACATGAAGAAGTACGACGGCGCGGTCCCCTTGCTCGAGCACAATCCGCAAATGCTCACCAAGTATCCGAAGGTGGCGGATCAGGCCCTGGACGAGTTCTTCAGGGTGGACGGCGTGTCGAAGTGGCAGAAGCAATCGAACATCTTGAAGATGGTCCGCAAGGAAGGGATGTTCAGGATGGGCTGGGACACCATGAAAGCCCTGTGGACCATGAAGTAAGGCGCGACTAGGCCTTGGCCACGGCGATCTGCACCGTGTGGTATCCGCTGGAGCCGCTCGTGTAGCTCGCCGCATTAGCCGAGGTCTGCAGGGCTCCCGTCGAGTCTGTGGCCCTGACCTGCAGCTCATAAGCGCCTTCGGCGGCGGGGGTCCACTCGGCCTGCCAGAGCACCCACGTGAGCGGCGAAAGCGGCGGTTGGATCGGCGCTTCCGTCCAGGTCCTGCCGGCGTCGGTGCTGTACTCAACTTTGGAGATGCCGCGCGTGCCCGCAAAAGCCACACCGGCCAGCAGCACCGGGCCGAGCTTTACGATGTCGCCCTCGGCGGGCACGTCAAATCGGGACATGGTCTTGACCACCGCGTTGTGGTCCCAGCCCTGCTGCTCCCAATACCCACCGGTCTCGTGATCGACAACGGTTATCGAGTCGAGCCACTTGGGGCCCTTCATCCCATAGTGGCCCGGGATCAGCATGCGGGCGGGATAACCGTGGGCCTCCGGCAGCGGCGCCCCGTCCAGCTCATAGGCGACAAGGATCTCGGGAGCCGCCTGGACGAGACTCATCTGCAGGCTCTCCTGGTAATCGTCTCGCGCGCTGAATGCGACCCAGGTTCCCGAAGCGTGCGGACCGGCCATCGCTAGCAGGTCCCGCAGGCTCACCCCCCCGAAATCGCCGGTGCTGATCTGCGGGCCTCCGACATTGTTGCTGATGCATTCAAGGGTCACGTATTCAGTGGTTTTCGGCAGACCCTGGAGGTCTGTAAGCGACAACGACAAGGGCTTGTCCACCATGCCGCCGACCGACAGATGCCAGCCCGACGCGGGGATCGATGGATCGACAAAGTTCTTGGAAACGACATAGAAGTCGCTGACCGGGGTGATCTCCGGCGAGATGCCGGCCAGGCCGGACCCCGGCGCATTCAAGATCGCGTCGAGCCAGCCAGGGACCAGCCGGAACGCCAGCACGCCAAGGCTGATCGCGCCGATGGTCAGTGGCAGGGTGCTGAGCAGATGCCTGCGCCCCAGATCAGTCGCCGAGTCAGGGGCGGCGGGATCGCCTCCCAGTTGCAGCACCACGCCGTAAATCGCGAACAGCGCCGCCCAGATCAGGGGCGTTGTCGGGCTGTCGGTGAGCCCGAGAAACCCGCTCCCGGAGATGGGCAACAGGACCGCGGCCAAAACGACCCAGCCGACGGCGGCGAAGGCGAGGGCCGAATGCTGGGAATGCCAGATTCGACTCGTCCACCCCCACGCCGCTCCCAGCACTCCCAGGCCGGCCACCATGGCGACGATCAGCCCAAGCTCCTCGACCACCTTGCCGGCGTGCTGGAGGGTGTCGATCAGAAATCCGAATACGAACCCGGGCATGATCGACAGAAGCGGTTGATTGAGCAGCTGCGGGAGCGGTTTCAGGCCCAATAAGAGGCTCGCCAGGTACATCAAGGTCACGAGCACAATGCCCGCGAGCACGCCCCATCCGAATCCGCGAAGCGCCGCCCGGCGGCCGCTCACTGTCTTGCTCATCTCGACTGGTTTACCACCTGAAGATACTTCGGTGCGTTTCAAGAACTCGATAGCGAGCCGGTGGGCGGCCGAGGGCAATACAATCGATTCACGCCGTGCCCCCACCGATTGGCGCTGATGATCTCTACCGGTTTCGTTGGATCGACCACGTCCGCCTCAGCCCCGACGGCGAGCGAGTTGCCTACCAGCTGAGCTCCCCGGACGCCGAGTCTCGCCAGACCAGGAGTCGCATCGTGATCAGGCGTCTGCTGGACCAGGAGCCGGTCGACGCCACAGGCGCAGCGCGCCGGGATCATTCCCCCGAGTGGTCACCCGACGGCCGCAAGATCGCGTTCGTCAGCCGCCGAGGTGCCGTGGACCAAGTTTTGGTGCTCGACGCAGCGTCGGGCGGCAATGCCGTGCAGTTGACCTCGCTGCCCGAAGGCGCGTCAAGCCCGGCCTGGTCGCCCGACGGCAAAAACGTCGCCTTCATCGGCATGGTCGTGTCGGATCCCGGCGCGGTGGTGGACGATCCGAGGCCGCCTGACAACAAAGAGCAGCTGAGGCGAGCTCCCGTGGTGAGGGTGGCGCGCCGCCTCGACTACAAGCACGATGGGCAGGGGTTCGTCGACGGCCGCAACCACCACCTGTTTGTCGTACCTGCGGAGGGCGGCGAGGCGAAGCAGCTGACAGACGGGGTATGGGACGTCACGGGTTTCGATTGGTCGCCCGACGGATCGAGGCTTGCAGTCACCGGAAACGCCGAGCCCAACTCGGATCTGCAGCGCGAGCTCGATCTCTACGTCGTCGACCTCGCGGGAGAGCGAACCAAAATCGCCGGCGGCTTCTACATGAGCACGCCATCATGGTCACCTCAAGGCGACACCATCGCCTTCGTCGCGCCCAACGGCCTTGAAGCCGGGCTGATTGAGCGCCTGTGGGTGGTGCCGTCCGCCGGTGGAAGTCCACGCTGCTTGACCTTGTCGCTCGACCAATCGGTCGGCGACAGCATCATCACCGACATGCGCGGGGGCCATGGTGTCCGGGTCTGCTGGTCCAGAGATGGCGGTCGTTTGTACTTCCTCTCCAGCGGGCCAGGCGTTACCGGCCTGTACTCGTGCGATCTCGAAGGCAACTTGTGGCCCGAGGTCGGCGGCGCACGCCGGCTCTTCGACTTCGACGTCGCCGCGGGGATCTTTGCGTTCTGTGCTTCCGACCCGAGCAACCCGGGCGAACTTCATATCGTCGCCAACGGCGCTGAGGCCCGGCTGACGGACCTGAATCCGTGGCTTCGCGAGCGCTACATCGCCCAACCTGAGCGCCACCAGTTCACAGCCCCCGACGGATGGGGCATCGAGGGCTGGCTCCTCAAGCCGGAGAGCTTCGACCCCGGCCGCCTGCATCCGCTGGTTCTCGAGGTCCATGGCGGTCCGCATGGGCAGTACGGGTGGGCGTTCTTCCACGAGCTCCAGGTGCTTGCGGGGATGGGCTACATGGTGCTCTACGCCAACCCGCGTGGCTCCGACGGCTACGGCGAGCGTTTCAGGGGCGAAGTGGTTCGCGATTGGGGTGGCAAGGACTTCGTCGACCTCATGGCCGCGGTCGACCAGATGATCGAGCGCTCCGGCGCCGTGGACACGAGCCGCATGGGCATCGGCGGTGGCTCGTATGGCGGCTACATCACCAACTGGGCGATCGGACAGACCGACCGCTTCGCGGCGGCTGTGGCCATGCGTTCGATCTCCAACCTGGTCAGCGAGTATGCGCAGCACGACATCGTCATCTGGGGCTCGCTCGAGCTGGGCCCGCCGCCGTATCCGGACCTCGACGAGCTCTGGCGGCGATCGCCGATTCGATACGTGAACAACATCAAGACACCGCTGCTCCTGACCTGTGGCGAGATGGATCTCCGCTGTGCCATCTCGCAGTCCGAGGAGATGTTTGGCGCGATGCGGCTGCTCGGCAAGACGGTCGAGCTCGCGCGCTTCCCGGATGAATCACACGATCTTTCGCGCACCGGCCGGCCCGATCGCCGGGTCGAGCGTCTGCGGCGGATCGCGGGCTGGTTTGAACGATTCCTGGGCACCGCGGCCACTGACAGGCCGGCCGAAGCAACCGAGGCCGTGGCGGAGCCGGCCGAAGCAATGGCCGAACCGGTCGACGCAGTCGGCCAATCAGTCGAAGCAATGGCCGAGCCAGTCGACGCAGTCGCCCAATCAGGCGAAGCAATGGCCGAGCCAGTCGACGCAGTCGCCCAATCGGGCGAAGCACTCGCCCCATCAGCGCAAGCCGAGGCGCCGCCGGTCGAGACTGAGGCCGACACTCAGGTACTGGCCACCAGAAGCCTTGACACCCTGCGCGTGGAGGATTCCGAACCGGCTGCAGTCGCCGAGCCGCAAGTGGTCGAGTCCGAAGCCGAGGCCGCCCCGGAGCCGGTGGTCGGCGCCGAGCCCGCGTCTTCGCCGGCCGAGGCGGCCGTAGAGCCGTTGGCTGCTGCCGAGCCAGAACCCGCACCGACCGCCGAGCCCGAGCCGGTACCCACAGTGGCCGACCTCTGGCAGCAGGTGGTTCCGACCCCAGCCGTCGCCGACGAATGGAAGGCGACCGTCCCGCCGCCGGCAGCGCCGGCGCTCGAAGAGCTCGCGCCGGTGTTCCCCGAGCCGGAACCGTTATTTCCCCAGCCTGAGGTGGCGGCGCCTGAGCCGGTGGCTGATGTTGCACCTGCACTGGTGTCCGAACCAGAGCCCGAGGCCCAGCCGGCACCGGTCTCAGCTTCGTCCGTTGCCCCGACGCAGGACCCGGTCGCACAGACGGTCGTCGCCTGGCCACACAGTAGTCCGACCGAAGCGCCGAGCAATGGTGGACCCCCTTCGCAATCTCAATCAGCATTCTCGGAGGAGGCCACATCGATCATTCCCGCGTGGCAGCCGGCAGATGCGCAGCCCGAATCGAAACGGACGGTGTCGCTCCAGGCGGTCCCGCCCGAGGTGATCGCGGCGGGGGCCGGGTTCCCGGCCAAGCTCACTTTCGAGTCAGGCCCTTTTGCGGGCCGGATCGTGGCGCTGCCCAACCAGACGGTCACATTTGGTCGAGCGCCTGACAACGACGTGGTCGTGGGGGATGCCGCCACGTCGGGACGTCATGGACGGATCGAGGTGCGCAGCGGGGCTTTCTGGATCAGCGACCTGGGGAGCACCAACGGCACGCTCGTCAACGGCGAACCCGTGATCGAGCGGCAGCTGAATCATGGCGATCTGATCGCCATCGGCCAGAACACGATCAGGTTTACGCTCGAGAGCTAGGCGTGTCCTGCAGCCAGGGCTGTGCACTCGTTGGCCGCTTCACGAAGCATCGCGGTGAATTGCTCCACATCCGGGACGATGCCCGGGTCGGCCGTCAGGCCGAAGTAAGCCTCGCCGTTGTACGAGACGATCGCGATGCCCAATCCCATCGAGGGATAGAGCGGGGCGAACGGCCACACCTCGAGCAGCTGGGCACCGCCTGAATACAGCGGAAACTGCGGTCCGGGCACGTTCGTGACGTTGATGTTGGCGCCACCCTGCGGATTGGACATGAGGCGGCCGGCAAGGACGAGAAGCGTCGGCGGTGCCCAGTCCGCAAGGCCCGCGAGCTTGTCGGCGGCCACCGCCTGACGCGTTCGCTTGAGGTCGCCGGTCGTGACCTTGATCTTGCGCAACCGCTCCTCGATGGTGAGGTCGCCGGTCGGCAGCTCGAGCACCATGCCGCTGATTTGGTTTCCAAGGCGTCCCGGAGCGTCGCCCCTGACGCTGACCGGACAAAAGACCCGGACTTCCTCAGGCACGCGCTCGCCGCGCGCTTTGAACCATCTATGCAGCCCGTCAGACACCACGGCCAGCACCGCGTCGTTGACAGTGCAGCCGAACCGCTCCTTGAGCGCCTTGAAGGCGGACAGGGGCACTTTGAGACCGCGTCCGCTCCGCTGCGTGCCAATCCGCCGGTTGAAAAAGAGGTCTGGTCGAGGGCTCACCATCTTGCCGCTCAGCGTGAAAACGCTTTTCCAGGGCACCGGCGTTGTGCTCCACACCGCCGGCACCACGCTCCTCTCGTCTTTGCGCTGCGGGCGGACGTTCCACAAGACAGGTCGTATGAGCTGCCAGCGGGTCGGTGCCGTGCGCGGCTTCCATTCCGACTCCGGTGGATCCGGCTTGTAGATCTCCTCTGACGTGTCGAGCAACAACGTGATGATGTCGACCGACGAGACTCCGTCGACCATCGCGTGATGCGCGCGGTTCACGATGACAACGCGATCGTTGCGGAGACCGGTGACGATGGTGACCTCCCACAAAGGCCGCCGCATGTCGAGAGGGCGCGACAGGATTCGCATCACCAGCTTGCGCACCGCCGCGCCATCGCCTGGCGGTGGCAGCACCTCACGGCGAACGTGCGCGCCAAGGTCGAAGTTGGGATCGTCGACCCACACCGGATGGGCGAGGTTCATCGGGACCCGGAGGATGCGCTGGCGGTACCGCGGGACCAGGTGGATGCGCTCCCTGATCGTTTCCTCGATGCCGAGGGCGCCGCGGCCGCCGGGCACGCGCGAACCGCCCTCAAAGACATACACGGTGCCCAGGTCGAGGGGAGTCGACGGCCGCTCGGCATAGAGGAACCAGGCGTCCCGCGCTGACAGGGGCTCATAGAAAGGAGAGCCGTTGGCCGCCACGTGGTGATCCTAAGGCCGGCCACTTGCGGTGGATCAGTAGTCTTTTCAGCATGGTTGGGAGCGTCGCCGAGATCTGGCGGTATCCGATCAAGTCCATGGCGGGCGAGCGGCTGGACTCCGTCGCGCTCGCCGAAACAGGGCTCGAGGCGGATCGCCGCTGGGCGCTCATCGATGGCACGGCGAATCGGTCAGGAAAGCTGTTCACGGCGACTGAGGACAAACAACTCATGACCTACCGCGCTCGGATGCATGGCGATGACGTGGAGGTCGTCACCCCAGGTGGCGAGGTGCGGCGTCTGGATGCCGAGCTCGTATCAGCGATGGCTCGTGAACGCGGCCGGCCCTTATCCCTGAGGGACCGGGCCGGCGCCAACTTCGACGACTCGCCCGTCCTGATCGTCAGCCTGGCGACAGTGGCCGCCTTCAGCCTCGAGGCTCACATGGCGGTCGATCACCGCCGCTTCCGGGCCAACTTTTATATCGATGGTTTTGAGCCGGACGAGGAAGCGCGCTGGATCGGCCGCCGTCTCCGTGCTGGCGCAGCGGAGCTCGAAGTGGTCAAGCGCTGCGAGCGGTGCGTCGTGATCACGCATGACCCAGACACCACAGCGACGACGCCGGCGCTGCTTCGGGTCCTCACCCAAACCAGCGACACGTGCATGGGGATCTACTGTTCGGTCTTGCGATCGGGAATGGTCGTGGTCGGCGACCGCATAGGGCCGGAGTAACCTTCTCGATGCCGGGTCCGGTTGCGAATTAGGAGGAGATCATGACGGTCGAAGCTTTTTCGGCGCAGTGGGCTGACGCATTCAAGGACGAGGTCAACAAGTCCGCCGCCTACAAGGCCGCCGGCAAGGGCTGGAAATGGACGGTCGGGCTAGTCGTGGAGGCTGAGCCAGACAAGCATTTCGCCGAGGCCAGGGGAATCGTCATGGATCTCTTCAACGGTGAGGCCCGCGACATCAAGGTCGGTTCGGCCGCGGACGCGCAGAAGTGCGACTTCGTGATCACGGCGCCCTACTCGCGATGGAAGCAGGTCGCGACCAAGGAGCTCGACGCCACCAAGGGCATGCTCCAGGGCAAGCTCAAATTGAAGGGCGACCTCCCGACGATCGTGCGCTACACGAAAGCGTCACAGGAGATGACCGAGTGCACGACCCGGATCGCGGTCGAATGGCCCGACGAAGCGACCAGTTGAGGTCGGAGCCCAAACGAGAGGGGCTTGTCGACTACGCGGATGACGAGCCGAGCGCCTTCGCGGCGATGCTGGGAGGTCTGATCGAGGCTAACGTCGAAACCCGGATCGAGAAGCGAAAGGATTTCTCGACGTTGGTGGCGCGGGTTGGGATCTGGGTCAACGACATCGACGAGGGCGTCACCCTCGACTTCAAGGGCAGGGGCGGCTGGCTGACCGTGCACAACGGCCTCGTGCCGAACCGAACCCTGACCATCCGCACTGATGCGGAAACAGTGATGAGCCTGAGTAACCTGAAGATTGGACCATTCGGTTTGCCCATCTATTACGACGCGGTTGGTCGCGACGTCGCCGCCAAACTGTTGAGCGGCAAGCTCAAGATCGACGGCCTGCTCGCCAACGTGATGACGCTGAATGCGGTGACGCGCATCTTCTCAGTCCAGTGACGTGCTGACCCGGATCCACCACGTCGGCGTTGCTGTCGCCGACCTCGAGCAATCAATCGTCCTGTACCGCTCCGCGCTTGGCGCGAACCTTGTGCACCGCCAGGTCAATGAGCAGGAGGGCCTCGAGGCCGCGTTCCTGAGCACCGGCGACGGAGAGGTTGAGCTGATGAGCGCGACCCGCCCGGATTCTCCGGTCGGCAAGTTCCTCGCCAAGCGAGGACCCGGGCTGCATCACGTGGCCTATGGAGTCACCGACATCCGCAAGGCTCTGGCCGATGCGCGTGCGGCCGGATGCGAGCTCATCGATGCCGAACCGCGGATGGGAATGCACGGCTCGCTCATCGCGTTCGTGCACCCCAAGAGCCTGGGCGGCGTCCTGACCGAGTTCGTGCAGATATGACCGAGATCATCAACGACAGCGGCCTCCCGCTGAAACCTGTTTATTCGGCGGAAGATCGCCGACCCGAGGAGCCGCCGCCGGGAACGTTCCCGTTCACGCGAGGCATCCACGAGGACATGTATCGCGGGCGCCTCTGGACGATGCGTCAGTACGCGGGGTTCGGCACCGCCGCCGAGTCCAACAAGCGCTACAAGTTCCTCCTGAAGCAGGGCCAGACGGGGTTGTCCGTCGCCTTCGACCTGCCGACGCAGATCGGCTACGACTCCGACGACCCGATGGCCAACGGCGAGGTGGGCAAGGTCGGCGTCGCCATCGACTCGCTGGCGGACATGGAGGTCCTCCTCGACGGGATTCCCCTGGAAAAGGTCTCAACCTCGATGACGATCAACGCCACGGCCACGATGCTCCTGCTCCTGTACCAGCTCGTCGCCGAGAAACAGGGCTGCCCCCCCGAGAAGATCACCGGTACCGTCCAGAACGACATCCTCAAGGAGTACGCCGCGCGCGGCACGTACATCTTTCCGCCCAAGCCTTCGATGCGGTTGGTGACGGACCTTTTCGCCTACTGCCAGGGCGACCTCCCCAACTGGAACACGATCTCGATCTCGGGCTACCACATCAGGGAGGCCGGTTCGACGGCCGCGGAGGAGATCGCCCTCACCCTGAGCCACGCGATCGCGTACGTGGAGGCGGCCCAAGCGGTGGGGTTGGCGATCGACGATTTTGCGCCACGACTGTCGTTCTTCTTCGCCGCGCACATGGACTTCTTCGAGGAGGTCGCGAAGTTCCGCGCCGCGCGGCGGATCTGGGCCCGCATCATGCGCGACCGGTTCAAAGCCAAAGATCAGCGGTCGCAGGCCCTTCGCTTCCACACGCAGACGGGCGGGGTGACCCTCACTGCGCAGCAGCCGTTGAACAACGTGGTCCGGACGGCGTTGGAAGCGATGAGCGCGGTGCTCGGCGGCACCCAGTCGCTCCATACCAACGCATTCGACGAGGCCCTGGGCCTTCCCTCGCAGGGGGCGGCCGAGGTGGCGCTCAGAACCCAGCAGGTCATCGGTTACGAGACCGCGGTACCGCTGGTGGCGGACCCGCTCGGTGGCTCCTATTACGTCGAGAGCCTGACGGACACCGTCGAGGAGGAGGCGATCGCGATCATGGCCGAGATGGACGAAGGCGGCGGCGCGGTGGCCTGCATCGAGTCGGGGTGGACCCAGCGGCGCATCGCCGAGAGCGCCTATCGATTGCAGAAGAGGATCGAGTCGGGCGAGCGCGTGGTGGTCGGCGTCAACCGTTTCGAAACCTCGGACTCCGATTCTGTGGAGATCATGAAAATCAGCCCCCGCCATCAGGCGGCGCAAGCCCGCGCGCTCGAACGCTTGCGCGCCGGGCGATCCAAGGGGACGCTGGAACGTCACCAATTGGCCATCGAGAGGACGGCGCGCGGCAGAGACAATCTGTTGCCGCCTCTCAAGGCGGCGTTGGCCGACTACATCACCATCGGGGAATGTTGCAACGTCCTGCGGGGCGTGTTTGGCGAATACGAGCCTTCTCAAGTCACCTAGTAAGGGAGACGACGTTATGAGCTCTGTGGTGCCGATGATTGCGTACAAGAACGGAAACGCAGCCATGGACTGGCTGATCAAGGCATTCGGGTTCGTCGAAGCCGACGGCCGGCTATCAGCAGACGAAAGGCTGACCTATGGCGAGCTCGAGGCGGGCCCTCGGTGACCGAACCCAAAGCCAAGAAGGTCGACCCGCTCAACCAGCTCCGGCAGCGGAAGTACGAAGCCGGGCACGGTGATGCAGAGGCATTCAACCGGCAGCATGCAAGGGGCAAGCTGACGGCACGCGAGCGTATCGCGCGCCTTGTCGATCGCAACTCGTTCGAGGAGCTCGACATCTTCGCCACACATCGCGCCGACGGTCCGGGCATGGATGCAAAGCGCGTGCCAGGAGATGGCGTGGTGACCGGGATGGGGAAGATCGATGGTCGCGACGTAATGCTCTTCAGCCACGATGCCTCCGTCTTCGGCGGGTCCCTTGGCGAGGTTTTTGCCGAGAAGGTCATCAAGGTGATGGACCTCGCGATGCGCAACCGGATCCCGATCATCGGCATCAACGACTCGGGCGGCGCCCGAATCCAGGAAGGTGTCGTGTCGCTTGCGGGCTATGCAGAGATCTTCTGGCGCAATGTCGAGTCGAGTGGGCTGATCCCGCAGCTGAGCTTGATCCTCGGCCCGTGCACCGGCGGTGCCGTGTACTCGCCAGCGATGACCGACTTCACGTTCATGGTTCACGGCGTCGGCTACATGTTCATCACCGGACCCGAGGTGATTCGTGTTACGACGGGCGAGGAGGTGACCTTCGACTCGCTCGGCGGAGCGGAGGTCCACAACGTCAAGTCAGGGGTTGCGCACTTCCTTGCCGAGACGGAGGACGAATGCTTCGCCCAGGTGCGGCGGATGTTCAAGTACATCCCGCAGAACTGCGACGAGCAGGCGCCGACCGCACCCGCCACCGACGACCCCGAGCGGATCGCACCTGGTCTCGCCACAGTGATCCCCGACAACCCGAAAGAGCCGTACGACATCAAGGACGTCATCGGCATGGTCGTCGACCATGGGGAGTTCTTCGAGGTCCAGCCGTACTTCGCGATGAACATCGTGGTCGGCTTTGCCCACCTTGACGGGCACTCGGTCGGGATCGTCGCCAACCAGCCGAAGGTCATGGCGGGCGCGCTCGACATCAATGCGTCCGTGAAGGCGGCGCGGTTCGTTCGCTTTTGCGACGCGTTCAATATCCCGCTGGTCACATTTGTCGACGTGCCCGGATTTCTGCCGGGTACCGTGCAGGAGTACGGCGGCATCATCAGGCACGGCGCCAAGCTCCTCTACGCGTACAGCGAAGCGACGGTGCCCAAGCTGACCGTCATCACGCGCAAGGCCTACGGGGGCGCCTACTGCGTCATGTGCTCCAAGCACATCCGGGCCGATTTCAATGTCGCTTGGCCGACCGCCGAGATCGCAGTGATGGGGCCTGAGGGCGCTGTGAACATCGTCTTTCACAGGGAGCTGGCGGCAGCCGGCGACCCGGTCGCTCGGCGGCGGGAGCTGGTCACCGAATACACGGAGCGATTCGCCAACCCGTACATCGCGGCGGAGCGCGGATACATCGACGACGTGATCGAGCCCGGCCGCACACGCAGCGAGCTCATTCGCGCGCTGAAAATCGCGCTGAGGAAGGAGCGACGCCGCAATCCGCGCTGGCACGGCAACATCCCGTTGTGAGCGGCACATACCCGACGATCGGTCTTGTCTTGCTGGCGATTGGCGCGATGGCGATGGTTCAAGGCGCTTGGATGGCGATTACTGCTCGAACGCCGTCGTGGGTGAAACTGCGCCAGATACCCCATGGGCGCGAACGAGTGTGGGGCTTCGCGATCGGTGCCATCGGCCTCAGTTCCGTTCTTCTAGGTGCCTCAATCATCGAGACCGTTGCGTTCTCAAGCCTGCGGCTGGTGGGCCTTGGATTGCTGGTGATCGGGATCCTATTGTTGGTTCTTGCCAGCAGGCCGCAGCCGACTCAATAAGCCGCGCCCCGGCTCTTGAGCGGCAACGCAACATCATCGCGAGGGCAGCTTTAGACTTTCGCTGTGCCGCGCCAGGATGCTCAGGGTCGTTGGATTTCGGACGACGGCCTCAGCTACTGGGACGGCGCTGTGTGGCGTCCCATCGGAGGCCAGCCTGTGGCTCCTTTTGGTTATGCCGCCCCCGCCAAAGCCAAATCACCTTGGCCGGCAATACTGGTCGGCTGTGGCATCGCCCTGGTAGTTGTCATCGTGATCGCCATCGTTGGGACGTTTGCGTTGATCAGCAGCCCGGATTTTCAACGCAGCTTCTGCAACAGCTACACGAATTCGAACCCCAACCTCACGTGTCCCTTTCATCCGTCGTCCCCTTGACGGCAACCGACATACGCGTACCGCAGGCGGCGCCGTGAAGCTTCTCGAGTATCGACGACTAAGCGTCACGCCTCCGAGTTCAAGCTAGGGTCGATTTAGGGGCGCCTGGACGGTCAGGTACCACGTCAATGAAACGAAATCGACCGGAGGCGGGCACCTGGCGCGATCTGCTGTTCGCCCAATAGGTGTCTTCGCGGTGCTCGACTTCTAGACTGCGACCGTGGAGACCGACCTCCTCCACGACGGGCGGCGCGGCGTCAGGTTGGTGCTCATGGGTGCGGCTTCTCAGCCCACGGGGCCCGAATCTTGTGCGTGGCCGTACCGAAGGCAAGAATTCCGCGTTAGCACGTGTATGAAGTCTGCGTTTCTCGCACTGATTCTGGTCCTCACCGCATGCGGTAGCGCCGCCGGACCCGTTGCGCAGTCCTCAATCCAACCGACCGCACCGGCGGCCAACGCTTTACTCGCGACACCCAGCCCATCTCCAACGCCATCGGCTACTGCATCGCCCAACCACGCCACCCCACCCAGCCCATCGCCGACGCCGTCCGCCGCTGCATCGCCCATCCACGTCACCCCGCCGGCTGCGGGATTGCTGTTTGCGGTCACCGAAGGTGGTTACCCTCCCCCGATCAACGTATCCCAGCCGGGCACCGTCGCGATCGTCGGACTCAATGGCTACGCCAAGGCGAAGGTGAAGTTTCAGCCGCGCACGGTGCCGGGAATCCCAGACTCGGCCACTCCACAGCAGGGCGTGGCGCAGGTCGTCGGATCAGGCGTCTACTACATCGACGGTGCCGGCACCGTCCGCTTGCTGCGGGTGGGGAGCCAACCACAGGTCGTGGCTCGCTTCCCGCTGCAACCGGCGCAGGAAGACGCGTGGTTCGCGGTTAGTCCCGACGGCTCCCGCATCCTGGCAGGCATCCTCACGTTCCCCGCCGTGGGACCGACACCTTCCGGTAGCCCGTGGCCCGAGCTTGTCGGGCCGTCGAAATTTGACCTGGAAACTGCACCGGCCGGAGGACAGTCGAAGACCTTGGTCCACCTCGAAGTCCCACAGTGTTGCAATCTTCCGACGCCGATCTTTCCCGTCGGATGGATCACAGCAGGTCCGGTCGCCATGGTGCCTCAGTACGTCGTGACGCAGAACGACTGGCCGGGCGGACCGCTGTACCAGATTGACGATGCGGGCAAGAAGACGACGCAGCTCGGTGGATCGGACTGTGATTCAGCCTCGATAACGTCCAGTGGCTTGATCCCGTGCATCTCAGGCACAGGAGTGGTCAGTGTTCGACACACGACGGGGAAACTCCTATGGGCGACCGACGCATCGGGTTTCGACGCACTGTCTCTGTATCTATCCCCAGATGGGGGGGCGATTTCGGACGGTAACGAAGTTGAGACGCGTGCGGGCGGCCTGGTGCCAGTGCCTTCAGGTTTCCAAATTGAAGGCTGGCTGGACGGCAATACTGTTATTGGGAGACCTGGCGGGGATGGGGACTTGTCCTGGATCAGCCTCGGCGATCCGACCAAGGTCCATGACCTCGGCTTCAAGGGTGACTTCGTAGCGACGGTCGCCTAGACAAAAAGTGGTCGGCCGCGCAGGCGGAAGCTCGCCACCCTTCGATCGAGCCCTCGATTGAGCCTCATTCATATCAAGCCCAGGCTTGGGAGCCAGGACGGCTTCCCAGGTGCACAGGTGCCGTCCGGTTCCATGCTCAGCCGGGTGACGACCTCCGCGTCGCTGAGGCGTGGGGGCGGCGAAGCGCACAACCATTGCGGATGCCGAGAAGCTCGATTTCCGACGGCCCACCAGCCATGGCCCTACGAATTCACCACCTATGCCGCCGAGGACCACAGGGGTACACACCAAGTCTGCTTCCAGGCGTCCGGCAAGGGGTCTCAGGACTCTGTCAACATTGGAGCTTAGATTTGGTCCCTGGAAAGTTGCCATGAAGCTTCTCGAGTACCAGGCCAAAGAGGTGCTTGCGTCGCTGGGCATCCAGATCCCGCCTGGCAAGGTCGCCCGCACTCCAGACGAGGCGGCGCACGCCTGCGAGGAGCTCGGGCCCGTGGCGATCAAGGCCCAGGTCCCGGTTGGGGGGCGCGGAAAAGCCGGCGGCATCAAAGTCGTGAAAACTCCAGACGAGGCTCGCAAAGCGGCCGCGCAGATCATTGGCATGGACATCAAGGGGTTCAAGGTGCCGCTGGTCTATTGCGAGGCCGCGCTCGACATCCAGCGTGAGATCTATCTGGGCTTCACAGTCGATCGTGATGCCCGCAACAACATCCTGATGCTATCCGCCAAGGGCGGCATGGACATCGAGCAGGTTGCTGAGGAGGCGCCTGAGTCCATTGCGCGACTACATCCCAACCCCTGGCGCGGCCCGCTTGACTTCGAGCTCAACCAGCTCGCTTTCGACGCCGGCCTGGGCGAGCTGACGCGGCCTCTGACGTCGCTGATCAGGAAGCTTTACCGAGCGATCCCAGAGCTCGATGCCGTGACCGCCGAGATCAACCCCCTGGTCGTAACCACAAAGGGCGAGATCATCGCTGGAGATGCCAAGCTGGAGACTGACGAGAACGCCGCGTGGCGCCACAAGGACCTCGAGGAGCGTTACGGCTCTGTGTTGGAAGGCGACCCTTACGAGGTCGAGGCCAAAAAGCGCAGCCTCACCTACGTCTCGCTTGACGGCGACATCGGCATCATCGGCAACGGCGCGGGGCTCTGTATGAACACGCTCGACCTCGTCGCCCGGGCCGGTGGAAAGGCGGCGAACTTCTGCGACATCGGCGGCGGTGCCAAGGCCGAGGTGGTCGAGAACGCCCTGGCGGTGATCCTCATGAACCCACGCGTGCGCGGCGTGCTGATGAACGTTTTCGGCGGCATCACGCGCGGCGACGAGGTCGCCAAGGGCCTGGTGGCGGCGCGAGACAACTTGAAGATGAAGCTTCCCCTGGTGGTGCGGATGAGCGGCACCAACGAAGAGGAGGGTCGCGCGATTCTCAAGCAGAACGGGATCGAGCCTGGTGCCAGCGCCTGGGAAGCTGCCCAAAAGATAGTCGAGCTGACCAAGGCGGCGGCGCCGCGATGAGCATCCTTCTTGACTCTTCCACGCGAGTCATCGTGCAGGGCATCACCGGCCGGGAAGGCACCTTCCACGCCGGCCAGATGCTCGAGATGGGCACGAAGGTGGTGGGCGGGACCAGTCCGGGAAAGGGTGGAACCACGCACCTCGGGGTGCCGGTGTTCAACACGGTGGCCGACGCGGTCAAGGCGACTGGCGCCAACGCTTCTGGGATCTTCGTGCCCCCGCCGTTTGCGGCGGACGCGATCATGGAGGCGGCGACAGGGGGCATCAACCTGATCGTCTGCATCACCGAGGGGATTCCGATCCAGGAGATGATCAAGGTCAAGGATTTCCTGCGCGCCTACCCGTCCGCGCGGCTGATCGGCGCCAACTGCCCCGGGCTCATCACGCCAGGCGTGGGCAAGATCGGCATCATCCCCCAACGCATCACCAGCACTGGACCTGTCGGTCTGGTCTCGCGAAGCGGCACGTTGACTTACGAGGTGGCGTCTGCTCTGACCGCCGCCGGGATGGGGCAGTCGACGATCGTGGGCATCGGCGGCGACCCTGTCCTCGGGCTGACATTCAAGGACGTGGTCGAGCTCTTCGAGAAGGACCCCGCCACCACGCACCTAGTTGTCATCGGTGAGATCGGGGGCAATGACGAGGAGCGTGCTGCCGAGCTGCTGGCTGCCGGATCAAGGCTCAAGACCGTCGCTTTCATCTCGGGGCGCACAGCGCCTGAGGGCAAACGGATGGGCCACGCCGGCGCGATCGTCTCGGGCAACAGCGGTACTGCCAAGAGCAAGGTGGAGGCGTTCCAAAAGGCCGGCGTGGCCGTCGCCGAGACCACCGACGGCATCGTCGGCCTGCTGCGATAGGCTCACCCCGTGGTTAGCCGCTTCGACCGGCTCGCGATCCCGATATCGATCACCCGGCCGAGGCCTGGCGACCGCATACGCGACATCTCTTTGATCGGCGGCCTTTTACTGTGGCTTGCCTACACCCGCGTCTACTGGGCTCTGCACGTCGGCCACTGGGTCCTACCGCCATGCCCGTTCTTCTATCTCACCGGCCACCCGTGTCCGTTCTGCGGTGGCACCCGCGCGTTCGCCTATATGTGGCAGGGGGATATCAGCGACGCGGTGCGTTTATACCCGTTGGGTCCGGCGCTGTTCGCGGGCAGCGTGGTCGGAGTGCTCGGCCTCTCGGCAGGTATGGTGACCGGACGAAGCTTTTCGCTTAACCTCAGCTCGCGCCAATGGCGCCTCATCACCATCTGGATCGTCTCCCTGGTGGCGATCAGCTGGGCGTTGAAGGTCTTCGTCCTCGGCAACTGAAGCCGCTACGCGTCCTGCCGCGCCGTGCAACGATTGGTGGGTTGGACTTTCATCTGAGCTCTGAGCAGCAGGCGATCCGCGACGTATGTCGCGACTTCGCTCGCGAGGTTGTGGCGCCCGCCGCCGCAGAGCTGGATCAGCACCACAAGTTCGGGTACGACGTCGTCCGGCAGATGGGCGAGCTTGGGTTGTTCGGCCTGCCGTTCTCCGAGGAGTACGGCGGCGCGGGCGGCGACTTTCTATCTCTGTGCCTGGCGATCGAGGAGATCTCGCGTGCCGACACGGGCGTGGGGATCACTCTCGAGGCGGCGGTCTGCCTGGGCGCCGCGCCGATTCACGATTTCGGCAGCAAGGAGCAGAAAGAGCGGTGGCTCCCGGAACTGTTCGCCGGCCGCAAGATGTGGTCGTTTGGGCTGACCGAGCCTGAGGCGGGCTCAGACGCCGGGGCGACGAAGACGCGCGCTGAGCTGCACGACGGAACGTGGGTCGTCAACGGCGCCAAGCAATTCATCACCAATTGCGGAACGGACATCTCCGCAGGAGTGACGGTCACGGCGGTCACTGCCAAGGCCGGCGGAGACCGCCCCGAGATCAGCGCCATCATGGTTCCGACCGGCACGCCGGGGTACCACGTGCTCGAGTCGTATCGCAAGCTCGGATGGCATTCATCGGACACTCACCCGCTCAGCTTCGAAGACTGCGCCGTACCTGAGGCGAACCTTCTTGGCGAGCGTGGCGGTGGCTATCGCCAGTTTCTTCACACGTTGCTCGGTGGGCGCATCGCCATCGCCGCGCTGTCTGTTGGCCTCGCGCAGGCGTGCCTCGACGCCTCACTCTCATATGCCAAGGAGCGCAAGTCTTTCGGCGTCCCCATCTCCAAACACCAGGCTGTGCAGTTCAAGCTTGCGGACATGGCGATGGAGACCGAGATCGCGCGCACGATGGTGTACCGCGCCGCGGCGACCTACATGAGCACGGACGGCGAGACCACCGACGAGGCGAGGATGCTCGCCGCGATGTGCAAGCTGTACGCCTCGGAGACCTCAAAGCGGGCGGCGGACCAGGCGGTGCAGATCCACGGCGGTTACGGCTTCATGGAGGACTACCCGGTCGCACGTTACTGGCGAGACGTCAAGGTCAACGAGATCGGCGAGGGCACCTCAGAGGTACAGCGGATGCTGATCGCCCGCCTACTGGGCTGCTAGAGGCCCCACTTACCCGCCGTCGCGCAACAGCAGGACCGGGCAGGGGCTGTGGTCGACGATGAAACGTGCGAGGGGGCCAAGGGACCCGGGGCCAACCGGCGGTCTGCCGCGGCCGGTTCCACGCAGAGCGACCAGGTCTGCGCGCTCAGCTTTCGCGAGCTCGCATACTACGTGGCCGGGATCGCCCTCGAGCTGCCGCGACGCGACCCGCGTCGCTATCCGTCTCGCCACCTGTTCCGCTTCTGCGAGCGCCTGGGTACCCGCGACGATCTCCGCGTCCGCGAGCTCGCGCTCGCGGCGAGGCGGGAGATCGTGACCACCCGGTCTTCGCGGCGCCAGCTCGAGCCCGGGCCTCGGCCCTGTGCGATGGATGAAAACGAGGAGCAGCTCGGACTCACCAAGCCGGAGGATGCGCGCGAGCGCGTCGAAAAGCCCTTCGGTGTCGAAGCCGTCCACCAGCACGATTATTCGCAGCACGTTCAACCTATTTTGCGTCCGCTCATCGGAAGCTAGCAGCTACGAGCAATGCGGTTGCCACCAGCGTTAGCGGCGCGACGAGGGCGCCGACCTTGAGGAAATCCCACGCCGAGACCTGCACGCCGCGGCGCCGCACGATCACGAGCCACAGCATCGTCGACAGCGCTCCGACGGGCGTCAAGTTGGGACCGAGGTCGGCCCCCGCCAAGGCGCCGAACAGGAAGGGAGCGTGAAGCGCAGCAGGTACCCCGCCCGCGTCAGCGCCAGAGACGAACACCAGCACGGCCGGTAGGTTGTTGATCAGGTTGGAGGCGACGGCTGACCCGACCAATCCGGCCATCACTGCGCTTCCCGCGTCACTGGCGCGGCTCACCGCGGCCGCCACGAGCGCAGGAGTGATGCCGGCATCCTGGACGCCGCGCACCAAGACGAAGAGGGCGGCGATGTAGATGAACAGAGGCGGGCTGATGTGCGTGCTCAGGTGCTCACTGGAGAGGCGGCGCCGCACCAATGCCAACGCAGTCAAGGTCGTTCCGCCCACAATCGCGACAACGCCCAGCGGCCACAACAAGGCGGACCCGACCACGTATGCAGCGGCGAGCAATACCAGTCCAGCGATAGTCATCATGAAGAACGCGCGGTCGCCGACCGCCGACTGGACGGCGGACCTCCAGTCAAATTGGAAACGACCAGCAGCGGATCGCCAGAAGAACGCCATGAGAACCGCGGTGGTGATCGCGATCGACGCGAGCGAGGCCAGCAGCAGGTGGCCTTCATATTCCGCCAGCGGTGCGCGCAGCTGATCGCCCGTGAGGACGTTGATCGGATTGGAGATCGGAAGCGTCATCGATGCCGCATTCGCCATGAAGCTCACCGCGAAGAGGTAAGGCATGACACGCAGCCGGAGGCGAGTCGCGATCGTATAGACGACAGGGGTCAGGATGATCGCGGTCGCGTCATTGGAAAGAAAAGTCGTAATGACCGCCCCGAGAACGAAGACGTTGAACAGGAGTCGCCTGCCGCTGCCTCCCGCGGCTGCCGCCGCAAGGCCGGCGGCCCAATCGAAGAATCCGGCCATGTCGGCGACCGCGGCGGTCAGCATGAGGCCGAAGAAGAACAGGAACAGATTCCACTCCGAGCCGATCGCCGAGGCTGCGGCGAAAGGGCTCACCACACCCGTGGCGACCATCAAAACGGCCCCGACCGCGGCGGACCATGCCTCATTGATCTGCCGGGGCCGGACGACGATGGCGATGAGGGTGACGACGAAGATGAGAGCAGCGAGCGCGGCGTGCACTACCCCTTAGCCGGCTGATGACGCTCTAACGCGCGGCAGCGGTGAGCTGAATCGGCCGCTACCGATACACGCCGTTGTGGCCCAGGCTGTGAAGCCCGACGTTCGGGAAATACGTAAGTCCATGGTCCTCTAGGCCTACGGGAATTCTTGCCAAGAGCTTCCCTGTGATCGTGCTCATCACGTAGACAGTGGAGTTGTAGCGCCCTGACGCCCACAGCTGGGTGCCGGCGGGGTTGAGCTGCAGCATGTCAGGGCTGCCGCCGCCGGGAATCCACCATTTGGCGACCACCTTGCGGGTGGCGAAGCTGATGACCGAGAACGACCCCTCAAGCCGGTTCGAGACGTATAGGTACTGGGTGTTGCGTGAAACCTGGAACCCGTGCGCGCCCTTGCCGGTGGGTATGAACTGGATTACTTTCATTGCGATGGGGTCGATCACCGAGACACCCATGAGACCCTGGTTGCTGACATAGAAGACGGTGCCGTCGGGCGACAGCTTGACATCGATGGGCAAGCCGCCGACATGCACCCAACTCACCAGCTTCATGTGGATCACGTCGACCTTGGCGACCATCCCGGTGTACTCGGTCGAGATCATCAGGTAGCTGCCGTCGGCGCTGAAGTCGAGGTGATCCGCCCCCGCCCACGGGATGGCTACCGTGGCGAGTTTCTTCCAGCCGTGGTTCGGATCATAAAAGATGATCTCCTGCAGCCGTTCGACGACGTCGATCGCCTTGGTGCCGTCGGGTGTGAAGTAGAGGTTGTACGGATACGGCATCGAGATCGTTCCGCTCGGCTTGCCGGTGTGGATGTTGATCACCGTCAGGGTGCTGGATCCCTCGTTGTCGACGTACAGGGCACTCATGTCCCAGGCAGGGGCGATATGGTGGGGAATCGAGCCGACTTTGAATTCGTCGACCACTTTGAAGGTCAAGGGATCGATCACATCCACTGTGCCCGCTCCGCTGTTGGGAACGTAAACGCGCGGCGGGATCTTGCAGAGGGGACAGGGCACGACGCCCGACATGATGTTGGCGTACACGTTTAGAGGGGTCGCCGGCAAGGTGCCTGGCTGGACGTCGGCGGCTGGCAGGACTCTCGCGGGTCCTGTCGCGGTCGCTTCTCCGGCCTGCGTCGACGTGCCGACGTAAGGAGTCGTCCAGACCACGGCGAGGACTACGCCGGCAGGGCTCAGAATCACGAGCGTGAAGAGCGCCGCGATCACAATGCGCATCGGTCGCGAGCGCAGGAGTGAGACCAGGGAATTACTCGTCAGGGAGGTCTTCCAGCTTTGGGGCGAGCTCGCACACCCAGCGACCATCATCGAGTCGCCGAATGAAACGCCCGTAACCCTGATTTCGTGCCACGTTGAAGAATTGCTCCTGCGTGATCAACGTACGAAGGCGGGCAAGGTCCGCATACGTGTTGTCCCGCATGATCCCGCCCACGACCCCGGCCAGCTCGCGCCACTGCCCTTCTGAGAGTGGCTCGCCATAACCGGCGATCGTGACCAGCAGCGCGGCGGTGGCGCCGGTGATCGTATCCGGCAGCAGCTTTTCCGCCTTCGCTCTCGAGATGATCTCGCGACCGGTGCCGATGATGTCCGCGATTCGGTCCCGCCGCACCCCGATGATGTCGCGCCCGCTCCCGACCGTGGTGCCTTCTAGATATCTAGGTCCTGCTTCCATCACCGATTGCCTATTCTAGTTTGCCGTCAGTGGACCTGGATCTGGCGCCCCAGCACGCAAGCTTCCGAGATGCCGTGCGCGAGTTGGCGCAGGGCGCGGTTCGGCCGCATGCCGAAGCGGTCGACCGCGACCACCGATTCCCGATTGAAGCCGTAGAAGCGGCCAAGGCCGCTGGGCTCCTGGGTGTCCTGATACCAGGTCAGTACGGCGGCGCCGGCCTGGATGCGATCGCCTTCGCCATCTGTATCGAAGAGCTGGCCCAAGCGTGCGCGTCGACCTCGGTGATCGTCGACGTGCATACGAGCGTCGGCAGTGAGCCGATCCTGCTGTTCGGAACCGAGGAGCAGAAGAAACGATGGCTTCCTCCACTTGCATCAGGCGAGCTTCTCGGCGCCTTTGCCCTCACCGAGCCGGCCGCAGGCTCGGATGCGGCGTCATTGAAGGCGAGCGCGCGTCGAGACGGGGACCACTACGTGATCAACGGGACC
>Ga0210394_10002455_pt1 | contig 25380 bp, 26 predicted proteins | sample IncBWC12MmetaG_FD_160121 | JGI IMG/M metagenome (GOLD analysis project Ga0210394, IMG submission 160121) | Forest soil microbial communities from Barre Woods Harvard Forest LTER site, Petersham, Massachusetts, United States - Inc-BW-C-12-M | ecosystem: Environmental > Terrestrial > Soil >...
CCCCAAAATCAACCCAACCCAATCGGCGAGGGCACAACTTTGAAACCGGACATTTCATTTGCTACAAAAACCGGACATTTTAACTTGCTACCGACAGCGGGCCGCCGTCACTCCTACCCCAAACTGCCTCGCCGCCGATTTTCCTTGACTTCCCCCCATACTTCCGCCATGATTGAACTTTAGCCTACAGCAATACTAGAATACACACATATAACTCATTGCAAATGAAGATTTTACCCGCAACTCCTTTTTTCTCAAGAATTTCAACCATAGTCCCCGGCCATCCTTCTGATTCCAAAGATCAGCAGGGGGGAGGGGTGGAGCCCTTATCATGTCTCTTTCCTGTCGTCGCGTTCCCCGTTGTCAACACATCAAAGTCAACGGCACTCAGTGCGATTCGCCCGCGCTGAGACAACAGAAATTCTGCTTCTTCCATAACCGCTGGCATGAAACCCGCATCGTCATCAATGCCAATCGCGCCCGCCGTGCTCGCCCCTCCCTCGATCTGCCCATCCTCGAAGACGCCAACTCCGTCCAGTTGGCACTCATGCAGGTCCTCGGCCTCCTGCTGCGCAACCAGATCGATCACAAAACCGCTGCCCTAGCCTTTTATGGTCTGCAAACTGCCTCAGCGAATCTGAGAAGAACCAACTTCCGGCCCTTTCGGCAAGATGTGGTAATCGATCCCGAAAAGGTCGGCGAAACCAGGCTGGGCGAGTTTGTCTGGGAGCCTGAGACCATCATGCGCCGCCCCGTTCAAGGGGCATCCCCGCTGCCTGCCGCCAACCTTGCCTCCACAGCCCAGGCAGAGGAACCCGAGCTAGCTCAGCCACCCTCGCACCTGGAGGATTTTCGAAAAGTGATCACCATGGCTTGGGAGCGGCTCGCCCCGGAGGAAAGACGCCGCATCATGGGTAACGGCCACAAACACACGGTGCCGAACTTGCCCGCCGGTTGAACTGACAGTCGCCCGCGCCGCGCTATCATGGTCGCACCATGTTTTCCCGGCGCACCGGCTGGAAACTGACGCCCAACCGCTTCACTGAAGCACAGCGCGAGTTGGCAGCGGCAGGCACAAGCGTGCTGGATTTGACCGTGTCAAATCCCACCCGCGCCGAATTGCACTATGACGCTGACGCGATTCTTGCGGCGTTGAGCAATCCGCAGGCGCTGGACTACGATCCGCAGCCCAGGGGATTGCGCGCCGCGCGCGAGGCGGTCGCGGCCTATTACCGCGAGCAGCATGAAGGCTTCGACGTGGACGCGGAATCTCTACTGCTGACCACCAGCACCAGTGAGGCGTACGCCTACGTTTTCCGGCTGCTGTGCAATCCGGAGGATGAGATTCTCGTCCCCAAGCCCAGCTATCCGCTGTTCGAGTTTCTGGCCGACTTGCAGGACGTGAAGCTGGCGCCGTATCCGCTGCTCTACGATCACGGCTGGCAGGTGGATTTTCCGTCCTTATATAAGGCGGTGAACCCTCGCACCCGCGGGGTGGTGGTGGTGCACCCCAATAATCCCACGGGATCGTACGTCAGCGCGGCGGAGCAGAGCGCGCTGAACAAGTTTTGCCGGGAATACGATCTGGCGATAATCGCCGACGAAGTGTTTCTCGACTACGCGCACGACGGCGCTCCGCGCTCCACATTCGCCGTGAACAGCGAGGCGCTGACCTTTACCCTGAGCGGCCTGTCGAAGATTTCCGGGCTGCCGCAGATGAAGCTGGCATGGACAGTGACCAGCGGCCCTCGGGAGAAAACTCAGGCGGCGCTGGCGCGGCTGGAGGTGATCGCCGACACCTATTTGTCCATGAATGCGCCGGTGCAGTTGGCGGCGGCGGCGCTGCTCGCCCAGCGCAAGAGTATTCAGCCGCTATTGTTGGATAGGCTCCGCGGAAACCTGGCGGAATTGGACCGGCAGTTGGCGCGGCAAAAAACCTGCGAGCGGCTTGACGTCGAAGGCGGATGGTATGCCGTGCTGCGCGTTCCGGCCACGCAATCGGACGAAGATTTGGCGATTGAGATTCTGCGGAAGGTCTCCGTGCTGGTGCATCCCGGCCACTTCTACGATTTTCCGAGTGATGGATACGTGGTAGTGAGCCTGATTACTCCCACCAAACATTTTCGTGAAGGGATTGGGCGAGTGCTCAGTTGCTTCTAGCTTCTGACTGCTGCCGTCTAATTTCCGACTTCTAACTTTCCCCTTCATCCCCTATACTTTCCGGCATGACAAACATCGACCAATACAATTCCGGATCTTTCTGCTGGGTCGAGCTGGCCACCACCGATCAGGCGGCGGCGAATAGTTTCTATGGCGCGCTCTTCGGTTGGGGCGTGAATAACATTCCCATGGGGCCGAATGATTTCTACTCGATGTACCAGTTGCAGGGGAGAGAGCTGGGCGCAGCCTGCACCCTGCGGCCCGAGCAGCGTGCGCAAGGAGTGCCTCCGCACTGGAGGCTCTACATTGCGGTCGAGAGCGCCGACGCCACGGCAGCTCGCGCCGCCCAGCTTGGGGGAAAAGTGCTTGCGCCGGCGTTCGACGTGATGGATGTGGGCAGAATGGCGGTGTTCCAGGATCCGACCGGAGCGCATTTCAACATCTGGCAGTCGAAACGAGATTCGGCCAACGCGATCTGCGGCGTGGACGGGACCCTATGCTGGGCTGATTTGAACACGCCTGATCCGGAGCGGGCTGGGAAGTTTTATGCGGATTTGTTCGGCTGGAAGATGACGGATGACACGGATGACGATCCCCCCTCGGGATATGTGCACATTCAGAATGGAGAGGAGTTTATCGGCGGGATTGCGCCGGTGCGGCCTAACGCCCCCCGGATGCCGGCTCACTGGATGGCATACTTCCAAGTCTCGAATTGCGATGCCACAGCCGCAAAGGCAAAGCAACACGGCGCCAGGTTTTATATGGAACCGACGACGATGGAGAATGTTGGCCGGTTTGCCGTCGTGGCCGACCCGCAAGGTGCGGTGTTCGCGATATTCCAGTCCATGCCGAGAAAATAGTTCATCAGCGTTTTAGCTTGAATGCCCTGAATGAGTAGCCCCGCTAAAAGGATTGCCGGGAACTATATGGCAATCAATTTCGTTCTCTGGATTCTTCTGGGGCTGTACTCGGCCGCAAGGGTCTTGCAGCTTTTTCCCAAAGTCCCAGTGCTGGCGGTGGTCGCATTACATGTCCTTCCTCCAGTCGTGTTTGCCCTGATCCACGGCGGCATTTTCTACCGGACTCAAGGGATTCTCACTTTCGTCGCCCTCTGCCTGGTGATTGGCAACATCTTCGAGAATCTAGGCGTCCGGACTGGTTTTCCCTACGGACACTACTACTTCACAGATCGGATGGGACCAAAACTCTTCGCAGTGCCCATCCTCCTTGGACTTGCGTATGTGGGGATGGCTTACTTCTCCTGGACACTGGCACGGTTAATCGTCGGAAACACGCAGGGGTCTCTTGCCGGTTCCAGCGTCGTAGCGCTGCCTTTGGTTGCTGCCTTCATCATGGTCGCATGGGACTTTTCCCAAGATCCGGTTTGGGCGACCATTCTGCATCTGTGGGTCTGGCCTCAGGGCGGAGCGTACTTCGGCGTGCCGGCAAGCAACTTCCTGGGCTGGTATCTGACGGTCTATGCCATCTATCAGTCGTTCGCGCTCTATGTGCGGAACCGTCCAACCAATTTCGATTCATTGCCGTCCGGCTATTGGCAATCGGCAGTGCTTTTTTATGCGGTCTCCGCGGCGGGAAATATCCTACTGGTCATTCCGCAGGCTGGAGTCTCAGTGGTTTCCGATCCGACAGGCGCACAGTGGCGGGTGAGCGATATCACTGGGACCTGCGCTTTGGTTTCCATTTTTGTCATGGGTGCATTCGCACTCCTGGCATGGGTAAGGCTCACCGATCAGATGTCTCAAGCGAGAGGACCTGCCGCTAACGACGCACAATCCACTCCCGTCCGCGTCGCCTAGATTCAGCCCTATCGCTTCACCAGGAATGGATTGCTCTCGCGCTCCTCGCCGATTGTGGTCAAGGGACCGTGGCCGGGGACAACCACGGTTTCATCCGGCAAGGCGAGGACTTTTTCGTGCAGAGAGTTGATGATTTGGTCGAATGAGCCGCCGGGCAAATCGGTGCGGCCGATGCTTCCCGCAAACAGCGTGTCTCCGGCAATCAGCTTCTTCTGAGCGGGGAAATATAAACAAATACTGCCTTCGGTGTGGCCGGGCGTGTGAATCACGTTCGCGCTCAGCGATCCGGCCTTGACGGTATCGGCCTGGCCCAGACTGCTGTCAATGTCCACGTTGCCGGGAGGCGGAACACCGATCCAGGCAGCTTGTGCATCTAGCATCTTCAGCAGCGCATAGTCGTTCTGATTCAGGAGAATCGGCGCGCCCGTGGCGGCGCGCAACTTCATGGCACCGCCAACGTGGTCAATGTGAGCGTGCGTTATCACGATTTGCTTGAGCTGCAAATTGTGCTTGCGGATGAGCGCGAGTACATCTTCAATGTCATCGCCCGGGTCGATGACCAGAGCCTCGCGCGTGGCTGCATCCCCAATGACAGAACAGTTACATTGCAAGGGGCCGACGGGAAGGATTTCGTGGATCATAAGAGCAGGACTTGGTTGTCCGTGGCTGGTCGTCGGTCAGAAAACCACGTCAAGAACACTGGCCAACCGTGCACCAATCTGAACCGCCGCTATTTCTGTTGTGGCGATGCCGGGGGCGTCGCGGGTTTCGCCGGCTGCGACTTGGCCGGAGCGCTCTTGACTCCCTGCAACACCGAACTCGGACCACTATGGCGCGAGGCGGCAATCGAGAGCGTGATCGAAGTCACCATAAAGATGATTGCCGACCAAGTGGTCGCTTTGGATAGTACCGTGGCGCCGCCGCGCGGTCCAAACGCGGTCTGGCTGCCCATGCCGCCGAAGGCGGCCGCAATATCGCCGCTTTGGCCGCTTTGCAGCAGAACGACGATGATCAGAAACAAACAAACGACGATGTGAACAACGGTAATTAGTGTGATAATCATGCGCGATTCTTGAATGCCATTGGGCTACTGCCAACCGGACAGTCTGGAAGGACAACGATGGCGGACGTACCACAAGCCCTTCATGAATATGCTACGGGCCTGTCGGCGGATGCGTCAAGTCGTTACGGTACACCGGGAGCCGTTTGACTAGGTGAAAGAAAACGCGAGCGCGACTTCTTTTCAGAGCGCGCCCGCGAGACTCGAAGCCAGACTGTTACTAGAAAAGATTCAAAGTGTTGCTGGCATCATCCACGTAGTAAATGCCCTGTCCAGGCACATTCAGCAACCCGAATAACGCACCCGCTCCGGGAGGGCTGCCCGAGCTGTCGAGGACGGCCTTCTTGATCTGGGATCCCGACGGGGTGGTTTCCACCATGAAACCGTTGTTGCCATTGGTGGTCAAGATGTTCCCGTTAGGCCCGACCGCCAGGCCGAGTGGATCATCGAGAGCCCCGTTCTGCGAAACTGTGGTGCCCACCCCCGCAGAGGAGCTGCGAGTCAACGGATTGGCAATGGCCGCAATGCGGTTGTTGAGACTATCGGCCACATAAAGCGTCTTGTTGTCTGAGCTGAGCCCCGCACCGGTGGGACCGATCACAAGCGCGGCAGGATCAGTGCGCTCGGAAAAGCCCGACCCGACGGTCACGATGGATTCAAGGACGGGAATCGAGCCGTAGGGAATGCTCAGGACTACGCGCACCACCGTGCCTTCGTTTACGATGTTGCCGCCAGCAGCAACTGTGCCGTTCAACACGTTGGTAACGAAGAGTGTCGCCTTGCTCCCCTGATCGTATGCGGCCAGATCCCACGGACCATTAATCAGCGATCCGTAGAAGGTTTCAACCACGTTGCCCCCGCTGTCCAGTACGATCAAGCAGCCAGCCTGCACCGTCGCGGAGGTTCCGTCCGTGGTGGGGAGACTGCCGACAATTACCCAGCCGCTGCTTAACACCGCAAGAGCGGTGGTCAGACCAACGCCTCCCGGGCAGGCCCCGGGCAGAGTACTGGCATCGATTTGGGCAAACAGGCTGGCGTTGCCGCCGGGTGAAATCTGGACAATCGTCGTCCCCGTGCCCTGAAGATTGGCGCTGCTGTTGAAATTGCTGATGAGCAAGTCCCCTTGCACCAGGGAACCTGCGCTGACCGGCACCCGGGCAATGCCATAAGGATTTACGTCACCGTTGCCGGGAACCGTAGAGGCGATGACGGTAATTGGATTGGACGAGCCTGCGTAGGCAGTCGTGGCCGACAACAACCCTGCCAGCAACATCGCAACCATGGCCGTCATGGGAATCTTTACGCGAGAAATCGGGCGATTTGATTTCATGCTTCTCTCCTTTGTCTGGTGTCTGATGAACAACTCAGGGGGTGTAGATTTCTGATTCGTGGCAGGATGCATCCTGCTCGACCCAAGAATGCTATAAAAATCCGGAGAAGAGATGGTCAAGAGACTGTCAAGAGGATGTCAAAACCATGTCATTTATTGACCAAAGCATCGTAGTATGAAGGGAATCCGGCGCGGCGGCGGCCCGGAATGCAAGTCGAAGTCGGTTCTTACCCGACCGGTGGCTCTTTTCCCGTTGTCGCCTGTTTCCCCCATCAAGCGCGGTCTTAAGTGGTGGGAAGAACCTTCTTGCCGGGCTGGCGGCGAAAGGGCGGCAGATCTTGCCCGCAACCGTTTAGCGGCCGCGGCGTGCTTCCTACCTCTCCTACACAAACCCTGTTGAATCAGCGGCCAACCAATCCGTGGCCGACTGCGTTTTTCTGGCATGGAACTTGCATCCGAACAAGCGGCAAGAATTCCAACAAAGCGAGGATGCAGCTATGTTGATACCGGCGATTTCTTCCAACAGCAACCCTTTTCTCAACCCAGCCGTTAGTTCGCAGAGTCAGGCGCGTCAGCAGCCAAACAGTTTTCAGCAGATCGCGCAAGCTCTTCAATCAGGCAATTTGACCAGCGCCACGCAGGTATTCAATGCGCTGACGCAGAATGCCTCCGGCACCTCCGGAATCCAAAACACACGACTGACCCAGGACCTCAATGCCCTGGGATCGGCGTTGCAATCCGGGAGTCTTTCTGCCGCGAAGAAGGCCTACTCAACCTTCAAACAGGACTTGCAGAATTCGAATTCCGCCACCAAGATGCATCATCATCACCACCACGGGCACGAGGGGACACAACCTGCTTCCACTGCCGGCGCATCTGGCATAGACGTTCCCAGCAGCGTGTTCTCTGCCACGGGGTTGAATAGCAGCACGAACCCCACCAGCCCGGGGGGCAGCTATCTCCTTCCCTTCAGTCTGGCAGCCTGAGCTTGCGACGAGCGAAGCTGGAAATGAGTGGGCCCAGAATCTAAGAGGATTTTCATTTTTGGGAACTGTTGGTAGCAAGGATTCCGGATGTCAACCCGGCCAAAACTGACGACGCTTCGGGAGACTAAAGTGGTTCGGCAATCTGCCGATGCGTTCTTTGAGTAGCAATACGGGGAATCGCAAGATCGAGAGTTACGCGCGGATCACCGTTCGAAATCAAGAAAACGTAAGGAGAGGATTATGTCTGCTACAGGAATTTCCACTATCAATATTTCACAAATCAATCCGCCCAACGCCGTGGGGCCGTCGCTGGCTTACCCATTAAGAAGCGCCCTCCAGTCCGGCAATTTGGCGGGCGCCCAGCAAGCCTACAACACCCTCAGCGCTCTGAACAACGGCAGCGGCCCGTTCAAGAGCCCGGCGCTGGCAAGTGCTTTCGCGGCGGTCGGAACGGCCCTGCAAGCCGGTGATCTGGCGGGCGCACAGCAAGCATTTTCGACGCTGCAACAGGATGTGCAGAAGAGAAACCTCGGCAACGGGGGCGGAGGTACTGTCAACCCCGATGTTATCCTTCAGATCAGCCCAACGGCCTCCGCAGCCGCGGCGGCAACTTCCGCCGCGAGCTCGGCTTCCACCTCCGCCAGCAGCACCGCGTCCACGTCTGCACCCTCGGCCGCAACAGCTCCACCCCCGCTCGTGTTGAACTTGAACGATAGCGGAGGGGGGCGGCTCGGAATTAACCTCTCCAACACCGGTTCCGGAGAACAGGTTACGCTGAACGTGGGTAACGGCACTAACTCAGCGGAGCAAATCCAGCTCAACTTGGCGCAGAACCAGGCACTGGAGATTAACCTGATCGCTTGATCCACGGCGCCACCGGCAAGCAGGAGATTGCCGAGTTTTTAGCCAACGGAGCCGGTGGCCAGTTTAGAATTTCTTCACTATGGAGAAATTCCAGCTTTGGGCAGAACCGTGGTGGGTCAATCTGCTGGTTCTGATTCCCTTGGTTGTCTTTTGGCTGTGGCGACGCAATGGGCTGCTGCTGGCAAAGCGGCAGCTCATTGTTCTTGCCATCTTCGCCGCTTCCTTTGGATTCGTGGAAGCCGCAGTCGTGGTCTATTTGCGAGCCGCGGTTGGTCTGCTGCCCGGGTACCAGGGTACCCTCTCTGATGTACGGCACTCCTCGGGAAGTTATCAGCAGGAAAAATCCATCAACGAGTTTCCGCCCAGCCTGATGACCATTGAGGTGGCGCGGGAGGCGGCGACCATCATTATGCTGGTCAGCGTCGCGCTGCTTGCCGCCACCAAAGCCGGCGAACGATGGGTATCGTTTCTCTGGGCCTTCGCGGTGTGGGATATAGCCTATTACGTGGCGTTGTGGGCTACGGTCCGATGGCCTTCTTCCCTGAAGGATCTGGATGTGCTCTTCCTGATCCCCGTGCCGTGGGTGGCACAGGTTTGGTTCCCGCTCCTGGTAAGCGGCTTGTCACTGCTAGCCGTGGGGCTTTCCAGGAAAAATCGGGGCGTGTCTTAGATTCGTCAACCACCAAGGACACGAAGTTACACAAGGTGTGAGTCTTGAGATTTTGCTTCCAGCGAATCCTCGTTCTATAAGCGAATCTTCGTCTCGCCAACTTCATCCATAGGTATAGGCGTGCGAATCGCTGGCCAGTTGCATTGTCCACGCGGCGCTTCGCCCGAGAACTTGATAAACTACTTCGTGGGGAACAAATGATTTGCACGTGAATCTTGTCGTCCTCGTCCACGTCTATCACCTCACGTTTCTTACTCACCTGTCCGAAGGGAGACCCTCTGAATGGTCGCGAGCGAGCAGACGCTGCTAACCGGCAAACAGTTAGACACCCTGACCATCAACACCATCCGGACTCTCGCCATAGACGCCGTGCAGCAGGCCAACTCAGGTCATCCCGGTGCCCCCATGGCGTTGGCACCGGTCGCCTATTGTCTGTGGCAGCAGTTTCTGAGGTTTGATCCCGAAGACCCGATCTGGCCGAATCGCGACCGCTTTGTGCTTTCCAACGGACACGCATCCATGCTGCTTTACGCTCTGCTTTATCTAGCGGGGGTGCGGGGAGTGGATCACGCAGACACGGTGACCGGCGATTACGCGGTCACGTTGGATGATATTAAGAAGTTCCGCCAGTTGGGCAGCAACACTCCCGGGCATCCCGAATATCGCCTGACTTCCGGAGTGGAGACGACGACCGGGCCTTTAGGTCAGGGAGTCGGCAACAGCGTCGGCATGGCGATGGCTGCCAAGTGGTTGCAGGAACGCTACAACCGGCCTGGGTTTGAGATTTTCAATTACAACGTTTACGCCATTTGCGGCGACGGCGACATGATGGAAGGCGTGGCCAGCGAAGCCGCGTCGCTGGCAGGGCATCTGCAACTCCCGAATCTTTGCTGGATCTACGACAACAACCGGGTCACCCTGGATGGTCCGGCGGAGTGGTCGTTCAGCGAAGACGTTGGCGAGCGCTTCCGCGCTTATGGCTGGAACGTCACGCACGTAGCAGACGGCAACGATCTGGAATCTTTGAGCACAGCCTACAGCAATTTTCTCCAGACCAACGACAGGCCAACTTTAATCATTGTCAACACGCATATCGGTTATGGGGCCCCACACAAACAGGACACGAGCGCGGCTCATGGCGAACCGCTGGGAGAAGATGAAGTCCGTCTCGCCAAGAAGTTCTATGGCTGGCCTGAAGACGCGAAATTTCTAGTGCCGGAGGGAGTGCGCCAGCATTTCAACGGTGGAATGGGAAAGCGCGGACGGGAGTTCACTAGCAAGTGGAAGAAGTTGTTCTCCGACTACGAGAAAGCTCATCCCGATCTGGCCGATCAACTCCATCGCATGCACCGGCGGGAACTCCCCGATGGCTGGGACAAGAATTTGCCGACATTTCCCGCCGATCCAAAGGGCATCGCAACCCGCGAGAGCGCAGGGAAGGTGCTCAACGTCTTAGGGCAGAATGTTCCTTGGCTGGTGGGAGGGTCGGCTGACCTCGCCGGTTCCACCAAGGCGGTTCTCAAGTTTGAGGGCGCTGGAGATTTCCAGGCTGGCCACTACGACGGACGCAACTTCCATTTTGGTGTCCGCGAACATGCCATGGGCGCGGCGGTGAACGGCTTGGCATTGTCAAAAGTGCGGGCCTACAGCGGAACGTTCTTCAATTTCAGCGATTACATGAAGCCTGCCATCCGGCTGGGCGCGCTGATGGAAATTCCTGCCATTTACATTTTCACGCATGACTCCATCGGTCTCGGCGAGGACGGCCCTACGCACCAGCCGATCGAGCAGTTGGCGTCATTGCGTGCGGTTCCCGGCCTGGTGCTGTTGCGTCCGGCAGACGCGAACGAAGCAGTCGAGGCATGGAAAGTCATCATGCAACTTCAGCAACAGCCGGCCGCATTAGTTCTAACGCGGCAGGCTGTGCCCACCTTCGATCGCGCAAAGTACGCCCCGGCATCGGGAGTGGCCAAAGGCGCATACATTCTGGCCGACGCTAAAGATGGGAAACCGGAAGTAATATTGATGGCCACCGGCAGCGAAGTATCGCTTTGCATAGCCGCCTACGATCAGCTTATGTCAGAGGGCATCAAGGCGCGCGTAGTCAGCATGCCGTCCTGGGATATCTTCGAAAAACAGGACGAGTCTTACAAACAACATGTGCTTCCTCCCGAGGTTAAAGCTCGCGTCGGAGTGGAACAAGCTTCCACTTTCGGCTGGTCCCAGTACGTGGGACCTTCCGGAATAATCATCGGGATGCATAGGTTTGGAGCCTCGGCGCCGATCAAGGACGTGCTGAAGAAATTCGGATTCACTTCGGAGCATGTTGCCGAGGCGGCGCGGGTGGTGATTCGCGAATCCAAAGCTTGATTTGATTTAAGAGTTGATTTGTAACGAAACCACACCTCAAGACATCTTCTTAATAGAGAGGCATTATGCAGCCAACTGGAATTCTTGAATCCGCGAAAGCCGCCAATCCTTTGAAAGATCTGCTGAACTTCGGCCAATCGGTCTGGCTGGATTACATCCGGCGCGATCTGATCGAGACCGGCGAACTCAAACGCTTAATCGACGAAGACGGACTGCGGGGCATGACCTCCAATCCTTCCATCTTCGAGAAGGCCATCGTCGAGAGCAGATACTACGCCGGTTTGCTGAAGTCGCTGGAATCGAGAAAGGATCTCGACGCCAACGGGCGCTACGAAGTTCTCGCGATTCGCGATATCCAGGACGCCGCCGATGTTCTGCGGCCCATTTACCAGCAAACCAAGCAGCGGGACGGATACGTCAGCTTTGAGGTCTCGCCATACTTGGCGCGCGATACTGAGGGCACTCTGAAGGACGCACGCCGATTATGGAAAGCTGTGGGACGGGAGAACCTGATGGTCAAGGTTCCCGGCACGGCTGAGGGCATTCCGGCGTTCCAGCAATTGATCAGCGAGGGCATCAACATCAACGTGACCCTGCTGTTCGCTCAGGAAGTCTATGAGCAGGTAGCCGAAGCCTACATCGCTGGACTGGAACAGCTCGCGGCGCGCGGCGGCGATGTCAGCAAGATGGCCAGCGTGGCCAGTTTCTTCATCAGCCGCATTGATTCCGCAGTGGATTCCATCATCGCGGAGCGTCTCAAGGCCGCAAAAAACGAGAGCGAGAAAAACCAACTGCAAAGCATTCTGGGCAAAGTGGCGATCGCCAACGGAAAACAGACTTACCAACGTTATCTCAGGATTTTCGGCACGGAGCGCTGGAAGAAACTGGCGGCCAAAGGCGCCCAAACCCAGCGCGTGCTATGGGCCAGCACCAGCACCAAGAACAAGAACTATAGCGACGTGTTGTACGTGGAGGAGATGATCGGGCCGGATACGGTGAACACGATTCCGCCGGCCACATTCGACGCTTTCCGCGATCATGGCCATCCCCGCGCCAGCCTGACGGAAGGAATTGATGCCGCGAATCTCACCATGCAAACCGCGGAGAAGCTCGATATTTCCATGAAAGAAGTGACCGACAAGCTGACCGAAGACGGAGTCCGGCTGTTCGCCGATTCTTTCACCAAACTGCTGCAAGCTGTCGAGGATACCTCGAAACCCAAGTGAGGCTGAGTGAGCCAGCAGACATTTAAATTGCCGGAGAATCTCGCGTCTTCTGTGAAGAAGACCGTTGATGACTGGCGTTCGGGCGATAAGGTACGCCGCCTGTGGGCGCGCGATGCTTCGCTTTGGACTGCAACAGACGAAGCAAGTTGGCTCGGCTGGCTTGACATTACCGAAGAGCAAATTGCCCATCGCGACGGTTTCCGGCGCTTGGCGGAAGACGCGAAGAACGGCGGATTCTCCGATATTCTTTTGCTCGGCATGGGGGGATCGAGCCTCTGTCCTGAGGTGCTGGCGAGCACCTTTGGCCGAATGCCTGGTTTCCCGCAGTTGCACGTGCTTGACTCCACCGATCCCGCCCAGATCAGGTCCTTCGAACAGCAGATAGATGTGGCGAAGACCCTCTTCGTCGTCTCGAGCAAATCAGGCTCGACGCTCGAGCCCAACATCTACAAGCAGTATTTCTTCGAAAAAGCAAAACAGGCGGTCGGAGCGGAGCGAGCTGGAAGCCGGTTCATCGCCATTACCGATCCCGGCTCGAAGCTGGAGCAAGTGGCCAAGGCGGACCGTTTCCGTCATGTCATGCATGGCGTGCCCAGCATCGGCGGACGCTACTCCGCGCTGTCGAATTTCGGCATGGTTCCGGCCGCGCTCATGGGCATGGACACCGACAAGTTCCTCGAACGTACGGCTGCAATGGTCAAAGCCTGCGGGGCAGCGGTTGCAGTCGAGGAAAATCCGGGCGCGATGCTGGGAATCGTTCTGGGAACGGCGGCTAAGAATGGCCGCGACAAAGTCACGATCATTACTTCGCCAGGGATTTTCGATCTGGGGGCGTGGCTGGAGCAGTTGCTGGCGGAGTCCACCGGCAAGCAGGGCAAGGGGATTATTCCAGTCGATCGCGAGGCGCTGGGCGCATCTGACGTGTACGGCAATGACCGCGTATTTGCTTACCTGAGATTGGAGTCGGCTCCGGCCGCTGGGCAGGAAGCGAAAGTTGCCGCGCTCGAAAAAGCCGGGCATCCCGTAATTCGCATTTCTGTTGCCGACATTTATAACTTGGGCCAGGAATTCTTTCGCTGGGAAATTGCGACAGCCGTTGCAGGATCGATAATTGGCATAAACGCATTCAACCAGCCGGATGTTGAAGCCAGCAAGATCGTCACCCGCAACTTGACCTCCGAATACGAGAAAACCGGTTCGCTCCCCGCTGAAGCTCCAGTGCTGGAGGATGGCGGCATCAAGCTGTTTACCGATATCAAGAATGCCGACACGCTGGCGAAGGCTGCGGCCAGCGACAAGTCGCTGACCGGCTATTTGCGAGCGCATTTCGGCCGACTGGGAGCGGGCGACTACTTCGCTTTGCTCGCTTACATCCAGATGAACGCGACTCATGAAGCGCAATTGCACACCATGAGGCACGCGTTACGGGACAAGAAGCGGGTTGCGACCTGTCTGGGATTCGGGCCGCGATTTTTGCATTCCACCGGGCAGGCATACAAGGGCGGACCGAACAGCGGAGTTCTTCTGCAAATCACCTGCGACGACGACGCCGATTTGCCAGTGCCGGGACAGAAGTACACATTTGGTGTGGTCAAAGCCGCACAGGCGCGGGGAGATTTTCAAGTGCTGGCCGACCGTGGCCGCCGCGCGTTGCGGGTCCATCTGGGCAAAGACGTCGAGTCAGGTCTCTCCAGATTGACGGCAAGTTTTCTTCGCGTGCTGGGCTGATGTGGCTTCCGCTGCGTGATGGCTGGTCAGAATTGAATCCATAAGGGAGCAAGCACATGCGTTTAGGAATGGTGGGTCTGGGCAAGATGGGCGCCAATATGACGCGCCGTCTGATGAAGGGTGGTCACGAGTTGGTGGTGACCGACCTGAGTGCCGAGAACGTAAAGCATATCGCCGCCGAAGGCGCCATCGCATCATCCTCGCTCGATGATTTCGTCGGCAAGCTGGCCAAACCGCGCATCGCCTGGCTCATGGTCCCTGCTGGAGGTCCGACTGAGCAAACCGTGCAGGCGTTATCGCAGCGCATGCAGGCTGGCGACGTTCTGATCGACGGCGGCAATTCGTATTTCAAAGATGACGTTCGCCGCTCGAAACAACTCAAGGAAAAAGGCATTCATTACGTGGACGTAGGCACCAGCGGCGGCGTTTGGGGCCTGGAGCGCGGATACTGCATGATGATCGGTGGCCCAAAAGAAGTGGTGCAGCAACTCGATCCCATCTTCACAACTCTGGCTCCGGGCCGCGGCACAATTCCGCGCACTCCGGGACGCGAGAAGATGTCCGGCACGGCGGAAGATGGATATATTTACTGCGGTCCCTCGGGTGCAGGGCATTTTGTGAAGATGGTGCACAACGGAATCGAATACGGAATCATGCAGGCCTACGCAGAGGGTTTTGATATTTTCAAAAATGCGATCAGCAAAGAATTGCCGGAAGATCACCGCTACGATTTGAACCTGCCGGATATCGCCGAGGTGTGGCGGCGGGGGAGCGTAGTCAGTTCCTGGCTGCTCGATCTTACCGCCATGGCTCTGACGGAGAATCCGACGCTGTCCGAATACACCGGTTTCGTTCAGGATTCGGGCGAAGGACGCTGGACGATTCAGGCAGCCCTCGAAGAGGCGGTGCCGGTGGATGTTCTTTCCGCGGCGCTGTTCGTGCGCTTCCGCTCGCGCGAGGAACATACCTTCGCGGAAAAAATGCTGTCGGCGATGCGGCAGAAGTTTGGCGGTCACATCGAACTGTCGGCTTCCAAGAAAACCGCGTAGCCAGTCTTCGCTAGATCAGACACGAAAGGTTAGGAATGGCACAAGCAGACGCAATGCCAGATACCAAGCAGCGCAAAGGACGCCCGGCAGATCCTTGCGTGATGGTGATTTTCGGAGCCGGCGGCGATCTGACCCAGCGCAAGCTGGTCCCCGCGCTCTACAACCTGGCCCGGGCCCAGTTGCTGTCGCGCGAGTTCGCCATCGTTGGCATTTCACATAGCAAGATGTCAACAGAGGATTTTCGCAACAAAGTCTCGGAGGATATGAAGCACTACGCGGGCGCAGACATTGACGCCGACATCGCGGAGTGGTTTCTAAAGCGCCTCTATTACATCACGGCTGATTTCGGGGATAAGAACGTCTATGACCAGTTGAAGACGTTTCTGGAAAAAGTGGACAAGGACCACTCTACTCATGGCAATTACTTTTTCTACCTCGCCACCGCACCCAGCTTCTTCGGGCCCATTGTCGAGCAACTGGCTGCGGCCGGGCTCATGGAGGAAAACGATTCGCACTGGCGCAGGGTGGTCGTGGAAAAACCCTTCGGCCACGATTTGGACTCGGCGCGAGCCTTAAATGCACAAATGCTGCAGGTCGTCGGCGAAAAGCAGATTTACCGCATTGACCACTATCTGGGCAAGGAAACCGTTCAGAATATCTTGGCGTTTCGCTTCGCCAACGGAATTTTCGAGCCGATTTGGAACCGCCGCTACATTGACCACGTTCAAATCTCGGTTTCTGAAACCGTCGGCGTGGAACAACGCGGCAGCTACTATGACACCGCGGGCGCGTTGCGTGACATGGTTCCTAATCACATCATGCAGCTCATCAGCTTGACCGCGATGGAGCCGCCGATTTCATTTCATGCCAACGCCGTGCGCGACGAGCAGGCAAAGATTCTGCACGCCATTCAGCCGATCAGCGCGGAAGAAGTGCTGACCAAGACGGTTCGCGGACAATATGGCAGCGGCGCCATCGGGGAAGAACACGTGCCGGGGTATCGCGAGGAAAAAGACGTACCTGCCGAGTCTAGAACTGAAACCTTCGTCGCCATGAAGCTGCTGATTGACAACTGGCGCTGGGCCGATGTCCCCTTCTACCTGCGGACCGGAAAACGGCTGGCGGCGCAAAACACCCACATCGTGATTCAGTTCCGCCGCGCGCCGTTTGTCTTGTTCCGCGATACTCCGGTCGAAAACCTGATGCCCAACCAACTGGTGCTTCACATTCAACCAGAGGAAGGGATTTCGTTGCAGTTTGCTGCCAAGGTTCCCGGGCCGATCATGCGGCTGGGCGCGGTGGACATGAATTTTGAATACGCCGATTACTTTGGCACTCAGCCCAGCACCGGCTATGAGCGGCTGCTGCACGACTGCATGATCGGCGATCAGACTCTTTTTCAGCGCGCCGACATGGTGGAAGCGGGCTGGTGCGTGGTAAGCCCTCTCCTGGACCTTTGGAAGGCGCTGCCGCCGCGCGCTTTCCCTAATTACGCGGCTGGCACGTGGGGACCCAAGGATGCTGAAGAACTTCTGGAGCGCGATGGCCGCCACTGGAGGAACTTCGAAAAGTGATCCTGGCCGGCGACATTGGAGGAACCCATGCCCGCCTTGCGTTCTTCGATGTCGCAAACGGCCGTTTCCGGCTGGTTTCCTCGTTGGTTTATCCCAGCCGCGAATTCGCCGGGCTGGATCAGATCGTAGCGAAATTCGTTGAAACATCCTCTCTCCACCCTGATGCCGCATGTTTTGGAGTCGCGGGGCCGGTGCGCAACGGACGGGTACAGACCTCGAACCTTCCATGGACTATCGAATCGCAGCGACTGGCGGATGAACTAAAGATTACAAAGGCCGTCCTCATCAACGACCTCGAAGCCAATGCCTGGGGCATCGCAGCGTTGGATGAAAATGACCTTGTGGCCCTCAACCAGGTGGGAGGGAATCCTGCTGGCAATCAAGCCGTGATCTCCGCGGGTACCGGGCTGGGTGAAGCGGGAATGTACTGGGACGGTTCACAATATCACGTCTTCGCGTGCGAAGGTGGACACGCCGACTTCGCGCCGCGCAATCAGCTTGAAACCGAATTGCTGGGTTATCTGCAGGCGCGCTACGGACATGTCAGTTACGAGCGCGTGGCTTCCGGTCCGGGCCTTGTCAATGTTTTTGATTTTTTGCGCGACAGCGGCCGGGACACAGCACCGCAGTGGCTGCTGGATGAAATGTCGAGTGGCGACCCCGCGGCAGCAATTTCTCGCGCCGGCGTCGCAGGCAAATGCCCGCTGTGTGAGCAGGCGGTTAATATTTTCATTTCAGTTTACGCCGCTGAGGCTGGGAACCTGGCGCTGAAGCTTATGGCGACCGGCGGAGTTTACCTGGGCGGCGGCATCTCTCCCAAGATGCTTCCCAAACTCGCGCAGCCGCAGTTCATGCAGGCTTTCACGGATAAGGGGCGATTAAGCGGCTTGATGGAATCCATACCCGTGCGAGTGATCGTCAACGATCAGGCAGCCCTGCTGGGAGCAGCGCGCTGCGCAGTGGCGAAAGGATCAAGTTAAGTTCTTATGACGGTTCGCGTTGTTAAAACTCCGGTCGAGTTGTTTCAGCTTGCGGCGACCGAGTTCGCAGCCCGGGCGTCCGCTGCCGTGCGCGCTGACGGACGCTTTACGGTCGCGCTTTCCGGGGGTTCGACGCCCAGGAATCTATACTCCTTGCTCGCCAGCGGGTCGGTGCCCTCGATTCCTTGGGACAAGATTTATTTCTTCTGGGGCGACGAGCGCCGTGTGCCTCCGGAGCATCGGGACAGCAACTATCGCATGGCCTATGACGCTATGCTGTCAAAAGTTCCGGTGCCGACGGAGAACATCTTTCGTATTCGTGGAGAGGAGAAGGATGCCGGCCTGGCTGCCGCTTCCTACGAACAGGATTTGCAGCGATTCTTCGGCTTGAAGCCAGGCGACTTACCTCGCTTCGATCTGGTGCTATTGGGACTTGGTCCGGAGGGGCACATTGCTTCCCTTTTCCCTGATTCCACGGCGCTCGACGAAACCCGCCGCCTGGTGGTCGCCAATTGGGTGGAGAAGTTCAAGACCTACCGGATCACTCTAACCCTGCCCGTTCTCAATCACGCTGCGTGTGTCATGTTCCTGGTGAGCGGGCCAGACAAGGCGTCAATCGTTAAGCAAATTTTCGAAAGTCCGAATGCCCATTTGCCGGCCCAGGAAGTCCACCCAAAGGATGGCGAACTGCTGTGGTTGATGGATCAGTCCGCGGCGGGCGATCTTCGGTAAGAAGCAGAGTCGCTAGAACACGGGCACAAGGTTGTGCTTTTTCTGGTACATCTTGCGATCCACTGTGCGCAACACGTCCTCGAAGTCGCTTCCGGTGATATAAGGCGCCAGACCCCAGCTGAATGACAAGTCGTAGCCCTTATCGTGGTCGTGGTTCCACTGCTCGACCATGCGGAGCAGGCGCTGAATCGGAAAATCAGCTTGTTCTTCACTGGTGTCAGGCATGACTACCAGGAATTCATCTCCGCCCTGGCGAAGAACGATGTCCCCGCCGCGAAACACCGTCCTCAGCATGCCAGCGAAGTCCATCAAAACCCGGTTCCCTTCCGTTGATCCCAATTTCGAGTTGAGGGCGCGGAAGCCGTCGAGATCAATCGTCATGAACGTCAGGTGACTCCCAATCCGGTTGGCTCGGGAAACTTCCCGAGGAATGAGTTCGTTCATGGCTCGGCGGTTCAGAAGCTGAGTCAGGGGGTCAATGAGCGAAAGACTCTCCAGCCGCTCATTCAACACCAGTTCACTGATAAGTGCGCGGCGAGTATTGTTCAGGGTAAGTTTCTGGCTGACCAGATAAATGTTAAAAAGCACAATAAGGGAAATCAGTCCGAAGAAGAGCTGCGGCAGATAGGCGTGTTCGACCCGAATCACCCGCTGCGCCCACATCACATTGGGCAGGACCAACGCGAGCAACCCGCTGGTCAGGACCAGAATCACCAGAATCCCGATCGACCACAGCTGCAGGTCGCGACCGGAAAGCTGCTGAATCTGGCGCTGAATCTCCTCCGCGCGCACCAACATGGAGGGCTGTTCGACCGATTCTGCTTTCGCCAAAATTACCCTCCCGCGCCGACCGGATGGCGCGAACACTGCTGCTTCTAGGATTTTCCACTGCAAACACTGCGGGAACGAGAAAGAAATTACTTATGGTGGTTACGTTGGTAATCCTGAAGATCGGGCGGGAGGGGATGATGCGCCAAAATTACCGCCAGGACGACTGACTGTTCAGACCCGGACTACGTGCGCCAGCACATTCTGACCATGCTCTTTGCGCATGGTGATTTCGACCCGTTGGCCAACCGGCAATGCGTTGCGCAGGTCGCCTTCGAGCACCAGCGTTTGCGGAGAATTGCCGTGGTCGGAGAGCATCACGATCGATTTATTGGGCTGGCCGACATTTGATTCGTAAAACCGAACGTCCTGCACTCTACCCCGCCTTACCGATCCGCCAGCCTTGCCCAAAGGGGCTGACGAGGATCCGTTCGACACTCCAAGCATCCGGCTTCGCAACTCGAATAGCGCCGTGGTACCGAGAATGCCGGACATCGCTAACAGGATCAACGACATAAATAGTCCGTCCACGGTCATGACCGACCCATAGACCACAATCCATAACACACCGAGCAGCGGAATGCCCGCCAACGCCAGCAGAATCAGAAGCATCATAGTTTGTCCAAAACGCAGGTTCCTAAGACCCGCCACTCAGCGGGCTTCGGAAAACAGATTAGCAGAAAAGAGGAAGTGGGGCATCTGGGCCTGAGGTGGATCTTTATGCACAGGTATCGCGCCAATCGCCAATCTCTTTCAGCCCTTCGCGGCGCGTCTGCTCGAACAAGCGTACCCGGTGACGGATATGCTCGAATTCGTGAATATCCGCCCATACTTCTGCGCGCCATGGTTCATCATGCACTTCGGACTCGCCGCAAGTGGCACAGCGGGTATGCAGTTTCCGGATGAGCGCTCCTTGTGGAGCTGGAGGATGGTTCGGCAGTTCGATGAACACACAGCGCACTTCCTGGATGTCGTCATTGTCGCCGATTACGTGTTCGTAGCGCAGCAAGAAGCCGAAACCCAACTTGCGTGCCTCCGATTCCGCCTCGGCACGAGTCTGAAAGGGGCCATATTCGGCCCGCAATTGCTCGGTCGAGTCACAAGTCATCCAGAAGGTTTCCGTGTGCGTCATTCATGTACCTCAAGAGGTCGAAACCCGGTGGGGGGAAAGAGACCGAGGCGCTGCCATAGCGCGCTCTCGACGATGCAATTGAAGTGCCGGATGAATTCCGCTAAATCATTGTCCAACCGCTGCTTATGCAGCCTTTTCAGTCCGCCAGTGCAGCCGAATGCAAGCTTTTGCAGCCTTTTCCCGTCGGCCTGCACCAAGCTACAACCATTCGTGACTTGGCTGGCAGGCGGCGAGAGAGGTAACATCAGGTGACCCAACAGTCCCTACTTCGTCCGCCAAAGATGTTTTTGAACTTATGGGTAAGCGCCGGGAGCCGCGTCACGAAATAAGGGTCCCAGTCCGAATCTTCGGCACTGACCGCAACGGACGGGTTTTCTCCGAGAAGGTGTTTACCGCAAACGTCAGCCGGCAAGGCGTGGAGCTGACCGGAGTCCAGGCTCAGCCCGCCAACGAGGAAATCATAGGCCTGACCTACGGCCAAACCAAGGTCCACTTTCGGATTAAGTGGACGGGAGCGCCGAACACACCAAGAGCGGGCCACGTGGGATTGCTCAACCTAACGCCCGAGAAAAGCCTGTGGGACTTCCCACTGCCGGGTGCCGAAATGGACGATTTCCGGCCTCAGTCCAAACCGCTGGCAGCCGAGCGGCGCGCCAATCCGCGCATGAAGACCAGCAATTCTGTCGAACTCTTCCCCAATTCACAGGCTGCTCCCATTCGCGCCAAAGCCACCGATCTCAGCTTGGGAGGGTGTTTCGTCGAAATGTCCATGCCCCTGGAAGCAGGATCACCTCTGAAGATCGCCTTATGGATTCAAGATTACAAGTTATGGGCGAAGGCCAAGGTGGTCACCAGCACACCAGGATTCGGCATCGGGCTTCAATTTACGGAGATCTCTAAGCAAGACAGCGAGCAACTAAGGCAGTTCCTGAAGAGCATCACGCGCATTCTGGTGTGAGGCGGCGAAGCACACGCCCTCTCCGCAGGGACGCTGAACTGTAGCACCTGTCGAAATTCCAGTAAGTTGCGTATCTGAACGATTGCCACACGTCTGGCCAGGAGGCGTGAGCACCCTCCGAAACCGCCGGAAGCCGACTCTCCATCCCCCCGGAATTGGGCGACCGCCCTTTTACCCAGTTCGCTGCAGCGAAGATGAAACTGTGGCTGCATGGCCGTCAGCCACAGCCGGCATGCCATGGCGGTCACTCCACTCGGCGCCGCCATGACTGGCCACGTAAAGCGCCAGTTCCAAACGACTCCAGACTCCCAGTTTGTCGAATGTGCTGCGCAGATAGTTCTTCACAACCTGCTCGGTGGTTCCGATAGCAGCCGCGATCTCCCGGTTGGTCAGACCTCCCCAAACCAGGCCCGCTACCTGCGCTTCTTTCGCGGTCAACCGATCACGTGGTGGCATAATTTTGTTTGCTCCTTCTGGAACATGGCCGTGGCGAGCTTCACCCGCTTGCGCCCATCCCGGATTCCCGCCCGCAAGAACAGCGTCCGCAAATGTTGTTTGACGGTACGGGGACTGATATGCAATTGCGACGCGATTTCCTTGTTGCTGCAACCTTGCACCAGCAGCCGCAAAACTTGTTCATCGCGCGGCGTAATCTTGATTTCACTGAGATCAACCACAGTGCCCTCACTTTTATTTCTTGCTGATTGGCTCGTCCTGATTGCAACCGAGCGCGGTCGCATCCACCAGAAGCAACTGATTCGCCAAAGCTTCGCCCGACTCTTCCAAAGGACACGAACCAATCGATACTGAGGGTTAGGCATGAACCAAAGATTCCGCCGGGGATATCCGCTGCCTGTTACGGGTGCAGTTCGGGAGGATTGGTTCCAGAACGGAACCGAGATCGCTGTGAGTCTCGCCTATAATTATCCGCCATGGCCTTTCTTCGTTTTCTGATGCTGCTGGCTCTGGTGGTCTGGCTGGGCGGGTTGATCTTCTTCGCCTTCGTCGAGGCGCCCTCGGCATTTGCTGTGCTGCCCACCCGGCACTTGGCAGGAAGCGTCGTCACCCGCTCGATTGTTGCCCTGCACTGGATGGGCATCATTTCCGGCTTGGTCTTTCTCGCCAGTTCGATGCTCTATGCCCGTCTAAGCACGGGCGCCGCGCACGCGTTCGCGGCTCGCAATGTTCTGATCGTCTTAATGCTTCTGCTCACGCTGGTCTCCCAGTTTGCCATCATTCCCCGCATGGATACGCTGCGCTCTTCCGTGGGAGAAATTGACTCCGTGCCTCCCGACAATCCCGCGCGCCTGGAGTTCGATGCGCTGCACGTGTGGTCCACGCGCGTCGAGGGCGGAGTGCTGTTGCTGGGATTGGTGGCTGTGTATCTGACAGCTTCAGCTCTTTAGCTTCCAGTAGCCTGTGGCAAATGTGGTTTCATTCTGCTGCGAACAGGATGAAGATGCCAGAACTGAGAACGGAGGCGTTCAGTTCGGCATCATTCAAAGCAGGCTAGCGTACGGACACAGTGTCGATAAATGGAGGACTAGCTAGTTATGACGGATGCCGCCAAACGCTCAAAAAAAGGGTCGCCCCCAGAACAACGTAAAGAATTGCTCGGAGCATTGAAAGCCCGTTTCGAGAAAAACATGCACCGCCATGAAGGCCTTGCATGGGCGCAAGTACAAGCAAAGCTGGAAGCTAACGCTGAAAAACTGTGGTCACTCCATGAAATGGAAAGAACTGGCGGCGAACCGGACGTTATTGGTCACGACAAAAAGACGGGCGAATACATTTTTTATGACTGTTCACCGGAGAGTCCTAAAGACCGCAGAAGTCTTTGCTACGACCGTGAAGCGCTGCAGTCAAGGAAAGAAAATAAACCAAAAGGCAACGCCATGGATGTGGCAGCTGCCATGGGCATTGAGCTTTTAACAGAAGAGCAATATCGAGAGCTGCAGAAACTTGGAGAGTTCGATACCAAAACCTCGAGCTGGGTGAAAACCCCTTCTGCCATCAGAAAACTCGGCGGCGCCCTTTTTTGTGATCGCCGCTACGACACTGTTTTCGTCTATCACAACGGTGCGGAATCTTACTATGCCGCCAGGGCGTTCCGTGGCTCGCTAAGGGTTTAGCGCGAACAATCTTGGGCCTTACACGTCGGCGGCTTGAACACGATGGACGGCCACCCGCCGAGGCCAAAGAATCGACGCCGGGTGGCGCTTGACACAATCTCGTACGCGCCGTACCGTGCTCAGACGGAGCCACCATGAAAAAATGCGGCATGCTTGTTGTCCTCGCGGGAGCCATCCTACTGGCCTCAACAGCACTGCTTTTCGCTGGAACGACAGTAACGCCGCCAGCAGATGAAACCCTCTGGCCGACCAAAGGCTGGGCAACCGCCAGCCCTGCAAGCGTCGGACTGGATGAGCAGGGTCTCCTCAGCCTCGACAAAGAGATGGTCTCGGGGAAATATTCGGCGCTGTGGGACAGCTTCGCGGTCTTCCGCTGCGGCAAGAAGGTTTTCGAGCGCACCGACCCGCGCGACTACGCAAAAATCTATGGCAAGGAAGCCGGGGAACACGGGCAGTGGAACATGCGCCTTACCGGGCACTACAACTATTTCGATCCCTACTGGCACCGTTATTATCACGGCACCGATCTGCATACCATGCAATCGGTCAGCAAGACCGTCACTTCGATTATTATCGGCGTCGCCCTGCAACGCGGCGATTTCAAGGCCGGGCTGGACACCCCGGTTCTGAAATATTTCGACGTGTCCAAGGTGAAGAACGTGGACGACTGCGAGCGCCGCATGAACTTGCGCGATCTGCTGACGCTGTCGTCGGGTCTCGAATGGGATGCCGACGGCCTCCAGACCGGCGGTCCAAAAAACGACACGAGCGTGATGGAAGGGAGTGATGACTGGGTACAGTACGCGATCGACAAGCCCATGGCCGCCGAACCCGGAAAGGTCTGGAACTACAACGACGGTGCTGTGGTGCTGCTCGGATACATTTTTCAAAAAGAAACCGGCCAGGACATTGACGACTACGCCCAGAAATATCTATTCGCACCACTGGGAATCCGGCATGAATGGAAGCGCACGTATCTGGGAGCGGTGGACACCGAAGGCGGCCTGTACCTGAACGGCAGCGATCTGGCGGAGATCGGTTACTTGTATCTGCACGACGGCATGTGGGATGGTCAGCGGATCGTTTCCAGCAAATGGGTGAAAGAGTCTGTAACGCCCTACTTCCAAATGCACCCGGATCCAGACTACCCGGACGGGTTGAAGGACGGTTACATGTGGTGGCTGACCAAGCTGCCGGATTCCTCAGAGTACGTCTGGACGGCTTCCGGGTTCGGCGGGCAGCATCTTGAAGTGTTTCCACAAGAGGATCTGATCGTGACCCGCACGGCTTGGGACTTTCTCCCCGTCCCGACCAGTAGTATAGCTCTGACCCCATCCGTCTTTCTGGCTCTCGTGAAGACCAAAGCGTGCACAGGCGGTGCCCACTGATGCTGCTGGGGGCTGGGACAGGCGCCCACTCAATCCAAAATCGGGCTTGACCGGGCGCTCGTTTATGTCTGTCGGTAGCAAGTTAAAATGTCCGGTTTTTGTAGCAAATGAAATGTCCGGTTTCAAAGTTGTGCCCTCGCCGATTGGGTTGGTTGATTTTGGGGATGGGGTTGCAGGGGAAGGGGGCAGTTCCCCTTCCCCTGCTCATCTCTGTAGAAGCTTTGGTCGGCAAGGGTGCTCCTCCGCCGTCAAAGCGACCCAGGCAATGCGGACCGTGGGTGAGGCTCAGGGTTCCGTCCAGATGCTGATGCACCGTGACCTGGCAACCCGCCAACGTCGCCCGCCAGCGCACCCGCTCGATCTGCAAGCTCAGATTCTGAAAGCTCACCGTGTTGT